>Ga0209345_10001406_pt1 | contig 28798 bp, 25 predicted proteins | sample Cruoilmetagenom7_FD_187294 | JGI IMG/M metagenome (GOLD analysis project Ga0209345, IMG submission 187294) | Oil polluted marine microbial communities from Coal Oil Point, Santa Barbara, California, USA - Sample 7 (SPAdes) (version 2) | ecosystem: Environmental > Aquatic > Marine > Oil seeps ...
GGTTACGTCGGCTATTGGTAAATCCGCGCAGCGGAACTCAATGCGGCGTTGAAAGGGTCTACAATCGCATCTTCTGGTTGGAAAAGGTGCTTCTTGCCAACGAGCAAGTTCAACTTGCAAAATGGCGCCATAAAATCGAACGATCTGGCCAGTATTCGCACATGAAAATCGGCCATGATGACATTGTTCTCTCGGCGAATTGGGAAACTTCTGCAGACCGCCGGATTACGGCATTAAACTGTTCGATTTCGGCTGACATCAAGAGTGGTTATGTTTTTCGCATTGATGTAAATTTCGACCCGACAGTCGAGCCAGTCAAGTTTTTTGAGCAGAATTATTTGGATAAGGCTGGAAAACTTAGGAACATCTCGAAGGGCTATACAAGGGCAGACGGTAGCAAATTTTCAGCGCCTCAATTGCATTTTCAGAGGGCCAGCGGGCGCTTCGATGAGGCTGCGTTTTTTGCCAGCTGTGAGAATGATTGGCGACTCTTTCGTGATTGAATGCTGGCGATGAAGGGGGTGTCTTTCAAACCGGGTTCTGTCGCGAAAAAGAGCCTCGCAAAAGCTAACAAACAGATTGCCCTGATCGATCAGCTCCGAAACAACTATTTCAACCTCCCAGACGCCAATCGTGATTTTCGCGGTTCTTTCTCGGGAATCATGACGCGACGGACATATGCAAAGGCGGCGCACCTTTGGTGTTTGAAAGATATGTTGCCCAACGGCCGTATTACGTTGGTGACCGAACAAGAAGGTCCGCTGGTAAGGGTCGTTCCGCATGTGTTTCGTGACAAGATCGAGAATGATGTCTTTGAATGGCTAACAGTCCAGTTCAACAAAAAGGCTACCAAACCTCAGAAGTCGGCCGCGAGCAAGAAATACAACAATGCCTTCGAGGCGTTCAGATACCAGAACCAGCACCCCGATATCGACCCGGATACACCAATCTATCTTGCTCTTCAAAAATTCATTGAAGCCAACATGGCTCCAGCTGTTAGAACCGATAGGTTCGGCACTGCCCTCCCATACCCGATCGTCAATTTTCAATCGAAGCAGTTCCCGATGCTTTGGGTGGAATCTCCGGTCCAACTCGGTGGGGAGATTGACAAGAAAGTTGGTTTTCCAATTGTGCGCGCCAAATACCGCAAGAACTTGAAGGCTCAGTTGTTCGATCAACTGCCGCAAGACGCGGAGCTTAGGGCGGCTTTGTCGAGGAGGACGCTGACCGCCACGATCCAACCCGCGGCCAGTTTCATGGAAAGTGTCCGGGAACGGGTTCGTTTCGCGAGACGAGCTGGCGGCACATCTGGGAAGAATGACCCAGGTTTCATCAATGGTGCCGTGTATAACCCGCGCGTTCTGATGGCTGTGTTGAACATTTTCAGAGTGAACTATAACTTTTTCGAGGAACGCCAGTATATTACCTCGCTCAATAAGCACGAAGAGACCGAGAAGGTGTTTGGCAAGTCGCGCTCCATCAAAACCCCCGACACTGATGAAAAAATTGAAGGTGAGGCGCGAAGCGTTCTGACACCCGTGAAAAAGACGCCAGCAATGCGCTTAGGTGCGCAGAATACTAAAAAGATGCCTGATCCTCACCGCATGTTCTACAAGCCATGGCTCTACCATGGAACACCCCTTTGGGATAAGTTTGAGGGGCGCTGAGTCATTCTCACTCAATTCTCGTAATAATTGTTTGCTTTTGCAGGCAGTTTTCACAATATCCGTTGGTAAGACGGATTTAAAATGATGGAACTATTGCAATATGCCGACATTGAGCTGGCTTAGCCGGGACAAAGACCTCACCAGCGCCGAAAAAGTGCCATATCGACTACTGAAAGAGGTTCCGGAGCACTCATACGGCGACCCCTCTGAAAATCTACTGATCCAAGGCGACAATTTGGAAGCCTTGAAAGCACTAAAGCCCTTCTATGCTGGGCGCGTAAAATGCATCTACATCGACCCACCTTACAATACCGGCTCGGCCTTCGAACACTATGATGATGCTTTGGAGCACTCAAAATGGCTCGCCATGATTTATCCTCGGCTCGAACTTCTCCGAGATTTTTTGTCTGAAGATGGATCCATTTGGGTTAGTATTGATGACCGTGAGGGGCACTATCTTAAGGTTGTCATGGATGAGGTCTTCGGACGAAAAAACTTTGTCGCAAATCTCATTTGGGAGAAAAAATTCTCTCCCCAAAATGACGCTCTCTATTTGAGTGACAACCACGATCACATTATGTGTTTTGCCAAAAACTTGCCGACATGGCGCAGAAACAAGCTTCCCTTGTCTGAGAAACAACAAGCAAACTACTCTAATGAAGATATGGATCCACGAGGGGTTTGGACCGCATCGGATTATACTTGCGCAAAGACGAAAGACGAAAGGCCAAACCTCTATTACCCAATCACAAACCCTAACACTGGCGAAGAAGTTTGGCCCAGTGAAACCCGTGTTTGGGCTTATGACCGAAATTCCACCCAGAGAAACACAGATGAAAACCTGCTTTGGTGGGGAAAGCGCGGGACAAACACACGGCCTCGAATAAAAAAATTTCTCGTGCTTGAAACATCTTCGGTAGTCCCCAAAACGATACTATCTTTCAGTGAAGTTGGCTCAACTCAAGACAGTCGCAAAGAAGTCAGAGCCTTAGGCTTGCCTTCTGATTTTCAAACACCCAAACCCGAGAAGCTGATCCAAAGAGTGCTTCAGATTGCAACAAACCCGGGCGATATAGTCCTTGATAGTTTTCTTGGTTCTGGGACAACAGTGGCAGTCGCTCAAAAAATGAACCGCCGTTGGATAGGTGTCGAAATGGGCGAGCAAGCGAAATCCCATTGTGCACTCCGAATGCAGAAAGTAATTGACGGCGAACAGGGGGCGTTTCCAAGGATACGAGGTGGACTGGTGGGGGCGGCTTCCGATTCTGTGAGCTCGGACCGAATGTTTTTGATGAGAGCGGTCATATCGATCCTGAAATTCGGTTTTCGGATCTTGCCCGCCACATCTGGTTTTCGGAAACTAAATCTCCTCTTTCCACAGAAATGTCCGGAACGGTGATCGGCACGCGAAATGGTAAAGCCTACGCACTGCTCTACAACGGAATCCTTGCGGATCGCTCGGTTGATGGTGGGAATGTTCTGACCACTAAATCCCTTGCCATTATTCGTGAAGACCTTGCCAAAGCGCACCCTGATTTTGAGGGGGATATCGTCGTCTATGCAGCATCAACCCCATTCGGGGTCAGTCGGCAGGCGCGAGAAGGCATTATTTTCAAACAAACACCTTACGATATTTCGGCACGGGGCTGAGCAATGCAATTCAAAAACTATCAAACAGAAACACTCGACGCCCTCACTCGATACTTGCGCTTTGCGCGCGCAGAAGGGCCTGAGAAGGCCTTCGTTCGCATTCAGCCCTCCACGTCCTACCAGGCACTCGCAGGGCTCCCAGAGGCGCCCTACATCTGCTTGAGGCTGCCAACCGGCGGAGGCAAGACAATCCTGGCCGCCAAGAGCATTGAGATTGCCGGTAAGGAGTTTCTTGATCGGGATTTACCGCTTACTCTGTGGATGGTGCCGTCGGATGCTATCAAGAAGCAAACCGTTGAAGCCCTCAATGATACGAGCCATCCATATCGCAAAATGCTCGACGAAGTTTTTGAAGGTAAAGTCCGTATTTTTGACATCGACAATTTCGAAGACATCCGACCGCAGGACGTCGCTCAAAAAACTTGTGTGATTGTTTCCACAATTCAGTCATTTCGTGTCAGGAATACCGCTGGACGCACTGTGTATAAACACCATGAGATGCTTGAGAGCCACTTCCGCAGCATCCCCGATAGCGAAGCAATGGAACACATCTCGGCGGAAGAAGCTGAGGAAAAAGGTCTAAACGAGGGATCTCTGAAATTCTCGTTCGCCAACCTGATGTTCTACCATCGCCCCTTGATGATCGTGGACGAGGCTCACAATGCTGTTTCAGAACTCTCAGCCGAAGTGCAGCGCCGGTTGCGCCCTGGGGCTATAATCGAATTCACTGCGACACCCAGAGAACGCAACAACATCCTACATTCGATCACAGCCTCCGCCCTAAAAGACGAAGACATGATCAAGCTCCCGATCCGGCTTCGCCCACACCATTCGTGGAGAGAAGCAATTACCGCTTCTGTAGCTAAGCGGAATGATTTGGCAAAGCGCGGCGCCAAGGACAAAGATAGGATTAGGCCGATTGTTCTTTACCAAGCGCAAAGCAGTAAGTCTGAGGCGAACCCAGAAGCGATTAAAGAGTATTTGGTGAAAGAAAAGCTGATCCCTGCAGAGCGGATTGCGATCGCAACGGGAACGCAGCGGGAATTGGACGGCATCGACCTAAAAGACCCGGCCTGCAAGATTGAACATGTGATCACGATCGAGGCTTTGAAGGAAGGTTGGGATTGTCCCACGGCCTACATCCTCTGTGCGACACAAAAAATCTCAAGTGAAACCAAGGTCGAACAGCTCCTCGGCCGAGTGTTGCGCATGCCTTATGCTGAACGTCGCGCCGACGACGCCCTCAATCAAGCTTATGCGTTTGTTTCAGATCCGTCTTTCCATGAGGTGGCCGGAAAGCTTCGCGATAAACTGATTTCGATGGGCTTTACCGATGAAGAAGTCAGAGCAAGTGTAAGACCTGATGGCGTGCAGAGAGACGATCAAACTGGTGATCTTTTCTCAGCAGGCGATGATGCGGTTGACGAGCCTATCTTCGAACGCAAAGTTCCAGACACGAAAGAAAACAGAGACAGGCTTGAGGCTGCAAGCGGAAGCGGAGTGCAAGCTTTCCCTAATGACGATGGGACCATCACGATTGCTGTCGAAGGCGAAATCACTGGAGAAGCTGAAGCGGCAATCGAGGACGTTGTTCCAGTAGATGAAAAATCGCAGCTCGAAGCCGAGAAAGCAAAGCACGCAAAGCGTGTGGAAAACGCCAAATCTCCGGCTCAACGAGGCGTTTCAATAAAAGTCCCAGGTATCGCCTCCATGCTCCAGGGAGAGCTCCTGTTTGCTGATGATGAAAGCATTTTTGACGGAGCAGTCTGGAGTCTTACTGATGAGCCAGCTGTTTTGACTGACGGAGAGCTGGTTCTTCGCAAAGACGACAATATCATTGTCATCGATATTGAAAATGAGCGGGTCATTTACGAAGACAAAACTGACACTTCTCAGTATCTACCGGGCCTTGCGCCAGGTGGCCGTGGGAAAAACGAGGCTCAGTTCGTCTCATGGTTGGAAAAACAATGCCGTGCGCACATGTTCTCGCAGACAGATTTGAGCGCCTGGTTGGCAGGGGTCGTGGCGGATCTGACCGGTCGAAGACAGATGACCTTAAAGGATCTTGTTGATTGGGAGCACCGCATCGCTGCAGCTATTAACTCGAAGTTAAAAGCTGTGGCGCTTCGGAAAAGACACGATGCCTTCCAACTCGCATTATTTGAAGATCCAGAGATCCAACTCGTCCCAGACCGTTTTGTGTTCTCAGAGGGGCTCTATCGAGGCTTGCCAGTTCAACGACTGCGCGATGGTCAAGTTTTCAAAAAGCACCTTCTTGGCGCACATGGCATCCCCAAAACAGACGGGAACCCTTTAGGGGAAGAGTTTCAGTGCGCTGTCGCACTAAATGGCCTCGACAATCATGTCGACGTTTGGATTCGAAACGTGGCCAAACACCCTGACTCGTTCAAGCTGATGCGGCCCAATGGGCACTTCTACTACCCTGATTTCGTTGCCCGCTTGAAAGATGGTCGGATCTTTGTCGTCGAATACAAAGGTGCTGCGGGGGCAGACAGGGATGACACCAGAGAAAAAGCTATCATTGCCAACCTGTGGGCGCAGAAAACAGGAAATCTCTATGCGGTCATTGAAAAAGTGAAGCACGGCAAGGGCATGGCGGATCAAATGATCGCGGCGATAGAGGCTTGAAGGGGCGCTCCAAGAAAGCACATTCAGCTTCTGTCATTCATTTCTGAACTTCTGTAACGGGAGCGCGTGAGTTGGTGAGAAAACAGGCCGCGAAATGCGGAAAGAAGCTCTTCGGAAACGCCGGCCCCGAAATCGTGAAACCAGAAAAACCTGTAAAGAACTGGTAGAAGCCCAGCCAATCACCCTATTGAAGTGATTTGCTGGCCTTCCTCTTTGTCTTGAGCCGACGAAGTCACCGCCTTTTTCTCGAGAAAACGGTCATGTCCCGAGAAACTGAATGGGGCGTGGGAAACCAGGGGGCCTTTTTGCGTCTGGGGCTGCCCGTCTGGGTTGTGCGGCGGGGTGATTCGCCACCCCGAATCACCCGGCCGCTTATAACGTTTCGTTAGGATTGTACCACGAACTGTTCCTTTTCGGGGGGTTGGAAAATCCCCCCTCCCCATAAATGGGGGGGCACAATTCGCGAATTTCATAAAAAAAGGACACATGTCATGGTTGTTTTCCCGAATGCAACAAGGCGAGGCTTTACATGTCGACTGAATGGATTCTTGATGTTCTTACCGACCTGAAGGCTTTTGCCGAGCATAACGGGATGGAGGCGACCGCGGACGCGTTGGATGACGCGCGGCTGGTGGCCCTGACCGAATGCGCAAGTCTTGTGGGCGGCAAGGCGGAGACGACGCGTGCGCATGAAGGCAAAGCTGGAGACAATACTTACCTCGTTGCAGGACGCGACCACGCTTGAAACCCTTCAGGCGACCACAGAGGCGTTGCAGGCGCACTATGGGGTCAGCCACATCGTGTATCATTGGGTGAATGCGGTCGGGGAACGATTCGGCGCGGGCACCTACAGCCCGGAATGGGTCGATAATTACCTCGAGAAGAATTACCTCAGCATGGATCCGGTCATCTTCGGCTGTTTTAAGCGCTTCACCCCGGTGAATTGGAAGGAATTGGACTGGTCCTCCAAACCCGCCAAGGCGATGCTGCACGATGCGCTGGAATTCGGCCTGGGCAACCAGGGCTATTCGATCCCGATCCGTGGGCCTCAGGGGCAGTTCGCTCTGTTCACGGCCAACATGCACAGCAATGACGCTGCGTGGGAGGCGTTTATCGAAGACAACGGTCGCGATCTCATGATCCTGGCGCATGAGTTCAACAAGAAGGCGTTGGAGTTTGAGCAGGGTGGCGAAGGGGCCGCGACACCGACCCTGTCACCACGCGAATTGGCGGCGATGAAGTGTCTGGCGCAGGGTCAAAGCCGTGCTCAGGCAGCGGCCGATCTGGGCATCAGCGAACATACGTTGCGCGTGTATATCGAGGCGGCACGCCACAAATTGGGGGCGCTGAACACCACCCACGCCGTGGCCCGCGCCCTGTCCACCGGTATCATTATCGTCTGAAAGAACGGATTGTTTCTAATATACGAACGGTGCTTTCGCGTCATGTTAACCATTTTTGTTCACATTTGTTCTCGAGCACACCGGACAAAGGACCCCATCATGCTGCGCTATGTATACGCCGAAGACCTGACCCGTTTCCCCCGTCTGCGCGATTCCATGTTCCGTGATCGGGCCGACCAGTTTTCAAAACGATTGGGGTGGGATGTCCGGGTGAATGCCGCTGGCGAAGAGCGGGACGAATACGATGCGATGAACCCGCTCTATGTGATCTGGGAAGGCGCCGACGGCTGCCATGGCGGATCAATGCGCTTCTTGCCGACGACGGGCGACACGATGGTGAATGACCATTTTTCCCACCTGACGGACGGCGTACGCATCGAAAGCCCGTTGATCTGGGAATGCACGCGGTTCTGCCTGTCTCCCGGGGCGGACCGTCGCGTGTCCGCCGCCCTGGCGCTGGGGGCGGGTGAGCTGATGCAAGCCTTTCACCTGAAACACTTCGTCGGCGTGTTCGATCCCCGGATGGAACGGATCTATCGCCTGATGGGGTTGGAACCGGATGTTCTGGGCACCGCAGGCGAAGGGCGCGACAAAATCGGTGTCGGCCTGTGGGAGATGAATGAGGCGGCCTTTGCGCCGACGTTGAAACGGGTGGGTGTGACCCGGTCGGTCTCCAAAGGATGGCTGCGGTATTCCCTGGCCGGACGTCCGGTCGCGGATGACTGCGCGATGCCCGCTTCGGCGTAACGATTTTTCGCTCGAAAAATCACCCTCTGCTGGTGCTTGCGTGACCCTCAGGTTAGGGTCGCGCCATGCCCCAGACCACAGCCCAGACCACAGCCCAGACCACAGCCCAGACCCAAATCACCTTTTCTGATGATCAGGCCGAAGCCCATGACCGTGTCGCCGAAATGCTGCGCGGCGCGGGCGTTGATCTGGACGAAAGCCTTCTGACCCCGATGGCAGATGGCAAGGCGCAGGTCATGGCGGTTCTGGGCAAGGCTGGATCCGGCAAGACCCTATTGCTGGCCCAGCTTTACAAGGCGTTGGAGGCGGCGGGGGTCGAGGTCGTCTCTGGCGACTGGGAGGGGCGCAAGCGGCGCGACAAGCGCACGCTGGCGATCCTGGCCCCGACCAACAAGGCGGCCAGCGTTTTGCGCAACCGCGGCGTGCCCGCGACGACGATCCATCGCATTCTGTATACGCCCGTTTATGACCCGGAATACGAAAAGATCGCCGAGTGGTTGGCGGGAAACGGTCCGCGCCCAGACGTAGAAGGGTTGACCGACGAAGCGCTGGATCGGGCGTATTCGTTTTATCAGGCGCAGAAATCCATTCCGGGGGCCTTGGCGGCGGCTGGCCTGCGGGGCTCGGATTTCATCACGGGCTGGAAACGGCGCGATGATCCGTTGGACATCGGTTTTGTTGATGAAAGCAGCATGTTGGACGAAAAGCAGTTCAACGACTTGCGCGAGATTTTCCCGACCCTTGTGCTGTTCGGTGATCCCGCTCAACTGGCCCCGGTGGGTCAGTCGGGCGAAATGATCTTCGACAAGCTGGGCGACAGTCGCAAGATGGAGTTGCACCGCATTCACCGCCAGGAACAGGACAATCCGATCCTGGATCTGGCCCATGCGCTGGCCGACCCAGCGCTGGCGTTCGAAGATTTCGAAAACATGATCGAAGACGCGGCCCGGCGCGATGATCGCGTGGTGCTGGCGCCACGGGTGAACGCCGACCTGATGGCACGCAGCCCGGTCCTGGTTTGGCGCAACAAGACCCGCGTGCGCCTGATCCGCGCCTTCCGCGTGGCGTTCGACGCCCCGGACCACGAATTGTTGCCGGGTGAACCGTTGATCTGTGACGGCATCGAACTGCCCCTGAAACACCGCAAGAAACGCATCGACCTTGAGGCGCGCGGCCTGATCAAGGGGGCGCAATGCGTCTATCTGGGACCAGGCAACAAATCCGGGTTCTCGCGGCTTCATGTGATGGGGGCAGAAGACCCGCGCGTGTCAGCCGCCAGCATCATCAAAATCGAATTGCCGGACGAAGAGGAGCCGTTTATCCCCTTTGCCGCCCGCATGGGCGCGGCATTCCTGCATGGGGCAGCGGTGACGATCCACAAGGCGCAAGGCTCGCAATGGTCCGATGTGCAAGTGTTTGCCCCGGACCTGTGGGCGGCCTCGCGTGCTGGCCGGATTGAGGCGGGATTGCCGCTGTGGAAACGTCTGGCCTATGTGGCGATCACGCGGGCCGAAACCCGCCTGCATTGGGTGAAACGCTATGCGCTGGCGCGCCCCGAAGGGCCGCTGTCGACCGATGATTTGCGCACGGGTCCCGCGCCCCTGACATTAGAGGTCCAGACGGATGAATAGCATTCTGATTACAGGTGCCAGCGGCGGCATTGGCCGCGCTTGCGCCGATCTGTTCCTGGCCAACGGCTGGACCGTCGGCCTGTTGGCCCGCCGCGGCGCGGTGCTGGAGGAGGTCGCCGCCGGGCGCAGCAACGCCGTGGTGCTGGAGGCCGATGTCAGTGATCCTGCGGCGGTCGAGGCAGCGTTCGACCGGTTCCAGGGGGCGGCGGGGCGGCTGGATGTGTTGTTCAACAACGCGGGTCTGTTCACCCCGGCGGCAACGATTGACGAGGTCACGCTGGACGACTGGAAACAAGCGCTGGACGTGAACCTGACCGGCATGTTCCTGTGCGCGCGCGCAGCCTTCGCGCGTATGCGCAGGCAGACCCCGCAAGGTGGGCGGATCATCAACAACGGATCGATCAGCGCCCATGTGCCGCGCGCTGGCGCGGTGACCTATACGGTGACGAAACACGCCGTCACGGGCTTGACCCGACAACTGAGCCTGGACGGCCGCCCCTTTGATATCGCCTGTGGTCAGATCGACATCGGAAACGCCCGCACCGATCTGTTGCAAGGGATTGCGGATGCCGCCGTGGCTGCGGGGCATGAGCCCCCCGAAACGATGGATGTAGCCGATGTCGCACGTTCGGTCCTGCACATGGCCAACCTACCGCCCGAAGCGAACGTGCAATTCATGACGGTGATGGCAACCAAGATGCCTTACATCGGGCGCGGCTGAGACATTTCCAATTCTGGCCCGGTTCTGACCCGGTTCTGGCCCGATCCCGGACCGGATCAGGTGCGCAGGATCAGTCGAAAAATCGCAGAGGCCCCCCAACCGGCGGCGATGGCGATGACCAGCGACAGTAGGCCATAGATCAGCGGCTGTTCATGCGCCAGGTTGAACACCCAGCGCTCCAGCCCGACCTTTTGCACGTTGATCACGGTTTCATATTGCGAGGCCACATAGCCCCCCCGCGTCAGATAGATGCGCGTGCGATATTCGCCTTCGGTCAGGTTGGCGGGCAGCAAAATACGTGTGTCAAACAACGTGTCTTGGGTCAGGTTCACCGCGTTTTCTTCCAGCTTGTACAGGCCGGCAGCGGTGCGAATGCGAACGACGGCCTCGGCGAAGTCGCGCGGGTTAAGACCCTCTTCGGCTTCGCCGACCATACGGATGGATTGTGGGATCGTCACGTTATGGCGCAGGTCATCCAGCTGGCTGATGCTGTCCGCCAGGCTGGCGGACGTCGCCACCGCATAGAAAGACGGTGCCGCGTCGACCTTGACCGCATCGACGTTCACCCAGATGCCATAGCGTTTGGCCTTGCGCCGGACGGTGACGGGGCCTGACGGGCCCTCGACCACGACGACGACCTGTAAGGGGTCCGCGTCGGGCATGGGTTCGTCGCGTTTCACCGCGCCAAAGATTAGGATCTCGGACCCGACGAATGTCGCAGTGATTGATACGCGGTTTTGCGATAGGCCAGCGACGATTTCTTCGGCCCGTGCGGGCAGGATCATCAGCATGAGGAAAGCAAGGGCAATGCGGATCATCTCAGTGCCCCCCGCCTGCGCCAAGCTCGTACAGCTCGGACGGCATCAACAGCAGGTCGAACGCCAGCTTGCCACAGACCACCAGAACCATGATGGCCAGCAGAATGCGCAGCTGTTCGGCCTTCAGTTTCACACCGATCCGGGCGCCGATCTGGGCCCCCACAACGCCGCCCACCAGCAGCAGAACCGCCAGCCCCATATCGACGGTAAAGTTCGTGGTGGCGTGCAGTAGGGTGGTAAATGCGGTGACGAATATGATCTGGAACAAGGATGTGCCGACAACGACTTTGGTCGGCATGCCCAGAAGATAAATCATCGCCGGAACCATGATGAAACCACCACCAACCCCCATGATGGCGGCCAGAATACCGACCAGTACGCCAACAATCAGCGGTGGAATGACTGAGATATACAGCCCCGAGGTGCGGAACTTCATCTTGAAGGGCAGGTTGTGCAACCAGGTGTGTTTGCGCCGCGTTGGCACCGCGCCGCCACGCGTTTTCATGATCGCGCGCAACGATTCAACAAACATCAGCGCGCCGATAATGCCCAGAAACACCACATAGGACAGCTTGACCAACAGATCGACCTGGCCGATTGCCTTCAGGGTGTTGAACAGTTGAACCCCCAAGGCCGCACCGACAAGACCACCGATCAGCAGCACAAGCCCCATGCGCAAATCCACTGTCTTGCGTTTGAAATGCGCAAGCACGCCGGAGAAGGATGACGCAACGATCTGGTTCGCTTCGGTTGCGACGGCCACAGCAGGCGGGATGCCGATGAAAAACAGCAGCGGCGTCATCAAAAAGCCGCCTCCGACACCAAACATGCCTGACAGAATACCAACAATGCCGCCAAGACCCAGCAGCAGGAATGCGTTTACCGAGACTTCGGCAATAGGAAGGTAGATTTGCATGTACAACTACTGCTGCAAGAGTATGAATGTGTCCAGTGCCCTCGCGGCACCTGACACCTTCCTTACTGCGACAAATCGGAGCGATTAGTCACGTGTTAAGTAGCCTCTGACCAGTTTTTCCAGCTTTTTTGCACCAACGGGTGCCATAGCCTTGGTGTGTTCGTGCGAAATGCTTTCATCCGACAGGCCTGCGGCCATGTTTGTAATTGATGAAATCGCGGCGACGCGCAGGCCCAGGAACCGGGCAAGAATCACTTCTGGCACGGTCGACATGCCCACGGCATCCGCACCCAAGATGCGGATCGCACGAATTTCGGCGGGGGTTTCAAAGGACGGGCCGGAATACCAAGCATAGACGCCTTGGTTCAATGGGATACCTTCTTCGTCCGCGATCTCGCTCAGCGCGGCGCGAATGGGGGCGTCATAGGCCGCAGTCATGGGCACAAACCGCGCGTCCGTCGGCTCTCCGATCAGCGGGTTCAGGCCCGAAAAGTTGATGTGATCGGACAGCAGCATCAAGTCACCGGGCGGAATATCGGGGCGCATGGAGCCGGCCGCATTGGTCAGGATCAACCGGTCTGCCCCAAGTGCCTTTAGCACCTCCAACGGCAGGCGCATCGCATCGCCCCGCCCGCTTTCGTAGTAATGCGCCCGGCCGCCAAAGACGGCAACGCGCGTGCCCTCAAGGTCGCCAATCACCAGGTTCGGGTTGTGGCCCGAGACGGCCGATCCGGGAAAGCCCGGCAGGTCGGCGTAAGGGATCGCCACGCCATCCACAGCGTCGGCCAGATGACCCAGGCCTGAACCAAGCACCAGACCAACCGCGACCGGTGCATTCCCTGCTCGGTCCCGAATGACCTTGGTCAGGGCCTCAGCGTTCTTTGACATAGGGTTCACCACCGGCCCGCGGGCCAACGGCTTTGCCGCCAAACCCAGCCAGGATCAGCACAGTCAGGATATACGGCAGCGCCTGCATGAACTGCACCGGAATGACAAAGCTGCCCAGATCAATGCTTTGATAGCGGTTGGCGATGGCTTCCAGCAGACCAAACAGCATCGTCGCGCCAAGCGCCTGCCAGGGCCGCCATTTGGCAAAAATCAGGGCCGCCAGTGCGATGTATCCACGCCCCGCGCTCATTTCTTTGACAAAGCCAGCGGCCAGACCAGTGGCCAGATACACGCCCGCCAGACCACACAGCAGCCCGGCAATGCCCATCGCCGCATAGCGCATTTTGATGACGGAAATGCCCGCCGTATCCACCGCCGCCGGGTTTTCCCCGACCGCGCGCAGACGCAGACCGAACCGGGTGCGATACAACAGCCACCAACTGGCGGGAACGGCCAGCAGCGCGACATAGACCAACAGCGTGTGGCCCGAGATCAGGTCGTGATACAGCGGCCCGGCGAACGGCACCGGCATGATGGCCTCTGACAGCGGCAGTTCGATCGGGCGGAACCGTTCGGCGCCTTCAAGCGACGGGGTGCGCCCGCCAAGTGAGAACCACGCCTGACCAACCAGCACCGTAATGCCAGACGCAAAGAAGTTCAGCGCGACGCCTGAGATCAGTTGATTGCCCCGGAAAGTGATCGACGCCAGCCCGTGGATCGCCGAGAACACCAGCGAGGCACCAAGCCCGGCGAACATGCCCAGCCAGACCGACCCGGTCAGCGCGGCAACACCCGCGGAAAAGAAGGCCGAGGCCAGGATCTTGCCCTCAAGCCCGATGTCAAAGATGCCCGCGCGTTCGGAAAACAGACCGGCCAGGCAGGCCAGAAGCAACGGGGTGGCCAGGCGCACGGCGCTGTCCAGAATTTGCAGGATGGTCAGGAAATCCATCAGCTTTCCCTCCGTTTTGCCGCGCGTATGAACATGCGTTCCACGGGCGTGCGCACCATATTGTCAAGCGCGCCGGTGAACATGATGACAAAGGCTTGGATCACGGTGACCAGCTCGCGCGGGATATTCATGCTAAAGGCCAACTCGGCGCCGCCCTGATACAGAAAGCCGAACAGCAAGGCCGCCAGCAGCACGCCAAACGGGTGGTTGCGCCCCATCAAGGCCACCGCGATGCCGATAAAGCCCGCGCCTTCGATCGAGTTCATGATCAGCCGTTCGCCTTCGCCCATTGTGTTGTTGATCGACATCATGCCCGACAACCCGCCGGAAATCAGCATGGCGATCATGGTGATCTTGAACGGCGAAATTCCGGCAAAGACCGACGCCGAGGGACTTTTGCCAAAGGCGCGGATTTCATAGCCCAGCCGCGAGCGCCACATCAAGAAATAGACGAGCACACAGGCAATCAGCGCGATAAAGAAGGTCACGTTCGCGGGCGTGCCGCGAAACAACACGTTGTCAGCGGTGGAAAACATGTCCTGAAACGTCGGCAGGCGCGTGGCTTCGGGAAACCGGGCCGAGGCCGGATCCATCGACCCTTTGGGCCGCATGACATTGACCAGAAGATAGTTCAGCAGCGAGGCCGCGATAAAGTTGAACATGATCGTCGTGATGACGATATGGCTGCCGCGCTTGGCCTGGAGATAGGCCGGGATCGCTGCCCAGAGCGCGCCGAACACCGCCGCGCCCGCCATGGCAAACAGCAAGGCCACGGACCAATGTGGAAAGGGAATGTATAGGCAGACCAAAGCCACCCCCAACCCGCCAATGGCCGCCTGTCCTTCGCCGCCGATGTTGAACATCGCCGCCTGAAAGGCAATCGACACGGCCAGGCCGGTGAAGATGAAATTGGTGGTGTAATACAGCATATAGCCCCAGCCATAGGTGGAGCCCAGCGTGCCTGTGACCATCATCTTGACAGCTTCAATCGGATTTTCCCCGATGGCCAGGATCACCAACCCCGACAGGGCAAAGGCGATCGCCAGGTTCAACAGCGGGATCAGGGCAATGTCCGCCCAGCGTGGCATCTTGTCCATCACGCGGCCCCTTTCGTGTCACTGACACCGGCCATCAACAGGCCCAGTTCTTTTTCGTCCGTCTCACCCGGCATGCGTTCGCCCATGATGTGGCCGTCGAACATGACGACAATGCGGTCGGACAGCGACAGGATTTCCTCGAGCTCGACCGAGACCATCAAGATTGCTTTGCCCTGATCGCGCAGGTCGATGATGCGTTGGTGGATGAATTCGATCGCGCCAATGTCGACGCCGCGCGTCGGCTGCCCCACCAACAACAGGTCGGGATTGCGTTCGATTTCACGCGCCAGAACGATCTTTTGTTGGTTGCCGCCCGAGAAATTCTTGGCCGTCAGCATCGGGTTGGGCGGACGCACGTCAAAGCGATCCATCTCGCCTTGCGCCGCTTCGATCATGCCCGCGTTGTCCATCAACAGCCTGTTCTTTTGGTATTCCGGGGCGTGGTGATAGCCAAAGGCAAGGTTCTCCCAGGCTGTGAAATCCATGATCAACCCTTCGGACTGCCGGTCCTCGGGCACATGCGAAATGCCGCGCTCGCGCCGGGATCGCCCATCGGAATGCTTGCCGGTCAGGTCGATGGATTCACCCTTGATCTGAATGTCGCCGGTCGCCGTCGCGATGCCGCCAAGCACCCGCAACAGATCGGATTGGCCATTGCCGGACACGCCTGCAATCCCCAGAATTTCGCCGGCTTTCACATGCAGGTTGATGCCCTTCAGGCGTTCCACCCCATGTTCGTCGACCATGCGCAGATCCTTGATGTCCAAGACCGTTTCGCCCAGCTTGGCCGGCGCCTTGTCGACACGCAGCAACACTTTGCGCCCGACCATCAGTTCGGCCAGCGCGGCGGGGTTGGTGTCTTTCGTCTGCACGGTTGCGGTCATTTCGCCGCGCCGCATGACGGACACGGTGTCGGTGATTTCCATGATCTCGCGCAGCTTGTGAGTGATCAGGATGATCGTCTTGCCCTGTGCCCGCAGCCCTTCCAGAATGCGGAACAAGTGGTCGGCCTCGGCCGGTGTCAGAACCCCGGTGGGTTCGTCCAGGATCAGGATGTCGGCCTGGCGGTACAGGGCTTTCAGGATCTCAACACGCTGCTGCATGCCAACGCCCAAATCTTCGATCAGACTGTCGGGGTCGACGTGTAATTCGTATTCGTCTGCCAGTTCTTTCAACAGCTTGCGGGCTTTTGACAGCGAGGGCATCAGCATCTCGCCCTCTTCCGCTCCCAGCACCACGTTTTCCAGAACTGTGAAGTTTTCGACCAGTTTAAAGTGCTGGAACACCATCCCGATGCCGGCGGAAATGGCGGCCTGACTGTCGGGGATCTGGGTTTCACGGCCATTGATGTGGATCGTGCCCGCATCAGCCTTGTAAAACCCATAGAGGATGGACATCAGCGTGGACTTTCCCGCGCCGTTTTCGCCGATGATCCCATGGATCGTGCCGGGCATTACCCGGATCGCGATGTCCTTGTTCGCCTGCACCGGCCCAAAGGCCTTGGAGATACCGCGAAGCTCAATGGCAGGAGCAATGCTATCGCGTTGCTCTCCAATGGCGGGGGCAACCGTCTCCGGTTGCCCCTGTTGATTTTCGGTGGTCATCAACCTGCCCTTACTGAACCGGGCAGTTGTCGTCGGACATATAGTCGTGGACCACGATGTCGCCAGCGATGATCCCGGCAGCTGCGGCTTCGACCGCGGCCTTCATTTCATCGGTCACCAGGGCGGCGTTGTATTCGTCCATGGCGTAGCCCACGCCACCAGCGGCCAGGTTCATGACCTTCAGACCGGCTTCCATCCCGGTGCCAGCCGAGAAGGCTTCGTAAACCGCATTGTCAACGCGTTTGGTCATCGAGGTCAGGACCGATCCGGGGTGCATGTGGTTCTGGTTGCTGTCCACACCGATGCCCAGGATACCCAGGTCGGCAGCAGCTTGCAGAACACCGATGCCGGTGCCGCCAGCGGCGTGATAGACAACATCAGCGCCCTGCGATTGTTGGGCTTTGACCAGCTCGGCACCCTTCACCTGGTCGTTCCAGGCGGCAGGGGTGGTGCCGGTCATGTTCTGGATGACAGTGGCGTCGGGGTTCGACGCTTTCACGCCCTGCACATAGCCACAGGCAAAGCGGCGGATCAGCGGAATGTCCATGCCACCGACAAAGCCGACGGTGCCGGTTTTCGACGCCATCGCGGCCATGATGCCAACCAGATACGAGCCCTCGTGTTCCGTGAACACGATCGAGGACACGTTCGGCGCATCAACAACCATGTCGACGATGCCGAACTTGGTATCCGGGTAATCCGGCGCAACCTGTTCAAGCGTGGATGCAAAGGCGAAACCGGTCATGATGATCGGGTTGGAGCCTGCTTCGGCCAGGCGACGCAACGCCTGCTCACGCTGGGCTTCGTTCTGCAATTCAAATTCCTGGAACGCATTGCCCGTTTCTTCAGCCCAACGCTGCGCACCGCCAAAGGCCGCTTCGTTGAAGGATTTGTCGAACTTACCGCCCAGATCGAAAATGATCGCCGGATCGGCCAGCGCGGCGCCTGCGCTCAGCGCCAGCGTCGCGGCAGCGCTGAAGAATTTGGTCATGAGGGTCATATGTCGTCTCCCAAAGGTGTTTTACTTGGGTGCAGGCAGGTGCCTGCGATTCCCATTCTGCGAGCAGATCGCTGCTTAAGATCATCCGCAATTTAGGACGTAGGGCAAGGGCATGGTCAAGTTAAGTTTTTACCACGGGGTCAAAAGTCATGGGATTTCGGCGTGCAGAGGCACCCAAGGCGGGAACTTGCCGTTAGGTCAGGGCCTTGTGCAGGATGATCGCATCAACCGCCGGGGTGTTTTCGCGTGGATAATATCCACGCCGCCGCCCGGATTCGCTGTATTCGGCTGACCTGTACAGACCCAGCGCGGCGGTGTTATCGGCGGCGACCTCCAGGTGGGCCACCAACGCGCCGCGCTGTTTTGCCTCGGTCTCGAACAGGGCCAGGGCGGCGCGAGCGGCGCCCATGCGGCGGGCTGTGGGGGCGGTGGCGATGGTCAACAGCTCGACCTCATCCACAACGACCCGGCCCAGGGCAAAACACTGGCCTTGCGCCACGACAAACACGTGCGGCGAGGACAGCAGGCTTTCGAATTCTGCCGCCGACCAAGGGCGTTGGGTGCGAAAGGCGCTTGCGTGGATCCGGGCAAGGTCCGCAGGGGTCACGGCAAGATCACCGGCGCCGGATCACGCGGCGGGGCGGCGTCGGCGGCACGAATATACAAGGGCGCGGGGCGGGGGATGTCGTGACCCTGCGCCAGTCGGGCGGCGGCGATGCGCGCGATTGCGGGGGCGATCGGCACATTGCTATCGGGTCCAACGCTGGGGGACAGCGCGGCGGCCTCGGAGCCGGACATCAGCGTGGGCGCCCCATCGGTGCCCAGCTGTTGCGCATAGATCATGTCGCGGCGCGCGTCGATCAGGGACCAGACCGGGCGCGGTACGTCGATTGCCTGGGCCTCCAGCGTCGACACGCCAACCGCAGGCACGCCCAGCGACAGGGACAGCCCACGTGCAGCGGCGACCGAAATGCGGATGCCGGTGAAATTGCCGGGCCCGACACCGACGCCAATGGCGTCTAGGTCGGACCAGTTGACGCCGCCTTCGGCCAGAACCTCTTTGAGCAGGACGAACAAGCGTTCCGCCTGGCCCTTGGCCATGTTGTCCTGTCGCGCCACGATGATGTCGTCCCCCGACAGCAAAGCGGCCGCGCAATGCGCGGCCGATGTGTCGAATGCCAAGATCACAGGGGTCATACCGGGGCCACCCAGGGATCAGGCCGCAACCGGGCGAACTTCGATGACCTCGGGGATATAGTGCTTGAGCAGGTTTTCGATCCCCATCTTCAAGGTCAGGGTCGACGACGGGCAACCGGCACAGGCGCCCTGCATGTGCAGGTAGACAATGCCGCGATCAAAGCCGTGAAAGGTGATGTCACCACCATCCTGTGCCACAGCCGGGCGCACGCGGGTGTCCAGCAGTTCTTTGATCTGGTCGACGATTTCGCCGTCCTCACCGGTGTGTTCGGCATGGGCCGCCGCGGCGGCACCTTCCATCACGGCGGCACCGGATTGGTAATGTTCCATGATCGCGCCCAGGATCGCGGGTTTGATGTGGTCCCAATCGACGTTTTCCGCCTTGGTCACCGTCACGAAATCGGTGCCAAAAAACACGCCCGCCACGCCTTCAACGCCAAAGATGCGTTGGGCCAGAGGGGATTTTCCTGCGGCATCGACGGTCGGGAAATCGGCAGTGCCAGCGTCCAGCACGGGCTGACCCGGCAGAAACTTCAACGTCGCGGGGTTCGGAGTGGATTCGGTTTGAATGAACATCTGTGGCGCACCTTTTCTGTCGGGTATTCATATGCGCTCGCATAGGCTCCAAGTCAAGGTAACCACAGCTGCAGATTGCCGCAGCCCCCCCTATACAAAGGGTGTGGAACCCTATAGACGCGCCCGATTGCCCCCTTTTCGAAAGCCGCCCCAATGAAACAAGCCCTGTCCGACGCGCTGAAAAAGCAAGGATACGACACCCTGACACAGGTTCAGGAGGCCGTGACCGCCCCTGAGCTGGCCGATGCCGACCTGTTGGTGTCTGCCCAGACCGGATCGGGCAAAACCGTGGGCTTTGGCCTGGCGATCGCATCGACCCTGTTGGGCGAGGACGAGAAATTCGGCATCGCCGGGGCACCCTTGGGCCTGGTTATTGCGCCCACGCGCGAACTGGCCATGCAGGTGCGCCGCGAGCTGACTTGGTTGTATAGCGAAGCAGGCGCCTATCTGGCGTCTTGTGTCGGCGGCATGGATTCACGTGACGAACGCCGGGCACTGGCGCGGGGCACACATATTGTCGTGGCCACGCCGGGCCGTCTGCGCGACCACATCATGCGCGGGGCGATTGACCTCAGCCAGTTGCGCGCCGTGGTGCTGGACGAAGCCGACGAAATGCTGGACCTGGGCTTTCGCGAAGACCTAGAGTTCATTCTGGGCGAAGCGCCCGAAGATCGTCGTACGTTGCTGTTTTCCGCCACTGTTCCCGCCGCAATTGCCAAGCTGGCCAAAGGCTATCAGCGCAACAGCGTTCGCGTGACGACGGTGTCCGAGGCAACCCAGCACAGCGACATCGAATACAAAGCCATGAGCGTCAGCCCGCGCGATGGCGAAAATGCCATCATCAACGTGCTGCGGTACTATGAGGCGCCCAACGCGCTGGTCTTTGCCAACACCCGCGCCATGGTCGCCCGCCTGACGGCGCGCCTGTCCAACCGGGGACTGAATGTCGTGTCCCTGTCCGGGGAACTGACCCAGGGCGAACGCACCAATGCGCTGCAAGCCATGCGCGATGGTCGGGCGCAGATCTGCGTAGCCACGGATGTGGCCGCACGCGGCATCGACCTGCCGAAACTGGATCTGGTGGTGCATGCGGAATTGCCGTCAAACCACGAGACCCTGCTGCACCGCTCGGGCCGCACAGGCCGCGCCGGGCGCAAAGGCGTGTCCGTGCTGATCGTACCGCCGGCGGCCTTTAACAAAGCCAAGCGCATCCTGAAGTTTGCCAAGGTCGAAGCCGAATGGGGCACTGCCCCCTCTGCCGAAGCCGTTCTGGAACGCGACGCCACCCGCATGCTGGCCGATCCCGCCTGGGTCGAACCCGTCAGCGAAGGCGAGGCCGCACCGGTCGCGTCCTTGTTGGAGCAGTTCCAGCCCGAACAGATCGCCGCCGCTTTCTTGCGCCTGTACCGCGCGCAGCACAGCGCACCCGAAGAATTGGGCGCAGTGAACGCAAAACCAGAACCGCGCCGCGAATTCGGGCCCAGCGTCTGGTTCTCGGTCTCAGGTGGCCGCGCGGCGAACGCCGAAGTGCGCCGTCTGCTGCCGATGCTGTGCAAGGCTGGCAACATCACCAAAGACGAAATCGGCGCGATCCGCATTCAGCAGACCGAGACCTATATCGAGCTGGCCGAACGCGCGCTTGATGGGTTCATGAAGGCGCTGAACGGCCGGATGGAAGTCGAAGAAGGCGCGGTTTTGACCCGGCTGAACAAACCGCCGGTCATCTCCGGTGGCAAGCCCGGCGGCAAACCGCCCTATAAGGGCAAGCCCGGTGGTAAACCCGGTGGCAAGCCGTCTTATGGTGACAAGCCGCGGTATGACAAGCCGCGTGATGATAAACCCCGGGGCGACAAGCCCAAGTGGGACGACAAACCGCGCGGCGACAAGCCCGCCTATAAGGGCAAGCCGTCGACCCCGCCGGTCGACTATGACGATGCCCCCGCGCCGCGTCATAAGAAACCCAAGGGTGCGCCCAAAGGCGGTGCCAAACCCTATGCGCCGCGCGAGGATCGTCACGAGGGTGCCGTGTCCGAACGCAAGCCGCGCCACAAAGCGACCGGGAAGCCAGCAGGGAAACCTGCCGGTAAGCCTGCCGGAAAACCGGGCGGTGCTCCGGCAGGGATGGCGCCTGCCAAAGGCAAACCGTCGTCGAAAAAGAACCGGGCCCGTGATGCCGCCAAGAAGGCCCTGGCCAAGGGCATGAAGGGCGGAAACGCCACGCCGAAGCGGCCGAAATGAGCCGTCAAACGGTTGTGAAATCAAAAAGGGCTGCCGATTGGGCAGCCCTTTGTCGTTTGAAACGGGGTGCGCTTAGGGATACCAGCGCAGATCCTGCCCCTCGGGCCAATCCATCTTGATTGTGATCTCCACGGTCTGGGTCGCGCCCGGGGCCAGTGACATGTCCCAGCTGGACACGCCGCGTTTGTCGTCAATATCTGTCGCGTCCGGTTTCGGCGTGACCGACAGGGCGATGCGCAGGTCTTCTTGTTCGGAATAGGTCAGCGGATAAAAGGCGGTTAGGTCCTGCGCCTCACCGGTCAGGTTTTCGACCGAGAAACTGATCTGTTGTTCACGCGTGTTCGAGCGGCTCAGAATGCCCGTATCGCCGGTTTCATTGTGCGCAATCGCGTGGTTCAAGCGCAGCCCTTCGATAGGCCCCATCGGCAGGGTCGCCTCGGCCCCAGCGGGGACCAAGGGGAATTCGGTCTCTCCCATGAAATGCCCCTGACGGAAGACTTGCGCGCTGCCCGGCAACAGGGGCTCGCCGGTTTCGTTGGTGAACAGTGTCATCAGGAAGGCGGTGTCATCGTGGCGCGGGCTGGCGTGGATTTCAGTCGTGGCTGCAATGGTCAGCGTGTCGAGTGTCAGCAGGACCTCTTCTCCATCGGTCAGGGACACTGGACGCGGATAGGCATAGGTTACGGCGACGCCGTCAACCTGCGTCATAGCGCGGATCATGGGCGCGGAATCGGCGATGATCATCGGCTCTTCCTCGACCATCATTTCCAACTGAGGTGCCGCAGATCGCACCATGGGGGTCGGCTGAGGCAGATAAATCGAGGCCTGATTGGGCCCCGTGTCGCTTGGCGCCAACTGCCCGTCAGGAGAGACCGAGGACAGGGTCAGCATCACGTCGTGCCAAGGTGTATCACTTTTCAACCCAATCATGGCCTTGCGATCCAGCGACAGGGTCCCATCCGCCGCAAGTCGCAGGTCATAGACCGGGGCCCAGGCGGCATAAGCCGTGCCTTCGACCGTCAACTGCGCCGTCATCGCGTGATCCACGACCAGATCCAGGGTCATCAGGTCCATTTCGGCCTTCGGCGGGTTGAGCTGTGCAAGACGCGCGCGCGCTGTCGCAAGGTTCTGTTGCAGATCCGCCAGCGTTTCGGTTTCCGCCCGCAGCCCTTGCTGCGCCACCGCGGTGGCTGCCAGAGCTGTGGCCGTCTGGTCATGCACATGCTGGGCCAGGGCCGCTAGATCATCAGGTGTCGCGCCGTCCTTGGGTGGACGGATGGCGGACACAAAGCTCTGCTGAATATCGAGTGCGGTGAGTTGGCTGGCGATACCCGACACACGGTCCTGTTGGGCGGTCACCTGGTCTTCCAGCGCCTCAACCGCGTCGCGCGCGGCGATCAACGCCGGGGTAAAGAAGTTTTCGGGATCCACGGGCGCATCATACTGCTGACCGATGGTCCCCACGGTCACGCCAGCCGGACCTGTGACCGTCGGCACCCCATCTTCGCCGATTACCGGGACGAACAGGCGATGTTCCCCGGCCGGCAGATCGACGGAGATCGTATGTGTGGTCAAGGCACCGTCAGGATAGATCGTGGCGGCGGTGACGGGGGCGGGGGCGTAGAAATCAGCGGCGACCAGTGGCGTTGCCAGAGCGGTCAGCGCGGTGGTTATCAGAAAGCGGGTCATGGAAATCCTCCGGGGCACAATTCTTTGTGCGCAGGGGAGCATAATTCGGGTGGGCAGGGAAGGGGCAGATGGCCGCAATGCGCGCTACCGGCCTCCCCGGCCTGACTTGTCGCGAAAGGGGCCAGATCAAGGCGTGGGCGCGGTAAAGGTTCTAAAATTGGGGTGAATTTTAGGATGGAGTGGGTCTCATGTCGTGTACTTCAAAAGGTCTTTCAGGTGTCCTGGGGGCGGTTTTGTCTTTGTGCCTGTTGGTTCTGGCCGGGCCAGGGGTGGCCGAGACGCAGCGGGCAGTTATCTTCATGGACCCGGACGTCACTTCCCATGAACGGCGGTTTCAAGACGCGCGGGTTCGGGATGAACGGGCCTATTACGAGGCGCGTGGCTATGTGGTCGAGGTGCAAGATGCCCCCACCAAGGCCGCGTTGACCGACAAGATCCTTGCGGCCCTCATGGCCAGCGAGGTGAAGGCGGTTTCGTTCTTTGGCCATGGCTATGGACCGGATGCCAAGGGCGCAACCTCGACGTTGTTGTTCGAAAATGCGCACTTTTGGCGGGACCTTCTATATCGCGCCCATCGCAAGGCCTTGGCCGTACAGGGGGAAACCGGGGTTGATGCAAACCGAAAGGCGCGACGTCTGGGGCAGAACGCACAGCTGGAGATCATGCGAAATCATTCCTGCTCGTCGCTTCGGGACACACGAATGGCCGAGGCGCTTGTTGCGCCAGGGGGCAGCTATTTCGGCGTAAAGGGGTTGTATTCCACCTGCGTGACACCTGCGGCCTTGTTCTGGGAAATCGATTGGAACCTGACAGAATATGTGATGCCAAAAGCGTCGCCCGCCACCCCGACGTCTTCGACCCCCGCCGCGACCAATACGGTCACCGGACCCGGTGGGGTCTGTACGCCTGAGGGTTTCCCAGGACCGGTACATGACTGTCGTATACAAAGATCCGAGCAGCCCTGCCTGCCCTGTCCGAATGGGTTTGATTTCTACTATGAACCAAACCGCTATGAATAGAACCTGACCTGAGGCAAAGAAAAACCCCCGCCCGGAGCGTCCGGACGGGGGCTTGTGTTCGGTCAGGCCGGTGATCAGCCCTTTTTCAGAACCTCACGGCCCAGCAGTTCGGCGATTTGCACCGCGTTCAGGGCGGCGCCTTTGCGCAGGTTGTCTGAAACGCACCACAGGTTCAGGCCGTTTTCGACCGTCACGTCCTGACGGATGCGCGATACGAAGGTGGCGAAATCGCCGACGCATTCGACCGGGGTGACGTATCCGCCATCTTCGCGCTTATCGACCACCAGGATGCCAGGCGAGGTCCGCAGGATGTCACGCGCTTCATCTTCGTCCAGGAAATCCTCGGTTTCGATGTTGATCGATTCCGAATGGCCGACGAACACCGGCACGCGCACGCAGGTGGCGGTGACCTTGATGTTCTTGTCGATGATTTTCTTCGTCTCGGCGATCATCTTCCATTCTTCTTTCGTGTCACCGCTGTCCATGAAGACATCAATATGCGGGATCACGTTGAAGGCGATCTGGCGCGGATAGACCGACGGTGCGACTTCCTGACCGGGCACATACATGCCCTTGGTCTGGTTCCACAATTCGTCAATCGCGTCTTTGCCGGACCCCGACACGGACTGATAGGTCGACACGACGACGCGTTTGATCTTGGCGCGGTCATGCAGCGGCTTTAGCGCGACAACCATCTGCGCGGTCGAACAGTTCGGGTTGGCGATGATCATCTTGTTCTTATAGCCGTGGATCGCCTGCGGGTTCACCTCAGGCACGATCAGCGGGATGTCGGGATCATAGCGATAGAGCGAACTGTTATCGATCACCACACAGCCCGCCGCGGCTGCCTTGGGGGCGTATTGTTTGGTGGCGTCCGAGCCAACGGCAAACAACGCCATGTCCCAACCGGTGAAATCAAATGTGTCCAGGTCCTGGGTCTTCAAGGTGGTGTCGCCAAAGCTGACCTCGGTGCCGAGGGACCGGCGCGACGCAAGCGCGGCGATCTCGTCCACGGGGAACTGGCGTTCAGCCAGGATGTTCAGCATTTCGCGGCCCACGTTACCCGTGGCGCCAACGACAGCGACCTTATAGCCCATCTGAGGGTCTCCTTAAGTGTGTGTCATAGGACGGGCGCGGTGTAGCGGATTGGCGCGGGATGGGGAAGAGCGGATTGATTTACGTTGACTTAATCCCCATCTGCTGTGATAGGGACGCAACCTCTGCCCCGCTGCCGCGTGAGCAGCCCGCCGATTTCGGCATGGCAGAGACGACCATGAGGCGCGCGATGCGCCCACCCTAGTTCCCAATTCACGCGGGGTTCTGACGGCCGGATCGGCGTTTTGGGCACGGTGTCCGATGCGCGAGCAGCTAGGCCGCAACCGCAAGACAGACCGCTTTTGGCGGTGCTGTATCCGTTTATGTGGTGCGCCCCGGGCGTGCCCAAAGGAATGATATGACGACGTTTGACGACCTGGGCCTTGCGCCCAAACTTCTCGAGGCCATCAAGGCCGCTGGTTATGACACCCCAACCCCGATCCAGGAAAAAGCGATCCCGCTGGTTCTGGAAGGGCGCGACGTGATGGGCCTGGCCCAGACCGGGACGGGCAAGACGGCGGCCTTTGGCCTGCCGTTGATCCACCAAATGCTGAAAAGCCACGAAAAACGCGAATCCAAGTGCATCAAGGCGCTGATCCTGGCGCCGACGCGTGAGCTGGTGAACCAGATCACCGAAAACCTGCTGTCTTATGTTCAGGGCTCGCACCTGAAGGTGAACACGGTTGTGGGTGGCGTTTCCATCAACAAACAAATCCAGTTTCTGGCGCGCGGCACCGATATTCTGGTGGCAACGCCCGGTCGCTTGATCGACCTTATGGATCGCCGCGCGATCCGTTTGGACCAGGCCAGTTTCCTGGTGCTGGACGAGGCCGACCAGATGCTGGACATGGGCTTTATCCACGCGCTGCGCCGGATTGCCCCCGAACTGGGCACACCGCGCCAGACCATGCTGTTTTCGGCCACTATGCCGAAACAGATGGCGGAACTGTCCAAGGCATACCTGAATGATCCCGTTCGTATTCAGGTCGCAAAGCCCGGTAAAGCCGCCGATAAGATCACTCAGGGTGTGCATTTCGCGCAGGACAAGGGCGACAAGCTGCGCCTGCTGGAACGCTATCTGCGTGATTCCCCGGACGGGCTGGCGCTGGTTTTTGGCCGGACCAAACACGGGTCTGAAAAGCTGAAGAACGATCTGGTCAAGGTCGGGTTCAACGCGGTGTCGATCCACGGCAACAAATCGCAAGGCCAACGTGAACGGGCGCTGAAGGCGTTCCGTGACGGCGAGGCCCGCATTCTGGTCGCGACCGACGTAGCCGCACGCGGGATCGACATCCCCGGCGTGTCGCATGTCTATAACTATGACCTGCCCGAAGTGCCGGAGAACTATGTTCACCGCATCGGCCGCACGGCGCGGGCCGGGGCGGATGGTGACGCGATTTCCTTCGTGGCCGGGGTGGATATCAGCCTGCTGCGCGACATCGAAAAGCTGATGAAGATCGAAATTCCGATCCTGGGCGGTGACCGCCCGATGGAAGAAAAACGCATCCAACGCGGCGGTCGTGGCGGTGGCGGCGGTGGCCGTCCGGGTGGCGGTGGCGGCGGCGGACAACGTCGCGGACCCAAGGCACAGGGTCACGGTCACGGCGGACATGGTGGCGGTGCCCACGGTGGTGCCGGTGGCCACGGTCACGGCGGTCACAAAGGTGGCGGCAATGGTGGTGGCAAGCCCGGTGGCGGTGGACGCCGTCGTCGGCCCGCACGCAAAGCAGCCTAAGACACATGTGCGACGGGGCGGCTTCCGCCCTGTCGTCACGCATCAAAGATGCGCGCCGAACGCCGTGAGCCCATCAGAACAATCACGGGTCATCCCGAAGTGTTGGCAGGCCATGTCCTGTTGTTGGCGAGCAAGCCATGTCTTCAAGGGCGTGGGTTTGACCGCCGCTGGTCTCTGACCCGTAGGTCGGGGCTGACGAGGCTCAACAGCTCAGTGCCGTTTCGCATCCGCCGGATAGGTGCCCAGAACCTCGATATGCGAGGTGAAATAGTCCAGCTCTTCCATCGCCAGTTGCACGTTGCGATCGTCCGGGTGGCCTTCGATGTCGGCATAGAACTGGGTCGCCGTAAAGGCACCATCGACCATATAGCTTTCCAGCTTGGTCATGTTCACACCATTGGTCGCAAACCCGCCCATGGCTTTGTACAACGCGGCGGGGATGTTGCGCACGTTAAAGACAAAGGACGTCATCATGCCGTGATCGCCGCGCCGTTCCAGGTTCGGTTGGCGCGACATGATCAGGAACCGTGTCGTGTTGTGGTCCTGATCTTCGATATGGCGGGCCAGGATGTCCAAGCCATAGATCTCGGCGGCCAGGTCCGAGGCCAGCACCGCTTCGTTGGTCAGCCCGCTTTGGGCCAGATCCATCGCAGCCCCGGCGCTGTCGGTGGCGGCGATGCCACGGATAGTGTTGGCGGCCAGGAATTCGGCGCTTTGCGGCAACAGCACGGGATGCGCGCGCACGGTGTCGATTTGCGGCAAGGTCACGCCGGGTACGGCCATCAGGCTGATGTGTACGCGCACGAAGGCCTCGTCGATGATATGCAGGCCGCTTTCGGGCAACATGCGGTGAATGTCGGCAACGCGGCCATAGGTGGTGTTTTCCACCGGCAGCATCGCCAGGTCGGCATCCCCATTGCGCACAGCGGCAATGACGTCTTCGAATGCGCGGCAGGGCAGGGCTTCCATATCCGGGCGCGCGTCATGGCAGGCCTCGTGGGAATAGGCGCCAGGTTCCCCCTGGAAGGCAATTCGTCGCGTCATATCCGCATTCTTTCCGATGTTTGCGCCCAAAGCGCGGCCTGTTGCGGTCATATCGCTTGATATTGATCAAGGGAAGCGGCTAGAAGGTTTTGAAATCTGGATGAGACGGAACGCGACATGTTCGACACTATGACAATTACCAAACTGGGCGGCGGCTTTCTGGGCGCGCTGTTGATCTTCCTTCTGGGCAACTGGGCGGCTGACGCGCTGTACGCCACTGCGCCGAACGCGCACGGGGATGAACACCACGCGGCGGGCTATGCCATTGCGGTGGGCGAAGAAGAGGCCCACGTCGAAGAGGAAGTCGAAGAAGTTTCCTTTGCCGATGTGATGGCCGCGGCCGACGCCGACAAGGGCGCGAAGGTCTTTTCGAAATGCAAGGCCTGTCACAAGCTGGAAGATGGCGTCAACAGCACGGGGCCGAGCCTGTTCGGCATTGTCGGCCGCGACGTTGCCGCCGTTGGC
>Ga0209345_10001407_pt1 | contig 28774 bp, 27 predicted proteins | sample Cruoilmetagenom7_FD_187294 | JGI IMG/M metagenome (GOLD analysis project Ga0209345, IMG submission 187294) | Oil polluted marine microbial communities from Coal Oil Point, Santa Barbara, California, USA - Sample 7 (SPAdes) (version 2) | ecosystem: Environmental > Aquatic > Marine > Oil seeps ...
AGGTATCAGTGGAAAACTAATGGCAAGCATTGAGGGCAAGAATGGTAATTCCAATAAAGAAGAGTATTCTTTATCCGGTAAGTTAAATTTTAAAAAAATAAATTATACTTTAATGACTATGATTGAAAGAAAATATGGCAAAGCGAATGAAATAGTTAACGAGGATGCGATATTTTGGCATGGGCGTTTAACTCATAATTATACAGTGCGCACTGCTTCGGAAATGTTCCTTCAATATGAAGAAGACGAATTTACCCGTTTACAATTCAGGGCACTTGCCGGGGCAGGCTTAAGGCAGAATATTTTTACCGATCAAGAGGACATCTTATTTTCCTATGGTGTGGGCGCATTTCGGGAAAAGGAAAAAATTGATGTAGTGACTTTTGAAGCAGCAGACTATACCACCCGGTTAAATGTGTATTATTCCTATAAACACGCTTTAAACCCCCAGTGTATTATTTCAAATACGGTTTATTATCAGCCTTCTTATGACCGTTTTTCAGATTACCGTGTGTTATTTAATTTGGGTATGAATATTAGAATTAATAGTAAGTTTTCGCTACAGGTTGATTATCAGCTGAAGCGCGATAACGAACCACCTGAAAATTTATTTTTGGCTGTACCATTAAACCTGAAAAAAAATGACAGCAATTATAAGACCAGTGTTGTCTACGAGTTTTAATTGTTATGATAAATAGAAAATGTTTTCTCGAAACCTGTTCGTATTAATCCTTTGCCAGGCATTTGGCATGACTGCGGCGCCGATCATGGTTTTCCTGGGAGGTATTATAGGTACAGGGATGGCACCCGATCCACAATGGGCAACCTTGCCTATTGTGCTTATGATTGTTGGCACCGCCTCATTTATAATACCCGCTGTTTTATTTATGAAATCATATGGTCGAAAAGCCGGGTTTATTTTTTCGGCTTTGATGGCCACTTTTGCTGGATTGCTGGCGGTTTATTCCCTGATTGAACAAAGTTTCTTCCTGTTTTGCCTGGCGGCAATATTGGTGGGTGGGCACATGGCGTTTGTGCAGCAATATCGATTTGCTGCAGCAGAAAGTGTAAATGGTCATCACGTGGGAAAAGCAGTATCTTTACTGATGTTGAGCGGAGTGTTTGCTGCCTGGCTTGGGCCAGAAGTTGCTACTTCATTAATAGAGGCCTCTTCTTTAGGTTTGTACACGGGTTCTTTTTTAGGTATGTCAGTGTTAATGGCCTTAACGGCTTTTCTTTTTATTTTTTATCATGAAAGAAGTGTCAGCAGTGAATCTTTCAATCAGCCCATCAGACCCATATTAACCATCGCTAAACAGCCTTTGTTTATTGTAGCATCGTTGTCATCTGCCATGGGCTTTGGTGTAATGAGTTTTATTATGACAGCAACGCCCATTAGCATGCACATAGTTGACGGGCTTTCGTTAGATAAAACAGCTTTGGTCATACAAAGTCATATTATGGCAATGTATTTGCCTTCGTTATTTGTAGGCCAGCTAATGGAGAGCTTCGGTATTCGAAATACCATGTTGTTGGGTGTGGCGGCTATGTTTATTTGTATTTCAATAGCTCTGGCAGGGAACGCAATGCCCAATTACTGGATGGCTTTAATTGCCCTGGGTATTGGCTGGAATTTTTTATTTATTGGTGGCACAACATTACTGACACATACCTATCATCCTCAAGAAAGGTTTAATGTTCAGGCGGCAAACGATTTTTTTGTATTCGGATTTCAGGCGATTGCTTCTCTGGCATCGGGTGTACTGATGCACACTTTTGGCTGGAATATGATTCAATATTTAAGTATTCCCTTTTTAATGACTACAATACTGTTAATCTTTATCTTGTATGACAAAAACAAACTATTGAAAGATGAGCAAAGTGAAGCTTGAATTTATTGAATAGTGAAATATCCGGGTTAGGCAAGAGGAAAGATGATGAAACAATTTTGTTGTTTAATGTTAGTGTTTTTAATGTCTGGATGTTCAGGTAAAGAAGAACCGGTAAAAATATTTGAACCTCAAATAGAGTCCATTGATAAAGCGCGGCAAGTTGAGAATTTGGTGCTGGATCGAATGGATCAACAGAATAAAGAATTAGATAAGTTTACGCAGTAATATAAAACATTGCTAACACGGGTTCTGATTAAACTTATTTTTCAGAAAGTATTCTACTGATTCAATCCAGCCTTCGCTATTTGTCTGTTTTTGAAAAAAAGTATTTTGGCAATGACGTAAGGTTGAAGAGGGTTTTTCTGTGGATATAATACTTGAAAAGTCAGCCTGTTTTAACATCTTGTGATCATCTGCGAAGCTACTTAAGGCAAACATACTGATTTTATTTTTATATTCCTGCTGATATTTCTCTTTTAACAATTTCATGGCTGACGCTTTGCTGGTTTTACCAGTGATCACAAAGAATTTATTCGCAGGTGTTAGTGTAAGTTGGTATTTTTTCAGTTCAGCTTTGAACATCTCAAATTTAGCAGCTGTATCGTGCCACAAAATAGGCTCGCTCGATAATCTTTGCTGATTTAATAGAGCCAGATGGGGGTTGATTCCTGCATTCTTTATAATGTCTGTTTTGGTCCAGTCATAAAACCCTTCAAAATTGAGTTTCCCATCCTGACGAATCCGATGTAATTTCTGGATAACCATGCTGTAGTGGTCACTTAGAAAATACATGGCATAGCCATTCATTTTATCAACAACCTCTTTGGAATTGAAATAACCATCTGGTACACAAATGACACTACCATTTTCAATGATAAAGGGGTGGGTATTGTTTATAATTTTTCGGATTTCTAATAATTCTGAAAAGGTTTTATTAGAATTAAAAATAACTGGAATGTTATTTTTTTTCAATTTTTCAAGCGTTTCCAGGGTGGGTCTGCTGATGTGAGCACAGGAGTCCGTCAGTAAACCGTCCAGGCCCGTAAAAATAAGCCATGGGCTTGCCAAATCATGGTTTGCAGCGGGTGGTTGATGTGATGATATATAATTTACTGATGTATTTGGCATTGAGTAAATTTGCCTTTATTGTTTTAAATTGAGCATGGGTCCATAAGTATCCTGAGTCCATCTCACATTGATAATCTTAAAAGCAGTAAACACCTTCAATAGAAGAACATTCAAGCCGCTTATTTTCAAGGGCTTGTTGAAATTATGTTCTATTGATGTGAAGTGTTTCAAACTCTTTAAGCCAAGAAATTTTGATTCCTTTCAATAACTTATATGCGACTTTAGGTTCCCCCCATAAGTCTTTGATTTATTTTTTGATGATTTTTCCTATATCCGCATTGACCTTGAATTAGCCTGAGTCAGGTAAGGCGTTTGATCTAACTGCGCTTTTTAGCTTGAATAAATCATTTAATTTGTATAGAATCCGTGAGCTTTTCTGTCCTTAAACCTGAAATATCTTCAGATTTAACAGGACTTCACTCCTTGCTTCACTCTAATAGTAGTTGCTTATCCAGTTTGTCTGGTTAACGGTGACTTATAAAGGGGAGGCTATAACCTTAGGGAGCATATAATGCGCCATTATGAAGTTGTATTTCTGGTTCATCCAGATCAAAGTGATCAGGTACCTGGCATGATCGAACGCTATACTGGTTTGATTAAAAGCTCGGGTGGTTTGGTACATCGCCTGGAAGATTGGGGTCGCCGACAATTGGCCTATCCCATCAATAAAATCAACAAAGCTCATTACATATTGCTGAACATTGAAAGTGGTCAGGAAGCTATTGATGAATTAGCCAATAATTTTCGTTATAACGATGCGGTTATTCGTAATTTGATTATGCGTAGAGATGAGGCCATCACTGAAGAGTCTCCATTGGTTAAATCTGCCGATGAGCGTTCACAAAAAGCGACTGCAGAACGTGCACTGAATTCTACCGATGCGGTTGCTGAAGAGAATACCGAGGCTGTTGAGCAGGATGTAAATGAGGATGTTGTTGAGTCATCTGATTCTGAAAAAGAATCTGATATACCGACAGAATAAATACCTAAACTAATTAAATAAGACCTTTAAATGAAAGTAATAGTGCTTTTGTGCAAAGATTTTTAAAGATATTGATTCAGGCTTTTTTTACTTCCAGATATTGTTGATAGTAAGCCTGGACAACTACAGGAGATAATCATGGCGCGAAGTTTCCGACGTCGTAAATATTGTAGGTTCACAGCTGAAGGTATATCCCATATTGATTATAAAGATCTGGATACCCTGAGAGCCTATGTCAGTGAAACGGGCAAAATTGTACCCAGTCGTATTACGGGTACCAAAGCCAAATACCAAAGGCAATTGTCTACAGCCATTAAGCAGGCACGTTATTTGGCGTTATTGCCTTATACGGATTCCCACGATAATTAATTTGATCATTTGGCCTTAACCGGTAGTCGCGGTATGCAAGCTTTAGCTGAATTCATAATGCGCCGTCCGTTTAATGCGGTTTTCGTAGCAGCTTTATTTGCTATGCTGCCACTATTTGAGTGGTTGAGTGCTGGGGCAGTGGCACTTGTAACCTTACGCAAAGGTTGGCATCAAGGCCTGTTTATACTGGCCTGGGCCGGTTTGTCAGGAGGAATAAGGTGGAGCCTGGGTGATATGCTGACCCTGCCCATGCTTATTACAACTTTTTTGGGTGCAGTTGTTTTAAGGCAAACTGTGTCATTGATGTACGCTATTGTCACGGTCAGTGTTTTGTCCGTTGTGGCGTTGAGCCTCTTTCAGAAAATGATGCCACCCGGCCTGGAAGTATTGATTGACAAGACCTCTAAAATGTTGATTGATATGGAGTTTATGGATCAGCTTAGTATTTCTGATCCCGGTCAATGGATTCATGAATTCGCATTAACAAGTTTTGGATTCAGTGTGGCAATTGCTGCCCTGATCAGCCTGTTAATTGGACGATGGTGGCAGGCAAGATTATATAATCCCGGTGGATTTAAGGAAGAATTTCACTCCTTGCGTTTAACGCCGTTGATGATTGCACTATTGACCGGATCTGCTGTTGCAATAGTTAGTTTTCTGCCGCAACTATCCTTTATAGGTGTGTTGCTAAGCTTACCGATTTTTATAGCCGGAATAGCTTTAGTGCATAGTGTGGCAAGTATTTATAATATGGGGAATCGCTTATTAATCCCCTTTTATATCTTGCTGGCACTATTAAATGGATATGTGTATTTGTTGTTAATGTTTTTTGTGATCGCCGATAGTTTTATAAATATAAGACAGCTTTTGGCAGCTAAAAAGGATAAATAATTTATTTTGGATAGATTCTGCACCGTAAGCCATTAGATTGAGGTGCTCTTAAGACCAGGTTTTTGAGACATTAGAGAGGATGTGAAGATGGACGTTATTTTATTAGAAACAAACCGTAACTTGGGCGCTCTTGGCGAAAAAGTATCCGTGAAGTCTGGATATGGCCGAAACTTTCTTATCCCCCAGGGTAAAGCTGTTCCTGCCACAAAAGCTAACCTGGAAGAATTTGAGAAACGCCGTGCTGAGCTTGAAAAGAAAGCCGCAGCGGAGTTAGCGGTTGCTCAGGCACGTGTTGATAAGCTTCAGGGCTTAAAAGTAACAATCAGCTCCAAAGCTGGAGATGAGGGTAAATTATTTGGATCAATTGGCACCAGCGATTTGGCAAAAGCCATGACTGCGGCTGGAGTTGAGGTTCAGAAAAGTGAAATTCGCCTATCTGAAGGCGCTATTCGCAATGTCGGAGAATACGACATTGTGGTGCAGGCCCATTCTGATTTATCAGCAACAGTACAGGTGTCAGTAATTGCTGAAGAGTGAATTTTCAGTTGAACTAAAAATTCTCGAATAATGATTGCGTGGGATTTCACGCGATGCGAAACTGAAGCGCTGATGGGCGAATAACCCTCGGTGCTTTTTTTATGTAAAAATGCTTTACACCTGAAAACAAAAAGGCTCCAGGGGAGCCTTTTTGTTTTCAGGTTGTAGTTAAGGTTGTTTGTTAAGGTTAGAGTTACTTTATGTTAGAGCATGAGCAAGATCGCGAACTTATGGCACTAAAAGTGCCACCCCATTCCGTGGAAGCAGAGCAGTCTGTTTTGGGTGGATTACTTATCAATAACAACGCATGGGATGATATTGCAGATAAAGTCACTGAAAATGATTTTTATCTGCCCCAGCATCGCTATGTGTTTCGCTTAATTCAGGAGCTTGTTGATGAAAATGAACCTGCTGATATCACCACACTGGCAGAGGCTCTCGACAAACGTGATTTGCTTGGTGAAGTAGGAGGTATTGCTTACCTGGGTGAATTGGCCAATAGCACGCCAAGTGTGGCCAATATCGTTGCTTATGCCAATATCGTTCGGGAGCGTTCAGTGCTCAGGCAACTGGTTCTGGTAACAAATGAAATAGCCGATAGCGCCTTTTCTCCCGATGGTGCAAAGAGTACCGAATTACTTGATCTGGCGGAAAGTAAAATTTTTGCCATTGCAGAGCAGGGCGCCCGACGCGGTGGCCCGGAAGTTATCAAGTCCTTGTTAACTAAAGCCGTAAACAGGATTGATCAACTGTACTCTTCTGATTCACCCATCACTGGATTAAGCACCGGCTTTGCTGATCTGGATGAAAGAACCTCGGGCTTGCAGCCGTCTGATCTAATTATCATTGCGGGTAGACCTTCCATGGGTAAAACCAGTTTCGCGATGAATATTGGCGAAAATGCGGCGATACAAAGTGGCCTGCCGGTTCTGGTTTTCAGTATGGAAATGCCGTCTGAGGGCCTGGCCATGCGCATGCTTTCTTCACTGGGTCGAATTAATCAAACACGAATGCGCAGTGGTAAATTAGAAGAAGATGATTGGCCACGACTAAACTCTGCGATCAGCTTACTGGCTGAGCAAAAACTTTATATTGACGATACGCCTGCAATGTCACCTACTGAAGTCCGTGCCCGTTCCCGGAGAATTTTCAGAGAGCACGGTCAGATAGGCTTGATCATTATCGATTATTTGCAATTAATGCAGGTGGCGGGTTCTGACAATCGGGTTAATGAAGTGTCCGAAATTTCCCGATCACTCAAGGCATTGGCGAAGGAGCTGGATGTGCCGGTTATAGCTTTGTCACAGTTAAATCGGGGCCTGGAGCAGCGACCCGATAAGCGCCCCATAATGTCTGATTTAAGGGAATCAGGTGCCATTGAGCAGGATGCTGACCTAATTATGTTTATCTATCGTGATGAAGTTTATAATAAGGATGAAGATAATCCATTAAAAGGCACTGCCGAAATCATTATAGGTAAACAAAGGAATGGCCCGATTGGCAGAATTAAAATGGCATTTTTAGGCGAATACACTAAATTTGAAGATCTGGCACCGGAAAGTTATGGTGGAGATTACATGTGAGCCGGCGTGTCTGGGCAGAAATCAATTTAAAGGCCCTTCAAAATAATCTCAAATTGGCTCGCTCTTTCCTGCCTTTAAGTAAAACCCTTGCTGTTATTAAAGCCGATGCCTATGGTCATGGAATTGATCAGTGCGCCCAGGCTTTAAGCGAAGCGGACGCTTTTGGTGTGGCGCATGTCGGTGAAGCCATGCATTTATGCAGTGCCGGTATTGTCAAACCCATCCTGTTGATGGAGGGCGTATTAGATGATGATGAAATGGAATTGGCCGCCAGGCAGGGATTCTGGGTAGCGGTAGGAAATGCACAGCAACTAAAATATGTAAGCACTTGCAAACCTGAAAAGCCTCTAAATTTATGGCTAAAAGTCAATACGGGTATGAACAGGCTAGGAGTGTCTGTTGAGCGGGCAAAAGAAATGTATAAGGAACTGAAAGCCATGACTCATGTGGCTGAGGTAGTATTTATGACCCATTTTGCCTGTGCCGATGATCTGGAATCTACAGCTACTGAAACACAGATAAAGCAGTTTAAGAACCTTGTTGAAGGTCTGGATGCACAATCAAGTTTGGCAAATTCTGCGGGTATTATTGCCTGGAATCAGCAGCTTCGATTTTCCAGCCAGCAATGGATTCGACCGGGCATTATGCTGTATGGATCCTCTTCCCTGAAACCCGGCTATGATAGCCAGGGGGCAGAAAAGCAGAGTGCTGCTGAACAAAAATTACAGCCGGTAATGACCCTGCTTTCAAAATTAATGGAAATAAAAACGCTAGAAGCAGGAGAATCAGTTGGCTATGGGGCGACCTGGACAGCCGATAAAACCACACGCATTGGCGTGATCAGTATCGGTTATGGCGATGGTTACCCCCGGCATGCAAAAAATGGTACTCCCGTTTTGCTTAATGGAAAACGGGTTCCGTTGGTGGGGCGGGTGTCTATGGATATGATCACCGTGGATTTATCAACCCAGCCAGATGCGAAAATAGGAGACCTTGCCACCCTTTGGGGGCGTGGGCTATCAGTAGAGGAGGTTGCGAGCTGCGCCGATACCATTAGCTACGAGCTTTTTTGCAAAGTAACTCCTCGTGTACCCCGCGACTATCTAAACCAAGGCATAAGCAGTTCTTAAGTAAGGCTTAACTGGGTCTTAACCAGGATAATTTAACTAACGGATCTAAATAATAGATTTAAAATAATCGACCTTAAAATATGGCAAAACAAAAAACCGCCTACGTCTGTTCTGAATGCGGCGCTGATTTTCCTAATTGGCAGGGTCAATGTGGGGAATGCAAAGAGTGGAATACTCTAAAGTCATTTACTGTATCTCCTGCCACCAGTGCAAGCACAAGAAATATTTCGTTTATTGATAAAACCGGTGGTTTTTCCGGTAGTTTGTCAGAAATTCAATCCTTATCAGATATTAATCTTGAGTCAGCGTCGCGTATTTTATCCGGTATAAGTGAATTTGATCGTGTGCTTGGCGGTGGCCTGGTTCCAGGTTCCGCTATTTTGATTGGTGGGCATCCAGGCGCAGGTAAAAGCACTTTGCTACTACAAATTATGTGCCAGATAGCAGAAAAAATACCGGCTCTATACGTTACCGGCGAAGAATCTCTGCAACAGGTTGCCATGCGTGCCCAGCGTTTAAAGCTCCCTACTGGTAAATTGAAAATGCTGGCCGAAACCAGTGTTGAATCTGTTTGTGCTGCTGCTCAATCCTTAAAACCAAAATTGTTGGTAGTGGACTCGATACAGGTTATGAACGTAGCTGAAGTGTCTTCGGCACCTGGAAGCGTGTCCCAGGTAAGAGAAAGTGCAGCTTACCTGACCCGTTTTGCCAAACAAACGGGCACGGTATTGTTTTTGGTGGGGCATGTTACAAAAGACGGTTCTCTTGCGGGGCCAAAAGTGCTGGAACACATTATTGATTGTTCATTGCTATTGGAAGGTTCCGATGACAGCCGTTTCAGAACCTTACGCGGGCTAAAAAATCGTTTTGGTGCCGTAAATGAACTGGGTGTGTTTGCCATGACGGACGAAGGATTGAAAGAAATAAAAAATCCATCGGCTATTTTTCTGAGTCGTTCTGAAGAAAAATCATCAGGCAGTTTGGTGATGGTGGTTTGGGAAGGGACTCGGCCATTACTGGTGGAAATTCAGGCGCTGGTGGATGAAAGTCAACTTGGAAATCCCCGTAGAGTAACCGTGGGGCTCGATCAAAATCGCCTGGCCATGTTGTTGGCGGTATTGCATCGTCATGGTGGTATTGCCATTAGCGATCAGGATGTATTTATTAATGTTGTGGGCGGAGTGAAAGTACATGAAACCAGTGCCGATTTGGCATTGTTGCTGGCTGTTGTCTCAAGCTTTAGAGATACAATATTACCCCAGGACCTGGTTGTATTTGGTGAAGTGGGTTTAACTGGCGAAATTCGTCCCGTGCCTTCAGGTCAGGAACGCATCTACGAAGCTGCCAAACACGGTTTTAAAAAAGCCATTGTCCCAGTTGCTAATATGCCGAAACAAAATCCAGAGGGAATGGAAGTACTAGGTGTCAAAAACCTTGCCGAGGCACTGGATGCAATATAATTGATGCTGAATTAGCTGTGATAAATGTTGAATAAATTCCGTAAATAATAAAAAGCCTACGCCACTTAATGGCAGGCGTCAAAATTATCCTGATAGTGTGATTGCCTTTGGATATTGTAAACATAAAAAAACCATCGTTTGGTAATAAAGTGTAAACTCCTCAAGCTTGTAAAATAGTATGTTCTTTCTCTTCTCTTAAGTGTGTTAATTTTAACTTCAAGATATTGTTTTAAAAAATGGCTGCTGGAGTTTTTGGCTATTAGTTTTTACGGATATAAAAATGAAACAAGTGCCCAATAAAATAGCCAAATTCGATGCCTCTTATATGTTTAAAAATCCTCTTGAATGGGCGAATATAGATCGGACCATATTTCTGGCGCTAATCAGTCTATTTCTTCCGCTGGTTTATGGCAGCGTCATCGCCTATGGGCTTTATCTCCAACTTTATTATCCTGAAACAGCGCCTATAGCTATCAATGAAAATATAGTTTATTGGTATTTGTGCATATATGGTCTTCATTATCTTGGATTGATAGCGTTTATAGTATTGGCATTAAAGATTAGAAAGACAAAAGAAGAGTGGCCATTTTTTATGTCTTTCGTGGCTTATAGCTGGGTTTTCAGTGTTTTGATTCCAAGTTTTTTGACGGGTACCTATTATATTGATGGTGTGCTTATGCTATTGCTGGGATTCACCTTGAGTTTACCCCTGCAAAATCATCGCATATTAATTCGGGCTTATTTCCTGGCAAGCGCCATCTATTTTATAATGGTTTTTCTGAATCTAAGTGGCGCAGTTGTTCATGCGCCCTTGTTTGAGCGCTTACCCTACTTCAATGATGAACCATGGAAACCCTGGTATTATGCCAGATTATTAATGGGAGCTGGGGCTATATCATTTAGCTATGTCACAGCAAGAGTAACGATTCGCTGGCGAGAAAGAGAGAATATATTTCAGGAGATGTCAAATAAAGACGGGCTTACAGGATTGGCCAGTCGTAATTATTTTTTGAGCCGCATGGAATCAGAGTTTTCAAAAGTTCAAAGCAGGCTAGGAAATTTATCTCTTATAATGATTGATCTTGATTTTTTTAAAAATGTTAATGATACCTACGGGCATCAGGTAGGCGATTATGTATTGGAAGAAACAGCGAAAATTTTAAAGAAAAATGCGCGTAAATATGATGAGGTAGGGCGATACGGCGGTGAGGAATTTGCGATTTTATTACCCAATACCTCATTGGATATTGCGGTAAAGATCGCAGATCGTATACGCAACAGTTTTTCAGAAACTGAAATGAAAATTGAAGGTAATACGGTTAAAATCACTGCTAGCTTAGGCGTTACAGCTTATCCCGATATTGAAGTTAAAAACATAAACGATTTGCTTAGAAAAGCCGATAAGGCTCTATACACTGCCAAAAATGAAGGTCGTAATAAAGTGGTGGTGATTGAGCAAGAGCGGCCCATTTCAGTTAATTAATAATTTCAGACACATTTCTCCAATACCTAATGCTATAAATTGGATGAAGGTCAGTGGTCTAATCCAGGATTATATAACCCTGTTCTCGAATACTTTTCAAAGAAAGTAGTACCATTTACCCTGGTTTTTGGTTTTTAATCAAATTCAAACATTTTTATGAGAAAACAAGGGGTTAAGGCATTGAATGAACTTGAAGAATATTATAATGACGAATCACAGGTTGATCAGCCTTTAAAAGTATCAACTTACGATATTTCCGCATCGCCAAATGATTTTAATATTAGAACGCTTTATGACTTTATTGAATCTGGCGCCTTGATCATACCCGGCTTCCAGAGAAATTATGTTTGGGATTTGAATAGAGCATCGCGATTAATTGAATCCATTTTAATTGGCTTGCCAGTGCCACAAATATTTCTTTATGAAGAATCGAAAAATAACTATCTTGTAATAGATGGCCAGCAAAGATTGATGTCAATTTATTATTTTGTTAAGCAGCGTTTCCCAAGAAAAGAAAAAGTAATAGAGTTAAGAAAAATATACGGCGAAAATGGATGTATTCCTGATGAAGTATTGTCTGACGATAACTATTTTAGAAACTTTAAGCTGTACTTGCCCGAGTTGATGCCAGAAGACACCAACCCCTTTCACGGTTTAACGTACTCAACCCTGGCCGATAATAAAATAACTTTTGATTTGTGTACAATACGCAATGTAATTATCAAGCAAAATTCACCAAGCAATGATGACTCATCAATTTATGAGATATTCAACAGGCTGAATTCCGGAGGTATGAACCTAAGGCCCCAGGAAGTGAGGGCAAGCCTTTATCATTCGCGCATGTATAATTTGTTATTTAAATTTAACAATGACCCAAGATGGAGAGTGTTAATGAGTTCTACAGAAGCAGATCTTCATATGAGGGACGTTGAGATACTGCTAAGAAGTTTTGCCATGTTGATGGATAGTGATAACTACAAAACTCCAATGGCCGCTTTTTTAAATAATTTTTCCAAAAAATGTAAAACAATATCAGAAGATCAGGTTATCTATCTGGATCTTTTATTCAACAAATTTCTAAATAGCTGTAATCGATTAGAAGATAAAGCATTCTTCGGAGGAAAAAAGCAATTTTCTACCCTGGTTTTTGAATCAGTATTTGTTGCAGTATGCGCCGAAACTTATGAGCATCGAAAAACCAGTATTCAAGAAATAACAAATGAAAAACTTGGTAAGCTGTTTGGAAATGATGAATTCAATAAAGCATGCCAATCAAATACTGCAAATAAAAGCTACATGCGGAAGCGGTTAGAAATTGCCAAAAAAATCTTTGCCGGGTAGACGGTTATCAAACTTTAGATTATCTATTAACCTGTTATTTGACGACAACGTTTGAGTAATTAATGAGCATCTTTAGAAGTACTCAAACCTGTATTTTAAATAAGAAACCAATTACTATATTCGCCTGATTTTAACAAAATTGATAAAAGGGCACTTTAGAAGTGTCCTAAAGGACTAAAGGCGAAATTATGTCACGCTTACATCTCTTCGAATGGGAAGACCAACCCTGGTGCCCGGAAGTATTTCGGGATTTTATTACTGAACATCTGCAATTTCTGGCACGTTTGTTCGGTTTTTTTAATCCGGTTGTTGATATTTTGGTTAAAGCTCTAAATCAACTTAAAGCAACACAAATTGTAGACATGTGTTCTGGAGGTGGAGGCCCGTGGCCCTCGTTAATTGATGAAATTGCTGCTAAAGCAGATATTGCACCGGAAGTATTGCTTACTGACTTATACCCTAATGCCACTGCTTTTGAAAAAGTGGAAAGAGAGTGTGTCGGCAAAATAAAAGGGCATAGGCAATCGGCCAGCGCATTTGATATGCCAGAAGAGCTGACTGGCTTTCGAACCATTTTTACTGGCTTTCACCATTTTAAACCAGAGCATGCCAAAAAAATTCTGGAAGATGCTGTGGCAAAAAATACAGGTATAGGCATTTTTGAAGCACAGGAGCGCAGCCTGCTAATGGTAGCTACTATTCCTTTTGGCGTTTTTTTTGCCGGTTTAGTGTTTACGCCTTTTATCGGTAACCTTAGTTTTAAAAGGCTGTTTTTTACCTATGTAATTCCCATCTGCCCTTTACTATTTGCCTGGGATGGCTTTGCATCTTGTCTTAGAACCTATTCAATTGAAGAGTTAAAAGAATTGACCAAAGACCTGGAATCAGAAGATTATCATTTTGAAATGGGCAGAATTCCTGTTCAGATAATTCCCATTCATAAAATGAATTTGACTTATTTAGTGGGTATGCCAAAAACGTAAGAAAAAAATATTTATATGGACATAAAAAAGGCGGGTAATAATACCCGCCTTTTTAATTTGGATTAAGATGTTTTGAAATCGATAGCTTACTTATCGATTCACAAGATCATTAACCAAATTGGTTCATGGTGTTATCTTTACCACCGGCTTTCAGTGCAGCATCACCCGCAAAATATTCTTTGTGGTCGTCACCAATATTAGAACCAGCCATATCCTGGTGCTTAACAGTAGCAATGCCTTGCCGAATTTCTTTGCGTTGTACGCCTGCAACATAAGCCAACATACCTTCGTCACCGAAGTAACCTTTAGCCAGGTTGTCCGTAGAGAGGGCTGTAGTGTGGTAAGTAGGCAGTGTTATCAAGTGATGGAAGATACCTGCTTCGCGAGCGGCATCGGCCTGGAAGGTACGAATTTGGTTATCCGCTTCAATAGCCAGTTCAGAAGCATCGTACTCAGCACTCATCAGTTTTTCACGGTCATAAGAAGAAACGTCTTTACCTTCTTCTTTCATAGCGTCAAAAACTTGTTGACGGAAGCTCAGGGTCCAGTTGAATGAAGGGCTGTTGTTATAAACCAGCTTGGCATCAGGTACTTCTGCACGAATGGCATTTACCATTTCAGCAATTTGACCCACATGAGGTTTTTCAGTTTCAATCCACAGCAGGTCAGCACCGTTTTGCAGGCTAGTAATACAATCAAGTATTACACGATCAATTCCGCTGCCTTTTTTGAACTGGAACAGGCCAGAGGCTAAACGCTTGGGCTTCATCAGCTTGCCGTCTTGCTTGATAACTACGTCGCCGTTTTTAATATCGTCAGCGCTTTCAACGGTGTCGCCATCAATGAAGCTGTTGTATTTGTCACCCAAATCGCCTGGTTCATCCGTTACAGCAATCTGTTTAGTTAAGCCAGCACCCAGAGAGTCAGTACGGGCAACGATGACACCATCGTCAACACCCAGCTCAAGGAAAGCATAACGAACAGCGTTGATTTTAGCAATGAAGTCAGCATGAGGAACGGTTACTTTACCATCCTGGTGACCACATTGTTTCTCATCAGAAACCTGGTTTTCAAGCTGAATACAGCAAGCGCCGGCTTCAATCATTTTCTTGGATAGAAGGTAAGTGGCTTCAGCATTACCAAAACCGGCATCGATGTCGGCAATGATAGGTACAATATGAGTTTCAAAGTTATCAATTTTATTAATGATGTCGCTTTCTTTGGCAGAGTCACCCGCTTCGCGAGCAGCGTCAAGATCACGGAACAAATGGTTCAGTTCCCAGCTATCCGCTTGTTTTAAAAAGTCATACAATTCGCCAATCAAAGCAGGAACAGATGTTTTTTCATGCATGGACTGGTCAGGCAAAGGACCGAATTCAGAACGTAGAGCTGCAACCATCCAGCCAGAAAGATAAAGATAGCTCTTGTCAGTAGTGCCAAAATGCTTTTTGATAGAGATTAGTTTTTGCTGACCAACAAAACCATGCCAGCAGCCCAGAGATTGAGTGTATTTGCTGTTGTCTTTATCGTAATCAGCCATATCGTTACGCATAATTTTGGCGGTGTATTTGGCAATATCCAAACCAGAATTAAAACGGTTCTGCAAACGCATCCGCACAGCAGATTCAGGATTGATAGCGTTCCAGGAGCTGCCTTGATCGTTGCGTACTGCGGTGAGTGCTTCAATCTGTTTTGAGTAATTTGACATGGTGATCCTCATATAATCTATGGGCTTACAGGGTTTTAGCTTCCAGAAAAGCATGGAGTGCTTGCTAAAAATGGTTCAGAGTGAAATCTCTAAAAAGTTGAGGGATCATACGTGTATTCTGGTAATTAATCTAATTTATAGGCATTATATTCGGTATTCATTAAAAAAATAGATAATATAATTAAAGTTTTCAATGTCTTATAAGGTATGTCAATACTGTTTTGTTTTGTAAGTAGCTCCGACATTTCCCTTAGCCCTGATTACTCACGCTTGGTTTAAGCAGAGCTTTATTTAAGGTTAGGGAAAGGGGAGGTAATAGACTGATCTATAGAAATATTTTAGTAAGTAAGGGGTGTGAATATGGACAAAATAGTAAATTCTATAATACTTGCCGTTTTTCTGATGAGTGCTTTTATAAGTAACTATGCTCTCGCAGATCGCGGACGTGACCTTATTGGAGAAGCAGCAAAAAAAAGCCTGGGACCCCCTGAGTAAGTCAGGGGTTTTTCAGTTTAGCCTAACTTTTTATATTTTATACGCGTAGGTTGCAGATCTTTGCCCAGGGTTTTCTTTTTATACTCTTCATACTCAGTATAATTACCTTCAAAAAATTCCACTTTGCTGTCGCCTTCAAAAGACATAATGTGGGTGGCTATTCTGTCCAGGAACCAGCGATCATGTGAAATGACAATTGCGCATCCGGGGTAGGCCAGTAGGGCTTCTTCAAGGGCGCGCAGAGTTTCAATATCCAGATCGTTTGAGGGTTCATCCAGTAAGAGAACATTGCTGCCCTGTTTAAGCAGCTTGGCCAGGTGTAAGCGATTTCGTTCACCACCTGATAAGTTCTTCACCCGTTTTTGCTGATCAGAACCACGAAAATTAAAACGACCCACATAGGCTCTGGACGGCATTTCAAAATTCCCCACTTTAATAAAGTCAGAACCTTCAGAAATTTCGTCCCACACGGTTTTTTCACCCTTGAGTTCATCCCGCGATTGATCAACATAAGCCATTTGAACGCTTTCGCCAATGCGCAGTTCGCCACTGTCTGGCTGTTCCTGTCCGGTCATAATTCGAAACAGGGTGGTTTTACCTGCACCGTTGGGACCAATAATTCCCACAATCGCACCCGGGGGAATAGTAAAGCTCAGATTTTCATACAAGACTTTGTCGCCATAGGCTTTTGAAATATTGTTGGCTTCAAATACCAGATCCCCAAGCCGTTCACCCGGTGGGATATAAAGTTCCTGGGTTTCATTACGCTTCTGGAAATCTTTTGAAGTCAGTTCGTCGAAACGTTCCAGGCGGGCTTTGCTTTTGGTGCGCTTACCCTTGGCATTGGACCGTACCCATTCAAGCTCGTTTTTTACGCTGCGCATGTGGGCCGCTTCCTGTTTTGCTTCCTGTTTTAATCGACGCTCTTTTTGTTCCAGCCATAAGGAATAATTGCCTTCGTAAGGAATACCGTGACCACGATCCAGCTCCAATATCCATTGGGCAGCGTTATCAAGGAAATAACGATCGTGGGTGATGGCAACAACCGTACCCTTGTATTCATATAAAAACTGTTCCAGCCAGGCAACACTTTCTGCATCCAGATGGTTGGTGGGTTCGTCCAGCAGGAGCATATCAGGTGCCGACAGCAACAAACGACACAAGGCGACCCGACGTTTTTCACCGCCTGAAAGCACCGTTACATCGGCATCCCATGGGGGAAGTCGCAATGCATCGGCGGCAATTTCAAGGGTTCTGTCCAGATCCCAGGCATTGGCAGCTTCAATGGCATTTTGCAGATCGGCCTGTTTGGTCATCAGGGTATCCATTTCCTCATCCGACATGGGTTCGGCAAATTGGGCATTCACATCATCGAAATCAGTCAATAGTTGTTTGATTTCGGCAACGCCTTCTTCAACATTGCCGCGAACATCCTTATCGGGATCAAGTTGTGGTTCCTGGGGCAGGTAACCGATTTTAATACCTGGCTGTGGTCGGGCTTCACCGTTAATATCGGTGTCCAGGCCAGCCATTATGCGCAGTAAGGTCGATTTTCCAGACCCGTTTAAGCCAAGCACACCGATTTTGGCACCAGGAAAGAAAGACAAGGAAATATCTTTAAGAATTTCACGGTTAGGCGGCACAACCTTGCCAACCTGGTTCATTGTGTAAATATATTGGGCCATAAGGAAAAGTAGCTCTTAAGAGTTAGCGGAACGGTAACTGGACGTAGTTTGTGGTGATCCTGGAGGCAAAATTACCCAAGCCTTCCAGAAAGTGCAAATATTATCCTAGAAACCGCAGTTGGACTCGCTTGAGAGTGCGTTTATTGGGTTCGATAATACAGTAAAAAAAGTGAATAATAGCCAGCTATTTCGAGCTTTTTTTGCGAAATTAGCGGACCCAATAAGCGTGCTATCGAGTGAGGAGGCGGACTCACCCAACAGGTGAAAACTCACTATTTAAAATAACTTACCATAGCAGTGTAAACTTCCAGTTTGGGCCGGCCAACTGCTGTTTCTAGGATTATAGCGGGTAGGAGGAGGGTTGTGGGCTTGTTTGAGTGAGATTACTGAAGTTATGTAGTTAATTCATGTGCTCTTGGGGTCTGTCTGAGGTAAAATAGCCTCCCTTCTGGGGCCGTGACGCCAATGCTACAGGCAAAAATTGAATGTGTTTTTAAAGAGGTTATAAATGTTTACCAAAGATATGACTATTGCAGGCTTTGACGATGAAATCTGGAACGCTATTCAAAACGAATGTCGCCGTCAGGAAGAGCATATTGAATTAATTGCCTCTGAAAATTATGTAAGTCCAAGGGTTCTAGAAGCCCAGGGTACCGTATTAACTAACAAATATGCTGAAGGTTATCCCGGCAAGCGTTATTACGGAGGTTGCGAACACGTTGACGTTGTTGAGCAGTTGGCAATTGATAGAGCAAAAGAATTGTTCGGAGCCGATTACGCCAATGTTCAGCCCCATTCCGGTTCCCAGGCGAATTCAGCGGTATACATGGCTTTGTTAGAGCCGGGTGATACCGTACTGGGCATGAGTTTGGCTCACGGTGGTCACCTGACCCACGGTGCCAAAGTAAATTTCTCTGGTAAAATTTACCATAGCGTTCAATACGGTTTGAATTCTGAAACCGGCGAAATAGATTATGATGAAGTGGCTGCTCTGGCTAAAGAGCATAAGCCTAAAATGATTATGGCCGGGTTTTCTGCTTACTCCAGAGTAGTGGACTGGCAAAAATTTCGGGATATTGCTGACAGTGTAGGCGCGTATCTGGTTGTGGACATGGCACATGTGGCCGGTCTGGTAGCCACGGGAGAATACCCAAGCCCGGTTCAAATTGCCGATGTCACCACCACAACCACCCACAAAACCCTTGGCGGGCCACGTGGTGGCCTGATCCTGGCCAAAGCCAATGAAGCGCTGGAGAAAAAACTCAATTCTGCTGTATTCCCTGGTGGGCAGGGTGGCCCCTTAATGCATGTGATTGCTGCGAAGGCGATTTGCTTTAAAGAGGCCATGTCCGATGAGTTTAAAACCTATCAGCAGCAAGTGCTGATCAATGCCCGAGCAATGGCTAAAGTATTGACCGACCGTGGCTATAAAATTGTGTCCGGTGGCACCGATGATCATTTGTTTTTACTGGACTTAATAGATAAAGATATCACCGGTAAAGATGCCGACGCGGCATTGGGTCGTGCCAATATCACCGTAAACAAAAATGCTGTTCCCAACGACCCCCGTTCACCTTTTGTGACCAGCGGCTTGCGTATTGGTACTCCGGCTATAACTCGTCGTGGATTCAAGCAAACGGATACTGAAAAACTGGCTGGCTGGATTTGCGATATCCTGGATGATATTAATAATGAATCTGTTATTGAAGCTGTAAAGGTTAAGGCACTGGATATATGTGCCCGTTTTCCCGTATATAAGTAAAGACCTTAGCACGAGAGCCATTTTGCCCCATGAGCGTAGCGAGTGTTTTGGGTACAGTTGGTGTCTGGAATCAAAATCATCTCCCGTGCTAAGGTCTCAAGTACAGTAAGGTGTCTTTAAGCGATATAGGCCAGGAATAATCCATTATGCATTGCCCTTTTTGTCAGGAAACAGAAACAAAAGTCATTGACTCTCGCCTGGTTGCCGATGGCGATCAAGTGCGTCGCCGTCGTGAATGCCTGGCCTGCGGCGAGCGTTTTACCACCTTTGAATCTGCAGAACTGGTGATGCCGCGTCTGGTTAAAAGTGACGGCACTCGCGAACCTTTCAACGAGGAAAAACTTCGCAGAGGCATGTTAAAAGCGCTGGAGAAGCGGCCGGTCTGTGTTGAAGAAATTGAAGCGGCTCTAAACCGTATTCAACATAATCTTCGGGCAACAGGTGAAAGAGAATTGAGTTCGGTTAAAGTAGGGGAAGAGGTAATGAACGCTCTGCGGCAACTGGACCAGGTAGCCTATGTTCGCTTTGCCTCTGTGTATCGAAGCTTTCAAGATATCAGTGAATTTCGTGAAGAGCTTGACCGTTTAGAACGAGAAGGCTCTGAAACAGCCAACGCTGTGGATTGATTTCCCATGTTTTCTAAAAACGACACCCAATACATGGCCCTGGCACTGCAATTGGCAGAAAAAGGGCTCTATACCACACACCCGAATCCACGGGTGGGTTGTGTGCTGGTAAAAAAAAATCAGATTATTGGCCAGGGCTGGCATCGGAGCGCGGGTGAAGGCCATGCTGAAATTAATGCCTTGTTGGATGCTGCTGGAATAGCTAATTTTAGATGTATGGCTGACTTTAGTGGTAAAGACCAGGCAGATATCAAGAATGTAGCCTCAGGCGCCACCGCCTATGTCACGCTGGAACCCTGTAGTCATCATGGTAAAACACCACCCTGTAGTGATGCTTTAATAGCGGCTGGCGTGACTAAAGTTATTGCTGCCATGGAAGACCCCAATCCTTTGGTGTCGGGTAAGGGTCTGACACTGCTGAATCAAAACGGAATAGCCACCGGATGTGGTTTGCTTGAAGCCGAAGCCCGTGCCCTGAACCCCGGCTTTATTAAACGTATGGTGAGTAATCGACCTTATATACGATGCAAGCTGGCCATGAGCCTCGACGGACGTACCGCCAAAGCTTCGGGGGAAAGTAAGTGGATTACCGGAGCCAGTGCCCGTGCCGATGTGCAATGCTGGCGAGCTCGAAGTGATGCCATCATCATCGGAGTTGATACTATTTTGGCTGATAACCCTTCCATGATCGTACGCCTTGAGGACTGGAACGGCGACAAACCAGAAATCTGGCAAAACAACGCCGATATCAAACAACCTGTAAGAGTGGTGCTGGACAGCAAGCTGCGTTTGCCTAAAGATGCTAAAATGCTCAGCTTGCCAGGCGTCACCTGGGTTTTGACATGCGAAACTAAAGACAATCCCCGGTTTAAAGAATTGCAATCACCTGGTGTTAGGGTGGTCACTTTACCGGCTGATGGCGAAAGCCTGGATCTTGTAAGGGTGCTGGATTATCTGGCACGCGAAGAAATCAATGAAGTGCTGGTGGAAACCGGATCAACTCTAAGCGGTGCCTTTGTAAAAGCCGGTTTGGTTGATGAAACTATTATTTTTATGGCTCCTAAGTTGATGGGGCATCAGGGCCGCCCCCTGTTTAATTTGCCGGGTCTTGATCGTATGGATCAAAACCTGCAACTGGAAATAAAAGACCTGAAGCAAGTGGGTGACGATATCCGGATTATCTTGAAAAACGCAGTCGATTGCGAAAAAAGCAGCTAACCAGTTGCTGTGTCTGGAAAACTTTAATATGGCATATTCACTCTTTTGCCACTTCCCTGGCTAATTAAAGTAAAAAGACCAAAGACCAAAGACCAAAGACCAAAGACCAAAGACCAAAGATAAAAACCTGGAACTTACTGATTATGTTTACCGGAATTATTGCAGATGTAGGAACCGTGGCTCGACTGGAAAAAACCGGCGGCGACCTCCGCCTGTACATACAAACGGGCGCACTTGATTTAGGCGACGTGATTCTGGGTGACAGTATTGCCACCAATGGCGTTTGCCTGACCGCGGTGGAATTGCCTGGCGATGGTTTTTACGCTGATGTATCACTGGAAACTCTCGAGCGCTCAACCCTGGAAACCTTGAAGCTGGGTGACAGGGTAAACCTTGAAAAAGCCCTTACTCCCAGTGCCCGTTTGGGTGGCCACATAGTCAGTGGCCATGTTGATGGCATGGGCAAAGTCATTGAACGCCAGGATAAGGGGCGGTCAGTGGTCTTTCGCATCAAGGCTCCTGATGAGTTGGCACGTTACATTGCTGAAAAAGGTTCTATTTGTGTAGACGGCGTCAGTCTAACTGTAAATGCAGTATCAGGGGCGGTATTTGACCTGAATATAGTGCCTCACACTGTACAGGAGACCACTATTGGCAGCTGGAATAGCGGAACTTTGGTCAATCTGGAAGTAGACATCATTGCCCGACAACTTGAGCGTTTATTAATGGGCGAAAAAGCTGCAGATCCTGATACAATAGCCGGCGGTGAAAAACTGTCGATGGAATTTTTGAAAGAACATGGTTTTTTGAAGGGTTAAAGATATAAGGGTAAAAAAGGCCGTTATGGTGCCTGTTAAACAAAAAGCGCAAATTTATAAGAGTGAAACATGGACCTGAATACGGTTGAAGAATTAATAGAAGACATTCGGCGTGGCAAGATGGTCGTGCTGATGGATGACGAAGATCGCGAAAATGAAGGTGATCTGATAATGGCTGCTTCTATGGTGCGCGCAGAAGATATAAATTTCATGGCCAGCAAGGCGCGTGGCCTGATTTGCCTGACCCTTTCCGCCCAGCGTTGTGACCAATTGGGATTATCGCTGATGGTTGATAATAACAACGCCGCCCATGGTACTAATTTCACCATGTCTATTGAGGCTCGTGAAGGCGTTACCACCGGTATCTCCGCGGCTGATCGTGCCCATACTACACTGGTGGCAGTAGCGCGCGATGCTAAACCGGAAGACATAGTGCAGCCTGGCCATGTATTCCCCTTAAGAGCCCAACGCGGCGGAGTGTTAAATCGTGCCGGGCATACTGAAGCCGGTTGCGATCTGGCACAACTCGCCGGACTTGAGCCTGCGGCGGCTATCGTTGAAATTATGAATGACGATGGCACCATGGCCCGCCGCCCCGATCTTGAAAAGTTTGCAGAAAAATACAATCTAAAAATTGGCACCATTGCCGATTTAATTCACTACCGTTCTTTGAACGAAAAAACCATTGAGCGGGTAAGAGAAGAAAAAATACAAACTGAATTCGGTGAGTTTGATCTTTTGGCGTATCATGATCTGCTAAACGATGATGTGCATCTGGTACTTAAAAAAGGTGACTTATCCAAAGTAGAAACGCCAGTGGTCAGGGTGCACCATGCCGATACCCTGAGGGATCTGGTGCAAACGCAGCAAGACAACGGCGGCTGGAATTTTTCCAAAGTAATGAGCAAAATTGCTGCTGAAGAAGCGGGTGTTATGGTGTTATTGTCTCAGGGCAGTGAACCCGAAAATACTCTGGAACGCCTGGATGCTTTTGTGTCGAAAAAATCTGAAAGATTTGTTCCCGGGAAAAGTCACCGGACTATTGGTAGCGGGTCGCAAATTTTGAAAGACCTTGGGGTTCACAAAATGCGCTTGTTAAGTTCTCCTATGCGATTCAATGCGCTTTCAGGTTTTGATCTGGAAGTTGTTGAATACCTGCCTTATGGCGAAGATTAAGTAAAAAGATAAGTAAAGAAGAATATAGGAAATAGTTATGTCTACATCACAAACCATTAATACCATTGAAGGCGATTTTTGTTCAGCAACAGGTCGTTATGCCATAGTCGTTGCGCGCTTTAACAGTTTTGTTGTCGAGAGCCTGCTTGAAGGAGCATTAGATACTTTAAAACGCCACGGTGTAAATGGAAGTGATATTGATATTATTCGTGTCCCTGGTGCTTTTGAAATGCCTCTGGCAGTGAAAAAAGTAGCTGACAGAAAAAAACACGATGCAATTATTGCTCTGGGTGCAGTTATTCGTGGCGGGACACCGCACTTTGAATATGTGGCAGGCGAATGCGTAAAAGGTATAGCTCAGGTAAGCCTGGATGCCGGCGTACCGGTTTCTTTCGGTGTGTTAACGGTAGACACCATTGAGCAAGCTATTGAACGCTCTGGAACCAAAGCAGGTAATAAAGGCGCAGAAGCCACTCTGGGTGCCATTGAAATGGTCAGCTTAATAAAAAACATTGCGGTGCTGTGATTTATTGTGAGTAATGATTCCTTTTCAGATTCCTCCAAACCTGATTCAAAGTTTGTTCCTGCCAAGGTCAGTCCCTCGGCACGTCGTAAGGCGCGTCGTTTTGCATTGCAGGCGCTTTATCAATGGCAAATGACCGGCAACAATATCAATGATATTGAAGTTCAGTTTCGCACCGATAACAATATGCGAAAAACTGATGTGGAATATTTTCACGAACTTTTGCATAAAATACCCGCCAACATAGAAAAACTCGACAATGAGTTAGAGCCTTTTCTGGATATTGAAAATGAAAAATTAGGCTATGTTGAAAGGGCTGCGTTAAGAATCAGTACTTACGAACTGTGTATGCGTATTGATATTCCCTATCAAATAGTCATTAATGAAGGTATTGAACTGGCAAAGACTTTTGGTGCCGAAGACAGCTACCGCTTTGTAAACGGTGTGCTGGATAAAGTCGCAGAGAAAGTTCGTAGCCTGGAGTATGGAAAGAAAAAATAAGTACTCAAGGGCACATCTAAAAATGCACTTTTCGCGCGATAGCTGCGTCAGCTCCGTACTCGAATCCTCGTATATGCCTTATACACTTCGGTTCTCCGTGCGGGGCTTCCTTGCTCTCACGAGAAAATCACTATTTTTAGAAGTACCCTCAATAAATTTGAATGGGGAAAAACATGCCTTCCGAATTTGGCATTATAAAAAAATTCTTTACCGAAAAATCAACACAAAAAAATAAGAATACCCGGCTGGGCATTGGTGACGATGCTGCCATTGTTTCAGTACCTTCAGGCTACGACATGGTTATAGCTGTAGACACTTTAGTGGCCGGAGTACACTTCCCCAAACAAACATCTTCCTTTGACATTGGCTACAAGTCACTGGCGGTTAATTTAAGCGACCTTGCCGCTATGGGGGCTCAACCTTGCAGTTTTACTCTGGCTTTAACCTTGTCTGAACTCGAACAAAATCAAAGTTGGCTGGGAAATTTTTCAGCAGGTTTATTTGAGCGGGCTAACAAAAGTAATATTGAGCTTATCGGAGGTGACACCACCTGCGGGCCGCTCACCGTCAGCATTCAGGCTCATGGATTGATCCCAATAAATAAAGCCATGTTGCGTTCCGGTGCGAAACCAGGTGATCTGGTGTTTGTGACGGGCAGCCTTGGTGATGCTGCTCTTGGTTTGCAGCTCGTACAAAAAACATTAAGTCCAAAAGAAAATATTTCATTTGAATTACGCAATGAATTGACTGATGAAGAAAAAATTTATTGCATAGAAAGATTAAATCGACCCCAGCCGAAAACTGCAGTTGGTTTACAATTACGCGATATTGCTAGTAGTTGTATCGATATTTCTGATGGTTTGCTTGCTGATCTTGGCCATATATGCGAAACGAGTAAGTGTCGAGCCGTCGTCCGCGAAAGTTGCCTTCCCTTATCATCAGCGTTTAAAAAATATTATTCTATCGACTCGGAAGCTACCCTGCTTGCCGCGACAGGTGGCGATGACTACGAACTTTGTTTTACAGTAAATCCGAATAATCTGTCTCGATTAAATGAACTGGATCTGAATTGTTTAATAACACAGGTGGGTGAAATTTTCTCTATAGATCAATATACTGAATCAGAAATAGAGTCAGGCTCATCTGAAGCAAATGTGAGCTTACTAAATAAGGCAGGTGGCGTTATTCCTGTTGTTAAAAAAGGCTATACCCATTTTCAAAATATTGAACAACCTCAAGGGCGCCCTAAATTAAATAAACGAATAATTAAATGAACAAAATTCCTGAAGGCAGTTTAAAAAATCCATTACACTTTTTGGCTCTGGGCTTTGGCAGTGGTGCAGCACCTGTGGCACCGGGTACCTTTGGCACCGTAGCCGCTGTACCTGTTTACCTTTTACTTGTGCAACTTCCCTTTGTGGGGTATTTGTTTTCCGTAATTTTAATTAGTATTGTCGGAATATACATTTGTGGCCGCACAGCAGAAGACTGGGGTGTACACGATCACTCGGCCATTGTCTGGGATGAAATAGCCGGTTTTTTGGTGACCATGATACTGGCACCTGTGAGTGTGGTTTCTGTCGTGCTGGGTTTTGCTTACTTTCGTTTGTTTGATATATGGAAGCCATATCCGATCTCCTGGCTGGATAAAAAAGTGGAGGGTGGCTTTGGTATTATGGTCGATGATCTTCTAGCGGGTGTTTTTGCAGCCTTGTTGCTGCAGATATCCTTGTACCTGCTCAGTTTTTTTTGACTTAATTAGAGATAGCTTCGAATTCAGGAACATAAGAACTCAAAAGCCATGGATAATAATTCTGACGCCCTGCTAAAAAAAATATTATCAGAACCCCTGCGAATCGAAGAAAATGACCCTGAAAGAGAAGCTATTGAGCAACACATTGTTTCTCTCAGCGAAAATCAGATCACTCGCCTATATACTCGCACACGAAAAGCCGCCGGCCAAAGTAAGCGTCAAAAAGATCTGGATAATTTGTTTCTATATGTCAGGGCCTGCAAAACTATTCAACGAATTGCGAATGATAAAGACATCATCCTTTCAACTGATATATAACCCTCCGGAATTTGTTTTCTTCGAATCTATGGATTATTATCTCAGAGTAAAGGGCGCCTCTAAATGCTCATCGAGGATATTCCCATGGATCTTGAGGAAAAACACGCACGGATTATTAACGCGCGAATGAAGTTAAAACAACGCTTTAAAAATAAAATGGCCAGCACACCCTCCCTGGCTGATAGCCGGCCTATGGGCAAAGGTTCTGTTAATCGCCATCACATGCCACAAGTTCCACCCGATCAAACCGTTACTAAAAAGTGGCCGGTGCTCGATTTAGGTATACAGCCTGTTGTTGCCCGGGACGAATGGGCGCTCAAAATTGATGGCCTGGTTAAAAAAGAAATTAATATTTCATGGGATAGTTTCCTTACTGATTTTGAACAGGTTAATGATCAATCTGATTTTCACTGCGTAACAGGCTGGTCGAAGCTCAATGTAAGTTGGCAAGGCGTTCGATTTGCCGACATTGCAGTCAGTGTAGAACCTGCAGACAACGCTCAATTTGTAATGTGTCACGGTGCTGATGGTTATACGGTAAACCTGCCTCTTGAAGAAGCCTTAAAATCGGATGTGCTGATTGTGTATGAAGCCGAAGGAAAACCTTTGGCTCGTGAGCATGGTGGCCCGGTGCGCATGGTGACCCCGCAACTCTGGGCCTGGAAGGGTGCCAAATGGATAAACCGAATAGAGTTTATGGAAAATGACAGTCTGGGCTTTTGGGAGCTTCGGGGTTATTCCAACACGGCCTATCCCTGGCGCAACGATAGATACAGTTAAGGGCATACCGTACGTCCTGTACATCTCCGATATATTGCTCCTGCAAGATCGGCATACCGTACGTCCTGTACATAAGCGATCTACTCGAATCCTCATGTATACTTATTATATCGGCTTTGGCTTTCTGCGTCGCTCTGGCCCGGATATTTCGTCAATTGCGACGGTGATAACGCCGGGCTGGTGCGTAAGCGCGACTGGAATACCTGGTTATTCATAGGTTGAAAGGAGCATGTGCGTTCCTTACGTATAAGAACACGTTAGCATTTGGCAAGCGGCGAGCCTGGTACAAACTGTCTTTTCGCGTAAAGACATCAATCCCAGCAATCATGCTGGCTACAAGGTGAATGGTCGCGTATTCATGAAATATCCGGGCTAGGTCTCTGTTCCCGACTCAACACGTCCGGTTCCTTCGCCTAAAAGCGCCTAGAGCCTGCCCCATGAGCGTAACGAGTGCTTTGGGTACACAGTTAGTGGTGGCCGTGCAGTCATCCGTGCGGGCTTCCTTGCTCTCAAGAGAAAATCACTATTTTTAGAGGTACCCTTGAATTTGCAATTAAACCTTCTATCTGCATGTATTCATCTTCTCTCATCAGGTATTAATCTGTAAGTTGCCAATTCTGGCTAAATTGAAGTCATTTTTTTACTTGACCTTTTTTCTGAGCAGTGCACTATATACCGTCATTTTAGATGCCCATTTTATGTGGGTTTAACGTTGTATTGTCTTATAACTAATTGATAATAAAGAAAGTTATTGTTTTTTGCTGCTTGTTATAGGCAGGTTGGTAAGATATAAAAAATCAGAAAAGATACAGAAAACTAAATAATAAAAGAACCAAGAGGTAGAATTAGCATGCTAACCAAGTCAGATGTACTAAAAATGAAGCAGACCCGTGGCGCAATTCAGTCAATTGCGAAGCAATTTGGGTTAAAAAACGGTTTGGTGGCAGGTGCCAAAACACTCTACCGTAGCAAAATAAAAGGCGCAAATACCGGCGTTGCTTTTTTCTCATCCTTCTGGGAAACCCTGGGTGATCGTGAAGCCATTATATGTGGCGATACAAGAACCACTTTTGGTGAATTTGGTGACAGGGTCTTTCGCCTGGCCAATGGCCTGACAGATTTAGGTGTTAAATCGGGCGAACGTGTGGCTGAATTACTACCCAATTGTCCAGAATGGTTCGAAGTTAACATGGGCTGTGCGGTCAGCGGCCGTTCCATGCCTATGCTTAACTGGCACCTAAAGCCCAATGAAATTGCAGCTTGCGTAAATCGCTCTGAAGCAACAGCTCTGATTTTTGATCCTTCCTATTTAGAAGCCATTAACAGTATTAAAGATCAGCTTGAAACAGTGAAACATTTTATTGTTACTGGAAATGAAGCACCAGAAGGCATGATTGCCTATGAAGACTTGATTAGAGATTCAAGCAATGAACTGGCCAGTGGCCCCTTTGGTATGGCTCCGGTACCTTACAGTGGCGGTACAACGGGCACACCTAAAATGCTTAACACCGATGAAATGGCCGATATCATGGGTGAAGACGATTCGGTACGCCGTGGCGCTTCCAAAGATGAAATTACTGCACTGGCTTTAATGCAGGTGGGAGCGTTCTACTGGTATAAAATTGGCGAATG
>Ga0209345_10001408_pt1 | contig 28764 bp, 24 predicted proteins | sample Cruoilmetagenom7_FD_187294 | JGI IMG/M metagenome (GOLD analysis project Ga0209345, IMG submission 187294) | Oil polluted marine microbial communities from Coal Oil Point, Santa Barbara, California, USA - Sample 7 (SPAdes) (version 2) | ecosystem: Environmental > Aquatic > Marine > Oil seeps ...
TTCCTGCACGCGGCATGGCTGGATCAGGCTCTCGCCCATTGTCCAATATTCCTCACTGCTGCCTCCCGTAGGAGTCTGGTCCGTGTCTCAGTACCAGTGTGGGGGATCCCCCTCTCAGGGCCCCTACCTATCGTTGTCTTGGTAAGCCGTTACCTTACCAACTAACTAATAGGACGCATACTCATCTTATACCGTAACCTTTACTATTTATATGAGGCCATATTAATAGACTATAGAGGATTAATCCAAATTTCTCTGGGCTATACTCTAGTATAAGGTAGATTGTATACGCGTTACTCACCCGTGCGCCGGTCGTCATCAAGTGCAAGCACTCATGTTACCCCTCGACTTGCATGTGTTAGGCCTGCCGCTAGCGTTCATCCTGAGCCAGGATCAAACTCTTCATCGTATAATCTTAAATAATATTAATACAATTCAAAGCCCTCAAAAAAATCTCAGAAATTTTACTTAGTTTAGTTTTTCAATATAAATAATTCTAATCCGAAGATTAAAACCATCTACGCTGTCAATTTCAATAAATCAATGAACTTTTCTCAAAATTAATTCGAGAAAAAAAATCCTATCTCTAGAACCTCTCGATAAATGCCAAGGAATCGAACCTTAATACAACCATTCATTCAATATTTCACATTTAACTATCTCGCTAAGCGGGTGCAAATATACAACGCTTTATTTCAATCTACCAAAACTATTTTAAACTTTTTTTAATTATTTTTTTTAATGTTTTTTAAGCGATTGAAACCTACTCTTTTACATATAAAAAAATATTTAAAAAAATGTGTTAGGGATTGTCGAGGAAAGCCCGCAATTAACTTTTTCTAGTTAATGAGGACTTGAAACAAAAGCCCGACCGCTTTAAGCGGTAACACCCAAAAATAAAAAGAGCGAACTACTAAACTACTAATTTTTAAACTACTACACAAGTTAGAGCTAAAAAATTTTAAAATTACTTATTCCAATGGGCGGTTAGGTCTAAAAAATCAATTTCGAATGCTGGAACTTGGCGATCTAATATACTAGATTGAAAAGAGCGTTCTAAAATGTCTTCAATAAGATAGTCTTCTTTAACTTGAAATGGGCTGTATTCTTCTTTTAATGAGATGTTAAACATTTTTGCTGTTGTGTTATACCAAAAGGCTCGCCAACCAGAACGAAGTTCTTTCACTAAATTGAAGGCTGTTCGACCTGTTTGCCTATGAATTAACTTCGCAAGTATTTGTCCTTCGGTTCGAGTGAGTTTTTTTAATTTCTCTGAAAATTCTTCTTCTATATACTTTTGAATTCGCTTGGTGTATTTTTTTCTTGCTCTTTTAGATTCAATTGTTCTTAAACGTTCTGTCATTGCAACGAGTCTTTCGGAAGCTAATTTGGCATAAGGATACACTTTCTTTGTTTTTCTGCGAAGTATAAGGTACCTCCTTCGGTCTTGTTTATTGTTAAATTCTAATTTATTTAAAAGCACTACCTCTTCTAAATCAATAAACTCTTTTGGAATAGTATCTCCTTCTATAATATAATAGAAAGATTCTGTACTGTCATTTTTTATTTCCGTATAGTCTTGTGCAAAGCTGATTTGAACAGAAATTAATATGACATATATATATAAGTGTTTGATGAATTTCATTTTTAACTTGTATCAAAATTACTTGATTGCTAAAATCGTTCCAAAAATAAACAAATTGAAGAGTGAATCTTATGATTATATTATTAATTTTGAAACATATAATAATCGAACAATTTAATTTACAATATGGCAGCTTCTATATTAACAAAGAACTCACTTACTTTTTTAGAAAACTACTTAAATAATGCCGCTCCTACTGGATATGAATGGGATGGTCAAAAAATCTGGATGGATTATCTGAAACCTTATGTAGATGAATTTATTACTGATACTTACGGTACTGCTGTAGGAGTAATTAATCCAGATGCTAAATACAAGGTTGTTATTGAAGGACATGCAGATGAGATATCATGGTATGTTAACTATATAAGTGATGACGGATTATTATATGTTGTTAGAAATGGAGGAAGTGATCACCAAATAGCTCCTTCTAAAATTGTAAATATTCATACAAAAAAGGGAATTGTAAAAGGAGTTTTTGGTTGGCCAGCAATTCATACTAGAAATAAAGCAAAAGAAGAAGCACCAAAACCTGATAATATTTTTATTGATGTTGGATGTAAAACTAAAAAGGATGTTGAAAAAATGGGAATCCATGTTGGTTGTGTCATTACCTATCCTGATGAATTTCATATATTAAATAAAGATAAATTTGTTTGTAGAGCACTTGATAATAGAATGGGTGGCTTTATGATTGCCGAAGTAGCAAGATTACTTCATAAAAATAAAAAGAAATTACCTTTTGGTTTATACATCACAAATTCTGTGCAGGAAGAAATTGGGTTAAGAGGAGCTCAAATGATTGCTGAAAGAATTCAACCTGACGCAGCTATCGTTACTGATGTAACTCATGACACGACGACTCCAATGATTAATAAGAAAACACAAGGACATGCCGAAATTGGTGAAGGACCGGTTATAGCCTATGCTCCTGCTGTACAACAAAAATTGAGAGATTTAATTGTTGATACTGCTGAAGCAAATAAAATACCTTTTCAGAGAGCGGCTTTATCAAGAGCTACTGGTACAGATACTGATGCTTTTGCCTATAGTAATATGGGAGTAGCTAGTGCTTTAATTTCTTTACCTCTAAGGTATATGCATACTACTGTTGAAATGGTTCATCAAGATGATGTTGAAAACGTTATCAAATTAATATATGAATCATTATTAAAAATGAAAAATGGTGATAACTATAGCTATTTTGAATAAATTGTTAATAATTAGTTAACAGCATTTTATATAACATACTACAAAAATGACCTATTTTTGTGAAATCAATTTTTAACAAATAAAATATATTATGAAAAAAATTTTCCTATTATTATTTGCATCTGTATTAGTGTTTTCTTGTACTAAAGATGCAGAATTAGCAGACTCGACAGCAGATTTGTCAGCGACTCTTGCACAGTATGATGATACTAATATTGGTATCTATAAAGGTCTTTTTACAACAGAAGGTATGCAAAGAGGTATTGTAGAAATTACAGTAACTCCTGGCAACTACGCAACAGCAAAGATTGATCTTGTAAAAGGAACATCTGTTAGTTTTAAATCAAATCAAATTATTAATGAAGGTGATGACATTCAAAATGTAGTTTTTGAAAGCACAGCTTCATTTGCTAAAACGGCATTTACCTTTTCTGTAGATATGAACGGGAATAATGTTCAAATATCTAACGTTGTATTTAATGGCATAAGAGCTGGAATGATTGCTGCTCATGATACTCAAAGAGCTCCCGTAGTTCCTATTACAGGTACTTTAGCTTGTGACGATTGTGATGCTCACCCTTTATTAGTAACTGGTGAAACAGGTACTTTTAGTTTATTATTCGTAGGTGATGGATCTGGTGATGATTCAGTGAGTGCTATTGCTTCTGTAGGAACTGTAGTTACTACAGGTGGATTTCAAAATGGTTGTGTTGACGGTGGAGCTTCTACTACATGTAATATTTTTGGTGGTAGTATAATTGGTAGTAACGATATTGATTGGACTGGAACTCACATGTATTTAAATGGTTCAGATTGTTCTGAAGCAGCTGGTACTTGGGAATTAAACTCTGTTAACCATGGTGATTTTACAGGTACATTCGTAAGTGATGTAACTTGTCCAACAGGACCAACTGTTTTAGTATATGAAGATTTTGAAGATGCTACTATTACATATACACCTTCTGTTGCTGATGATATTTCTGATATTGCAGCTAGAGATTATTTTGGTATTATAAATCCTGCAAGTGGTTTACCTGCAGATGTTGCATATTCTAATATTCAAGGAACTGGTTTTTACGGAGCACAAGATACAGACGGTACTCCTGCTGGAAATGTAGATGAAATTACATTAACTTGGGCTGATTTAGATATTACAGGATTAAGCTCTTTAGATGTTTCTGCTATGATTGGTGAAGATGATTCAAGTGATGGGAATGAAGATTGGGATACAGCTAGTAGTGTAAGAATTGAGTATTCTTTTAATAATATTGATTGGAGTATTTCTAAAGCATTTGAAGCTGAACTTGGGTCTGATGGTAATGAAACAAATGAATTACCTAAAGAAGACACAGATCTTGATGGTATTGGTGATGGAACTGAATTAGTTCCTGCTTTAACAGCTCAAACATCGACAATAACATTATCTGGTGAATCTTTAATAAGTATTCGTGTTTATATTGGTTTCTTAGACTCAGGAGATGAAGATGTAGCAATTGATGAAATCAGTGTTTTAGGAAATTAATATACCCAAAACATAAAAGACACTTTTTATCTATAAAAAGCCTAAGTTTAAATACTTAGGCTTTTTCATTTTAGCCCTATTATTTATTGCTTTATCGAATATAAAAATGTGTTATTAATAATATATTTCCTACAATAAGTTTTTTGTTATATTTGACGCAATTAACCAACAAACCTCATAACTAATTTGTTATTCAATTCATTCTCATTTGGACTCTTTTTACCTATTGTCTTTATTGTTTATTGGGTAATTGGAGCTAAAAAAATAAAGTTTCAAAATTTATTTTTATTAATTGCAAGTTATTTTTTTTACGGACTTTGGGATTGGCGTTTCTTACTTTTAATTGTTGCTAGTTCATTAGTTGATTATATAGCAGGTATTTACATAGAAAAATCAAAGAATAGAAACTATAAAAAGTTTTATTTATTAGTAAGTATTTTTTGGAATCTTGGGGTGCTCTTTATTTTTAAGTACTTCAATTTCTTTATTCAAGAATTTTCAAATTTATTTAATTTAAATGATACACTAAATACATTTAGCACATTAAATATTATTTTACCTGTAGGATTAAGTTTTTATACATTTCAAACAATGAGCTATACACTTGATGTGTATAAGAAAAACATTGCTCCTACTAAAAACCTATTAAACTTCCTGTGCTTTGTTAGCTTTTTTCCTCAATTAGTTGCAGGACCTATTGAAAGAGCTAGAAATTTACTTCCTCAATTTACAAAGGAAAGAGTTTTTAATTTAATTCTTATAAAAGATGGATTAAGGCTTATCATTTGGGGATTATTTAAGAAAATAGTGATTGCAGATAATGCAGCAATTGCTGTGAATGATATTTTTAGTCATCCAAGTGAACAAGGAAGTCTGTCACTTCTTTATGCTTCAATATTATTCTTTTTTCAAATTTATTGTGATTTTTCCGGGTATTCAGATATAGCTATAGGTACAGCAAAAATGTTTGGATTTAAACTTAGCAAGAACTTTAACATTCCATACATTTCGAGAAGTGTTTCTGAATTTTGGCAACGTTGGCATATTACTTTAACTAAGTGGTTTACTGATTATGTTTACATTCCTATAATCAAAAAATATAAAAGAAATTATATTTTTAAAACTATTGGATTATTTATAACCATGTCTTTAATAGGTTTATGGCATGGAGCCAATTGGACTTTTTTATTTTTTGGTGTATTTCAAGCTATCACTATTTCTATTGAGCGTATTCCAATAAAAGTTGGTAAAAGGAGTCTAAACTTAAATTATTTTTTAACAAAATTACCCTTAGCCTTAACTATAGCTTACAGTTTTCCTTTAATTATGGTTTCATGTATCATTTTTAGATCTGAAAACATGGGTATGGCTTTAACAATTATTAGTAGAATTGTTTCATTTATACCAAGTGAACCCTTCAATTTAATTATCGGCGGAAGAGTATTATTAATTGTTTTATTAGTATTGCTTGAAATATTTACAATGACCAAAAATCATCCATTCGAGTTTTTAGAAAAAAGATTTAGCAAACCAGTAAGGTGGGCTATTTATTATATATTTATATTTATTATATTTAGATATGCTGGACCAAAAGAAGAATTCATCTATTTCCAGTTTTAAGAAAGAATTCCTGCATTTTGTAAAAATATGCAGCATCTTTTTTATTCCTGTTATTATCACTTATGCGGTTTTGGAGTACTCTGTTCTTCAAATACCAACAAGTTATAAACTTACAGGCGAATATCTTCATAATCATGCTGAAGAGGTTGAAGTAATCTTTTTAGGGTCCTCACAAGTCAAAAATTCAATCAACCCAAAGTTCCTAGAAAAAAAATCTATCAACTTAAGTTCCACTTCACAACATCATAACACAGACTTTAAAATATTAAAACAAACCAGAGATCGTTTAATAAATGTAAAAACTGTAGTTCTTGAAATTTCATACGGACATTTTGAATTGCCACATAACACAAAATATTTTTGGAAAAATAATCTCTTTTTAAAATATTACAATGTCAATACATTTGACAGGTCTACCTATTTCAAAGATCAATTTATATATTTATCGCGCCCTGGATTCTTTTCTAGTCAATTAATACAATATTATTTTAAAGATTCTAAAACTTATAATATAAACGAATTTGGGTTTGATGAAAATAATTTTGACGGAAAATTTAAGAAACATAATTATAATGATGAAAAGCTACTTAAAACAAACGTAAAAATTGAACGTAAAGCATATTTAAATCTCTTTGAGTATAATGTCAATTATTTTTATAAAATGATTGAATTCTGTAAAAATGAAGGGTTTGAAATTGTGATAACTAGCCCTCCAATCTATAAAAGTTATAATGAACTAAGAAACCCTGATATATTAAGAAGAAGGGATAGTATTGTAAATATAATTTCTGAAAAATATGATGGTATTCATTTTTTTAATTCTGAAAATGATCCTGAAATTAAAACAAGACATTTTAGAAACGAAAATCATTTAAATCCGGATGGAGCTGAGTTTTACAGTAAAAAAATGAGTGATTTTTTAAATTCAATTGATTAATCTTTATTCTTCAAAGATTTAAAATACTTTTTAGATTCCTTCACAACTTTTGGGGCTAATAATATTGTAGCCAACATTGTTGGAAATGCCATAAACGCAAAAAATGTATCAATTAAATTAATCATTAAACTTAACGAAGTAGTAGCTCCTACTAAAATACTTACTATATAGATATAAATGTAATATGTTTTGTATTTCGTTCCGAATAAAAAGGACATACACTTACTTCCATAATAGGAATAAGAAAATAATGACGAAATACTAAAAACAAATATGCAGAGCAGTAATAAGTACTTACCTACTCCTTTAAAACCTTCCTCAAATGCTGTAGCGGTTAAACTTACCCCATTTGCTCCACTTGTTTGCCAAACACCTGTTACCAATATCGCTAACGCTGTTAACGTACAAATAATTAATGTGTCAATTGCAGGGCCCAACATAGCTACTAAACCTTCTCTAATTGGCTCTTTCGTTTTTGTAGCTCCATGTGCCATAGGGGCAGTACCAATTCCAGCTTCATTTGAAAAAGCTCCTCTTCGTATTCCTAACAATATAATACCTCCTACTATTCCTCCTAAAAATGAATCCCCTTTATAAAAATCAGCAGAAAAAGCATCTGTAAATATTAAGGATACATAGCCAGGAACTTCTTTATAATATATAATCAATATTGTAACAACCAAACCAAAGTATAAAACAACCATGAAAGGCACTAATTTGGTCGCTGTATTACTTATTCTTGAAATACCACCTAATATAACGATAGCAGTAATTGTAGCTAAAATAACCCCTAAGATCAAATCGCTTTTAAAGCCTAAATAAAAACCTGACGGAATTAATAAAATATCATTAATCGCCTGTGTTAACTGATTTACATTAAAAACTGGTAAAGCGCCTATTAAACCTGAAATACTAAAAATTATTGCTAAAAACTTCCACTGTTTTCCTAATCCTTCAGTAATAAAATACATAGGACCTCCTTGAATATTCCCTTCATCATCTTTCCCACGATACATTACAGATAAACTTGCCGTAAAAAACTTTGTTGACATTCCAATGACAGCACTTATCCACATCCAGAATACAGCACCTGGACCACCTATAGTAATTGCAACTGCTACTCCTGCGATATTCCCCATTCCGACAGTTGCAGATAATGCTGTGGTTAAAGCTTGGAAATGACTTAACTCCCCTTCATCACTTTCATTATCATATTCACCTCTTAATAAGGCAATTGCATGCCCCAAGTAAAAGAATGGGGTGATTCTAATTCTTAATAACAAATACACTCCTCCACCAATTAAAATGATTAAAAGAGGTAATCCCCAAGCCATTGAGGCTATATCTGAAATTATTTTATCTAGTACATCCATTGATCATAATTGGCACTAAATTAATCTTATATTTTTAAAATTAATAGATTAATTGTTTCTTGCGCTTACAAATGAAAAATATACTAACTACATTTTTACTATTTCTTTCAGTTATTCTCTATTCACAAGAAGAGATTTCAAATAAAAAATCCAATATAATTTTTACACCTGAAATTATGGCGGGTATCACAGCTGAGGCAAATACTAATTTTCCTGAGCGTGATTTCCATAAAGCATTTTCACTTAATTTAGGTTGGAAGCAAGATAACAATCCTCAAGAATGGGCACAAAGGCTAAAAGCACCTAGAACAGGATTAAGGTTAGGCTATTCTAACTTCGGAAACAAAGACAGTCTCGGTTACGCTATCACTTTAATGCCAACTATAGAATTTAATGCTTTCAGGAAAAAAGATCTGAAACTAATTGTTGGATCTGGAGCTTCTTACTTTAACAAAAAATACCATCCGTTAACAAATCCAAACAATCAAGCGGTTACTACAGATATAACTTGGTCATTTAGATTATTCATGTTATATCACATATTTTCTACTGAAAAAATGGATTGGAGAATTGGAGGAGGGTATTCACATCATTCAAACGGACATACAAGATTACCCAATCAAGGATATAATTCATTCTTAATTAGCCTTTCGGCTGATATAAAGAATAGCTCCAAAGATTTTTTAATTGACAATTTGAAAGATATTTCAAGTTTTGAAAATAGCCGTTATAATTATGTTTCCTTTCGTACAGGATTTGGAATAAATGTACTTTCAAAAGTACATACCAGTAAAAAAGAAGTATATACACTTGCTGGAGAATATGGTAGAGTGTATAACAATACTTTTAAAATTGGTATAGGATTTTATTATCGTTTTTATCAGATGTATTACGATTATATAGTTGATGATGAATCTTTAGTTCAAGATGGGCGAGAATTTGATTATTTTAAAGAAAACCCCTGGCGATATGCTACCAATTTTGGATTATCAGTAAATGGTGAATTTTTATTAAATCATATTGGTATTGACCTAAGTCTTGGATTTAATATCCACAAACCTGCATATGCAATTGATTGGAGAATTAATCAAGGTTGGTCTGTTGTACCAAGGGTTATTCCAGAAAATAATACTAATATAGTTTTAGGAGAATTTAACACGAAATATAAAGTAAAACATATTATTTCTGCTAGAATGGGTTTAAAATATTATTTGATTGGTACTCATAAAGTTCCTAAAAATAATATTTTTATTGGTGCGAATATTAATACAAATTTAGGTCAAGCAGATTTCACAGAAATAAATTTAGGCTATGTGCATAATTTTAAAAATTAAAACGAATACTTATACTGTAATCCAGCTCCATAATTATCACTAAAACCTTCTCCCATATCCATCCCTAAATGCATCGTAATTTTTCCTAATTTCTGTAAGCTATATTGAGCTTGAAAATAATTATAAAAAACTTTTTGTTTCTTCGGAAATGGAACAACATATGTGCCTGAATTTTCTACAAAACTAATTTTAGTTTTAAATGCCCATTTTTTATGTGATGCTGAAACTCCCATATGCAATGCTCGCAATCTATTGTTTGAAATTAATAAACCTGATTCATCTTGAAAAATAAAAGGCAAACCTATTATATTGTTTTCATAAGACCATCCCGATTTATACACACCACTGTTAAAATAATTATCTCTACCTGAAAACCCAGTATTTCCAGATTGATTGGTAGTGTCAACAAATTCAAATAAAACACCTGTTATAAAGTTTGTATAGTTTTCAAAATTTGGTTCAAAGTAAAATCCCCAAATTCCATCATGAAAATTTGCTAACCGTGTTCCTGAACCATCTTCAAATGGATGTTGATGATAAAAAACAAATTTTCCAGATGAAGGATTATAAGTATATTCTAAATTATAGATTCCTAAATGATTTCCTAGGGCATTTCTTTGCTCACTCGTTGTGCCATCATTAGCTCTTTTTGCTAAAAATACATCGAAAAAATCACTTCCTGAAGAAGGAAAATCACCTAATTCAGGAGAAGTTCCCCCCCACTGAGCATAATGTGCAATTTCACCTTTTATACTGTTTCTAATATTTACATCCCATATTAGTCCAAAGTGTTTATAATGCAGTTTAGTATCTTCTACAAAACGATCATCATTCATTTCATAATGAGCAATTCCCCAGTCAATAGATAAACTATTTGTAAGTTTTGTCGGTGAATTAGACTCAATCAATAAACCTGGTAAGGCTCTTGAATTTCCTGACATCAAAAAGTTTGAATTTACTACAGACAATCCTTTTGCAAAAACATCAGCATTTTTACTACCAATTGTTGCCTTCAAATATTTATTACTGTATTGAACATATAACTCGTTTCTTTGAAATTCATCTTCTATTTCATCCCTTAAAAAAAAGCTTCCCCCTACTTCAATTGAATGCTTATCATTAAGTTTATAACTCAGTATTGATTCAGCTTCAAAAATACCATTAGACTCTGATGAAAAAGCTCCATTTTGATTAGAAACCATCCAAAAAGGGATTGCATCTTCACTAGATAAATAACCAGTTGCAGAAACCGAAGAATTGATTTCTAGGTCTTGTGAAAAAAGTTGAGTTTGTGTTGCAATGAATATTAATAGGAATAAGATATAATATTTTTTAAAATTCATAGACATTTTTAAAAATTAAACTATTTATCGTGGGATCCTACTTTCTTCAAAATAGGTTCTTTAATGGTAAGAGTTTCTTCAGAATCTAAAGATTCAAACTCTGAATTTTTACTAATATATTCAGGTACTAATTTCTTAAGTCTAGCTACAACTTCACTTGATTTATAACGTAAAGCAGCTTCTAAAATTTCATTAATTTTTTTATCAATTAAATTGAAATCACGTGTAATATCCTTACTTATCATAATTTTTTCATGATGAGTTGGCATTGCTTTACTCGAATCACTGATTAGTTCTTCATATAATTTTTCGCCAGGTCGTAAGCCAGTTATTTTAATATCAATATCCTCATTAGGTGAATATCCCGCAAGCTTTATCATTTTAACAGCTAAATCCATAATCTTAACAGGCTCACCCATGTCAAATATATAAATTTCACCTCCGTTCCCCATAGCTCCTGCTTCCAATACTAATTGGCAAGCCTCATGAATAGTCATGAAATAACGAATAATATCTGGATGTGTGATTGTAATTGGTCCACCTTTTTCAATTTGTTTTTTGAATAATGGAACCACACTACCATTTGATCCTAAAACATTCCCAAATCGAGTAGTAATAAACTTCGTTTCTGGAAGTTTGTTATTACCATTTTTATAATAATTACGTGATTGCACATACATTTCGGCAGCTCTTTTTGAAGCCCCCATTACATTACTTGGGTTTACAGCTTTATCTGTTGAAACCATCACAAATCTTGACACTTTATTTATTACAGCTAAATCGACTAAATTTTTTGTGCCATATATATTTGTAATAACTGCTTCAGGTGGATTGTCCTCCATTAGAGGCACATGCTTATAAGCAGCTGCATGATAAATTACATCGATATTATATTTTCTAAAGAAAACCCCTAACCTATTTCTATTTGCTACATCACAAATAATAGATTTAAACTTTAAGTTCGGGTAATTAGATTTTAATTCTAATTGCAAATTGTGAAGTGGTGTTTCTGCTTGATCTAAAATTAGAACTAACTTAGGATTGAAAGCATCTAATTGTCTTACTATTTCACTTCCTATTGAGCCAGCACCACCTGTAACTAATATAGTTTTTTCAATTAACTGTTTTGTTTTTTCAGCATTATTAACAATAATAGGTTCTCTTTCAAGAAGATCTTCGATTTGAAGATTCTTTACTTGATTTGCGACAGATGTATTTTCACCCCAATCAAGAATAAGTGGAGAACTATATACTTTTATATCATCTTCTAGACATTCTTCTACTATATGATATTTCTCTTCAGCTGTTAAATTATTACCAGAAATAATTATGGCTGTAGCATCTAGTTTTTTTAATTTACCACTAAACTTTTCTTCAATTTTTATCACTGGTTTACCTAAAATTCGCAAACTCTTATTAAAGGTTGTTCTTGAAGCAAACCCTTTAATATCAAAACGTTTAGGATGATCTAAATCTAATGCTGCAGCAATAGAAATTGCACTTTCATCAATACCAATAATGATTGCCTTTTCTAATTCTTCTTTTTTCTGAGCTAGTTTAAAATATTCATAAAATTGTTTTACAACCAATCGAAATAAAAATAAAAATGTAAATGAAAAGAATAAATATAAAACTAATGCTGTTGTCAAGTAAATTCGTTCTCCTTTTGCTTTAAAAGAAATATAATTTAATATGATTAACGCCGCAAAAGTACATATTGAAGCCAATAATAGCTTCAATGCATCCATATATGATGAATGTCTTATTAATCCAGCAAAGGTTTTAAAAACCAACATGAATACAAAATGCACAGCTATTATTAACATTACTTGTTGTGAAACACTAAGTAATGTTAAATATGGAATATGAAGATCTCTTAAAACTAATGCTGTTAAAACTATAGAGCTCATTAAAAGAAAAGTATCTATTAAAAGAACACACCATCTTGGAAGGTATTTAATATTTCGAATATCTAAAGTATTATCTTCAGATGATAAAATAATCTTAATAGCGTTTTGTAATTTATTACCCATATAAAATGTGGTTAGTTAAAAGCAATAGAAAACTAATCCAACCAATTATTAATAGCAGTTTTTATTCTTACTAACTGCTCTTCAGTTAAATTTGATCCAGACGGTAAACAAAGTCCACTCTCAAAAAGGGAGCTTGCATTGCTATCACCATAATATTTTTCATTTATATATATAGGTTGCATATGCATGGGTTTCCACAAAGGTCTACTTTCTATGTTAAAATTTTCTAAAAATATACGTAAATTTTCATTATTACACACTTTATCTATTTTTTTAAACAGAATAACGGATAACCAATGGTTGCTAAAATAGTCTTTTGAAGGTTCCTGTAAAACTTCTATAGTATTTTTATTTGAAAATATTTCTCTATAAAAATCATTATTCCGCCTTCTTAATCCTACATGTTTATCTAAAATCTCCATCTGCCCTCTACCAATTCCAGCTACGATATTACTCATTCTGTAATTATAGCCAATTACTGAATGCTGATAATGTGGCGCACTATCTCTTGCTTGAGTAGCTAAAAATATAGCTTTATCTTTTTTTTCTTTATTTCTACAGACTAAGGCTCCACCGCCCGAGGTTGTAATAATTTTATTTCCATTAAATGATAATATTGAAATATCTCCAAAAGTACCACAAGCTCTACCTTTATAGGTTGAACCTAAAGCTTCTGCAGCATCTTCTATTAAAAAAACATCGTACCTTTTACAAACTTCTGTAATTTCATCAATTTTGGCTGGCATACCATATAGATGAACCATAATTACAGCTTTTGGTTTTTTACCTGCTTTAATTCGGTCTTTAATTGCTTCTTCTAAATAATTTGGACACATGTTCCAAGTGTCAAGTTCACTATCCACAAACACGGGTCTTGCTCCTACATAAGCTATAGGGTTTGAACTTCCACAAAATGTAAACGTCTGACAAATAACTTCATCATCTCTTTCAACTCCAGCTAACACTAAAGCCAAATGAATTGCTCCAGTTCCTGAAGATAAGCAAGCTACATGCGAATTTTCTCCTAAATAATCTTCAAGGTCTTTTTCGAAACCTGTAACATTAGGTCCTAATGGAGCTATCCAATTTTCTTCGAAAGCACTGTTTATGTAACTTTGTTCGTTTCCTCCCATGTGTGGAGAAGAAAGCCATATTTTTTCGTTATTCATCTTTAATAATATTTATTTCTTCAAAACAAAAAATATAATTCTTTGGACAATTAATACTATTGTTTATATAATTAAAGGACTGATTGTTAATGTTTGTACCATCATCAATTAATGCTATAGAATTCCAATTACGTTTGTTCGGAATGATAAAATCCTTTTTTAAATTATCCGCTATATAACAATACTCATGATTTTCAAATTCATTTTCTATCAATAAGTAATTGTTCAAATCTGGTTTTTCTGTACCTACTTCTTCAGAAATAATAATTTTATCAAAGAAATCTGAAATTCCAAGTGCTTTTATTTTATTATTCTGTGTGATACTTCTTCCATCTGTTATTATTGCCATTTTTACATTAGCCTTCTTTAAAGTTTTTAATATATAAAGGACTCTTTTTTTTAATTTAATATCTTCAGGAAAATGATTTCTATAAATTGATAGTAATTCTTTTATATCAATAGAAAATTTATCTTCTAAATAGCTGAATACATTATCACCATTCCTATAAAGGGAAAACATTTCGGCATAAAGCTTACTAGGGTTATTCTTTTCCAAAATAGATGCTATTTTTTTATATGCAGATTTTAGATAATCTAATTCTGAATATAACGTATCATCTAAATCAAAAACAATTACATGCTTATTGTTAATTTTTAAATCCATTAACTAAAATTTCATGATCATAACGTAACATTAATAGGTCTTCTTCCCAAGTATCAAAATAAGTTTCTATGTTCTTATCTAACAAATATTCTTCTAAAATCCATTTTGGAAAATTTGCTCCCGATAAGTATGTTAAAGGAAAACCTCCTCCAAATCTTGGATTAATTTCAATACCAACAATATCTTTATTTTCAGAATTAAAAAACACTTGCAATGTTATACAACCCTTTAGTCCTTTTACATTCTTAAATTTTTCTTTTACAACATCTACTATTTCATTTTTTCTCGTACAAGCTTTATTAACTTCTCCATCTCTTACAAATAATCTCTCTCTTGGTATGATAGCTATTATTTTAGAATTTTTATTGAAATAAATATCTACTGTAAACTCATTGTAAATATCTGGATTATAATATGCTAAGAACATGTTTTTTTTATTCTCAGTTAACTCTGAAGTTAAATCAATTTTATTCTTAATTAAATGTAATCCTTGAGATCTACTTCCATCTGAAGGCTTTATAAACACTGGATATTTAATACCATTTAATGGATACTCTTCGGCTCTTTTAAAAATAATTGAATCGAAAAACTTATGTATTAATCTTTTATCTCTACACTTTTTAATAAAATCTAAATCAGAAATTATTATGTGAACATGATGCTCTTGAAACAGCGTTTCATTTTTAGCTAAAATTTCTAATTCTGTATCAATTGTTGGAATAACAACTTTTATATTATTTTGTATACAAATCTCTAATAATTGTTCTATATAATTATCATCAGTAACACGACTAACTTTAAATGAATTATCTGAAACTTGACAAGCAGAAGACAACTCTGGATATAGGTCTGTACAATACACCTCGGCATTAAGACTAAGTTCTTTTATTTCTGTTTTAAAAGAATTAATTAATGATACTCTTCTTCCCGCAGAAGTTATTAAAATATTAGTTTTTTCCATTAAATTTTTCAATTGTAGCATGATTTGAAGCGCTTATGTCTTCAGATTTAATAACTTTTTTGACTGTCATAAAAAGAATTTTAACATCTAACATGAAGCTTATATTTTCAACATACCAAACATCTAATTCAAATTTCTTTGTATAACTAATAGCATTCCTACCATTTACTTGAGCCCATCCTGTAATACCAGGTTTTACATTATGCCTTTTCTTTTGTTCTTCACTAAATAAAGGCAAATACTCTGGTAATAATGGTCTTGGGCCAACGAGGCTCATATCTCCTTTTAACACATTTATTAATTGCGGAATTTCATCTAACGATGTTTTACGAACAAATTTTCCGAAGCTTGTAAGTCTTTCGGCATCAGAGAGTAATTCGCCATGAATGTCTTTTTTATCATTCATAGTTTTAAATTTTATTACCTTAAAAATTTCACCTCTTTTTTTAGGTCTATCCTGAAAGAAAAATATACTCCCTCTATTTAAAATTGCCAAACATATGATAACTATTAAGGTTATTGGACTTAATAATATAATTCCAATAATGCTTAATATAAAATCTAATATTCGTTTAATAAATATGCTATACATTTCCATTATTATTAATTAGCTCATAATAATCAGCGTCATGCTTCTTTAAGGTATAAGTATTTGTTTTATTACTATTTGTTCTTCTATATACTTTATCCAAACTAAAATTTTCATCAATTTGTTTAGATAACTCATTCTTCATGTACTCTTCTAAGCCTTCAATCTGTACATGTTTTATATTTTTTAATGAAAAAGTATCTTTTGTAAATTTAAGATAAAAGTCGGCTAATTTATTTATTATAACTTCTTGCTCCTCTTTAGTTTTGTCTTTAAAATTTATAAGATCAACACCCACTTTTTTGTTCCAAAACAAATCATTAATATAATCAAACTTCAAGAAATCTAATTTTCCCCAATAATTAAGCACTGAACTTACCCAATCACTTGGTTTTCTTATAATACAGATATAATTTAAATCTGCCGATATTGAATTTTTTTTTATTTCATCGATGTAAGCAGATAAATAGCCTGAACACTCAAGTTTTAAATCTAAGCAATTTAATTTTCGAACAAAAAACTCATCAAAATTCTCTTCTAATTTAAGTAATGAAAGATATTGCATTGGTTCATGAGCAACTAAATCACTATTGAAACCAGACGATAAAAAAGTTGTTCCCGTTTTATAAGGAGAAATACAATAATAAGTTTTGTTATTATGTATAGAAGAATTAGAAAAACCTTTTACCTTTTTATTATTTAAATAAGATTCTAAACTCTTTAAGCTCTTCGCTAAAGGAGTTTTTAAAAGTGACTTTTTTATTTTTTCTGAAATAATCATTTTTATCTTAATTTTTAAAACTACTTATTGTTTATTTTCAGAATATATTTTCAAACTATTATCAATGATAGTTTGATACGCAACAGTTGGATTTAATTCTTTTATAAAGTAATCATATCCATTCTGTCCTAATTTATTTTGTAATTCTTTATTGTCAAGTAATGTATCAATTTTCACTTTTAACTCCTCTGGTTGAGTTGCTAAAGACCAATAACCAGCTTTTACTTCATTTTCAATCCAGTCACCAAAATCTGTACAAGGATCAAGCAATGCAGCTACTGGTATTTTTGAATTAAAATAAGATAATGATTTTGAAGGTATATTAGGTATAGTAAACCTTTCATCAAGCGATACCAAACCAATATTAGCAATTAACATTAATTCCTGATAATCTTTTCTTGGTAAAAAATCTTTTACAATCACTTGTTCTAATTTATGATCTTCGACTATTTTAACAAGCTTCTTTTTTTCAGTTCCCTTTCCAACAATAAAAAATACAACATCTTTATTGTCCTTATATAACAAAGCTAGTTTTACAATGTTTTCAATCTTCTGAGGTTTACTAATGTTTCCTCCAAAAAATATGATAAACTTATCTTTTAAATCATATTTATCTTTAATTAACTCTTTATCAGCACTATCATCAATTAATTGCTCTCTCTGCCAATTTCTTAATATGTGTAATTTTTGAGGATTTAAAGTAGGATTATGTTTTTTTACATATACTATATTTCCTTCAGACATGCAACCAATAGTGTCTGATAAGTTATATAATTTATTTTCTAGATTTCTAAAATAAAGGTTCGGTGGACTATTTTTACTGAATAAATTAAGGTCTACCGCATTTTGAGGAAATATATCTCTGAGTATTAAATAAACAGGAATGTTCTTCTTAATTTTCTGTATAACTGAAACTAATGTAATTGGTGGAGTTGGCAGAATAATAAGATCAAAATCGATGTCTTTAAAATTCTTCTCAATTGCTTTTATATACTGTCTTGACAATAATAAATTGGCTACTCCCTTTTGAAAAAGATTTACATTTCTTTGTGCTAATGTCTTAATTCTCAAAACATTTAAACCAGATTCTTTAAAAAGTCCAGCCTTACCTGTTTCCATAGCAGATGCAACGATATAAACTTCATGACCATGATCACGAAATTCTTCCATCAGATCTGTGTAAAGAGTGTTTGATTCTCCAATCTTAGGAAAATTTAATGCTAAGTATAAAATCTTTTTAAACTTCATACTATTGCTTTGACCACACAACACGATTTATATAATCAGTGTATGAAAGTATAATACGCACCATTTTTTCAGAAACATTAGGCATTGAATAATCATATACCGGTCTAAAATTTCTTTCTGGATTTCTCTTCTGAGCTTTTAATGCAGCCAATGCTTGCATGATTCGATCCGGATTTAATCCCGTCATCATTACTGAAGCTTCTTCCATTGCTTCAGGACGCTCATGAGCATCACGAATATTTACTGCCCAAAAATTTAGAATAGATGATTCTTCTGAAATGGTACCACTATCAGATAAAACAGCAAACGAATTCATTTGTAGCGCGTTATAATCTGAAAAACCTAGTGGTTTTAATAACTGAATATTTTTATGAACCGTCACGTTTTTTACTTCTAACATGTTACGTGTACGCGGGTGTGTAGAAACAATCACTGGAAAATTATAGGTTTCAGCAATTCTATTCAATGAAGTAATTAATCCTTCAAAGTTTTTATCGCTACTTATATTTTCTTCTCTATGTGCAGAAACAACAAAGTATTCTTGATGTTTAAGATTTAATTTTTCTAATACATTTGAAGCATCAATTTTACACTTAAACTTTGTAAGCACCTCAAACATAGGACTTCCCGTCTTTATCACACGATCCGGAGATAATCCTTCTCTCAATAAATATTCTCTAGCAATACTGCTGTAGGTTAAATTTATATCTGAAATATGGTCAACAATTTTTCTATTGGTTTCTTCTGGAACTCTTTGATCGAAACAACGATTTCCCGCTTCCATATGAAAAATTGGAATCTTTCTTTTCTTGGCTGGAATTGCACATAAACAAGAGTTTGTATCTCCTAATACTAAAAATGCATCAGGGTTTTCTTTTTCAAGAATTGGATCAATTTTTATAAGAATATTTCCAACGGTTTCAGTAGCGTTTTTTCCTGCTGCTTCTAAGAAATAATCTGGTTTACGTATCTCTAAATCTTCAAAAAAGATTTCATTTAATTCGTAATCATAGTTTTGTCCTGTATGAACTAAAACATGTTCTATAGCTTCATTAGCATCCAAAGCTTGCATGACACAGGCTAATCGGATAATTTCTGGGCGTGTACCAACTACGGTAACAACTTTTAATTTATTCATTGATTAGTTTCATCAAGTTTTGACAAAAATACTGATAAAAATGTTATAACCTATTCAAATGAATTCTTCTATTTAGACCACTTCAAAAAATGTATCTGAATCTTCTGGATCGTATGGTTCATTGATCCAAAATAAAGTAATAAGTTCTTCATCACCAATATTTGTAATGTTATGAGTAAACCAAATTGGCATATCTACATAAGCAGGTTCATTACCGTCTAAAATAAATTCAAATACTTCATCTGTATTCACTTTTCTCCATTTAATCGAAGCTTTTCCACTAATGACAGCAAAACGTTCAATTTTTCGTGTATGGTAATGATTTCCTCTGGTAATACCGGGAACGGTTGTAGAATATGAAGATTGCCCAGCAGTTTGTGCTCTCATGATTTCTACAAATGCACCTCTATTATCTTCGTGTTTTGTATGTTTTTTAGGAAAATAACTCTTCGGAATAAAACTAGTAAATGTGTTAAACAAATTGATTTCAAAAGAATCTTTTGCAACATTCGGCACTACTCCATTTTTTACATAATCGTTTTTGAAAGATTCGATTAATGCTAATAATTCAGACACTTTTTTAGAAGCTGTATGAGGTACAACTTTCTTTTCAGTTTTTTTCTCTTCTGAAATTATTTCAGAATAGAATACTTCAGAAAGTTTATTCACATAAATTAAATTTACAGTTCCATCATTATGAATTGTAGGAGTTTCTCCTTCCATAACTTGATGACAAAATGTTGCCACAACCGAATTATAAAAAGGTTTTCCAAAAGGGCCAAATACATTAGGTATCACCAAAGAAACAACCTGACTATTATTAGAATCTGCCCACTGCTCTAATACTATTCTTCCATCCCTTTTTGAATTTCCGTATAAGTTATCTTTCTCCTCTTGAGTAGAAGAAGAAAAGATTATTTTAGGAGTTGCATTGGTTTGCACACAAGCATTAATTAGCTTATTTACTAAACCAACATTTGTATTATAAATAACTTGAGGATCATCATGACGATTCATTGCCGCTATATGAACAATTACATCGCAAGAAGCAACAAATTTTTGAAGGCTTTTTTCATTTTTAAAAAAATATCTTTCAAACGTTATTCGTTCTATATTTTCAGTTTTAGTTCCAAGAAAATTATATAAATGGTTTCCCATGAATCCTGCTTGTCCTGTAATTCCAACTTTAATCATGACTTAATATTTATAATGTTTTAAAGAACATCTTTTCTAATAAATTCTAGTTTCAGAAGTAATTTTTTCATTCCTTCTACATCTAATCTATCAGTGTTATGAGAATGGTAATCTTCAATCTTGCTAATATCTTCTTCACCTTGAGAGTAAAAGTTTGAATAATTTAAATCTCTATTATCCGCAGGAATTCTATAATAATCACCCATATCTTCAGCTTTTACTTTTTCTTCACGTGTTAAAAGTGATTCGAAAAGCTTTTCTCCATGTCGTGTTCCTATAATTTTTATTTTACTATCACTTTTATATAATTCGTTTAAAGCTTTAGCAAGGGTTTCAATTGTAGCAGCGGGTGCCTTTTGAATAAACATGTCTCCTGGGTTTGCATGCTCGAAACCAAAGAGAACTAAATCTACCGCATCTTCAAGTGTCATCATAAAACGAGTCATACTTGGATCTGTAATAGTTAAATTATTTCCTTTTTTAATTTGTTCAACAAATAAAGGAATTACAGAGCCTCTTGATGCCATTACATTACCATAACGTGTTCCACAAATAATAGTATTTCCTGCATTTCTAGATTTAGCAACTAGCACTTTTTCCATCATTGCTTTAGAGATTCCCATTGCATTGATTGGATATACAGCTTTGTCTGTACTTAAAACTACTACATTTTTTACATCGTATTTAATGGCAGCATCTAAAACGTTTTCTGTTCCTAATACATTTGTTTTTACAGCTTCTATTGGAAAAAACTCACATGAAGGTACTTGCTTTAAGGCAGCAGCATGAAAAATATAATCTACTCCTCTAACAGCCATTTCTAATGAACGATAATCTCTTACATCGCCAATATGAAACTTTACTTTAGGGTTCGATAATTTTCGACGTAAGTCATCTTGTTTTTTTTCATCTCTTGAAAAAATTCGGATTTCCTTGAAATGATCTGTTTTCAAAAAACGATTAAGTACTGCGCTTCCAAATGAACCTGTACCCCCGGTTATTAATAATACTTTATTTTTAAGTTCCATGTGTAATTCTATTTTTACAAAATATCAAATTTTAATTAATCCTTGATTAATTCATTAAAATTATTAATGATATTTTGATGAATGCTTTTTTGTATTTTAAAATAATATTCAATTAATTTTTCTTGTTCATTAGTATATTCTTCTAGATTGTAAGAATTAATTTGTTCAAGTCTATTTATCCACAAATTAGATTTTAAATCTAAGATTGTTCTTGAAACTTTATTATTAGCTTCTTCCCATGGTAAACCACTACTAGCGACAACAATTTTTTTCATTTCAATGGCTTCAAAAAATACATGGCAAAAATTTTCAGAAAAAGAAGGAATCACAAAAACGTCAACTTTTTTTGCTTTTGTTTTAAAATCTGACTTTCCATAATCACCAAAAAATGTTACTCTATTTTGTAAGTTAAAATCCTTAATTAAAATATCTAATCTATCTTTATATTCTTGGTCTTCAAATGTACCATGAATTTGAAACTTTATTTCAGAAGAAAGCGAAGGCATCAAATTAATAATAAATTCGATATTTTTAATTGGAGATATTCGTCCAAAAAATCCAAGTACAATATTTTTATTCTTTTGAGTTTCAACTTCTTCTATCTTACCAAAAACTGGATTATTAAAGACAATCGTTTTAAAGTTTCTAAAAACATTTATTGATTTATTTCTTTCACCTTCATTTGTATAATGAACAACGATATTATGTCTTGAAATTTTCAATAATAGTTTAAAAATATGCAAGTATATTATTTTCTTTTTCGATAGAGCTCCTTTTAATAATTGACCTCTCGGACTCAATAATATACATTGTTTTTCAATAAAGAAAATAGCTAACAAAGGGATGATTGAATACCTGAAACTATAGATTGTATTAATCCAAATTAATTTAGAGTTTTTAAAATAAGGTACTATTGATTTAAAAGTAATTTTAGGAAGGTATATCGCTTTTTTTTCAAATTTACTTTCAGAAAGGAGTGTCCCATCCATATCTCTATTTCTAGTAATTACTATGTAATCTATTTCAGATTCATCAAATATTTTAGCGATTCCACTTAATGACTTTGTAGGCCCACCTCCTTTAATTGCTGGTGGAAACTGAGGCGCAACAATAATCATAATCTCAATCTATTAAAAAACCCAATGACAACATAAAAAAACAAGGGCAGAAATACAATATACCTTAAAAAAGATACTATTGCTGCAGGTACAGATGCTGTAATATACCCTAAACTAGATATTATTGTCAAATATAATAAGAACGAAAGTCCTGTTCCTAATTCTAAAACATTATTCCCAAATTTTAGAGATACTCCATAAAAGAAAAAACCAATTACAACAAAAAGCCAATCTCCTAAAAAGTAGAAAAAAGCAACAGATCCAAATGTTGTATTACTAAAATAAGAGTCACTAAAGCCCAATACTTTTATTCGAAACCAGTTTCCCCAACTCGGAAAAACTGAATTTAAGACTTTTGATCTTGGAATAAATGTATAAACAGGCACCATGAAAAATTCTTTCACAAAATTAGGATCTGATTTGTCTAATCCATGATTATCCTTATATTTAATTGCAATACTTCCTGGAGCTACTGTATTTAATCTTAATATGATACTATAGTATAATGTAGAATAAATCTTTTTATCAAATTCTTCACCAGATGCCTCTCTAAATTGAATAAATTCATCTTTATAATCGGCTAAAGAAACTTGGGTTGTATCAACTTTTTGTGTAAAACTTTTTATTTCAGAAGCAATTGTAAAAGCTATTAATACTGTTACAAAACCAATCAATAATATTCCTTTTGTAACTTTTCTTTTTACATAATAATATGGCAAAACAGTTAAAATAAAAAGAAATATAATTGGTCCCCTAGCTCCAGAAATCAATGCAAAAAACACTAACAATGACAGTGAAACCCAGAACCAACGTTTATGCAGACCTGTTTTAAAATATATCAAAGCCAATAAGAAGTATCCTATAACAGATATCTTTTGAATGTAGCTAGAATATATAAGTAGATATTTAACAAAACCTGTGTAATCTTCTGGAGTTGCCGTCCCTCTACCAAAGCCTCCATAACTAAAAAGAATGGCATTAAATAATAATCCGAAAAATATCAGTGTTTTTGGGAAGTTTACATTTATTTCTAGATTCAGAAAATTTTTATACCCTAAACCTATATAATAAAACGAAAAAAGGTAGTCACCAATTTTCGAATAATAACCAAGCCAAAGACTTATATTCCCTAAAGCCGCTGCTGTGGTAAATTTCATCAACATATTATAATTCAAAAAATCGATGAATCTATTGGCTTCTATATAATTTAGGTTCTTAACGTACATTAATGTAACAATACCTCCATTAAAGACAATGAAAGCAGTAAAAACTCCAATAAACCCAGCACTTAAAAACTTGTATTTTTTAGAGAGAACATCTGTTTTAAAAATTACTAATAAATTAAAAATTAAACCAGAAAAAGTAAGCAATAAGAAAAAGAAATTACCATAGTATTCTGTATAAAAAAAGTTAATAAAGAAAACTACAAGTACGTAACCAAAAATAAATTTTATTAAATTTTTCATATTAAACTTTTATAAAATTTAATATAATTTTCAGTTATCGTTGAGATATTATATTTTGAAACATTCTTTTTTGATAATACTGAATTTGTATTCATTAAATCGGTATCGTACAATTTTTCAAATCCTTCAGCAATAGAATCTACACTTAAAGGATCTACTAAAATTGTTCCTTCTCCAACTAAATTCATTGGAGGAATATTTGATGTTATTACTGGCATATCAAATAATTGTGCTTCCAAAATAGGCAATCCAAATCCTTCTGCTTCAGAAGCGAAAAAAAGTACATCATTTTCATTATATAGTTTATACAACTCATCATTAGATATAGCGACATGTACTTTTGCTTTTTCTTCCATCTTAAATTCGCTAATCAATGCATTAATATTCTTAGGGTTTGCGTGAACAAAGTTATAGAAAACATTCATGTTTTTAGTAGCTTCTAATAACCTTTTATAATTCTTTAAGGGTTTATCTCCTATCTGCAGTATATGTAAAGGGTTACTTCTTAAAATACTTCGCCCTTTATCCATAGAGACTTGATCTTTAGATATAACTAATGGATTATCTAATACTTGAATTTTTGAACTATTAATATTAAAATTATCCAAGATGTCTTGTTTTGTATTTTCTGAAACAACAATAATCTTATGAGAAATTTTTAAAGGCAAATAGACATAACACAAGTTATATAATTTACCTTTTATGCCTTTCATGTTATGAAAATGGTAAATATCATGAATCGTAACAATTCTAGTCATAAATGGATAAGAAAAAGCCATGTAAGCATTACCTCCTGTTATATGTACTATTCTTTTTTTAAAAAATAAAAAACCAAAAAATGCTTTAAAAAATGCTTTAAAATCATAAGTGTGAGTTAATACCGTTTTTGAAATAACAAAAGGTGAATCTTCATTGTCTAATAATTCTTCATATACTGCATTGTAAATGTTTTCAATACTGTAATTACCCGCATTAGGTTTTCTAAAAACAAAATGTAATTGCTTTTTCATTATTTTGATTTGGGAATTGGTAAAAATGAAAATAAGGTTTTCAGTTTATTTTTAATAATATTTCTTGAGCTTAAAGAAATTAATTTGTACTGATAAAATAGAATTGAAATTATAGCAATAAAAGAAAATATAAAGATGCTATAAATTAAATTGTAGGTATATAAATAAAACAATACTCCTAAAAATAATAATGCAAATAAATATACATAAAATGTAATTTTTTCATGAAATGTAAGGTCAAATAATTTAAATGCATTGTAAGGTAACCAGCACATAACAACTAGAAGTTCAGATAAAAACAGAGCAAATAACACTCCATACAACTCATAATCTTTTACTAGATATACTATTAAAAAGAATAATGCTACTCTAAATACAGATGTTAATAAAACGATTCTTAACCTGTTAATTCCTGTGAAGAATAAGACCAATACCATTCCATATGTTTTTAGTAGCAAAATGATCACTAAAGAACAATATAACATCATGTTAAACTCAAGTTTACCATTGGTCCAAAAGGTAAATAGATCTTCTATAAATAATAATGATACAGCAAAACCGAGCATTAGAATGAATCCTGTGACAAACCAATAAACTTTAAAAATGTCTACTATTTTTTTAAGTTTATTTTTAGCAAACAAGTTGATCATTTCTGGATCGACAGGTTTTATAATGAATTCAGATAATTTAATTCCGAAGTTTACAATTGTTTTTGTTGCTGAAAATAATGGTAAAAAAGAAGACCCTACTAATGCTGATACAATTAATGTGATACCATCATGTCCAAGTCTATCAAGAAAATTACTAGCTGCGTATGAGAATGATTTTCTGAAATTTCTTATACCTATTTTAAAATTTCCATATTTCCACCATGGAAAATATTCAGGAAGCATTTTCTTCAGATTAAATAATATAAAAATTGAATAAATAAACTTTCCTACAAACCAGATTAATGCTAATTGTATCAATGAAAAACCTAACGCAGCTGAAACACCAAAAACAATAAACTCTACTCCTTTTTCTAAAGTTGCGTATTGAAATGATTTATATATTAATCCGAAAGGGTTCAATATTTTTACTATAATTCCTCTAAAAGAACCTATTAACATTCTATAAGTAAAAAGAATTAATAGAATTGTTACTACGGTAGAATCATCTATATTTTCATCTAAAAAATATCGAAATAAGCCTAAATAATAAAAAACTAATACAACAATAATTTGAAGTGAACCTCCTAAAAAATTAGCTCGTAATGCTGAACCTAATAAAACTTTAGATTTTTCTACATCGGTATGTACAATCCGATTAAATTCATTCCCAACATAAACACCATGCCCATATTCTATTACATTTATTAAATTAAAAAATGCGTATAAAGCAAGCCATGTTCCATACAATTCTAAATCCCAAAAATTTAATAATAATGGAATTAGCAATAATGAATAAAGAATTAAAACAATCATATGAATTGCTTTAAAACCAAAAGATTTAAATAATTTTTTAGACAATTTAGATGCTATTTTTATTCATTAGACAGTTTTAAATATAAACTTTCAGCTTCAGAAAAGAGTTTAGTTCTTGACAATTCTTTCATCTGATTAATAAACTCTTTTTTTAATTGCTCTCTTTCTTTCGATGGAGATAAATGATCTCTAGAGGTATTAAAAACTGTTTCTATGTTTTCTTTTGTTGAAATAAATTCTTTAAAGTTTGTTTTAAACTTAGTATTCACCTTTTTAATCACAGAACCATAATCATTTAACACCTCGTTAAATTCACCTATAACAACACTATCTTTATATTTTAAAAGATTTCGATAATATATTACATATTCATAAAATAGCCACTTAATATTGTGTTCTTTGTTAAATTTATCTAAACCAATATTAAAAGCGATAAAAGCGGCATAAGAAGTAATACATTCTAAAGGTTCGCGAATTAGCAATAATGTAGGTTTATTATACTCAACAGACTTTATAACTTGTGGATAAGCATGTAGATGTGTTGCTATCTTATAATTTTCTTCACCATTTGAAAACTTAAAAGCTTTAACAGAATAACTATTTGCTGATCGAGGAAACCCTTCAATCGTAATATCAGTCAAAGGATGTATAATCTTTCTTTGATATCTATTTCCTTTATATCGATACATCTGTATTGTTATATACAAACTTGAAAAACGTTGCAAAAACAATTTAAGCTTAACACGCAAAATAAAATTTTTATAATAATTAAACTTATTAATCATTAGCGTAAAATTCCTTAAATTCAGTTTCAAATATTTCTCTTATTTTCTGATTGTTTTCAGCAGTCAAATTCTCTTTATTTACAGTATGTTTATCTGAAGTTTTTTTAGTTTCAAAATGTGGTGGAGTTAATAAATTTTTATCTATTCCTAATTTTTCAGCGATATTAATAAAAGCATCATCCATTTCTTCCATTTTATATACTTTATCCACTAAAAAGTTGCCTTCCTTATCCTTGTAATAATGATTACCTTTTAACATAAATACATCTTCAGAATTTAAATAATCTTTAAAAGATGAATAGTTTACTTGTTTTCCTCTCCAGTGATAATGTGATATACATTTTGATATTGGATTACGCTCAAAACTAAATTTATAATAAGTATCCCAAACTTCTGAACTTACATATCTTTTTAATTTTAATGCAGACATATGACTGTAAAAAACAAATCTTTTTCCTTTTACAATATATCGATACCAGTCTTTTAAATTATATTGATAAAAAGGTATATTATAATTTTGAGCTTTAATATTACCAATCTTTTTTCGCAAGTCTTCATCTTCTACATTTATTATAGTAAGAATATCATCTATTCCACAAATTTTACTTAAAGCTATATCTATAGAAGTACCAGCAGTACGTTTATTCTTTATATAAATAAATTTATGTTTATGCGAAACTATCAAAATATTATTTTTTGCTGATTTTCAATGTTATTGATTTTTTCTTCAATAAATTACTTCTGAAATAAATAATACCTTTTTCAATTTTATAAACCTGCCCTATTGCAGTAAAAATTGATTTTCCTTCAAAAGGCTCCATATCATGCTTATAAAATCCAAAAATAAAATCTTTTACTGAATACTTTAAAATACTTCTGAAAGAATATAACTCTTTAGCAGAATCATAATTTATTTTAACTTTTTCTACTTCATTAAAATTATCTTCACTCCAATTTGATGAATTCAATTTAATTTTTCGCAAATTATTACTTAATGTTTCTGTTTTATTTTTTAAAAGATGATTAGTGCCAATATTTACTGGTTCCGAATCTAAATAACAATTAATAAAAGTTGCATTTTTTACATCCATTAATAAGGGCTCAATGTTTTTTCCACCTCCACCAACAATA
>Ga0209345_10001410_pt1 | contig 28741 bp, 27 predicted proteins | sample Cruoilmetagenom7_FD_187294 | JGI IMG/M metagenome (GOLD analysis project Ga0209345, IMG submission 187294) | Oil polluted marine microbial communities from Coal Oil Point, Santa Barbara, California, USA - Sample 7 (SPAdes) (version 2) | ecosystem: Environmental > Aquatic > Marine > Oil seeps ...
GCAGAATGCGCTGTGGTCGGCGGGCAATCTGGCACTTGGGTTGGGCGTGGGGATTTTTCTGGGCATTGAGACAGCGCTGCTGCTGACCCTTTCGCGCCGCGCGCGCTGGCTGCTGCGCCCGATGCTGGTGGTGGCCCAAGCCGTGCCTGTCTTCGCCCTCGCCCCGGTCATCACCCTCTGGCTTGGCTACGGCATGCCGTCCAAAATCGTCACCATCGCGCTTGTCACCTATTTCCCCATCGCCTCTGCTCTCTTCGACCGGCTGATGGCGCTGCCTACGGGCCTTGGCGATCTGTCGCGTCTCTCTGGCGCCAGCCGTTGGCGCGAAACGCTGCTGCTGCGCCTGCCCCATGCGGTGCCCGGCCTGATCTCGGGCCTGCGCCTCGCGGTGGTCTACGGCCCCCTCGCCGTGCTGATCGGCGAATGGGTCGGTTCCTCCCGCGGCTTGGGGCATCTGATGCTCATGGCCAATGGCCGCGGCCAAACTGCTCTGATGTTCGCGGCGTTGATCGTGCTGGCGGCGCTGTCTTTGCTGCTGTGGACCGCGGTCGAAGTACTGGCCCGCGGGGCGGCACGGCGGTTTTATCTGTAAGGGGCTGCGCGATGAATGTGGTGGCGGAGGGAATGACTCGCTCCGCAATTTGGCTGTATTGGCGTTTCGGATCGGGTCTAGACGCGACGAAAATCTCTGAAATCTTGAGAAAAGTGTCCGACCCCATGCCGAAGGGGGCCGCTCCATCCCGAACGTTCCGACGCCGCTTCTAAGGCTTGCGCCAATCTACGCTCTATCCGCCAGTTCTGGACATAGCCTCTGAGTACTCAACATACCGACTTGAATAGGTTTTCTTCTTACGGCTTCGTTCTGCTGCGACCAAAGTGAGTTGCGCAAAAGGAGACGAAAATGAGCGAAGTATGTCTGAGTCAGATTGAACTGGCGGCACGTTGGAAGATCAGCCACCGAACACTTGAGCGCTGGCGTTGGGCTCAAGAGGGTCCGCGATACCTCAAGCTGGGCGGACGGGTAATCTACAGGCTGTCCGATGTCGAGGCATTCGAGAGGGAGGTTCAAAGCTTTCCAGACAAGCTATCGATCGAAGACTGACGCCGCTGGCTCGACGCTTGTCTTGCATGAAGAGGCTTCGCAGAGATACAAAATTCATCCCAGATCGGTCGAGTTTTCACCGATTGCGTGACCACGTTTGTCGCCTCATGAGCAATCAAGGCGGAGCAAACCGACAAGCAACGGCCACCTACCCCCACACGGGCATTCTACTATGGATAAGTAGCAAGGCCGCTTATTGAAAGGTACAGCAATGCATGCGGAAGATCCTGGGAAGCTAGTCGCGGGTAACCGCTACCTGCATCGAGACGCGGTCGCGCATCTGGAGCAAGCCTTGCAGTCAGAAGTCTGGGAGGCTGAAGCGATAGCGAATGCATCGAACTGGAACGTCGTCAAGATTAACACGATTGGACTAAAGCGAATTTCGCTCCTAACTTACGAGGATTTTGAACGGCCGTTTCCGGCCTTGCTCGAGAGCATCACCGTGAACCTAGAGAACCAGACTGCGGTTCGGCGTTCTTACCGTGCACGCGTCAACCCACCAGTACTTCATCGCAAAGAACTTCTCCTGCCAGCTGATCACCCAAGGCGCGAGGAGTTTAGCGAACTGACGATGGGCCTCGAACGCATAGGGCTTCTCAGAGAGACGAGTTCCATTGGGACACGGCGTGCGTGGGACGAACGTCTTCGGGAAGCTGGCGTCAAAATTGTCGGGCATACAATTGAGCTGCTTGACGAGCCCCTTTCAAAGCCAGATGCCACCATCCAGCGACATCTCGCGGCCATCCGGAGAGACGGGCTATCGTCACCAATTCAGTCACTGATCCGTTATGGCTTAATCAATGAAGAGACCACCGTATTCGACTACGGGTGCGGATTCGGATCGGATATCGAAGGGCTTCAGGCGGCTGGCATTTCGGCCGCCGGGTGGGATCCATACTACGCTCCGGATCAGCCACGCGAGCCAGCTCACGTGGTAAACCTCGGCTTTGTTCTGAATGTGATCGAGACCCCCGCTGAGCGGCAGGATGTCCTGCGTTCGGCCTTTGCCCTCGCGCAACGCTGCCTCGCGGTCGCCGTCATCATCTCTAGCCGGGCGCGAACAGAGACGTGCCGACCCTATGGTGACGGGCACGTCACACGCCGCGGTACGTTTCAGAAATTCTATCGCCCGGTCGAACTCAAGGAAGTTATTGAATCCACGCTGGGCAGAGAGGCATTTCCGGCAGGACCAGGTCTCTTCTTCATTTTTGCAGATCCGTTGTCCGAGCAATCCTACCTGCTGTCTCGACAAACTCGCCGGTCCGTCCCGGCCGTGAGCGCCGCCGCACGGCGAAAGGAGGCTCGAGAAGCGGCCTTCGAGGCCCTCCGACCTGACCTCGAAGCCATAGCGGCAGTAGCGACAGAACTTGGAAGGTGGCCAGCGGTGGTCGAACTTCCGCAAGAAATACTTAACCGGCTCGAGGTGGCAAATACCTCGGCCGCGAAGGCAATCAGTTTGGCGAGCAGCCTGTCCGACCCCGAAATTCTCGACGAAGTAGCCCAGCAGAGGCAGGAAGATATCGCTGTCTATCTAGCGCTCAACCAATTCAATCGGCGCAAGAATTACAGGGACTTGCCAGAGCGTCTCCAAAGGGATGTTCGTGCGCTGTTCCAAAATTTCACCACGGCGCAAGCGACAGCGCATGATCTGCTTTTCTCTCTCGCTGACTCTGAGCGTCTCTGCGCCGCGGCCGAGGCTACCGCCAGTGAAGGGCTGGGGTATTTGGACGAAGAAAAGAACTACTGGGTTGGAACTGAACTAACACCGCGGCTCCCCGCAGTGCTGCGTTGTTTTGCAGGCTGTGCTGAGAAGTACGCCGGTGGCTTCGACGAGATGCAACTTATTAAATTTCATCTTCGAACCGGCAAGTTGACAGGTTTCCGCTATGCAGACTTTGAGCTGTCCCCTCTTCCGCGTCTAGAGGTTCGAACCAAGGTCGATCTGAGTCGGCAGCGAATTTCGGACTTCGACCACCACGGTGAGGATCAGCGCCTGCTCTTGAAGTCTCGATTCATGGCAACTGATCAAACTGGGTTTGAGCGTCAGAAAAGGTTTGATGCGCAAGCGGCTGAAATCGGATTGGATGGGTTCGGGATCCGCGCCACCGGAACGGAGATAGCGTTGGCCGCCGAAACTGCGGGCCTTGTTCTTAGCGGGTGGAGTTGGGCGCCTGTTGCTTTCCGATAGCAAAGGCACTTTTATTCATGGCTGCCAGGACCATCCGTAGCTTCCCCCAAGGTCATTCGGCTATGCTGATGATATGAGCAAAACTAAACTCCTTGAGTTCCTCAGAAATACCATGTCGATGACGGACGTCTACCAGCCGGTGGTCGTGAGGGAACTGCTCTTGCATGGTGGGCACCGCACAAAGACCGAACTGGCTGCCGCGCTCGCGGCCCATGACATCGCCGTTCAGGAATATTACGAACGCATCGTGATGCGCTGGCCGAAGATCACGCTCACCAAACACGAAATCATCGACTATGAGCGAAAAACGAGTGTATTCCGGCTTCTTACATACCCCGAGGAACCAGAGCTCCGGAACGAAGCTATTCTTGTCTGTGAGGAGAAGATCGAGGATTGGTTTGAGAAGAAGAAATCTCGCGAGCGTGCACCCGAAGCTGGCGCATCTGTGCGATACGAAGTGCTCAAAGAAGCTGGCGGCAAGTGTCAACTATGTGGCATCGCAGCGGAAGTCCGCCCGATCGACATAGACCATATCGTCCCACGCTCAAAGGCCGACAAGCATGGGAAGGTGCGCCTGAACGGCCAACTTATAGAAGTAAATGATCGCGAGAACTTGCAGGCGCTGTGCTTTGCGTGCAATCGAGCCAAGCGCGCCAGCGACGATACGGACTTTCGACGTCGTGGGAAGCTAGTGCGTGATCAGATCCCGCAAATTATCGAAGCCTCAGGCCGGGTACCCATAATCTCGGAACTCAAGAAGCAAGCCTTGCTCGCCGCGCTCTACGACAAGTTAAGCGAAGAACACGCCGAATTCCTCCGCGCCACGAAGGCCGCGGACAAACTCAATGAACTGGCTGACATTATCGAGGTCGCGTTGACTTTAGCAGTTCAGTACGACGCGAACGAGGAAGAAATGCTGGCGTTAGTCCGTGAGAAGCGAAAATCACGCGGCGGCTTCTCAAAAGGCTACTACTACAAAGGCGACCACTAGGGTCGGACGCTTTCAATCCGAACCAGAAAAATTGGCCTCCTTCAAACCGCGTGGGATCAAGCGGGTGCCAGATTTGCGCATCTCAAAGATCGCACGTGCGTGCTGGGGTCCAATGCTAACGTGCAGCGGCCTATCAGTTCCATAAAGGTAGAGCCGGTCAAATGGCACCGTCGTGACAAGGAAGCGGGCCACAACGATAGACGAGACCCCTGGCACTTGAAAGTCTGCCGCTTGACCAAGCCTGGGGCAGATAAATTCACCGGAAACGCGCCGTTCATGTCCCGCATGTTGATCGAGCCGTGGTGCAATCCGACCGTGTACTTTTCGAGTGAGTTTCGGACCTGCAAAACCATATGTGAGAGTAATCGATCCGAATTCCGCCTCTACCGGCTCAAGCACTTTCTCGCAAAGCTCAGCGATGGCCCGGTAGGTTTCAAGTGCCTGTGGAGCGTTTTCAATACCTGTTCTGCGCCAAGTCTCGCTGCAGTGGCACAAGTCCGCATATGTGAAATGTTCACTCGCCAACTCGTGCAGGTCGGGCAAGTCCGCCACGTCACGCCGCCGCGGGAGCGTCGACCTCGTCCAGCTTTCGGGCCAAGCCACCGATTGAACGGACGCTTCGATCCGACGCAAGGTAACCGAGCCCACGATGAAGATGCAGTCGGAACTGCTCATGGACCGTCGCCTGGTCAAGCTCTAGACCGTCTCGCAAGCAGCGTTGCTTGAGCAGAGCCAAATAAATCTCGTGATGTACGCCGCCGAAGACACGCCATGCGATTTCGACCGCTGGCTCACCCTTAAACTGGCGGGTTGGCGGCTTCGTCGGCTCCGCGAGGGACGCGCAAAGGGCCCATCGGCAAAGAACATTCCAGGTCTCGATCCCGGTATGCCGCTTCAACCTAATCAGCTGTTCGCGACCCTGTTCGTCGATCCGGACAGTTTCAATCGTAATCATGCTGCCTCCAGTCCAGCTTTGCCGACAAAGGCGTAGCCAGGCTTTACCTCGCTACCTTTGCCATCGGTGTCGTAGGTTATCGTAAAGCTTCTAGAAATATGTGGAGCCAGCTTTTGATAAAGTCGCCCGTCAATTTCTTCGTCGGTAGATAAGAGGATCACTTGTTCTCCAGCATACGGGAAGTAGCGTTCTGCAAGGCGTGTCCGATGTTGTGAATCCAATCGCCCAAGTGGCGTGTCGATCACCGTCGGGGCTGCCTGACCCGATGCTTTTGCCAAAGCCCAAAGAAGAGCAATGGCAAAAAGCTGGCGTTCTCCTGCTGAGAGCTGATCTGGGGCTACAACATGCCCATCGCTTCCACGCAATTCGATCGCAAATGTCTTTGGATCTATAGTTACCTTAGCGACGAGATCATCCTTCCGGAAAAGCGCCTGCAGCCCCTCAAGCATATGACTCTCAATCCGCTGAATGTGATGTTCGATAACTTGCGTCGCAAAAAGCGAGAGTGTTTGACGAACTGCGGCCGAGTGCTGAAACAACCGGCTAGCGTCTTCGCGCTGAAGTTGAAGATTGATCAGTTTTTCCAGTTTAGCCTTGTAGCGCTTTCGAACAGCCGCCGCGTCTCGATCCGCGGCGTCACGAGCCTGAATGCGCCGATCGAGCTCAATGTCAGCCTGTCGTTGCGCGCCTTCTGCGTCCGATACAGCCTTAACCAGGGGTGCGACGCTTTCAGCAGCCGGAACAGAGGCAAGCCTACGTTCAAGGTCATCCCGTTTATCTTCCAGAGCATCGAGACGTTCGAGCAGAGCCTTCTGCGTATCAAGCGTACTAGCACGCCCTTCGCCACAAAGTGTCGCCAGCGTCGTTCGCGCAGATGAACTCAAAAATAGATGCATTTTTTGAGACGCCGTCTGGCCCAATCGCTCACGGTCCTTCATGAAAAACGTTTTGACCTCTTGGATGAGATCATCTGCCGCACCAAAATCTTCGAACTTCGAAATCGCCAACTTATCGCGGTCAGCAAGAAGCGTCAGGAGCGCTCCGCTTGCTTCAATTTCAGTTTCCTGCTCGGACTGCTTCGCGGCCGATTGAAGAAGCTCCGGAACAAGGAGGAGCGGCGCTCCCTCCCCGGCCCAAGACCTCAGTTCCTTGCGGGCATGCTCCAACCCCTCGTCAAGTCGCGCCCGCTCTACCGTAAGCGCTTCCCGAGAAGCGAAGAGTTCGCCGCCCTCGGATTCGAGCGCCGCCTGAGCGCGCTCCAGCATTAATGCGCTCCGCTCTGCTTTCACGCGAACGCTCGCGACGCTATCATTCTCCGATCGAGCGCGTTGCTCGGCCTCCCTTAATTCGGCCTCTGCCATCGAAAGCTCTTCGCGGAGATCCACACTACCGTTGTCGCCGAGCTTTCGAGCTTCGAGCACCTCGAGGTCGACCTGCAGTCGCTCAACGATATCGAGGCCCAGTAGAGCATTGATACCTGTGCCGATGATTTCGGATGACCGGTCAAGATCAGCAAAGTGTTCGATCTTCTCGCCGTCAAAAAAGAATAGCGGTGCTATGCGTGGAGGAAGCAACTCATCGACGAAATCGTTCCACTGAGAGGTCAGGACCCGATCGAGCTTTCCATCCACTACCACCTCGAAAATCTCGCGCACACGGGCGGTACTCGCGGACCAGGCGCGGCGAATCTCAAAGAGCTGCTCTTGCCCATCCATCGTTCGGCGGAACTTCACCTTGACCTCGGCCCCATCGCCCGATGGGGCATTCCTATTAATCGCTCCCCGCAGGTAGTCTTCGTACGCGCCAGTTCCCCGTAGCTGGCCTCTTGCCAGCTTTCCGAAAAATGCAAGCTGAAGAGCTTCTAAAAATGTTGTCTTCCCAGCGCCGTTTTGGGCACCAATGAGAATGATCGGCTTTTCAGCTGACACTGGGGTCAGTTCGAACTGATGCCGCCCGCGATAGACGCCGAAATTGTGTAGTACGATTTCGTCCAAGATCATTTCGCGGCCTCCGATTTCTGACCTTCTGTAAGCTCTTCGAGTTCTCGTTGAAGTGCTTTTGCGGCAGCCTCGCCCTCATTGCCGATCTCGCCGACAGTTTCCAACAAGGCGCCAAGATTGCGTCGGCGCGCGGCGCGTCCGGTTGCGTCTTCGACATCATTGTAGAAGCCGCGTTTGAAAGCTTCCTCTAGACGCTCGAATAGCTTCGCACGCCGACTTGATGATCGGTAGCTTCGCTGGACCTGCAATAGTTCACGAACCAGTTCGAAATGAATTTGATCCTCCCCCGCAGCATTTTTTAGAATTGTCATTTCCTCCGCCCCGAAAGGTTGCGTATCGTCCAGCCTTTTCGCGGCAAAGCTCCGACCTGTCGCTTCGGCATAGATCGTAGGCAAACGGTCTTCGACTTCGTACTTTTCGGCGACCCAGATCCTACGGATTTCATGGAGCTCGTCCTGGGTCACAAGTTCGATTCCGCGAACCTCCTGCGGGGCCTTGGGGTGATTGCGGACGATCTCTTGGGCGGCAAGCAATCGACGTAGCCAGTCCTCTCGCGTAGCCTGTGTGTATGGACCGGGGATCGGGCGGTTGTCATTGTTGAAAAGCTGCACCGTCCCGCTCATCCTGCGGAAGTCACGCTTGTCGTGGTCAGGCTCATCGAGTGCGTTACGAAGCTCTAGCAACGGAGCCATCCACTCCTTTTCTTCGTCATTCTGGATCATCGCCGACATCGACTTATCTTTTTCGACGAGTGTGCAAACCCAGCAGCCAAAACGGCTGTCACCGCAGCTCGGCGTTGACGTGTCGAGAACCACGGGACACTCAGCGTCCTGCGAAGCACCTTGGTACATGCTCAGAAGGGATTTGTTGTCATGGCCCCAAGGGTTCTTCACCTGAAGCAGGAACAGCCATACGTCATCATTCGTCCACTCCGCGATCGGGCTGTAGATGAATGCATTCGGAAGCGAACTATGTGAGCTCAGGTTTTCACGGAAACGCCCCTCGTCATTCGCCGTCATGCGCGCCGCGCGAACTGAACTCTCAGCCTTGCGCGTTCCGAGAACGACGATCGCCTCGCCATTCTGTTTGACCACGTCGGAAATGAAGGCATCCGCCGGACGGATCTTCATTCTCTCGGTGCACCACCGGAACTTTGGCCTTGGAGCGGGATAGCCTCGTCCGATCAAATTGACCCAAAAAGTATTCTGGACGTCGGGCGTCAGCTTGTAGGGGTATATTGGCAGACCTAACTGCGCCGCGTTTTCACCCATGACTTCGTGAGAGCGGTCGACCCACGCGGCAACCACTGGATTCTCTACTAGAGTGTCGGTCGAAATGACGTGAACAGTCTTCCCACGATCTTTGGGTGCAAGTTTTGAAAGAGCCAGCCACACCAGCTGCAACACTGCTGTTGAGTCTTTGCCCCCGCTATAGCCGATTACCCATGGGATCTGGTCCGAAAGGTACGTTTTCTGAATCTGCTCAATCGATTGCGTGAGTGTTTCCTGAAATCCCGCGGACTTAAAGATGGATTGTCTTGCTGATTTAGGTGTTTCGCTCATGGTCTCCCCGCTCAAATGCGTCCTCAATGCGCTGGTCCTCTGGTGACAGCTCAAGTCCGAGGCTTTTCTTGATGTAGTTTGATGTAAGAGTAACGTTCTGTGTCGCCTTCGAAAGACGGCCATTGACTACCGCACGACCTGCCCATGTCGGACTATTCCGCGACCAGTCAATTTCTGAGAGTGCCTTCAAGCGCTTCTTCCAATCTTTCGGTGCCTCGCGCAATAGTGCCGCGCCTGCCTTGCCGAACGCCTGAAGAACCACGCCATGCGAATGAATTAGATCCTGCCGCACCTCGCCTGATGCCAGGCGGCCACGACGGACTTGGTTCCACTCCGGCAGCTGCTTCCCAACTTCTTCCCAGTAGGCCTTGGCTGTCTTAAGGCTCGCTTCCGAGTCGTCGCTCGCATCGGCCAGGAGTGCGTTGGTTGCATGATAAATCGCGCTGAACGTGAACAGTCGCCGCGAGCGCGCGGAGAGAGTGCTGCGCTCCATCTCTACCAGATCACGAAACGGCTCAGCTTCAAGAACCAGACGCCGTGTCATCTCAGCACCGGTATCGCGGTGGTCATAGAGCAGGGAGATCGAGGTTGAGGGGCGGATCGCATAACGGTTTAGGTCAGCGAACATCTGCTGAGAACGTGCCAAGCCGACGTCACTGAAGAAGACGACGGCGATGCTCTCTTCGCCAAGCTTTGGGTTCAATTTCAGCGCCGCCTCAATGGCTGCCCGCCGGTGCTGTCCGTCGTTGATAATGAAGGTGCCTGCCATCGGGATCCGAAGAACCCCCAAGCGGTCGTTTTCTTGCGAAACCGGCTCGAACACAAATTCAGCATCGACCGACGCAGTGATGGCCGAGAAGACGTAGGTGTCTTCTTGCTCGGTAAGGTATCGTGTCATCTCCGGAATCCGCGCCTTGTTCAGAGTACGTTGAGAGCGTAACTCTGGGGTCAGCTCCTCCTCATCAAAGAGAAAAATCTTCGGAATTAGGCGGAGCGGGCACATTGATACGTAGTATTCGCGGCCAGCTTGAACGCCGCGAATCGCAGGAAAAGCGTAATGAAATGCGTCGTCCATGGTCCCTCACAAGTTGTCCGGGTTTTGCCAAGTCACAAACTGTTTGTCAAATGGAATAACAAACAGATAACATGCGATTTGAACCGCAAGGCACAACCTGCTAACCCCTCCTAGCAGGCACACTGGGGCTGAAATAGAAGATGCCGATCTACCTAGACAACAATGCGACGACGCCCCTTGAGCCTGAAGTCCGCGAAGCCATGCTTCGCTACTTCGACTTGGAGTACGGCAACGCCGGGAGCCGCACGCATGAGTTTGGCTCCCGCGCCAACAAGGCGGTGCAGCTTGCGCGAGAGCAGATCGCTACCTTAGCCAGCGCGGACCCATCAGAGGTGATTTTCACGTCCGGAGCGACCGAGGCGAACAATCTGGCCATCCTTGGGCTAGTCGACCATGGGCGCAGGACTGGTCGGCAACACCTTGTGACCACAGCAATCGAACACAAAGCGGTGCTCGAGCCAATGAGGGTGCTGGAATGCCAAGGTTTTGAGCTGACGATCGTTGGTGTTGGGAAGTCAGGGCGTGTGTTGACGGAGGACGTTCTTGCGGCGGTTCGGGACGACACACTGCTGGTCTCCGTAATGCACGCAAACAATGAGACAGGCATTCTGCAGCCAATTGGCGAGATCGCGAGCGGTCTAAAGGATCATACCGCCTACTTTCACGTGGACGCGGTTCAAGGCTTTGGCAAGGACCTCGAAGGTCCGCGGTGTGCTCGGATCGATATGCTTTCGGTCAGCGCTCACAAGTTGTTCGGCCCCAAAGGTGTAGGTGCCCTCATCGCACGGCGCAGAGGATACGAACGGCCTCCGCTTAAGCCGCTAATGTTTGGTGGGGGTCAGGAACGAACCTTGCGGCCAGGAACATTGCCCGTTCCCCTGATAGCTGGATTCGGTGCTGCTGCCGCGATTGCAATGCGGGATCATTTGTTGCGGCGGAACGCGTGCATCGCCGAAAGACAAATAGCTCTAAAAGAATTTGAACCTCTCAATCCCATTCTCATAGGTGATCAATCCCATGCATTAGGTCATGTCCTGTCGCTTGGGTTCATGGGCGTGGACTCCGAGGCTCTCATGCTTGCCCTTCGGGACGATGTGGCGATCTCAAACGGGTCTGCCTGCACGTCTGCGCGGCGTGAGGCCTCCCACGTTCTGACCGCCATGGGGTTGGATCAAGAAACGATTGAATCGATCGTTCGGCTTTCGTGGAGCCACTTGCAGCCGCCAACGCCCTGGCGCGAACTCGCAAAGGCGATCAGCGGTTTGAACATACTGGTTTGAATTAAGACCCGGAGTTCGAGGTCCGCGCTTTGCTAGGTGTTCAGTCCCGGCATTTGGTGGGTCGGATCGATGATGAATCGGTCGGGCTCTGATGTCCAGATTTTGCAGATGTATTCGTAAGGTGTGAGCCCGCTGAGCGCCTTGAGCCTGCGGGCGAAGTTGTAACCCGCTCCGCATGGAAACGGCAGCAGGCCACACGCCCCGACCTGACCGAACGATCGAAAGTGGCTCATTTTGTTGGCTTTGCTTGATTTTCCATCGACATCAAAGTGCGGAACATGCATTTTCAAAGAGATGGAGGTCGTCTGTGCCGATAAGTGATACCGTGATTAGGGACGCTGTAGCCCGCTACGATCGTGAACGCGATCGGTACCTCAAGCTCGCAAGTCGCGTGGCTGACCTTTGCCGAACCGCCGTTGTCGAAGATAACGCCATTCGTGCACAAGTCACATCGCGCACAAAGACAGTTCGAAGCTTCGAAGGCAAATTACGCCGCTTCACCCGTCGTTCTGATAAGAATTTTGCGACCGTCGACGATGTTTTTGCCAATATCGGCGACTTTGCTGGCGTTCGGATCGCAACCTATCGACCGGAAGACGAAGTGCGCGTTGCAGAGGCGATGAGTGAATTGTTCTGCGGCGCCGATGGCGGCGCCATTGAAGTCGACCTCAAGGACAAACTCGCCCCTGCAGTGGGCCAGTTTTACCGCGCTACCCATTGCCAAGTCCATCTCAGAGAAAGTGAATTGCTGGGCAATTACGAAAACCTGCGCGGGGCCAGCTGCGAGATCCAAATTTGCTCAATGATGGCCCACGTCTGGAATGAGATCGAGCACGATATCGGATACAAGCCGGAAGGCGAAGGTCCCAGCGATGCTGAACGCGGCCTGTTAGAAGCGTTGGGGCATCTGACGCGTGCTGGCGATGCCGCGATCACACGGTTACTCGCGGCCAATGTCGCCCGCATGACTGTGCAGACTGGCGATTTCGTAGACGTCCATGATTTTGTAGCCCGACTACGCCCGTCGTTTCCAAAAGCTGATCTATCCGTCAACGCCGGACCGGCCTTCGACGCAGCCATGATTTTGGGGCTGAGCTCGGTCGAAAAAATAGACAAGGCCACCAGTGAAAAAGCATTCCAGCCCGATCTTGCCGCCGCTGCTATCGAAGCTTTCAATGCCTATCTCGAGCAAGCCGGTCGTTCCGAACTTGGGCTCAACAGTGCATCCGCAGACCTTGTCCTAATTGGCATTCTCCAGGTCGGCGCGGCGACGATTGAGGAGACCCTGTCACCTAGTAGTGGGGCGAAGCGCCCGGGACGGCTTTACTCGCTAGCGCGCGCGTTCAAGGAATACGCACCACAAGTCACCGAAGCACCAGCTGTCGCCTAATGAATAGAGACCGTTTGCCCCAATTAGCCGAGGCGTCCGATCATTTGGTTGGTAGCAATAGAGTGGACGAGTCCGCCATCGACGTGCGCGACTATGAGCTACTTGCGCTGGTTGAACAGCATGACGTTTCGGTACGGCTGCGCAATTCGATTTTTGTAGCAACCCACGCTGACACGCTCCCTTTGAGGACAGTCGGTGCCTATCTCCATGCCGGTGCTGAAGCTCAACGGATCATGATGGGCGGCATTCGCAATTTTGGCCGCAAGACTGCAAGTGAACTAGATGCACTTGTGCATGCCGTGTCAGTAGCTGGAATTGCCGCGCCTCGGGTTCCGAGCCCGTCTGAAGCAGCCATAAACCGCGCGGAATTGCTCGAATTATTCGAAGACGAGACAGTTGCCGAAGCAATGCGCGGTGAGCTCTTCTCGGCGCGTCTTGTCAGTGCGCTGAATGAAGCCGCGCTGTCGTCCATGCCATTCGCCGATGTAATCGACAACTTTCAGGCAACAATTGGGAAGATGTTACGCGTGCCCAATTGCGGGCGTAAATCGGTAAGTGAGTTTCGAGCATTTTGTGATCGTTACATTGCCAGTCGACTGCACAAAGCGGGCTACGCCGATACGGCACCCTTGGCTGCGTGGCTGCTGGGCGGGCCGGAGCCAATGCATCGTGTCGCAGTCGGTAAGCCAGGCTTCGGGAATGGCACCGCCGTTGAAGCAGCTGCGCCCTTGCCCGATCAGTTCGCCACGCCAGAGCATGACCGTCTAGTCGATCGGCTCGAATGGCTGCTTGCCGAACTCGACCCGCGAGCACAAATGATTTTACGTCGCCGAAACGGCATTGGTCAGAATACCTGCGAAACACTGGAGGAGATTGGTAGTGACGAATTGGTCACCCGAGAGCGTATCCGCCAGATCGAGGCAAAATCGCTCAAACGCATCCGGATCCGTGTTCTTCGAGCGCCAATCGCCGAACTTCTGAACCGTGAGGGACGCGCGGCCTGGCGTAGCCTCGTAGGAGACGAAACATTTCTTCGCCGCGAAAACGTCCATGACCGGCGCAAGGGGCTGGATCCGTATATTCGCCTGACACTTGATATTCTGGGTCTGAATGTAAGCGCTTGGCTCGACCAGGTCGCGCACCCTATGCCACATGGCTGGCTCTCTCCAGATGCAGATGCCAGCGCAGTTGAAGCCGCCAGCGAGCTTTTAACTGAGGCTGTCAATGGACCATTACCGAAGCCCTTTGTGTTGCTGGTAGAGGCCGATGCAGTTCCCTCGGCAAAGGCCGCTGCCATCTTGATCCATAACCAGCCGGTACTCTACGATTACTTAATGCCGTCGCGAGTCGGAGTGCGGCTGACACGATTGGTCCGCTTGCACGCTCTGCTTGCAAGCGAAGAACTATATTTTCTCGAGCGACTGGTCCAGCGTTACCGGGCTATGTTCGAAGATGATCCATGCAGTGAGCGCGATGCAGAGATTGTTATGGATGCGGCACCGCATCTCTTTCTCGAAATTGAGGATGGTTGTTGGTCAGCGATTGGAACTGGAGGCGCATCGCTACCCGAGGCTATTGCGATCGAAGCTCCGACCCCGAACCGCGCCGAGGATCCCGGCACAATTGCACAAGCGCTCCAGACAACCTTACGTCGTCGCGGACCTACCCGGCTTGTCGAGCTGATGGACGATGCTTTGGAGATTTTGCCTGATGGCCGTTCGGCCAACAGCATCGGTCCAATCCTATTAACTCGACGGGATCTATTCGTCCGGGCGTTGCCAGGAGTTTACGCGCTACCAGAGCAGATCCAGAGCTATTTAGAGAACATGCCGCCAGAATGGCCAGTGCTGTTTAATGATGCGCAGGCCAGACACTACGCCGTTGCTCGCTACGCCGGTGAACCAAGGAACATCTTTCCATTTTGGACGCAAGCGATCGAATATTCACTCTGTGTTTGGGCGCGCCATTCCGGTGATGATACAATTCTAGCATCGTTGTTGGCAATTGCTACGATCGATGAGTGGCAAATCAATGAACATGAGCGGCAGGAATGGCTTCGGCTCCAAAAGTTGAAGGGACGCTATGACTTAGGAAACAGCCTTCGTCATGGCGCAGCTTATGAACTCCCAGATCTCGACCGTGTATTTGCTGCGTGTCACTACGCCGTAAAGACCGGACAGTTCAATTGGGTCGCCGGTAATCGCCTAACCGGACGCGGGATCGGCTGGCACGGCGGAGCGGGGCTGGTAGCCATACTTTTGCGACTTGGCGCTATTGAGGAGGTCGGGCGTGAAGGCTATCGTTGGCAGCGGCCGCATCGCACGACGCCACTTGCCGCTGACTTGTGCCATCGTCTTGATGCTGCGTTCGCGCGTTTGGGTGCCGATGCAAATTGGACAAGTGCGATAGGTCAGGAACTCGCTGAGCGTGCGATAACCGACGGCGGCGACGACTGGGTTGAAGATGCTGCGCTAGCCGGTATGTTTTCGAGCTCGTATGTCCGGGAATCGATGGATGCCGACGACGATGATCCGCTTGCCGAGTTGGTCGCGGCGCAACGGCGCGCGCGTGGTGCCGAACATAGAGGAGCCACGCTCGACTGGCTGCTTGAGGAATGATCGCGTCATGACCCAATTGGTTGAACAACCCGATGATTTGGCAACACCAATGGCTCTCAAGAGCCATTACCGCAGTGGCAGGGATGACCTTGCCAAAGATTTCTTCCAGCCATGTCTGATGCGCGCCTCGCGCTATCGGCGTGCCGTCGGCTATTTCTCAACGTCGGCCCTACTCAGCTGGACTGATGCGCTGTTGCGGCTCGCTTGCGAGGGCGACCTAACGGTTCAATTGATCGCGTCTCCCGAGCTCTCGCCAGCTGACGCCGCCACCCTACGCTCTCTGCAGGACCCAGAGAAAACTGCGGCGTACCAATCGGTGATAGTTGATCAGGTCTTCAAAGAAATCCTTGCGCTACTTGATGCTCCGGATGATCGCGCGCTGCGCGCAAGTGTTTTTGCGTGGCTGGTTGCCAATGACCGGCTACAGCTTAAGTTCGCCTTTCCTGAGCATGTCGATGATCCCGGGATTTTTCATGAGAAGATCGGTGTGTTTGATTTTGTCGACGGCACCCGAGCTGCCTTCACAGGCTCAGCCAACGAGACGATCAGCGGCCATCGTCGAAACTATGAATCGATCGACGTTTATTGCGACTGGATCTCTAGTGAGCAGGATCGGGTCGCAGTCAAGACCGAGCAGTTTGACGAGGCCTGGGACAATCTCGCCTCCGGACTGTCGGTGCTGGCGCCCTCGAAGGAGGTTGTCGCCAAACTGCGCGAGCGTGCTCCGAAGAAAATTTCGCAGCGTTCGACGCAGCTTGAAGTACCGGCGCCCGCCAGCGATCCGCGCTGGGCGCATCAGGACGAAGCCGTGGCCGCCTTCCTCGCCGCACGCGCCGGCATTCTTGAGATGGCAACCGGCACGGGCAAGACCCGGACGGCACTCAAGATCATGCAGTCGCTGATCGCCAATAAGGCGATCGATGCCGCGATCATCACAATGGAAGGCACCGACCTACTCGACCAATGGTCTGGTGAGCTCGAAGAATGGATCGCAGATGGCCGTCCCAATTGGCTGCTGTACCGCCATTTTGAGCGCCATCACGAGTCTGGTGACTTTGCGTTGGACCCGAACTGCGCGCTTCTGGTTATATCGCGCCAGCAATTGCGCCAGATAATCGATCGTCTCCCTGACAAAGTTAAGGGGCGAATGCTGATTATCCATGATGAGGTTCATGGCCTTGCTACGCCAAGCTTAGTTGAAGCGCTAAAGGGGCGGCATGCCGCGTTTGCTTATCGGGTCGGTCTAAGCGCAACGCCGGAACGGGCCTATGACCAGAATGGCAATGCTTTCATAGCAGCTGAACTCGGTCCCGTCCTCTACGAGTTTCCACTTGAAAAGGCGATCTCGCGCGGCGTTCTTGCGGAATTTGATTACCTGCCCTTGAACTATGAACTGACGCAAGCAGATCGTGATCGCCTTCAGGCCGTCTACGCAAAGAAAGCGGCGCGTGCTCGCGAAGGCCAGCCAATGAGCAAGGAAGAAATGTGGACCGAAATAGCCAAAGTCTACAAAACTGCCGAGATGAAACCGCAAGTCTTCGCTGAGTTTCTGCCGGGACACCCGAATGTTTTGGAACGCTGTATTATTTTTGTGGAGACCAAGGAGTATGGAGTGCCAATCCTAGAGTTACTTCACAATTTCACACATTTATATCGCACTTATTATGCTGAAGATGATCGCGAGCACTTGGTCGATTTCGCTCAGTGTAAGATTGATTGTCTCATCACATGCCACCGGATATCGCAGGGGATCGATATCCGGTCGCTTAACACCGTTGTGCTGTTCGCATCAGCACGTGCCCGACTCGAAACCATCCAGCGTATTGGACGCTGTCTTCGCATTGATCCTATGCAGCCCGACAAACGTGCGCTAGTGATCGATTTCGTGCGACCTGCAAGTCCTACAGATCCGGTTCCCAATGCCGATCAAGACCGGAGCCAATGGCTCACCGCTTTGTCACAAGTCAGAAAGGGGGATGCTCATGGCGCTTGATCCCGCGCTCAAGAAAGCACTGTACGATGCAACCGACGAGGCAGGCCAGCCTCGGCCGGTTGCGCAGCGTCTCGTTGCCTGGCTTGAAGCTCTGAGTGCTGGCGAAAGCAGCGAGGAACAGGACCTCAGTTTCTACCAAAATGTGATGGCGTCAGTCGTGCTGCCTGGAGTTGATAATGCAGATTAGTCTCTCCGGCTGGAAGGTTGAGGGCATGCGCTGTCCCGACATCACTATTGATCTTAGTGGTGATAACGGCGCGCCCGCGAGTGTTGCGCTGATCCAGATGCCCAACGGAACAGGCAAAACCACAACGCTGCAGCTGCTGCGTCTTACTCTGACCGGCACAGCCAATACTTTGACACCGACTCAGATTCGCGAATTACGTCGGCCAGGGGCTACTAACGATACCGGCAAGTTCCGCGTGACACTAATTGTTAACGGCAAGCCACTCACCTTCGAACTACTGCTAGACTTCGAGGCAGGCAGTGCCTCGTATCGAACAACCGCGCCGAACAGTGGTGGCGTGAAAAATCGGTGGGAGCCACCAGTAAGTATGCTCCAATTCCTAACGCCAGCGTTTCTCAACCTGTTCATCTTTGATGGCGAGTTCGCCGACGACTTGCTCGACCAAGGCACACAGAGAGCCGACGAAGCGATCGGTGCGCTTTGTCAACTCGACTTGCTCAACAGCGTTGCTGGAACCGTGGAGCGTCAATGGAAGCGCGCAACAAGCCAGGGCGGCCCTAAGAGTGCCACTGGACTGGGAAAGCTGAATACTGAACGCGATGACCTGATTTTGCTGCTAGATAAAACTGTGAAGGCAAGAGAGGCCACTGACCGGAAAATCAAAGCCGGCAGCGCCAAAATGATCGATCTCAAAAAGAAGATTGCAGATAAAGTTGGCAGCGTTGAAGAAACTAAAACCCAACATGCTGAAGCCCTGTTAGCACAGCAGAAGGCGGATGACGCCGTGAGAACCGCATCTGGTTCTGTTATGGGAAAGATGCGAATGCCTCTAGCCGTGCATCCAAAATTCGCCGAGCAGCTCGTACTATTAAAGGAAAATCTAGATGAGTTGCGTCTTCCCGAGACAAGTTCAGCGCAATTTTTCCAAGATTTGATCAAGGATGTAGAATGCATTTGCGGGCGCCCAATGACAGAGGCTGCCGCCATGGAAATCACTAAACGCGCCGGTGGCTACCTCGACTATGACGAGGCCGCGACCATAAACGCACTCAAGAGCGATATCACGCGGTTTATGGCACCCTCGGGAGAAGACAGCCGCCAAACCCAGCTTAAGAGAGCGTTGTCAGAACTTGTTGTTGCTAAGCGCCAGCAGCGCGAAGCCAATCAGAAACTCAGCGTCCTCACTAAAAAGCTAATTGACGCCGGTGATGCCGAACTCGAGGCTTGGAAAGATGAGCTCGACAAGTTGGTGATCGATCTAGAGAACTGGACGCAGTCTTTGCAGGACATTGATGCGCTGAGCGAGGAAGAGACGGTTAAGCCCATTACTCCACTCAAAGTTGTCAAGAAAAAGCTCGATGACGTTACAAAAAGAATTGCCGACGTCAGCCAGACAGTTGATCTCAAGAATCGAACCGACGTTGTGCATGCCATACTATCGAGGGTGGAAGATCTATCGCGCGAAGCGATACGTGCCGACTTGCTGAGAGACACGAATAAGCGCCTAGAGGTTGTGCTCGCTAATGATCCGCTGCGGGTAGATCGAATTGAACAATCGCTCCACCTTGCCAACCAAAGCGGTGCAAGCGCCGGTCAAAAGCTATCGGTTGGCTATACTTTCCTAATGAGTGCTTTGTCGCGCGGAAACAATGACTTTCCATTGATCGTCGACAGCCCAGCCGGGCCGATTGATGAGGGGGTCCGCCGGAATATTGGGCGACTCATTCCAGACCTGTGTACCCAGTTTGTTGGCTTTACGATCAATACTGAACGCCCCGGTTTCGTCCAGGCGTTAGAAAAGGCCTCGGACGATTGTTTGTTCCTGACTATGTTTCGTCGCACAGATGGCACAAAGCGGCTTGAAGAAAATCTTCCAACGCAAGGTGTTATCCAGACCGAATCCGCAACCCTGGTGCGGGATCGCGATTACTTCATGCAGTTTGACGTCACCGATGTGGAGGAGATCTGATGGCTCGTTTCCGTATGCGCAACGATGCCCGTACATGGTTTAACAAGATCGAGAACTTTGAGCATTTCAGGGTTGACTTCGACCGATACTATTTCTGCCTTTTGGCTGGCTTGGCCAGTGGGCGGAGCAACGAAACCGGCACCACCACAGAGATGGTCGAGAATTTCCCCGAGGACTACAAGGAGGCGAGCCGTTTCCTGATCGGGCTACTTGTCATGGCCGAACTCAAGAAGGCCGGCATTGAAGTCTTCGAACGTGAATCGGTGCGCGACATGTTCAAGCGTTTAGTCAACCCACACAGTCCCAACCAACTGACTGATGAAGGCATGCGGCGTTTGAACGCCTATGCGAGCGGTGGTTACGACTATCTCTCTAGCGAACGTGAAACAAAACCCTATTCCGGGGAGGAGTTTCTACGTGACTTCGTGCAGCTTATCGACGGCGCTTTTGCGGACTGACTGGAACGGCCCAGTTTATGATACGCCGTGAATGTAGATTGAGCACCACAGGCAGATACAGCCATCCTTCACGTGTCCTTGTTTATCAGATGTAGTCAGTCCACTTTTGATTTGGTTGATTCTATGTAAGTTACGCTCATGCGGATTGGCTGCGATCTTAAACTAGTGATTGCTGTCCGTTGTGACCATGTTTCCTTGGGCTCTGACAAAGGATATCCCGTTCTGACGCATCAAACGGCCCAAGCGGCGGTGACCGACATCCAAACCGCTTTCTTTCAGTTCCCCGATCATCCGTGGTCGACTGTAACTTCCCAGGCTGAGACGCGACTGTCCCTTGATCCTTAGTCTCCTGATGCCAGTCTTCATCAACATCATTATGGTCAACCCCGATTAGAACCCGTGCAAGCCAGTCTTTATTGTTGTCGAATAAGGAGGAGGCATGACAATTTTTGCAGAGTTTCGTGCGGATGTGCACGCGCGTGCCTGTTCGCGCATCACCGCATAGTCACCCATCATTTGGACGGCGGCGGATCCGTCCGGCAGCACAGCCAACTCCTCGGCCGCTTGCGCCTGAAACTTCCGACTATATTCCGCTACCGGCGGGCATGCCGCCACGCCGCCTGCCTCAAAACCCGCCGTTGCGCAGCCGGTCAACCAGCTCGTCGCGATTGCGAGGACGGCGAGCCGCTGCCTCCAGCATCCGGCGTTGAGTTTCATTGGTCTTCTCCGTGATTTCGAGACGTTCAGCGATCCGCCCTGCGCGCTCCCCGGTGCTGCGGATCGACAGGAGAAACAGCACAATTGCGACAGCGATGGTACCGTAGCGCAAAATGGCCCGCGTCCATGGGTTGGCGGCGATCCCGCCAAGAAAGGTGGCGATCATCGCTGCCTCCGCTTCCAATCATCTAGGCGCGCATAGATCGCGACCGCAATGCCAACGAGCGCCACGGCGATGAAGACCCAGCGGAGGGTATCGAGATACGGGACTAGCGGCAGGACGGCGGTCTGGGTCTCGGCGAGGACGCTCTGCGCCACCTCGACACCCGCGGCACCCAGTGTCGCCACGCCAGCCGCGCCACCGCCCTTCATGGTGCGGCTTTCGGCCAACACTTCGCGGGCGGGCGGCGTCTCGGCTGCAAATGCCGTCGCCCGGACCGGGAACCGCTCGCCCCACTGCCGTGCCGGTCCAAGATCGACATGGATGAAACCTGAGCGCGGGTAGAACCCGAAGCCGAGGAACCCGACCTCGCGCGCCGCAGCCTCGAACGCCACCGGGTCGTGGTTCGCCATGGCGATGTCGAAGGCGGCGCCGTCGAGGTGCTTCGACCGGGGCGCGCCGCCGACGGCGCGGTTGTGCTCAGGGCTACGATAGGCGGAGCGGACGATCAGCGGCGTACCCAGCCGGTCACGCAGCGCCTGCAGCTTGTCGAGCGCCGGTTCGTTGATCAGCAGCTTGCCGGTACCTCGGCATGCGATTTCGGCGGGCGAGAAGTTCGGCCAGCGCCAGCCGCCCTCGGGCACGTCGCGCCAGTGTCGGTGGAAGGTCGTGGTCATGGGGGTCCTCCGAAATGAAAAAACCCGCCTAGAGGGCGGGTGCGGTTGGGCTGATGAATGGGGGATGGGGCGCGGCTACGGGCTGCCGCCGAAGATCTTGAGCTTGATGGCGATGCCCGCCAGCAGCGCCAGCATGACGCCGGTGGTGATCATGCGGACTGCGGTCTGCATGGCGGTGCGCCGCACCAGCCGGATGCAGTCCACGAGGGAGCGCAGATCGCGGATGTCGAGCGCGGCCTCGTCGCCGTCGAGGCCGACATCGGCCAGCGCGCGCTTCGCGCCTTCCTCGGCCGCCCGGGTCAGGATCGCCTCGAATTCGGCGTCGGGCATGCGCACGAAGCCCTCGGAACGGGGTGGTGTCATCGGGTCCTCCTTCTGCCGCTCAACCGATCTTGCAGCCCCAGAAGGACGTGTGGTCGGCCGCGAAGTAGCCGTCCGCGACCCGGAAATACCCCTGGAGCTCGACGGTATCGCCCGCAGTCAGCGGCACCATGGTCTGCAGCCAGATGGCGGTGGCGAGCGAGACATGGGTGGCGGAGATCTCGCCGAGGGAGCCATGGATTTCCGTCGCGCCGTTCAGCACCAGGCGCCCGCGCATGCGGGCCGTGGCGCTGGCGTTGATCTTGTAGAGCAGCGTCGCGCCGAACAGGTAGGTGCCGTCGACCGGGGCGACGAAGTGGTTGTTCGCGGCGTCGAACGCGCCCTGATCGTTGGTGTCGGTGTTGTTGAGGCCGATCTTCGTCCATGTCCCGACACCGACGTAGTTGTCGTAGTTCGTGTACGCCTTGAAACGCGGCAGCCGGGGCTGATCGACAATGCCGGTGGCGTTGTCGACGCTGAGCCCGTCGAAGAAGGTGCTGCCATCGGCGGAGACCGCCAGCCGGAAGCGGTCGGACCCGAACAGCCCGAGCAGCGCCTTGGTCACGAAGCCGGTTTGCAAGGTCAGGCCGAGATCGTCGCCCGCCCCCTCCTTGTTCATGGTGTGGAAGAGATCGCCCGTCCCTCCCTCGGCCACGGTCCTGGCGGTCCAGAGCGCGGCATTCAGCTTGGCCGAGAACGGGTTCGACGCATCCGCCGTCGTGCCCAGCCCCAGCAGCGCCATGTTCTGCAGCGCCGCCGGTGTGGTCCCGATCCAGCCCGCGCCGTCGTAGACCAGCAGCAGTCCTTCGTCCTCGACCCACGCGCGCCAGCCGGTCCGTGGTGGAAGGCGCAGCCAGGCGCCGTCGGTCCAGAGCGCGACGTTCAGATCCCAGCCGGACCAATCGCCCGTCGCGCCCGAGCCGACGATGTAGCGATCGCCATCGGTGGGGCTGCCGGGCGGCGCTGTCAGATCGCGGTCGAGCACGGAAAGCTGCACGAGCCCGTCGAGGATCCGCAGCGCCTCGTTGTGGGTGACATGCTTCTGGGCCTGCGCCGCCAGGATGTAGGGCAGCAGGAGATGGGTCGTGGCGTCGGACATGGGATGGCCTTCAGAGTATCAGCGTGACGGTTTTCGGCGCCCCCCGCCCCACGAGGGCGGAGAGCTGGGAGATGCGGATGTCGAGCGTGTCGCCGGGGCCGAGCGGCCCGCCCCAATCGGCGGTCTGCTGGGCGACGGTGTAGACGGCGCTGGTCGTGGATGCGCTGAGCACACGTTTCACGCCCGTGCCGTCGAGGATCTCGACCTCGTAGGCCTCCAGCTCCTCAGCCAGCGGCACCTCGAGCCCGCCCCAGCTGTCGGCGGACAGCGCGCGGGACCGGCGCGTCCAGCGGATCGTCAGATCGCCGGGCGTGCGCGGCCTGCGCCAAGGCTGCTCGACATGGGCCACGGCGGCTGCTGATTGTGAATGAGTGGCTGAGCTGTATTACTTCCTTGATACTAAAGGAATTAGCTGAATGTCCGTTGGTACTTTATGTCGGAAATCCACTGCTTCGAGGCAATCAACTCCGGAAGATGTTCAACCAACCTTGGAACAGATTGAATACGGAACTTTCGGAGAATATCCGCTGACTGCCTGCGTACGCTTTCCACTTCCGCCCCGAAGGAACCCTCGTCAAAGTAGTAGGTTTGTGCGGTGAAATTGACCCGCCGAAAGGGGTCGTCTCGGACCGGCGCCTGTCCATCAGCAACCTTCCAGAGCGGGCAATAATCTCGGGAGAATAGCACCTTCGATCCACCAACTTCTTCCCACACCCCATAGACCGCATAAAAACGTAGGGGAATGAAGAATTCAGCCAACGTCCTGTGGCGCTGAAACTCGTTCTTAACGACCGTCATGATGCCGTGATCGGACATCAGTTTAGTCAAAGGGCCTTCGTCGACGAGGATTGCTCGCTCGGCGGGTCTTCCCTTGATGCGGGTTTTGCAAACCAGGCCTTGGGATTTCAGATTCCCTTGTGGAAACTCATTTTTCTGGAAGATCAACTCACGGACTGTGATTGCATCATCTGGATCCATTGCCGCCGGACCAAAAAAACGGGAGCGATAAAGAATATCGAGGACGTCACCCGAATTTATAGTGAGGCTTGTGCTAAGTGCCGAGGTTACTTCGGCTTGTTGGATGTAGGATGCCGAAATCCGAGCACGTCCAGGACTGTTAAGAAACTGACGGGTTTCATGATAATCCCGGTAGCCCGCCACTTGTGCCAAGCGATCCTGACAGACGTTGACGCCCGCAGTGGTTTGCTGAGACAGGAGTTTTGACGCACGCTTAAAAGCGTGCTCGTCGAATGAAGATATTTTCATGGTGCATTTCCTTGCACTGCCGTTCCGGGTGTCCACTAAGCCGACGGCAATTGCGTCGGAAATGATATCGGGTCAGATATAAACCTGAAGCACGCGCGAACGCTTCTCCGATTGTGGACGGAACGGATGCTAGGCCGCTGAAACTGATATAGGCACTCGTTGAGTTGCTGCAAGTCATGGGACGAGATTTTTCAGATGCCGTCCTTCGCCGTGCACGTTTCGCTTCGCGCGAATACGCGCCCCTACGACAACCCATTGTTTTAACTTGAAATCCCTTCCGCATCGCGGCCACCACAGGACAAAACAGCTCCTGAGGTTCGCCCGCCATGCCCGACACCAGCGTCAATTTCGCCCCTCCGCCCGACACGCTCACCACCAATGAGCGACTGGCTGAACTCGCTCGGATCCTCGCCACGGCCGTGGATCGCGCCAACCCACAAAGAATAAACGAGAATTCTGCGAACGAAGGAGATAGTTCGCTGGACATCCTCGCCCTTGTTCGCCGTCGTCGTCACCAGTTGCGAACCCGAACTGGAGAGGACGAATGACGAAAAAGACAACAAAATCAGTAGGAAAGAGAACAGGCATTGGCCCTGCGCGGGACCACGATGTCTGGGCGGACCTCGTCGCGCTGAAAGCGATGACCGTGCCGGAGCTTCGCGAGAAATGGGCGGGGATCTTTGACGCGCCCGCGCCGAACACCAGCCGCCAGAATCTTGAGTTACGGCTCGGCTACCGGATCCAGGAACTGGCCCTTGGCGGCATTGGCCGCGATGCGCGGCGGACGCTTGATGCGCTGGCGGCCGAGGTGGCATCCGGCGAACCCGGCCAGATGGTGTCCGACCCGCGCCGCCCGATGCCTGGCACCAAGTTGGTCCGCGAATGGAATGGCGTCGAGCACACCGTCACCGTCTTGGTGAAGGGCTTTGAATGGCAAGGACGCCGGTACAAATCGCTCTCCGGCGCGGCGCGCGCGATCACCGGCGCGAACTGGAATGGCTGGAAGTTCTTTGGCTTCACGCCACGCCCGAGGATCAGCAAATGACGCGCCAAACACAGCCGCAACCACCCCGCCGCCTTCGCTGCGCCATCTACACCCGCAAATCGAGCGAGGAAGGGCTCGACATGGAGTTCAACAGCCTCGACGCCCAGCGGGAGGCCTGTGAGGCCTACATCGCCAGCCAGAAGGCCGAGGGTTGGGTCGGCCTGCGTGACAAATACGATGACGGCGGCTTCTCCGGCGGAACGCTCGAACGCCCGGCGCTAAAGGACCTGATCGCCGATATCGAGGACGGGCTGATCGACATCGTCGTCGTCTACAAGATCGATCGCCTCAGCCGCGCGTTGATGGATTTCTCCAAGCTGGTCGAGATCTTCGACAAGCACGGCGTTACCTTCGTGTCTGTCACCCAGTCCTTCAACACCACCACGTCCATGGGGCGGCTAACGCTGAACATTCTGCTCAGCTTCGCCCAGTTCGAGCGCGAGGTCATCGGCGAGCGGATCCGGGACAAGGTCGCTGCGTCGCGCAAGAAGGGCATCTGGATGGGCGGGCCGGTGCCGCTGGGCTACAACGTGAAGGACCGCAAGCTGATCATGGACCCGGCCGAGGCCGAGACGGTGCGGACGATCTTCACGCTCTATGCTCGGTCCAGTTCCACGGCGGAGGTGATCCGCGAATTGGACGCGCGTGCGATCCTGACCAAGACCGGCAGGCCCTACGACAAGACTTCGCTGCTCAAGACCCTGCACAACAAGGTCTATCGCGGCCTCGCGGTCCACAAGGGCACCGCCTATCCCGGCGAGCACGACGCGATCATCGACGATACGCTCTGGGACGAGGTGCATGAGGTGATCGCGAACAACCGCGTCAAACGGGTTGCCGTTGCCAAGGAACCCTCACCGGCGCTGCTGCGCGGACTGATCTTTACCGAGACCGGCGTGGCGATGACCCCGCACCACACCAAGAAGGGCACGCGGCGCTATCGCTACTATGTCTCGATGGACGCGATCAAGAAACGGCCCAAGGCCGAGATCCGAGGCCCGCAGCGGCTGCCCGGTGGCATGGTCGAGGATGCCGTGGTCGGCGAAATCCGCCGCCTGCTGCGCACCCCCGAGGTCGCCGCGCGGGTATCACGTACCCTGCGCAAGGATCGGCCAGACCTTGGCGAGGCGGACATCAGCGCGTCGCTCACCCAGTTCGATGAGATGTGGAAGGCGCTGATCCCGGCCGAGCAGGCGCGCGTGGTCCGGCTTCTGGTGGCGCGGGTCACCGCCAGCGACGCCGGGTTGGCGGTCGACCTCCGACACGAGGGCTTGGGCGCGATTGCAGCACTAATGGCCCCGGCCAAGCCGGAGGTGGCGTGATGGCAGAGCCAGAAACCCTCCGTGTCCACATCCCGCTCACCCTGCGAAATCGCGGCGGCCGCCCCCGCATCCTGCCGCCCAAGGAAATCGAGGTCGCCATGGATCGCGGCCAGGATGCCCGACTGCTGCGCGCTATCGGTCGCGCATGGGACTGGCGGCGCAGGCTGGAGCGCGGCGACGTCACCACCATCGCTGACCTCGCCAGAGAGGAAGGCATCTCCGACCGCTATGCCAGCCGCGTGATCCGGCTGGCATGGCTATCGCCATTGGTGCTGGAGCGGCTGGTCCTGCGACGGGAGCCCACGGTGCTGTCGATCTTCGACCTCTGCGGCGTGGCGGAGCTGCCATGGGTTGAGCAGCCGGGGCGGGTGTTCGACTAAGAATCTTCAGACTTCGCAGCGGGAACTGCGATTGAACTGGACCAGCAGTGCAAGATTATTGTGCACGCTCAGCTACTAAGCTAACCTCGCGCTCGTCGCGAAAGCTGTTGTGTTCAATTGGATGCTTCGCGAAGGAAGCGCTAGGTGCTCGAGTTTTATGGTTGGTTTGCTCAAGGTTATCTCAACTAGGCATTTCCCATCTACCGGGAGAGGCGTCATCCTCAACCAAAGCCATAGGGCGAATAGCGCACGGAATTTATCTTATGGCGAAGAAGATTGAGCTGAACTTCGAAACATACCGAGAGCTATGCGAATTCGTTCTACTCTCGATTTCAGAGGAACCAATTTCCTGGGATGTTCTGAGGCGCCAGGTTTTGACGGATCGTGAAATAGAAAATGATGAGCAGTTTCGATGGCTGTTTTCTCGCTGCATTGCAAAAATGATAGAGGAGAATTGGGTTGTAAAGGCCACCGTTGACCCTCTGTTCAAGATTGGCCTTTCTTTCAAAGGCAGCACCGTGCTCCGCCATAGGGACGAAATAAGGGTTGTTTATGAACGGCACTTTTCGTCCGCCATCACAAGGGTTTTGGAAGCTAAGGCATCTGCGCAGAAGAAGCGTGAATTACAGCTAAAACCAAACCCCAAATTGACGAAGCAAGAAACGAGGAAGGCCAAAAGGCTTGCCAAGGCCGCTACGAAGCAAAAGACTGGCCCAAAACCTGCAAGCCGAGCAGTTGCCGTACAAAGATCAAAAATTGACCTGTTTGGTAGTGGCAAGAAAATTCGTGAGTCAATTCCGTCCAAGGACAACGACCAGCTCCTAAAATTGTGGAAGTCAAACACTATTGGCGCGGCCAGTTCTTCAGGCGCAAGGCGCGAGCAGCACCTTCTCATTGTTACTGCCGTCGAAAAAGAATGGAAGCGACGGATACGAGAGCTTCCGGAAAATGAGGCTTTCAAATGGCCATCAACCGATGTTGGCAGTGGTGCTGGGGGTGGGGATTTTGAAAGGCAAGAAGTCAGTTATCTGAAAATTCTGGGATACACTGTCGGAAAAACAGATGGACTACCGGCATCGTCTAGAAGGCTGATTCTTGATCGCTGCTTTGCCGGACAACTTCCGCCATACCAAAGTGTCGCTGAGCTAAGGAAGTGGGGTGAGCCAAAGAGTTCAGGACGGCTCAAAAAGATGGCGTATCACATCGCTTCTCTGGCGAAAAACTTCAAGAAGATGCCTTCTCGCGGGTACGACGATGCAATTGCCGACTGGGAAGACGATCTGAAGTACTTACACGACACCTATTATGTGCAGTACTTCCATTTCTCTTGGCCTTCCCGCTGACGTCAGCTTCGCCCGGAAGCGACAGTTGTCTGCTTGGCAGCAAAAGTCCACGTCGCCGCTCACACCACGCATTGAACTCAACTCAACCCTTGATGCCTTTCGACGGGCATATGGGATGCGAACCTACCCCAGCAATCCGTCTGGTTACGCTGGCATCCCGAGCAACGCGCCTACCTTGTGTTCCCTCTATGTTGCCATCGATATCGTTCGGAACGCGCGTTTGGGTTTTGGCGGGCTTTGGCGGCAGGTCCTTGAAAAAGCGTAAGAAAGTTGGACCGCACCGGAACGGGCGGGGTTCGCCCAAACTGAGCCTGGGGGGTATTCTGAGCCCAGCTTTGGCCATGCCTCTCGTCTATGAGGTTCGGTCTGTTCCCGTAAACCCCTTTGATAACACGGAAAAATCGGTCCCCGTCAGGGCGGTGTCACTGGTTCGCAATGGGGATAATGGCGGAGGAGGTGGGATTCGAACCCACGGTACGCTCTCACGCACGCCGGTTTTCAAGACCGGTGCATTCGACCACTCTGCCACTCCTCCGCAGCACGCTCCTCCTAGTGCGCCCTGATTGATTCGGCAAATGCACATTTTCGCGGCCAGACCCCTGCT
>Ga0209345_10001411_pt1 | contig 28728 bp, 31 predicted proteins | sample Cruoilmetagenom7_FD_187294 | JGI IMG/M metagenome (GOLD analysis project Ga0209345, IMG submission 187294) | Oil polluted marine microbial communities from Coal Oil Point, Santa Barbara, California, USA - Sample 7 (SPAdes) (version 2) | ecosystem: Environmental > Aquatic > Marine > Oil seeps ...
ACACCATCATTCAGATTAAATGCGGCATGATGATATTCATAAGCCTGCAAAGTGCTGAAAGTAATGCCAAGTAGTACAGTGATTCCAAGAGCAGTTACAGAACTTTCCTGGTCGTTATGTTCAATGGCATGGTGCGCCCAGGTTACTGTTGTACCCGATAGCAGCAGGATTAATGTATTGATAAATGGTATGTCCCACGGATCAAAAGTTTTTATGCCTTCCGGCGGCCAGGTGCCATCAGCTACAACCCAGAAACCATCCAGGATTCCAGCAGGAAAGAGGCTGGCGGAGAAAAAGGAAAAGAAAAACGCAAAAAAGAACATTACTTCAGAGAGGATAAATAATGACATCCCAATTCTAAGACCCATTCTCACTGCCTTGGTATGATGTTTACCATCCCTGCCTTCCGTAATAACGTCACGCCACCAATTCCAGGCACAGTAAATAACTGTCAATACTCCAAAGCCTGTGAGAAGTTTACCGGCAGGATATTCATGCATGAACATAACCAAGCCAAGCGTTAAGGCCAGTAGCGAGAAAGCCGTTAGAATAGGCCAGTAACTCAGTTCAACTAAATGATAAGGATGCTTTTGATTCATACTCATTGTCAGTTTTAATTCAGGTAGTTTATTTTATCTGATTATTATAGGCAAAATAATAGGCTAGAGTCTATTATTTATTGATCTATTCAACATCCCTGACCTTAAAGAAGCTATAGGATAGGGTAATTCTGTCAACATCTTGCATTTGAGGGTCATTTTCGATTTCCGGGTCTATAAAAAATGAAACAGGCATCAGAACCTTTTGCCTGCCTTTAAGTAACTGTTCTTCAAAACAGAAACAATGAATTTTTACAAAATATTTTCCTGCTTTTAAAGGAGTAACATTATATATTGAAGTACCAATAATATCATGTTCACTGAGATTTTCAGACTCATAAAATATTAGAGTATTCTCTCCTGTGATTACTTCGGTACTACGATGTTTTGGTATAAATCTCCAGGGTAAATTTTTATCAACATTTGCATCAAACTCGACCTTTATTTTACGAGTTCCTCTTTCAACTTTGATGTACGGATTAGCCCTCTGGGTTGTACCCCCAAATCCGGTTGCTTTACAGAACAGGTTGTAAATTGGCACTGAAGCAAAGGTTAGTAGTATCATGCTAGCTAGCAAGGCAACGATAGAAAGTGCAATATTCGTATTCGATCTATTTTCCATGCATTATTTGAATTCCTTGTTAATAAAGGTTTGTCCCAGGTATACTTCGCGCACTTCAGGGCTGCCTATAATATCCGATGGCTCGCCTTCCATTAGCACTTTTCCATCGTATATTATGTATGCTCGATCCACAATATCCAGTGTATCTCTTACGTTGTGATCAGTGATTAGTACTCCAATATTGCGATCTTTTAGATGTGATACCAGTTGTTTGATGTCTCTAACAGCAATTGGATCGATTCCAGCAAGTGGTTCATCAAGCAACATAAAATTAGGTTCAGCTGCCAGTGCTCTAGCTATCTCTAATCTTCTACGTTCTCCACCGGAAAGAGTTGTAGCTAGTTTATTTTTCAAATAACCTATTGAAAATTCATCTAGCAGCTCTTCTGCTTTAGCTTCAATTTCTTCTTTGTCGTTATGAATAATTTCTAAAATGGCTTTGATATTATCTTTTACGCTCAAGCCCCTAAAAATAGATGATTCTTGTGGTAAGTAACCAAGTCCAAGGCGTGCCCTTAAATACATAGGGAGATTAGTGATATCCTGTTCATTTAATAATAATTGCCCAAGGTCAGTCTTTACAAGGCCAATAATGATGCTAAAGAGAGTAGTTTTGCCAGCACCATTTGGACCAAATAATCCTACTGCCTCGCCTTGTTCAAAGTGGCAATTAATCTCTCTTAAGACAGGTTTTTTATCATAAGATTTAGATATATTTTGAATGACTAATCTATTCTGCATTATTTTTTTGTTCTGTCGCTTTGGTCTATCCCTTTAAAGTGAACCGAGTATATCAGCTTGTTAGTCACCAGTACATCACCTTCTTTCTGTATTTTAACATTTCCTTCTAAAGTAAGCTTTTTTGTTAAATTATCAAAAATTCCTTTATCTGCGATAATAATTTCTTTGCCACAATTTCTTATAGCCCTTAACTTGAATGGAATCACGATTTTTTTTATTTTTCTTTTATCCGCAATGTCAGTATAGAAAACAGTTAATTTTGAGGTGATGAGTTTTAAATCATCAAAAGTGGCCGTAACATATCCGCTAAAATCTGCTGTTGATTGATCTTTTTTTATACTTAAAGTATCCGAGGTGATTTTTAACTTATTAGTGGAAGCTAAGGCAATATCCACAAATAGCATACAGGCGCATATACAAAACATGAAAATTTTTTCAAGAACCGGAATCATCTATTTATCAATATTAAAATTTGATTTTACATTACCTTTAAACTCAATGTTATTGCTTGAATCTTTAGTTTTAAAACTATCAGCTCTAATGTTGGATTGTTCAAAAATCACTTCCACTTCCGTATCGCTATGTGCATCTTTACTATCAAGATCAAATATGATTTCTTTACTACTAAATGTTACTCCATTGAATATTACTTGCGCATCGTCAGTTAGTGTAAAAATTTTGGTAACTTCGTTTAGTGTACCTTTTGTTGCTTTGATAAAGATATCACCATCCTCTAATGAATATTTACCATTTACGGAATTCAGCATGTATTTGTTAGCTGAATTTTTAATGATATTTTCGGCTGATATTTTATATGGCATAAGATCACTGCTGATTCCTTCAACAACTGAATGATTTATGCTAAGAGTGTAATCTTTTGGCAGTTTAGAGCGGTCTTTTTGAGATGACTGAGTAGAAGAATCCTTGCTAGTTAGGGTATTTTGAGCGTATAAGGCCGTTACAATAGCAATCAGAACACAACAACCTGTACTCAGAAAAATATATTTTATTAGTTTGGTTTTCTGTATTCTGGTTTTAATCAAATCCTCCACTTTAACCAACTCCGGCTTTCAGTATGTCATGAATATGCACAGCACCTACCAGTTTTGTGTTTTCAATAACCGGTAGTACAGTGATGACTTTATTATTCATAATAAAAAGGGCTTCAGTTGCTAAAGCATTTGAGATAATACTTTGTGGGAAGGTAGTCATTACATCCTTTGCTTTTAGAGCAGTCAGTTCGTCTTTGATATGTCTTCTTAAATCTCCGTCAGTCACTATTCCTACGACGCTGTAATCCTTGTCAAGGACAATTGCGCAACCCAAACATTTCTCTGTCATTGTAACAATCACATCAATAAACAAGTCTTCAGCTGATACTATTGGTAGTTTATCTCCATCTCGCATGACATCAGCAACTTTAAGTAAATTAGCACCAATTTTGCCCCCGGGATGAAAGAGTTTAAAATGTTCTTTGGTAAAGCCTTTCGCCTCATGCAATGCGGTAACCAAAGCATCACCTAGAGAAAGAGTCATTAAGGCTGAAGTAGTTGGAGCTGATATTGCAGAGGATTCTTTTTGCTGTGGTAGAATTAGCAAAAAATCACTGTTTACTGCAAGAGTAGAGCTTTCTTTCATGGTCATTGCAGCAATTTTGATGTTGTATCGTTTACAGTAATTAACCGTATCAAACAGTTCTTTAGTTTCACCCGAGTTTGAGAGCATGATGACTAAATCTATATCAGTGATCATGCCAAGGTCGCCGTGGCTCGCCTCGCCTGGATGAATAAAAAACGCCGGTGTTCCGGTAGAGGCTAAGCTTGCAGCAATTTTTTTTGCTATGTAACCGCTTTTACCCATGCCGATCAGGATTACTCGTCCTTTTAAAGTTAAAATATGATCTACTAACAGTACAAAATCTGCAGGGATATTTTTTGTTAAAACTTGCAGAGCCTTTGATTGTCCTTCAATTACATTTTTTGCAATGTCTAAATGATTCATAATTATATAAGTTAACTACTATGTGAGAAAATATCTATATTGTTCCAGCCGATCAAATCAAGGTTAGCCCGGGTTGGAAGAAAATCAAAAATCTCATGGGCAATCTTGTTTCTATTGAGTTCTATCAGGCGTTCAATTAATATAGCACGAAGTGAGTGAAGATATATGACATCCTTGGCAGCATATTCTTTTTGATCGGCACTGAGCTCATTTGCTCCCCAGTGAGATGATTGACACTGTTTGGAGATGTTAAGGTTGAGCAACTCCTTACATAAATCTTTTAATCCATGACGATCTGTATAAGTACGTACCAGTTTCGAAGCGATTTTTGTACAGAATATATTAGTGAGGTCTATTTCTAAATATTTTTTTATTACAGCAAGATCAAATCTGGCATAGTGAAATATCTTGCCTCTATTTTCATCCAGTAGCATTTTCTTTAAGTTTGGAGCCCTATAATCAGTATTATCGAATTGTACCAATGACGAGTCGCCATCACCATTACTCATTTGAAGGACGCATAATCTGTCACGATGGAACTGTAGCCCCATGGTTTCTGTGTCAATTGCCAAGTCACCGGGCAGATGAAAATCATCTGGTAAATCATTTTTATATACTGTAACTCTGATAATAACCTCCTGGTTTTTGATATTATTCGTTTTCTTGTAAATTTTTGTTTTCTTCGGTTACAGGTGTTGCTTTAAATACCTTCTCTTTGGGAGAAGAAAGTCCGAGTACATTGCGTGTTTTCTCATCCAGCATGTCTCTGTCTAGTGAACCTGGTCGAAGCAGTTTTGTTCTATTCTCAATTTCTAATCTTTCAGCTCGCAGTAATTCCAATTTTTTATGTGAGTTTTCAAGTTCAGACTGAAGCTTAAAATAGGCTATAATACCTCTGCTGCCATAAATTGAATGCAGTACAAAATATAGTAGCATCATCAATATTAAAGCATTAAAAACTGTTTTTCTATTAAACTTGAATGACTTTGAATCTCTATACATCATTACGCTTATCTTACACCAATCCTTTATAAATGACTAATGAAATATAAAACAACAAGTGGTGCTGTTAGTATTATACTGTCGAACCTGTCGAGTACCCCACCGTGGCCTGGAATAATGGTTCCAGTATCTTTAACATTGAATTTTCTTTTAAAGTAAGAGACTAGAAGATCACTGGCTTGTGCCGTGATTCCAATCGTCAAGCAGAATATACTCAGTGAAATGTTAGATGTAAAAAGCATGTAAGGTAAGTCATAGCTTGGAATCAGAGTCAGAAGATTAACCATAATTACTGCAGAAAGGACACCTATTATAAGTCCGCTGACTGTTTTATTAGGGCTAAGCTTAGATGCCAGTTTAGGGCCTTGGACAAGCTTGCCGCCAAACATTGCCATAACATCTACACTCCAGATTATTGTGAAGAAAGTAAATAATAGCCACCCTGTTTGATCTATATATGAAATTAGTAATAGTGCGGCAATAGGTAAGGGGATTATTACCTGACCAAGGGCGTTAAATAGTTTGGAACTCCTGGTCATGTCATACCATTCAAATAGCATCAATGCTGCAATAGAATAAAGTAGCACGTACATTAATGGTCTAAATAGGAAGATGGCAACGATAAAAACCAGGCCAATGAAGATTCCCGATGCAGATCGGGTAAGGATATTTTTTTTATTCATTTTCTCTACCACCAAAATTTCTTTTTCTTTGCGAATAGTTTATTATAGCATCTTTTAAATCATTTTCATTAAAATCCGGCCAAAATTTATCTAAAAAATATAATTCTGCGTATGCTGCCTGCCATAATAGAAAGTTGCTGATTCTATAAACTCCACTAGGGCGAATCAGCAAATCTACATCGGGCATTTCCGGGTCATACAGGAAATTCTGAAAACTTTCTTCAGTGATTGTAGTTACACCTGAGTCAATTGCTTTTTGACAGGCATTAACAATTTCATCTCTGCTTCCATAACCAAAGGCGATAGTTACCGTCATTTTAGAATTATGTTTTGTTGCATCTATTGCACTGTTTATTTTTTTTTGAAGATTCGGTGATAGTTTGTCTAAATTACCGATAATTTTCAATTTGATTTGATAGTCACTAAGCATTTTAGTTTCATTTTTAACATAGTAGCTAAGTAGCTTAAGTAGAATAGAAACTTCATTAGCAGGCCTTTGCCAGTTTTCTGATGAGAAAGCATATAATGTAAGATATTTTATACCTAGCTTAGATGAATAAGGTATCAATGATTTTGCAGTTTCTGCTCCTTTTTTGTGTCCTTCAGCTTTAGTTTTACCATGCTTGTTAGCCCACCGGGCATTGCCATCCATGATTATCGCCAGGTGATTTAAGTTGTGTCTCATTGTTTACTGTCTTATTTTTACTGGAAGTTGAATTTTTACAAGCAACCCTTTTAATTCTTTACTGTCATCTAATGTGATAGTGCCATAGTGGCCATTAATGATCTCCTTGGTAATTGCCAGGCCAAGCCCAACACTTGCGAAATTATCCAGAGATCTGGACTTATCTGCTCGGTAGAAAGGTTTAAAAACCAATTTTCTATCTTTCTTCTTTATACCACTGCCATTATCTTCTATAGTAATAAATGCATTGTTGTCTTGAGAGTATACAGAAATTTTGACTTTTGTGGAGTATTTTAGCGCATTGCTAACCAGGTTCACAATGGCTCTTTCAAATGAATGTGGTTTTACTTGAATATGAACTGGAGTTTTACTTGTGTTAGTCTGAATATTATGATCTGACCATTTATTAAATACATGTTCTGTAAGCCATGTATTTAAATCCAGCTCTTTGAATTTTTCTCCACCTTCCCCACGCGCAAAATCCAAATAAGAGGATACCATGTGTTGCATGCTTTCAAGGTCATATTGTAACTCTTCTTTTTCTTCGGATTCATTCATCAATTCTACTTGCAGCTTCATACGCGTGAGCGGAGTTTTTAAATCATGTGAAATCATTGCCAGCATTTGGGTACGCTTGGCAGTTTGACGCTCGATGCGATCTTTCATTTTTAGGAATGCCAGTCCAGCACGCCTGATTTCTTTAGCACCAGAAGGTTTGTAGAAACTTATTTCATCACCTCGGCCATAGCTTTCAGCAGCATTAGTTAACTCAATTATTGATTTTATCTGGTTTTTTGAAAAAATTAACGAAACCGAGAGTAGCAGGATAGTAAGGAAAATAATCCACAATACAAAAATATATGTAGTCGGGTTAAGCAAAGATTTGTAAGGTAATTTAATTTGTAGTAAATCGTTCTCTATTTGCAGATAAAGTTTGATTCTACCGTTAGTATCTAAAATAACAACTCCTTCCTGACTGATTTTTTGCTTTAAAATTTTCTTGAAAATTTCCAACTCTGCTACGTATTTTGTTTGTGCTGGCGGAGGGGTTGCATCTGGTATAAATACATATTCAAAATTAAGATAGTTTCGTTTTTGATAGGGTTTACGATTGTAATCTTTAGTATGTATGAGGGAAGAGATTTCAGTTGCTATTAAGCCGCTTGCATGTTGGGAAACGTTATACCAGTGGCGTTGATAAAACAAATACACTGCTATTAATTGCCCAATTAAAGTTGGCACAATGATTATCAGCATGAATCTTGTGAGCAAGCTTTTGGGAAGAAATTTTTTCTTAAGAGAGTTAGGTATAGAAAACATATCCCTGATTTCGTATGGTTTTTAAGAATTTAGGGTTTTTCGGATCGGATTCAATTTTATTTCTGAGGCGTACAATCTGTACATCTACAGAACGTGGATTCAAGGCTCCCATTTCTTTCAATAATTCCTCTCTGGAGATTACCTTATTGCTTGATTTTAACAAGGTGTCAAGCAGCTTTTCTTCTGATGAACTCAGCCTGATACTTACATCATTTTGAATAAATTCCTTTGTTAATAAATTATAATGATTATTACCAAATCTTGCTAATTGCTGTTCTTTTTTATGTCGGTTATGCGAATTAATGAGGTTATGAATTCTAAGCAGTAATTCACGTGGTTCGAAAGGCTTGGTAATATAATCATTTGCACCGGCTTCAAGTCCTCGGATTTTATCCTCAGGCTCAGAGAGTGCCGTCAACATAACAATGGGCATAATGTTGCCACTTGCCTTGATTTTAGCAGCAAATTCAAGGCCCGTTACTTCCGGCATCATGACATCAAGAATAATTAAATCATAAGTGAAATTAGATAGCAGTCTTATTGCTTCATTAGCAGAAATACTGGTCGAAACTAAAAAGTCATTTTGGGAAAGAAATTTCTTCAAAAGTTTTAGTATTCTGTTATCATCGTCCACTATTAGAATATGCTGTCTTTTATTCATCGTATTTTGTTTAATGAATTGTCAAAAATTAGTTGTTCTAGTAAATAATATAGTCTTAATTAAAAGAATTGACTAGTTCTTTGTTCTAACTTGAGCATAAGCAAGTATATTTATAGGTTTTAGTAGAATGGATTTCAATTCATCAAAAAAATTAGCGGATTTTATCTGGATAAATGGTAAGATCATTCCCTGGGACGAGGCTTATGTACACGTCTTAACCCATAGTTTGCATTATTCGGGAGCTGTGTTTGAAGGTGAAAGGGCATATAATGGCAAAGTTTTCAAGTTAACGGAACATACGAACCGCCTTTTGAAATCTGCGGAATATATGCATTTGCAGGTGGATTATTCGTTGGAAGATATTAAAGTAGCTACTGAAGATATCTTGCGTAAAAATAATCTAAAAAATGCTTATATCAGGCCGTTAATATGGCGTGGAGCTGGGGCACTCGGGGCATATAATCCAGTGCTTACAACTAACTTGTTAATCCTGGCTCAAGAGTCAAATCCAAAATTTAGAAACGGTCTTAAGCTATGGGTTAGTCCGTGGCGTAAAATTGCTGAAAATACAATTCCTGTGCAGGCTAAGTCTTCTGCGCATTATGCAATGCTATCCATCTCACAAAAACTTGCCCAGGATGCAGGTTATGATGATGCATTATTACTTGATCAGTTTGATGATATTGCAGAGTGTACTACAACAAATATATTTTTTGGCAGGGAAGGAGAGTTGGTAACACCTATTGCAGACAGGTTTTTAAATGGCTTGATCCGTCAGATGGTTATAAAGCTTGCTAGAAATATAGGTATTAAAGTCCGGGAAGAAAGGATAACTTTAGGAGATATAAAGGAATATGATACGTGTTTTGTAACGGGTACTTCTGCGGAAATACGAGGGATTTCGTCAATATATACTGGTAAGCAGAACGTAGAATTTATTAATGATAAGATGGTTGCTATATTGCAGCAAGAATATGCAAAAATTGTTGGAAAGGAATTATGATGTTTAAAGGTGTGTTTACAGCACTAATTACTCCGTTTAAAGATAACAAACTCGATTTATCAGCTCTTGCTGGTCTCCTTGAAAGGCAAATTGATGCTGATGTGGATGGCATTGTTGTTGGAGGGTCAACCGGTGAGGGTAGTAGCTTATCCGAAGCTGAATATTACGAACTAATTAAAGAAGCAGTCAAATATGGTAACAGGCGCGTAGCAATCATTGCAGGGCTAACGGCTGTCAGCACATTTGATGCCACGCAGAAGGTTGCACAGCTATGCACGCTTGGAGTTGATGGTTTGATGTGTACTACGCCGCATTATATCAAGCCAGAACAGGAAGGTATCTTTTTACATTATAAAGCCATCAATGACGTAAGTAGTTTGCCGGTGATGATTTATATCCATCCGGTTAGAACCTCTTGTGACTTATCTGATGAAGTATTGTTGAAGATTGCAAATCTTGAAAATATGGTGGCGGTAAAAGATGCCAGTAGCGATTTAGAAAAACCCTTGCGGATTTTACCTCAGCTAGGCTCTAATTTTTATATGCTCACAGGCAATGATTCCAGTGTGCTGGCGTATAATGCCAATGGCGGAGCAGGATGCGTTTCTGTGATTGCTAATATTTTTCCCAAATTATGTAAAAAGCTGGACAGGCTATGGCATAATGGAAGAATCACTGAGGCTCTGGAGTTGCAGCAAAAACTTATACCGCTTTTTTCGGCAATTTTTGCAGAGAGCAATCCGATAGGTATCAAATATGCAGCTGCAAAAATGAATCTGTGTAATGTTGAAATGAGACTGCCATTGACTCTTGCTCGCAAAGGCACTGCACAAAAAATCAACCAGGCTTTGCCGGAGTTAATAACTATGGAAGAAAATGTCTGATTATAAAAGAATTGTAGCTCAGAATAAGCGTGCACAGTTTGAATATTTTATTGAAGAAAGGCTTGAAGCGGGTATAGTGTTGACTGGTAGTGAAGTAAAATCCATCAGAGAGGGCAAGGCGGCACTGACTGACTCACATGCTGCTGCAGATAATGGTGAGCTGTTTTTGTATAATTGCCATATTGCAGAGTATGAAAAAGCTAATCGTTTTAATCATGCAACCCGCCGGCCTAGAAAATTATTACTTCATAAGAAAGAACTTCAAAAAATATTTGGTAAAATAAAATTAAAAGGTTACACTCTAATGGCTCTTTCTATGTATTTTAATAAGAAAAATATGATTAAGATTGAGTTAGGGCTTGCCAAAGGCAAGAAGCAGCATGACAAAAGACAAACAATTAAGGAAAAAGATTGGCAAAGAGAACAAGGGCGTATAATGAGGGATAAAGGATAATGAATATTACTCCAGACTATTTAATTGAAAGAAAGAGAACCAAGTGGCAATTAACAAAATGGAAAATTTTCGCTTTGGTACTCATCGTACTCGTCTTTTTTATAGCAAGTAATAATTTGTCTTCTACTAACCACATTACTGGTAGTGCATTCCCCGTGGGAGATCACATAGCGAGTGTAAGGATTAATGATATTATTTTTGATGATTTTAAACGCGTTAGAAAACTTGCAGAGATAGAAAAAGATAACAAGGTTAAAGCTTTAATTGTGAATATTAATTCACAAGGTGGTAGTGTTGTAGGGTCTGAGATGCTATATAATTCCTTGCGTAAAATATCAGAATCAAAACCTGTTGTAGTGGTGATGGAATCAGTGGCAGCTTCCGGCGGTTACCTGGCCTCTCTTGGCGGCGATTATATAATAGCGCATAATGGTACAATCACCGGCTCTATAGGGGTCATTATGCAATCTGCAGAAATAACGGAACTAGCCGAAATAATAGGGGTAAAATTCAATAATTTTAAATCGGATGAATTAAAAGCTTCACCAAACCCAACTGAAAAACTTACACCTGAAGCGCGTCAGGCAACCATGGATAGTATTTATGAGGTTTATGATTACTTTATAGAAATTGTCGCAACTAGAAGAAATTTAGACCTGGAATATGTTAAGAAGCTTGCAGATGGCCGTATTTATTCTGGTCGTCAGGCTCTTGATTTAAAACTGATTGATGCCATTGGTAATGAAGATACCGCACTGAAATGGCTACAGGAGCAAAAGGGAATTTCTAAAGATTTGAATGTAGTGGATGTAAAATTGAGTCGAAAAGATAAGTTGATTGATATTTTAATGGAAGATTTTCAGACAAGTATTTCTAACTTCTTTTCATTTAATTTTAAAGGTCTAAAGTCGGCTATTTAAATAGGTAATACTAAAATGGCAACAAAAAAAGACTTAGTAGAAAATCTTATGAAAAAGCTTGATTACCTCAGCTTTGAAGATGCACAGTATGCCGTGGATTGTATTTTAGACTATGTCAAAGAAGAACTTGCCAAAGGAAATAGGGTGGAAATAAGAGGTTTTGGTAGTCTATCCATTAGAAAGAGAAAATACCCTGGTAGAGATGAAGAATATAATACCATCTATTATCGCATGTCGAAGAACGTTCAAGAAAGTTTGAATCGTTAAGAGTTGTTGACTTGTTCTTAAATAGATGTGAGTTTTGGTTACGCGCACGTACAGCTTCTGTTTTATGGAGGTGTTGCAAGATGAAGTTTTTTGCATTAACCTTGGGAATGCCTGCCTAAAAAGAACTTCAAGCGTACTTTCCGTCATTGTGAGGCCTCTTGAGGCCGCGGCAATCTATCGGTACCTAGCTGCGCTAAAACCCTACGGCGAAACTACTTGACATCGTAAAAGATTCAAAATCTTCTTTTAACTCTAAATGACAAATGGACTGCTGCGGTCGCTAACGCTTCCTCGCAGCGACGTTGGCATGGGTGAGGATTCAAGGACAGGTATGATCAACGAAATGCATAAAAAAAACCATCTTGCAACACCCCTTTTATATTTTATTTAATCTATAGATCCAGACCAATCAGGGTCAGAAGCATCGCTTGGGGTTGGTATGATGCGCTCATTGTGGCCGGTAAAATCAATACTATATATGCGATTCAAGCCTTTTGTTTTTTTATTCAAAGGCGGCATTCCTTTGGTGAAGACCATAACCCTGCCATTATTAGCCCATGATGGGCTTTCTACTAGATAACCACTTGCAATTAAGCGTTCGGTATTTCTGTCTCCAGGTACTTCTGGTCGCATTACACCAATAGTAAAGCCGTAATCACGGCTAATTTTAGTAAAGGCAAGATAGTTTTTATTAGAAGACCAATTTGGTTCGGCATAAGACCCACCACCGAAACTGATTCTTTTCCTATTCAACCCATTTCTATTCATAACTAAAATTTGACGGGAACCATAGGCATCTGAGTTAAAGGCAATTTTACGGCCGTCTGGTGAATAGCTAGGAGAAGTATTAATGCTAATACCTTTTGTAAGCTGCCTGGTTCGCTTGTTTTTAAGATTAATTTCATAAATGTGTGTTGAGCCATCTTCAGCAATTGACATAATGGCACTTTTGCCATCAGGCGAGAATCTGGGAGCAAATGACATGCCACGGAAGTTGCCGACAAGTTTATTTCTGCCACTGCGTAGATTTAGAATATGAACTTGTGGAATACCGTTTTTGTAGGAAAGATATAATATCTCTTTGCTATTTGGTGAAAACCTGGGGGTAAGCACTAAATCTGAGCCGTCAGTCAAATATCGATGGTTTGCTCCGTCCTGATCCATAATAGCCAGGCGTTTAATACGCTTAAGGTATGGACCGCTCTCGGAAACATAGACAATTCTGGTATTGAAATAACCCTCATAGCCGGTAATTTTTTGATATATTGCATCAGAAATTTTATGTGCAACACGTCGCCATAAAGCTTTGGGCAGTTCAAATGATTCACTAAGTATTTGACGTTCTAAAATACTATCCCAGAGTATGAATTTTACCTGTAGTTTCTTGTCTGATATGAGGGTAACTTCGCCATTGACCAATAAGTTAGCATTAATTTGCTGCCATGCTGCAAAAAGTGGTGTATGTCTCGTTCCTATTTTTTGTTCGATAAATGCAGCCGGAGAGATTGGCCTGAACACTCCTGAGGTACTGAGGTCATTGGAGATCACTTCTATAATATCTTTTGCTATTTTTAAATCAGCAGGGTCAACTCCAGCGAAGTTATTAATAGCCAGCGGAATAGGATCAGCGTGACCGCTGGTTATACGAATAGTATTATCTGCCGATACATTCAAAGAGAATAGGCAGGTAAAGATTATTAGGAAAAGGTTTTTCATATTTTTTGTATTCTAAAAATAGATTGTATTATTACCAGTTGTTAGGAGAAAATTCTATCTTTAATTTCTTCCAACTATCATAACGATTTGGTAATAAATTTTCAAGAGGGCTTGCTTGTTTGATGGCTCGTCGTGCGCTTTCTTCAACAAGTGTACAGGTTGATCCTGAATTTGGTGGACATACTACTTTTATAACAGGGTTTTCTTCTATAGTACCATCTTCTTCAACATAAACAATCATAACCACCTTGACTGTTTCCAAATTTTGAGCTCCGACAGGTTCACGCCAATGCTGTTTTATTTGTTGTTTGATGATCAGATTTTCCGTGATTGACAAAGGTACAGTTTCATCATAGTCCATTCCTCTGGAATATTTATCTCCAGCTTTCTGCTTGGACGAACTTTTCGTGCTTATCTTTGCCTCGCTGCCTTCTGATTCCTGTTCCAGATTCTTCAATATTGCATCGATGGCATCGTCATCTTTTTTAGGAGTAGATTTAGGCTTCTTTTTTGGTTTTGGCGTTGGGTTTTTTGCTTTTGGAGGCGTTAGTGCTTTTTCTTTTATAACAGCCTTTTCAGGTACTTTTTTTTCTATTTTCTTCTTTGGAGGCGTTGGAGTCTCAGTTTTTGGCTCAGGCTTTGCTTCAGTTTTTGTCTTTTTTATTAATCTTGATTTTTTAGCTTCTTTTGCCAGTCTTGCAGATTTGCTCTCATTCTTAACATTAACAATTTCACTTAATGGCAGTATCTCAAATGTTAGTGCATCTTTTTCTTCCGGAAGCTTTTCAAAAAAGGCTGGGAAACCAAAAAAAAACACTGCAATTAGTATGAGATGCAAGAGGGTAGATAAAATTATAGCCCCTTGAAATTTTTTACTTTCTTGACTTATCATTTATGCTTTATATCTGAAATAAGGGCAACTTTTGTAAAGCCGGCATTATGAATGTGCGCCATTGTTTCAACGATTACTCCATAGGAAACATTCTTATCGCCTTTTACAAAAATTCTGGTATCTGTCTGTTCTTTTGTAATATCTTTTAGCTTTTGAATTAAACTATTCTGATCAATCTTGCTGTCAAAGATAAAAATCTCTGCATTTTTATCAATGCTAATTACTAATGGCTTAAACTGCCCGGATACTGCAGCAGAATCAGTCTCAGGTAGATCAACCTCTATGCCGGCAACCAGCATTGGTGAGGTGATCATAAAAATAATCAGTAATACCAGCATCACATCAACCATTGGGGTGACGTTGATTTCACTCATAAGCCGCCGACGTCTTTTGAAAGAATTATGTCCTTGAATATTTATTGCCATAATAATTACATTTTTTCTTCATCAATGGCTCGGGATATCAATGAGTTAAGCTCTCCGATGAAATCATCAACCCTGTTATTGATAGTATCTATTTCAGAAGATAGGTAATTATAGAATATGGTAGCTGGAATTGCAGCAAACAGACCTATAGCTGTTGCAAGTAAAGCTTCGGCAATACCTGGTGCAACTACTGCTAAAGTCGTATTTTTAGAGGATGCTATTGATTGGAAGCTATGCATGATGCCCCACACAGTGCCAAATAGACCAAGAAATGGTGCAGATGAACCAACTGTTGCTAAAAAACCAAGTTTAGTTTCCAGCTCTTCCATCTGGCGATTTCGAGATAGATACATTGAGCCGGTAACCCTGTCTTTTTGACCGATTCTAAGGGAATCAGATTTTTTGCTATCAGTGCCTTTTCCCTTCTTACATTCCTTTATAGCACTGACAAAAACAGCTGATAATGGATTATCGATAGATTTTTTGATCTTTTCATATAGTTCATCAAGCACTTGCCCGGACCAGAATGATTTTTCAAAAGATTTCATTTTTTTCTTCAGTAGGGAATATTGCAATAATTTGCTGATAATAATTGCCCAGCTCCAAATAGAAGCTAAAACAAGAAGCACTATTACGGACTTACCAATAAAGTCAGATGATAATATTAAAGAGATAATAGACAGGTCAGCAGTGCTAGCAGTGGTAACTACTTGCTGAGTGGTTTCTTGAAGTGCCATAAATATTAATTTCGCTTGTGTTTAAGTGTGATTACACAGTAAATTTTCTACAGTGTATTCTTATCAGAAGCCAACATTATACTTAAGTTAATCGTTTTCGTAAACAAAATCTTTTATTTCTGGAACAATGATATTTCTAAATTTGCTGCCGCTAAAAGATCCATAGTGACCAACTCCTTTTTGCAAATAGTATCCTTTTTTAGTATCAGGAATATTTTTGCACAAATTTAAGGCTGCCTTAGTTTGACCTACTGCTGCAATATCGTCATTTTCACCTTCAATTCCAAGTAGGGCACATTTGGTGATTGCTGTTAAATCCACTTTTCTTCCTCTTGAGATGAATTTACCTTTTGCCAGTGAGAAATCATGGAATACTTCCTTGATTGTTTGTAGATAAAATTCAGCTGTCAAGTCCATAACAGATAGATATTCGTCGTAGAAACTCTTCTGCTTTTCGGCCTTCTCATCATCTTCGATAAGAAGATTTTTGAATAAATCAACGTGAGATGTAATATGATTTTGTAAATTCATAGCCATGAATCCTGCAAGCTGAAGAAACCCCGGATATACTCTGCGCCGATGCCCGGGGTAGTTTGATGGTACGTTTGTTATTAGAGTTTGGTCAAACCATTCAAGATTTTTATCAATTGCAAAGTCATTTGGTTTTGTTGGATTTTTCCTGGCATCAATTGGACCACCTATCAAGATCATGGATTTTGGTACATGCGAGTCTTTATCTGCTGACATAATAGCTGTAGCTGCTAAAACAGGTACAGTTGGCTGGCACACTGCAAGCACGTGTACATTTGGCCCAAGAAATTTTATATAGTTGATTATATAATCAATAAAATCATCCAAGTCAAAGCTGCCGTTAGTAATTGGAATTTGATTTGCATCTATCCAATCTGTGATATATACATCGAAAAATGGAAGAGTATCCTGTACCGTTCCACGCAGCAAAGTAGCGTGATGCCCAGCCATAGGTGCGATAATTAGCAATTTTGGCTGTGTTTTTTTTAAATTCGGTTTAGTAAAATGTTGCAAATGACAGAAAGTATCTTTGCAAATAGTGCGCCTCTGAATTTGTTGATCAAGACCGTCTACCAAGCACCGGGTAATACCAAACTGAGGTTTCTTGTACTTTCTTGTAATACGTTCGGCGATTTCAATACCAGCCTTCATCAATGCTGCATAATGTGTTTTACCAAATGGATTATTAGGATGTTCAAACCATTGCTGCATTGCCATCAAACCGAACCTTGTAGGCGACATATTACTTCTGCTTGCTTCAATTGCCGCATAAAGATGGTTGGTATCGGGAATAAAATATTGCATTATTATTATATCTTAATTTATCTAAAAGTAACCGACCAAATAATAAGCCAATTTCTCATTCTATCATAATTATTACATTAATGTTTACTGAATCTTATGATTTGTCTTAATTTATTAATAATTGATGTTTTGACAAATAATTTGTGATCCAGTTTTATATTTATATCTGTTGCAATACATGCTAATACTATAGCTCATAAAAGAATAACTTATTTTTACCATAATGAAGAAGAAAATTGTAGCATTGGTTGGTCGCCCAAATGTCGGTAAGTCAACGCTATTTAATAGGCTGAGCATCAGAAAAAAAGCCATAGTGCATGACAAGCCTGGAGTTACCAGGGATCGTAAGTACTCTGACGCAAAAATTGGTTCAATGGAATTCACTGTTGTTGATACTCCTGGTCTTGAGGAATCAGAAGAGGGGAAGCTTGAACATCGTATGATGCAACAAACAATGATTTCTATCGCAGAAGCTGATCTTGTATGTTTGATCATTGATAATGAGACAGGAATTACACCGGCTGATAAATTCTTTGCCGAGTTTGTTCGTAAATATAGTAAAAATCATATACTTATAGCAAATAAATCAGAAAAACGATTCAACCATGACAAGGAATATTATCGTATTGGTTTTGGTGTGCCGGTACCGATTTCTGCTGAGCATGGTCAAGGGCTTGCTGATCTTTATGATGCTATTGCTGAAAAAATTGATACTGAAGATGGCGAAGAGATATCTGACCCAATAACGGGTAGCTGCGTACAAATAGTAGTAGCCGGCAGGCCTAATGTAGGTAAGTCAACATTTGTAAATGCCATTGTTGGTGACGAGCGGATGTTGACAGGGTCTGAGGCAGGTATCACACGTGAGTCGGTAGAAATTTCCTGGAAATATAAGGGACAAAATATTAAATTAATTGATACTGCCGGGCTGAGAAAGAGAGCAAATGTAAATAAAAGTTTGGAAAAAATGTCCACAGGGGATACAATAGGGAGTATAAAATTTGCCAATACGGTTATTCTAATGCTTGATGCGACTATTGCTCTGGAACATCAGGATTTAACCATTGCCAATTACGTTATAGATCAGGGAAGAAGCTTGGTAATTGCAGTCAATAAATGGGATTTAGTCCGTAAAAAACGTGAGTATGAAGAAGAGTTTGCCTACCGTGTGGAAACTCACCTATCGCAGGTAAAGGGGATTCCTGTAGTGTATTTTTCATCTATAGACCAGATAAAAACTACAGAGGTTCTGGATAAATGTATAGATATCTACGAGCTATGGAATAAAAAGATATCCACAAGTAAGCTTAATGAGTGGTTAGAATTTGTACTTGAAAAACATCCGTTGCCAATTCAGAAAAAATTAGGACGCAGGGTACGAATCAAATATATTACCCAAACCAAAACAAGGCCACCAACATTTAAATTATTTACCAACGATCCTACCAGTATAACAGATGCTTATAAGAAATACTTGATGAACTCTTTGCGTGATGACTTTGAAATGGCCGGGGTACCTATCAGGTTACAATTCATTAAATCTGATAATCCATATTCCAGGAAAAAATGACAAAATCAGTCTTACTAACCAGATCAGATTCAGCAAATGCGCAGCTTAAGGAGCGATTGCAACAATATGATTATGAATTGTTAGAGTGTAGTCTCATTGAATATGAGTTACAGCAGATTGATCTGTCGGAGCTTGAAAAATTCACTGATCTTGTCATAACCAGTTTTTTTGCAGCAAGCAGTCTTCCATCTGTGCCTTCTAAAGGAATGCATGTGTGGGTAGTTGGAACAAAATCTGCAAAAATTATTGAGGAAAAAGGCTATAATATTAAATTTATTGCTCAATCTGCTGAAAGTTTGAAAAAACAAATTCCAGAAGAAATCTATGAGAAAACAATCTATTTGTCTGGTAATCACATAACAGTTAATATGCCTGAGCCAATCACGCAAAGAGTTTTTTATAAAGTGACTTACAGAGAGTCACTTTCTCAAAAGCAAATCTTACGTTATAAGCAAGGCATTAATTATATATTGATATATTCAGAAAATTGCGCAAAAACCCTGATAAAATTATTACTGGAAAATAATTTGATGAATTATCTGGAAAATACTACCTATATTGCTATAAGCTCAAAAGTTGAAAAGGTAATAAAGCACCATTTCAGGAATACTCAAATATGCCAAGGCGATAATTTAATGCTAGAATATTTAGAAAAACAATGACTGAACAGACAAAATCAGAAAAAAAGCAGGTTTCTCACAAGAAGCAAAGTAATTTTTTTAGAAATTCTGTTTTTATAATCACGGTGCTATTCATTGCAGGAGTCTTTCTGGTTAAACAAATAAGGCCTGATTTGATTGAGAAGATTTATCCTCAGGCCGGCTCATCGGGAGATACTAACGTGAGCCAGGAATTTACTCCGGATTCTGATCTGGTTAAAGAAGCACTTCAGAAAGTTTATTCTTTTGGTCCTGAACCACCGCTTTTAAGTTTTTCTCCTGAAGAAGAGGAAAATGAGGAAGAGGAAATGGTATTAGAGATAGTAGACCCATACGAAAAAATCATAACATTTGAAAAGTTAGATTCTTCAATGCTAAATACCAGGCTAAAGAGTAATCTTGATGAGTATAGGCTGTATCTTGCCAATATAAATAAGTTAATTACAAAATTTGAAGCAGGCAAGCGCTATGATTTGGAGCTACAAAAATTGAAAAAGCAAAAAATGCCTTCATATATAGAAGAAACTGTATCACTGTTAGAGCTCTACAATAAGCAGCTGGCAAGTAATATGGCAACTGATAATGAAGTAGAACCATTTGATTCAAAAATTCTGGCTAAGTTTGTAAAAATAAAGAAGCTTTCTAGTTGTACTGGAGAGCAAAAGAATTCCAAAGAGAGAATAAGAGAAAATTTAGATGTTTTGGTAGATTATATTTTTTCTTCTGATCTACAGGAGAGTTTTATCAATAAGTAGTGTGGTTTTGGTTATTATTTAAGCTTTAGTTAAAGAGATGATTAGATTTTTAATTTTATGTACAATATTTTTACTGTTATACCTTGGGTTCAATGCTATTGGTGAGTATGATTCCAGCCTGCAATTTACTGTTTTTGATTATCAGATTGAAACTACGCTGTTTGCTTTTGCGACAATCTTCATTGCAATTCAATTGGTGCTGATGATTTGTCTGAAGCTGATCTTTGTAATTTTTGATATGCCTCAGCTATTCAAGGAGAAATGGTATAAAAGAAAGCTGTTGAAAGTTAATAAAAAGCTGCTGTATATTCTCACAGAATTATTAATGGGTAATAGAAAAAAATCTATAGAGCTAACAAATAAACTGGTACCAGACCTTGACAATGAGAATAAGGAAGTAACCAATCTACTGTTAGCAGAGGCTGAAGAAGAATTCGATAAGAAGATTCAGTATTTGCGTAATTTAATTGATAAAAAGCATTATAGTGTTTACGCAGCAAAAAAACTTGCTGAAATTTTTTATAAAAATATGCATTATAAACAGGCTGAAGAGTGTGCATTAAAAGCGTTTAACGAAGACGATACGGACACAGAATTAATGCTTGTTTTGATCCGCATATACGCATCCCTTGGATCATGGCCAAAGCTAGTGTTTATTGTTTCCAAGCTTCAAAGAGCCGATTCTAAATTGTTAGAAGAAAATGCATCCGAGATTGCTGAATTTTATTACGCTGCAGCAAAATCATATTTACAGTCTGGTTCAGATAATGAAGCAATTAACTACCTGGAGTCAGCATTAGAGCTGCATCCTGATTATCTGGAAGCTCTAAAGCTATTTACTGAACTTTCTACAAATAGCAAAAATACAGCTGCAATTTTGAAAATATTAAAAGCTGCTTTCTTAGCAAGACCCTGTTTTGAGATTGCTAGAATGTACGCAGCCAGTTCCAGGGGTTCTGCTGATGCAATTTATGGTACGCTTGCCGGAATTGTGGCTCCTGTAAAATACCCGGATTTATTTCTGGCTCTTGCTGCTTATCTTGAGCTGTTTGAGAAAATAACTGAAATTAAAGAACCGAAGCTAATTTCTTATGAATCTTCTGCTAAAAATTTAGATATTTAAAAAAACGGCTCAAAAGCAACTGTCATTGCAAGCCTTCATATTTATAGTTCAATATATTGATGAAAATACTAGATAACAGGCAGAAAGAAATAATGCAGCTTTGTAGACAATTAGCACTCTCTATCAAGCCAAATACATTTCTCAGAAAAGTTAAAAGTCTGTTTTATAAAGAAAAAATTCCTAATGGGGTATATATGCATGGTAGCGTAGGTAGGGGCAAAACCATGCTAATGAAAATGTTCTATGAAGAAGTTCCAGTGAATAAGGAAATTATTCATTTTCAGAAGTTCATGCAAGAACTGCATATAAAGCTCCACCTGCTGCAAGCCAATTCAGCTCATAGAGTCGTACAGGAGTTAGCTGCAGATATCGCTAGCAAAGCTCAGGTGGTTTGTATGGATGAGTTCGAGATCAAGGATATTACGGATGCAATGATTATCATGCGGCTATTTCGGCATTTGGCCAGACGCGGGGTATTTATCTTCTTAACAACCAATATCATGCCGGATGATCTGTATAAGGACGGCTTGCAGAGAGAATCATTTTTGCCCTTTATCGAGATGATTAAACGGAAGTTCCAAATTTTATATTTAGATACTGATAAAGATTATAGATATGATTCCCTGGTAAATATAAAAAACAGAATTTTTTATCCTGCCAGTGACAAAACGCATGAAGAGATAAAAGGGATAAAGCAGGAGCTTTGTGATGCAGCAGAACTCTCCATGGCGAATTTAGAGGTGTTTGGTCGAGAGATAAATTTTAGGCAAGCTCATCAAAATATTTTATTTACAGATTTTGACGAGTTATTCAGTCGCGATTTAGGCTATGCGGATTATGTGAGTATTTGCGAGCATTTTAAAATTATTGTACTGGAATCTGTCAGGATAATCGCCGAGGATGAGGTAAATATTATTACACGTTTTATCAATTTTATTGATAATGCATATTTTTATAAAGTGCTATTATTTATGGAGATTGAATGTGACCCGATGCAAATATATATAAAAGGAAAAAGAATAGGGGAGTTTGCCCGTACAATCTCCCGATTGAAAGAGATGAACTCCCCTGATTATTTAAACGAAGATTTATGAGTTTCCAGATGATGAATTTTGACAGACCCAAATTTATTACTTTTGAAGGCGGTGAGGGGAGTGGTAAATCTACTCAAAGCAAAATGCTATATGAGTATTTACTGTCAAAGGGTATAAAAACTATACATACCAGAGAAGTTGGTGGCACAGTAGAAGCTGAGAAAATTCGTGATTTACTGATTTATTCTGAATTAATGTTAATGTCAGAGCTACTATTGGTAATGGCTGCGCGTTATGAGCATATAAATAAAGTAATTATACCGGCATTACTTGAAGGTAGTTGGGTGATATGTGATCGCTTTGTTGACTCAACTGCCTGTTACCAATCTGGAGAATCAGGTTTAACATTAGAGGATATATATAAATTGCATAAAAAACTGATGACAGCTAACTGCGATAATGAAGCTGAAAACACCGCTTATCCAAAAGTTGGGATTCGTAAGTTTGTTTCGCAAGGCATCATGCCGGATTTGACATTCTTTATGGATATTCCACCTGAATTGGGACTTAAAAGGGTAGCAGCCAGAGGCGATGCAAATAAGTTTGAGAGTAAAAATATTTCCTTCCACCGTAAAATATATAAGCGTTTCAAAAGCATTGAATCTATGTACCCGGATCGATTCCTGCCTATAGAATGTATTGACAAAACTATTAAAGAAATACATGAGGATATTCTTGATAAAATTTTTCATACCAATATTTGAAATTAAAAGCTAAAGAAGCGATTTTACGTGGAGCTTACGTCCGTACCTACTGTCGAATAGATTGCGATCCTCTTCCTTCGTGTCATTGCGAAGGAGCTACTAGCGACTGCAGCAATCCATTTATCATTTAAGGATTTAAGAAAATTATTTTGAATCTTTACAATAGATGGTTTTGGCGTGCTAGGATATTAAGTTGGATTGCCACACCCCTAAAGGGTTCGCAATGACGAGGAGCGAGGTAGTCATTTCTAACGATTGGTATTATGAGGGAGTACCGGCAACTGCAGCGGTCTATTTATCGTCGCAAAATTAAAGTTTCATATAATTTAGTGTATCTATTAATGGGGTTAAAAATCACTATTTGACATCGTAATTTAATGAGCATAGGATTCATTCATTAATACCAGAGGTGCTTTTTTTGAGGTGCTGAAACTGATTCATATTTAAAATTTGTGGATTGGTTTTTGTCTTCTTAAGGCTGAGATAATACTCTTATAACCTGCTCCAGGATAATGCCTGCGTAGGGAGGTAAAGATTCAATTGCTTCAGAATATGGCTAATGCTGTAATATCTGAGGCGTTTTCTCTGGTATTTGAATTTTAAACAAAATACCGGAGGGCATTTATATGCAATATTTCTCTAAAAAAGATTTCATTATTCTGCTTGGTAATGCTGTTGACCATTTTGATACCTCAATATATTTTTTTCTGGCTCCTGTTATGGCGCCATTGTTTTTCCCGCATTCTGATCCTGTAGTCGCTTTGATCATGGCATACGGCATACTTGCTACATCCATAGTAACCAGACCGGTTGGCACATATATATTTGGTATGATTGCAAGAACCGGTGGGCCATCTAAAGCTCTTTCACATTCATTAATTGGAGTTGGTATGGCAACGCTGATGATTGGCGTGTTACCGGACTATCATACTATTGGTATAATGGCTCCAATTTTGCTAGTTATATTCAGGATTTTTAGGGAGGTTTTTGCAGCTGGCGAGAGTGCAATTGCAAAATTATATATTTTGCAGGACAAGCCGGAAAAAGAAGCATTCAGAAGTTCTTATCTATACCAGGCATCAACAATTTTCGGCAGTGTACTGACGTCACTTGCTGCAACATTCGTGCATTATCTTGATATCGCAAATGGCTGGAGAGGAGTTTATTTTCTCGGTGGATTTGCTGCAATTATTGGCTATATTTTACGCAGGGTTTCTATCGTAATACCCGAGAGGCGCTCCAAAAAACTGCTTGAATTTTATGGACATGGCGGTATAAAAATTTTGTGGAATCATAAAATTGATCTGCTGCGTATAGCGATTGTCAATAGTTTTTCTCACCTCACTTATGTTATTCCGTTTGTAACAATGAATCATTTGATACCTCTGATTACTGACATTGAACTGAAAACCATGATGGCAATCAACAGTTTTATGCTAGTGTTCGATATGGTTGCCATACCTTTTGTAGGCAGGAATATTGCTCGCTTTAATCCAAATGCTGTTATGACAATTTCCAGTTCGGTATTAGCACTTACTATTATTCCGGTGTGGTATTTTATTGAAAATGCTTCACTGGCTTATATTACTTTTGTCCGGTTCTGGATAGTGATTTGGGGTATAGTATTTTTATGCCCTTTAAATTTATGGTGTAGAGATCAAATTAAAGGCAGTGAGAGATACATGATTGTTGGCATGGGAACAACCCTGGGAGCAAGCGTAATAGGTAAGTTGACACCGTCAATTTGCCTTGCATTGTATTATGCTACAGGGTCTTATATGTCAATTGCACTCTATATAGCCTGCATGTTTACTGTAGCAACATTTGTAATAAAAAACTAAAGATTTTATAAATAATATAATATTAAAAATATAAATATTTAGTTTAAATAATTTTAATAATAAAAATTTTAATTTTATTATAAATAATCCACTAAAATTACAATTAGTAATTATAATTTTATTTAAGATTTATTTTATATAAAAATAAAGAAATTTATTAAAGTTATTGGCCACTAACCTGCTGGTTACTAGTACTATTAATTCTTATAAAATAATAATATTATCTATTTTATTTAACTATTTTTTATAATACAATTCTATAATTAAATTAATATTTTATTGTTAATATATAATAAATTTATTATATATTATGGTATTGAAAAGTTAAATTATTATAACTATAAAGTTATAATAAAATAGTGGTGTTATTACCTTGTATAATAAATTAACTATCTTATTTTATCCTAAATTATATTGTATTAAAGTAAATATATTTTAAGAAATGATGCCATACTCTACATGCGAATTTAAATGACCTTGTTTAAAATGATAAGAGTTAAGTTCAATATATTTATATAAAGCAACAACAAGATGCATATTCTTTGCTTTTGTAGAGCTTCAGGAGTATAAATAGTGAGGATAAGAAAATAATCTGAACTATGCAGCAGGAGCAGGAATCTCAAGAAGTATCGCCTAAGACCATTCTGGCGTTTTTTGCGATGGTTGTTGGAATGTTTATGGCAATTCTGGATATTCAGATTGTCGCTAGTTCCCTGTCAGTAATTGCAGCTGACTTGTCAGCTTCTGGAGATGAGCTATCCTGGATTCAAACCTCATATTTAATTGCTGAAGTCATTATTATTCCAATAACGGGATTTGCTGCACGTCTGCTATCTACCAGGATTTCATATTTTATTGCTGCATTTGGCTTCACCGTAATGAGTGTTTTATGTGCTCTTGCCTGGAATATTGAATCGATGATTATTTTCAGAGCATTGCAAGGTTTTTTTGGTGGAGCTATGATACCGACCGCATTTGGTGCGGTATTTGTTATTTTTCCAAAGCGAATGCATGGCAAGGTCACCATGATTATAGGTTTGGTGGTCACTGTAGCACCGACAATCGGCCCGACTCTTGGCGGATATATTACTGAGGCTATTTCCTGGCATTTTATGTTTTTGCTTAATGTAATACCTGGAGTTTTTGTCTGTACGACTGTATTCCGGTATGTAGATTTTGATAAACCCAATTATAAATTGCTCAAAAATTTTGATTTTCTTGGTATTCTTTTGATGATATTAAGCCTTGGTTCTTTGCAATACGTGCTAGAAGAAGGAAATAAAAAGGATTGGCTACAAGATAATCATTTATTATTCCTTTCCATATTGGTTGTTGTTACTTTCGTGTGGCTGTTAATCCGGGAGTTGACTTGCAAGAATCCGATTATTGATTTAAGTGCGTTTAAAAACAAGAATTTTAGTTTTGGCTGTGTTTACTCGTTCATACTTGGAGTGGGTCTATATGGCAGTGTGTATTTATTACCATTATTTCTTTTTACAATAGCCGGCTATAATACCCTGCAAATTGGTATTACAATGATAGTAACCGGTGTTTTTCAATTTGTATCTGCACCACTTGCCGGCAAAATGTTTGATTCTGGAATGGATAAGAGAATTATTTTAGCAATTGGCTTTGCCACGTTTGCTTATGGCTGTTATTTAAATAGCTTTTTAACAGCAGACGCTGCCTATTGGGAGTTGTTTATCCCACAGATGGTTAGAGGTTTGGCACTGATGTTCTGCTTTATGCCAATTAATGATTTGGCTCTTGGCACAATGCCTAAAGATGAGGTTCAGAATGCCAGTGGCCTTTATAACCTCACCAGAAATTTGGGAGGAGCAATCGGTCTTGCGATTATCAATAGCCTTATTATCTCAAAATCCCAAATTTATGCACAAAGCATGAAGGATAATATGCCGATTACTTCGCCGCAAGTACAGGAGCGACTGGAATTCTTTACTCAATCTTTGATTGGTAGAGTGAATGATCCTGAAATAGCAGCATTTCAATTATTGGATAATGTGGTGATGCGTGAGGCTTTTGTAATTGCAATTAACAATGTGTTTGTTATCATTGCTATGTTATTTTGTATGGGAATGATATTAATTCCATTTTCTTCAACTCCAAAGATGGAAACTAGCGCACATGCTCATTAAGCTTATTTTGTTTTTTATATCAATTGCTGTTTGGACTGGTCTTACTGGATTTCACGCAGAGCCGCAACTCGTAATTTTTATGTTTGTAGCGCCGCTGCTTGCTTTTATTTTTGCACTTAAGCTCAAATTATTACCCGATAAAAATGCTTTTAAAATAGGTAGCGTAGTTTATTTTATTTGGCTGTTGAAAGAGATATTAATGTCTGCTATTGCGGTTGTAAAAATTGCCTGTCGTAAAAACTTAAGGATTCAGCCGGTTTTGGAGCCTATAAAATCTATCCAAAAAACAAATATGGGAATTGTTACGTATGCAAATTCAATAACGTTAACGCCAGGCACGGTAACTCTATCTGTAGAAGGCAATACACTTCTTGTACATGCTCTTGATTTGAAATTTATGCATGATCTGCAAGAAGGAGAAATGGATAATAAAATTAAGAAAGTAATAAAATAATATGCTGAATATTTGCCTGATTCTTGTACTGATTTTTTCTTCCATAGTAATTTGTGGAGCTTTCCTGCAACGGGATATCTTTATTAAATTACTATTTCTCAATACCGGTACAAGCATAGCTGCTTTGTTTATCTGTTTCCTTGGTTCCTTTAAGGTTAATAGCTCGTATATTGATATTGCTCTTATTTATTTCCTGTTAAGTGTGGTTGCAACAAATGCATATCTGAAATATTTCCTGCAAAAACATAAAAATGAAACCTCTGATGTATCCTAGAATAACTATCCTTGGCTGCGGGCTAAGTGGTATGATTACCGCACTTGGTTTTGCAAATCATAATATTGCAACTACTATAATTGAAGGCCGTTCTAGCGATCATAAGGATTTTTTCAGTGATATCAGGACAACTGCCCTGACTTCGTATTCAAAAAGTTTTTTTAAAAATATTGGTATTTGGGACGGGCTTGCAAAAATATCCGGCCCTTTTAATGATATTTACGTGGCTGACAATAAAGCTCCAGAAATGCTACATTTTGCTTCATCAGAGCTTGAAGCCGGTGAAATAATGGGACATTTAATACAGAACACTGACTTTAAAAAAGCTTTGTTTGGCTTTGTATCGGCTAGTAAATTAATTAGTGTAATTGAAGATAGCTCGTATGAAATAACTAAAAATACTCAAGAAGGGTGTAAGTTAATTTTAAATAATAAAACAGAACATGAATGTGATTTGCTTGTCGTTTGTGATGGGCGCAGGTCACAAGCAAGACAGAAATATTTTAGTAGTGACATAGAAAAGTCATATAATCAGCACGCAATAACATTTATTGTTCATCATGAAAAATTGCATGAAGGTACTGCGGTTGAACACTTTATGCCAACCGGTCCATTTGCCATATTACCTCTTAGGGATCAAAACTTTTCTTCAGTTGTGTGGACAATCGATTCAGATAAGAAAGATGCGATTATAAATCTTCCAGGAGATGAGTTTACATATCTGGTTCAGCAGAATTTTGGTGAGTTTCTTGGCAAGGTGAAAATAGAGGGTAAGATTGCGGCATTTCCGCTTATAGCCTATGAGACAAAGCAATATTATAATAAAAAAATTGTCTTGGTTGCAGATACTGCGCATATTGTGCATCCATTGGCAGGGCAGGGATTAAACCAGGGAATCAAGGACATTGCGGTTGTGATCTCACTTGTGCTGGAATATGGAGCCAGTGAGTATATGCTTGCGCAATATCAAAAACTACGCAAAATCGATAATAATAATATGCTTGAAATAACTGATATCATAAATGCAGTATTTTCTAACCAGTCCAAATTGTTACATAGTGTGCGCCAAGCCGGTTTTAAAATTATAGAACAAGTCTCTCCTTTAAAAAAACTACTCATCAAATATGCAATGGGCAAAAGATAATGCTAAA
>Ga0209345_10001412_pt1 | contig 28722 bp, 20 predicted proteins | sample Cruoilmetagenom7_FD_187294 | JGI IMG/M metagenome (GOLD analysis project Ga0209345, IMG submission 187294) | Oil polluted marine microbial communities from Coal Oil Point, Santa Barbara, California, USA - Sample 7 (SPAdes) (version 2) | ecosystem: Environmental > Aquatic > Marine > Oil seeps ...
TCCGGACCGCTCCGGTGCCCAGATGGCGGAATTGGTAGACGCACCAGCTTCAGGTGCTGGCGCTCGCAAGGGCGTGGAGGTTCGAGTCCTCTTCTGGGCACCATTTCAACATTCCTCAACATCCCAGGTTGCTTGCAAAAGCTCGGAAACCGGGGCATTTGCAGTCCATGGATGTTTCGCAACAGTTCTGGCGATGCCCCCAAAGCCCGTTCAAAAAGGGGGCATGGCAGGGGGCATTTATCGTTCGATGCCCGTTTTGGTGCATTGGAGATGCCCCCAAATGACGCTCACAGCCGCAGAGATAAAGGCCTTCAAGCCCGCCGATAAGGCCTACAAGAGAGCTGACGGAAAGGGGCTTTACATAGAGATTGCTCCCAGTGGCTCGAAGCTGTGGCGCTGGAAGTATCGAGTCGGAGGGAAGGAAAAGCGGCTAGCTCTAGGTGCATGGCCCGAAACTAGTCTGGCTGAGGCTCGCGAGCTTCGCGATGAGGCCCGAAAGCAATTGAACGAGGGTGAAGACCCCGCGCTTCGCCGCAAGAAAGCGAAAGCGACTGCACAGTTCGAGGCGGCTAATACGTTCGCCGCGATTGGGGCGGAATACATCGAGAAAAAGATGGTCAGCGAAGGCCTTGCCAAACGCACTATCGAAAAGGCGAGATGGCATCTGGGCCTACTTTCACCTGCGATCGGCAAGATGCCAATTTCTGATGTCGATCCTCAGATGCTCCTTGCTGCATTGCGGAAGCTGGAAGCCAGAGGCACCTACGAGACCGCGAAAAAGTGTCGCGGTTTCGCGAGCAGGGTATTTCGCTTCGCTATCTGGACAGGCCGCGCTGAGCACGATCCTGCAGCTGCACTCAAAGGTGCTTTAGTCACCCCTAAGGCAAAGCACTACGCCACTATTCTCGATCCGGCGAAACTGGGCGAACTGCTCAGGGTCGTTGATGACTACGATGGCCATCCCATCACAAAACTCGCGCTCCAAATCACACCGCATGTGTTCGTGAGGCCGGGTGAGTTGCGTCACGCTGAATGGAACGAATTCAATCTGGAGGCGGCGATTTGGCGCATTCCAGAAGGGAAGATGAAGGCAAGGCGCGCCCATGCCGTGCCGCTCTCCAATCAAGTGCTTACGCTGCTGAGCGAATTGCGGCAAATCTCAGACGGTAACGGATACGTCTTTCCGTCATTCTATACGCCCAAGCGGCCCATGAGTGAGAACACCGTCAATGCTGCCCTCCGACGCATGGGCTTCACCAAGGATGAAGTGACGGCCCACGGCTTTCGCGCCACGGCTTCCACACTGCTCAACGAAAGTGGGAAGTGGAACCCGGATGCCATCGAGCGTGCCCTGTCGCATGGAGACAGCGATGCAGTGCGCGGTGCCTATAGTCGTGGCAATTACTGGGATGAACGCGTGAAGATGGCGCAATGGTGGAGCGACCATTTGAATAGCTTGAAAGCGGGCGGTAAGATTGTTTCGCTTGGTAAGCAGAGAGACAAGGCTTGAGCGAGGCCGATGACATCGACCGTTGGCTTTCAAATCAGCTCGATTGGTTTGCCCATATCACGGAGGAAACGGTTGAGGCAGCCCTTATAGATTTTGAGCTGCCGACCACGAAATCCAGTCGCTGGCTCACCGCAAACGTTCGTAGGGCGTTTTTCTGCACGGTTGGCACAGAGGACGAGATTGCCGAATACCCTGGCCAGCTTGCTGTCCGAAAAGAGATTGAGGCTATTGCCGATGCGATTGCCGTGGCGAAACGGCTTTTCGCTGATCGCAGCGGTTGGGCGGAAAGCGTTTTTCGCCGTTACAGCAATTATGACGACTGGGATGATCTGCCCGATTGGGATGTCCCAATCGAAAAGGAGCCTGATGCCTTGGATCGGCTGGATGATGGCAAAGATGGATGGTGGGTCGAAAGCAGCAACCAGATGGCCACCGCATCATCGGACTGGCGAAATTTCCGGAAGATGGTTTGCGGAATGTTGGACCTAGAGGATTATTTGCGCGCTGCATCTCTGGAACTTTGCTCACGCGATGAGCCAACACGCTGGCGCGATAGCGAAAGGAAAAAGCGCCGCCTGCACTTTGCGAATTATCTGGCGGTCGTTTTTGAGGAGACTTTTAGCCGGGAGGCCACGGTCAACAGTTGGCCGGATGATGACGGGAAGCCCCGACTTGGACCATGGCCAGACTTCTTCGACCGTGTTGCTCGGCTTGCATTGAGGATCGACAAAGTCCCCGATCTTGAGGGACTACTGAAAACGGCACGACGAATGCGACTGGATCAGCAGATCGCAAAGAGGGACGGGCTGCAAAGCGAGATTGAGATGGACTTTGCGAGAGAGAGGCTCTCGCAAGCGACCAAGCGACTCCAAGAAGCAGGGGTGAATATGATCAAAAGATTCGCGACCAAGAAATCCCCTTAGCGCAATCACGAACGCTGAGCTTAATCAGGCGGCATCCACAAGCATGGAGGCACCAATGGACAAGCTCATAACTATCAAGGAATTTTGCGAACGCTATGGCGTAGGCCGTTCTACCGCTTACCGCGAAAATCAGGCAGGCCGTCTGCCTTTCCGCAAGGTCGGGCGCGCCACGCGTATTGCAGAAAGCGATGCGCAAAACTGGTTCGACATGTTGCCAGCTCGCTGATGCTCCTGGTTGTTTCTTTGAAACTTGCGGCATTTTGTGCCGCGCTGTTCCAGCCGTTGATCGCGAATGTCCGCCAAATCAGCCAGTTAGAGGAAATGTGGAAGAGCCTTCTATTATAGGGGGCTTTTCCCATGCCTCACAGGGCACTTAAACGGGGCGGGGCACGCAACAGCCGTGATCGCAAAAGCTGGCAACTATCGGAGCAGGATTGCCGGAAAGTCATCGGAGCAAGTGAAGCGGCATGGGCGGCTGGCGCACCGATGAGCCGCTTTATCACGCTGGCATGGGGCAAGGGCGGCATTGAAGCTAGTGGGGCGGTGAAGGCGACTGGCGATTTTATAAAGCTAGCTCGCGAATGGATGAAGGCACGCGGCCATTCTATGACGTGGGTTTGGGTGCAGGAAACAGGCAACCGCTTTGGCCAGCACGCGCATATCCTGTTGCACGTCCCGCATGAGCTTGAGCCATTGTTTCGCGTGATGCCCCGGCGGTGGGCCGCGCACATTCTGGGCGGCAAGTATGTTGCCGGGGTGCTTGACTGCCAACGGCTGGCATCTGCCTATTCAGCATCGACCAACCCGGCGCTCTTCAAAGCCATTCTATTAGGAAAGGTGCACTATATGCTGAAAACGGCCCCAGCCGCATTGGAGAGCAGGCTGGAAATGACCGACCGAGGGCACAAGCAATGGGGTCAGTCTTGCGTTGTCATCGGCAAAAGGGCAGCAGTTTGGCAGGGGTGGACGCAGAGCAAATTCAAGCGAGAATAGCAATGTTGGCTTCAATTGCCCCTCATGCTTCCGATTGTTCCAAACCAACTAAATTGCCTAATATTTTAGGAAAACCTTGGCGGGAAGTGGGTTGCTAGTTACTGGTCCGCAATGAGTTTTCAGCTTTTCAACGCCAAGACGATCAATCGGCACGTGGCCAGTGCACCTGCTCCAGACCAAGCGAAGTTGGAAATCCTTCATAAATGGGGCGACACTATCCGCGACCGTTCAATTGAGACCCAATCCGAAACGGAAATTGAGGATCAATTTAAGCGGCGCATCGTCTGCGATGTTCTCGGTTACACACCATTCAGCGGTAGCGGAGAGTTTAGCGTCGCGTCGAAAGCGAGCATCGGCGCTGGCGCTGTGGATCTCGCACTTGGCAGCTTCAAGCCCAAAGCTCGCCAGATTATTGCCCCTTTCGAATTGAAGGGCGCAAAGACCAAAGACCTCGATGCGATCATGCCTGGGCGCGGGATTTCTCCCGTTCAACAGGCTTGGAACTACGCCAGCGACAATGTGGGCACGAAGTGGGTTCTAGTATCGAACTATCTTGAAATCCGGCTCTACAGCTACGCGGACGGACGGCAATTCCATGAGAGCTTCGATCTGGCGAAGCTGCACAAACCTGACGAATACCAGCGCTTGATGCTGCTGCTTTCAGCCGAAAGCCTGCTTTCCGGCCGAACCATGGCCATTCTCGACGAAAGTCGAAAAGAAGACCGCGACATTACCGCGCGACTCTACGGCGACTATCGCACTTTGCGCAGCGAGCTGATTGGCGCGGTCAATGCTGAGCGACCCGATGGCGACCCGCTTGAGTCGATCCGGCTGGGCCAGACCATTTTGGACCGCGTTCTGTTCATCGCCTTTGCCGAAGATAATGGCTTGTTGCCCGATGACAGCCTTCTGAACGCCTTCCAGCACAACGACCCTTATAATCCTAAGCCGGTTTGGCAGACATTCCTGGGCCTGTTTACGGCCATAGATCAGGGCAACAATCAGCTTGGCATCCCGCGTTACAATGGCGGCCTGTTCCGGCCGAACGAAGCAATACGCGCCCTCAACATTCGCGATGACATTTGCGAGGGGTTCAAGCGGCTGGCGGAATATGATTTCGCCAGCGAGATTTCCGTCACGGTGCTTGGCCACATTTTTGAACAGTCGATTGCCGATGTGGAACAGCTACAGGCCGAAGCGCTTGGCGAGGCAGTGCCGGAAAAGAAGGTCAACGGCACCAGCGGGCGGCGCAAGCGCGATGGTGTGGTCTACACGCCCGACTATGTGGCGCGCTTCATTGTCGATCAGACGTTGGGCGCGCATTGCCGGGAAATCTTTGCCGGGTTGCTGGAGCAATACGCAAAGAATGGCGCGAAGGCCGATGACGATCCGATTGCTTGGAAGTCGAAAAAGGCAGAGCGCGAGGCATGGGCCGCCTATCGCGACCGTCTGACAGAGTTGCGCATTGTCGATCCTGCCTGCGGCTCTGGCGTATTCCTGATTATGGCCTTCGATTACATGAAGACCGAACTGCAGCAGGCAAACGCCAAGCTGGCCGAGCTGGAAGGCAAAGGCATGGCGGGCAATCTGCTGGACCCGGACAGCGAAATCCTCACCAACAATCTGTTTGGTGTGGATGTAAACAACGAGAGCGTGGAAATCGCTAAGCTGAGCCTGTGGATCAAAACCGCGCGACGCGGCAAAGTCCTCGACAGCTTGGATAGCAACTTGCGCGTTGGCGACAGCCTGATCGAAGATAGCAGCTTCGCCTATCGCAGCCATGGCTTTGTCTGGAAAAAGGTGTTCCCAACAATTTTTGGGGAGGGCGGCTTTGATGTGGTGCTGGGTAATCCGCCCTATGTGCGGCAGGAATTACTGAAAGAGCTAAAGCCTTATCTGCAACGCCGGTTTGAAGTCTATCACGGCGTAGCGGACCTCTACGCCTATTTCTTCGAACGTGGCGTGCGCTTGCTAAAGCCCGGCGGCCGGCTGGGTTATATCAGCTCAAGCACGTTCTTTAAGACTGGATCGGGCAAGCCCTTGCGAGAATTTCTGCACAACAAGGTGACGCTGGAAACTGTTGTTGATTTTGGCGACATACAGATTTTTGAAGGGGTGACGACTTATCCCGCTATCCTAACCATGAAAGCAGGCGCACCGCCAAAAGGGCATAATCTGCAATTCTGGAATATCGAAGACCTTCCCGAAGGCAACTTTCTGGACGGGTTTGAGAGCAAGCGCGCAGTCTATCCGCAAGACTCGTTAACAGCCGGAGCGTGGCAGTTAGAATCCCGAGAATTGCGGGCTTTGAGGGCAAAGATCATAATTGGCCGTCCGACACTGAAAGAGGTTTTTGGGAAGCCGTTCAGAGGTGTGACCACGGGCAAAAACGAAGCATTTGTTATCGATGGATCAACGCGCAGTGCTTTGATTTCGAATGACCCCACATCCAGTGCGATAATCAAACCTTGGATTGAGGGGAAAGACTTAATCAGGTGGGGCCAAGAGAGACGAGACCTTTGGATTATATTCGCACGCCAAGGAGTTGATATTAAGCAACATGCTTCCGTATTTGCTTATCTTTCGAAATTCAGAAGCGAGCTAGAACCGAAGCCCGTGGGCTGGAAGCCTGAGAAACCTCAGCAGAAGTGGAGAGGCAGGAAGTCCGGCGACTACGAGTGGCACGCAATACAGGATAAAACTGCATATTGGGAGAAATTCGGGCGGGAGAAAATTGTTTCGACGAAAATATCGAGCCGTCCGACGTTCTCTATTGATCGCTCTAATGCAATCACCAGCAATACGACTTACATTATGCAGGCTGGAGAGGATAACGGGTTTCTGCTGACCCTCCTCAACTCGCGTATTGCGGAGCTGATATTTTCAAGTGTGTTCGTGATCAAAGAAGGTGGATTCTTCGAAATTCAACCCGATGGTCTAAATCGGATTCCGATTCCAGACGCTACAGACGATCAAAAGGCTGCACTGGGCGCTTTCGCCGAAGCCGCGCAGGCAGCGACTGAGAAACGCTACACACTCCAGCAATCAATCACTCGCCGCATTCCCGATCTTGCTGCTGACCCAGCCGCGGTCAAGCTCCCCACTAAGCTGAAAGAGTGGTGGACCCTGCCCGACTTCGCCGCCTTCCAGAAAGAGGTAAAGAGGGCACTTAAGGTCGAAATCTCGCTCAAAGAACGCAGCGAATGGGAGGATTGGATCAAAGAAACCAAATTTGAAATTGATACGCTCACTGCCGAAATCATGCTGGCCGAAGACGAGATCAATACACTGGTCTATGCTCTATTTGATCTTACACCCGCCGAGATCAAATTGCTGGAAGCGAATACTTAATTCAATCAAAATGCGCTGGATCGCAGGAGGCCAAAACTTATGAGAATGAGCAAGGAGCGCTATCCGATCACAACCCTTTTCGGACTGCGCGACCGCATCGATCCGACCCCTGATTATCAACGACCGCCTGCCTGGACTCGTAAGCAAAAGCAGCTTCTGATTGATACAATTTTGCGCGGCTACGACATCCCTAAAATGTATTGGCAGCGCATGGAAAAGGGCGACGATTTTGATTTCGCAGTTATCGATGGTCAACAGCGCTTGCGAACAATCTGGGAGTTTTGCAGCGGTGAATTTGCTTTGGCACGGAATGCCGATCCGATTGATGGTGAGGATATTGCGGGGCTGAAATACGACAAGCTGGATTTCACACTTCGTTCCCAATTTGACATATATTCTTTGGATGTCGTGATTGTTGAGGACGCAATCCAAAACGACAGCGAAGACGAAGTCCGGGATATGTTCTTGCGGTTGCAGAATGGCACCACACTGAAAGCGCAAGAAAAAAGAAATGCGATGCCCGGTGAAATGCGCGATTTCGTCAAGGAGCTTGCGAAGCATCGGTTCTTTGAGAATTGTAAATTCAAGAACGCGCGCTTCACCTTCGACCACATAGCAGCACAGATAACTGCGCTTGAAATTGCCGGTGAGCCGACCAATGTCCGCGACAGCGACCTAAACCGGCTATATTCTGATTTCCAGAAATTCGATCCAGCTGGCAAAGTCGCCAAGAAAATCAGAAGAACACTAAACTTTCTCGCTTCTGGTTTCCCCGAAAAAACGCCGGAGCTAGAACGCTATAGCGTGATTACGCTATATTGTTTGTCTTCCAGCCTGATCGATAATTTTGCGAGCGATGGTGTCGAGCACAAACTGGCCGATTGGTTTCTGAATTTTGAAAAGGAAAGACGAGAGCAAGAGGCATTGGACGAAGAGAGCCGAGATACTCAGTTGATCGAGTATCGACGGCTCACAAGCCAATCGACGGATGCGGAGGAGTCTATCAGAAGCCGCTTGGAAACCGTGGAGCGAAGGTTTTTCCTCGCCTACCCGGATATTGAGCAACTCGACGACATACGCATTTTCAGTCACGAGCAGCGGCTAGCGATATATCGTCGTGACGAGGGCCGGTGTCAGATCCATCAGCATTGCGAAGGCGAGAAGCTGCCTTGGGATAATTGGCACGCAGATCATAAAGTCGCCTATGCGAATGGAGGTAAGACAACCGTGGCTAATGGACAGGTCGCCTGCACCAAATGCAATTTCGCCAAGAGTGCCAGTTAATGGGTGGATATGGTTCTGGGCGAGGTAGCGGCAAGCCGCTGGCCAATGAAGCTCTGACAATCGACATCGCTTGGATGGTGCGGACCGGCAAGGCCCTACCTGGCGCGTTGGTTGAGGGCTGGCTAAGCTGGATGTGCAATGGCCACCCTAGCGGCAACATCCGCTATGAATGCGATATGCGTGAAACCGACAACGCTCTGCTCACCTTACGGTTTGATACGACAATCCGCGCCACCGGCGAAAAGCACAGTCATGTGCAATATGTGCCGTTGACCTATACCCGCCCGCATTATGGCGGGCGGCGATGGTGGATGAGCTGCCCCTTCAATGGCCAGCGTGTCGGCAAACTTTATTGCCCAGCCGGGGCTGAGAAATTCGCCAGCCGCAAAGCTTATGGCATCGGTTATTACTCGCAAAGGATAGGCGAATATGACAGGCCATTCGAGGCGCTGTTTGCACTGCAAAAGCGACTGGAGTGCGAACAAGGTTGGGAAAGGCCGATCCGCCGTCCCAAAGGAATGTGGAAGCGCACCTATGCCGAATATGAACGCCGCTACTCGGAATTGGACGCGCAATGCAGTGCGGCGATGATGTCAAAGATGTCTGCGTTTGAGGGCATGAGGTTTTGAACGCTGATGCCCCTAGCTGATTTAAAAGGGGGGCATATTTGGGGGCATAACCAAACGAGCCAACGCTAGTTACAATTCATAACAGTTATTTAGCCCTTGGATTAGATGCCTCTTCTGGGCACCATTACATCTCGTAAATATCTGATAATACTGTAAAATTCGGGAAAACGATTTTTCAGCCCACCCTTCCGACCACCCTGGTTTGTGTGCTCCCTCGGCACGCTATGTGTACCCATGCGCTGGGTCATTTGCCATCGGTCACAGTCCTGCTAGCTTAAAGCCTCCTCGGGGATTGTTGTAACCGGGGCATCGCGATGCTCTCTTTCAAGGAGACTATCGTGATGAGGATTCTTTCAAAGCGCCAGCTGAAGGAGCTTGTTCTGTATTCACCTCAGCATATTGCACGACTGGAAAAGGCCGGCCAATTCCCCAAGCGGGTACAGCTTGGCCCTTGCAGGGTGGGATGGGTTGAGGATGAAGTCTTGGATTGGCTCCAGACACGCCTGGATGGCCGCGAAGCGCCTGTCCGACACTCCTGCTAAAGGAGCGGGTGGCCGGGTTTGCAAGCCCGGTCACCCAACTTTTTTCGCTGACTAGAAGGCAGCCGAGTCGATGGAGCCTTCTGAAATGACCGTTTGACATAAATTGTCTAGGTTGTTGGAGCTATTTGAATTTCTGCTAGAAGTAACTTGGCCAAATCAGCATTTACTTTGGCGAATGCTCAATGCGATATTTGGGCCCATGGGTTTGGTGAAATCTGATTATGCAAAATTCCTTCTTTGACGAGCCAATACTGAATTCTCCTTATGACGAGCCAGGAAGGCATCACGCACTAGATGAAGAGGGGCAGCCAACTGATTTGCCGCCCATTTATGGGCGCAGGCCCTCAGCGCTTCTTTCGCCTGTCCCAAAATCCCGAAAGAGAAAATCTCGGAATGCGGACGAAGATCAACAGAACTTGAGTCTTTACGCCGATGATGGCGTGTCGAGCGAAGAGCAAGAATACAATCCCACCCCGATTATCAACGACATCCGAACCCAGATAAAACTTTGGCGCTCAATCCCTAACTCACTAGAATGGGGCGTGTCTCCAGCTACGGCCCGGCTCTTGCAGCATTGGAGAAGTCATGAGTTCCAGGGGATCAGACCATTTTTCTGCCAAGTCGAGGCCGTCGAAACAATAATTTGGCTTACGGAGGTCGCTCGCAAGAACCCGAGCTTCAAGCGGTTCTGGATTCATATCGAGAACGCCAACGCGGGTGCGAATCCCGAGCTTTTGCGCCTCGCTATGAAAATGGCAACGGGTGCTGGTAAGACCACCGTGATGGCTATGTTGATTGCATGGCAGACGATCAATGCTGTGCGCTCGCCAAATAGTAAGCTCTTCACACGAGGCTTTTTGATCGTGGCGCCCGGCATAACGATTAAGGATCGACTCCGCGTTCTCCAACCGAGTGATCCAGACAGCTACTATGAGAGTCGAGAGCTTGTCCCGATGGATATGCTCAAAGACCTTAAGAGAGCGAAGATCGTAATCACTAATTATCATGCGTTCCAGCTTCGAGAGATGATGGATGCAAACAAGACGACTAGGTCTCTTCTTCAAGGTCGTTCCGAGCCTGTTCAAAGTAAGGAAAACGAAGGTCAGATGGTTCGCCGTGTTGCGGATGAGCTCATGGGCATAAAGAACATTCTCGTGATCAATGATGAGGCGCATCATTGCTACCGAGAAAGACCTGATGCTGAGGACGAAAACCTCACTTCTGATGAACGCAGAGAGGCGGATGAGAACAACAAGGCTGCACGGCTTTGGATCAATGGGATCGAAGCGTTCAAGCGAAAGCTAGGTGTAAGGGCAGTTTATGACTTGTCAGCCACGCCATTCTTTCTGAGTGGCTCTGGCTGGGCCGAAGGGACGCTTTTCCCTTGGACGGTATGTGACTTTTCTTTGATGGATGCGATTGAATGCGGGATCGTGAAACTTCCACGAATTCCCGTCGACGACAACATTCCCGGTGCTGAGATGCCGATCTTTCGCAATCTGTGGGATCACATTGGGCCGAAAATGCCCAAAAAAGGCGGGCAGACCAAAGACCCCAATTCAATCCCAGATAAGCTCAAGACGGCACTGCATTCACTTTACGGCCACTACGAGCAGGTGTCAGACGAATGGGAGAGGGTGGGGATCAAAATCCCACCTGTCTTCATCGTGGTTTGCAACAACACCACCACATCTAAACTTGTTCATGAGTGGATTTCCGGTTGGCAGCGACCGAATGAAGACGACGAATTGATCACGCAAAGCAGAGGCCATCTCAAGCTGTTCAGCAATTTCGATCAATACGATGAGCCTCTTGCTAAGCCCAATACTCTCCTCATTGATAGCAAGCAGATCGAAAGCGGAGAACTCGATAAAAACTTCCGCGATATGGCCGCGCCTGAGATCGAGAAGTTCAAACGCGACCGTAAGCAGCGAGGAGAGCACGGAGAGATCTCGGACTCGGAATTGCTCCGAGAGGTGATGAACACGGTGGGAAAAACGGGCAGACTTGGAGAGCAAATACGCTGCGTTGTTTCTGTTTCTATGCTTACCGAGGGATGGGACACCAACACGGTCACTCATATTCTCGGCGTTCGCGCTTTCGGCACTCAACTGCTATGCGAGCAGGTGGTGGGGCGCGGCCTTCGGAGGCTTGATTACGAGCCAATCGACAAGACACTGCCGCCCAAAGAGTGGATGTTTGACACCGAATATGCCGATATTCTCGGCATCCCATTCAACTTCACAGCCAAGCCAGTTGTTGCGCCGCCAAAGGCTCCAAGAAAGACGACACAGGTTAAAGCCATGCGGGAGCGTGAGGCGCTGGAGATCACATTTCCACGTGTGATCGGCTATCGTGTTGAATTGCCCGCTGAACGCCTAACAGCCCAGTTCACCGAGGACTCCACCTACGTCATCGATCACGAGATGGTCGGTGCGAGCCAGACAGACATGTCAGGTATTGTTGGCGAGGGGCATACGCTTTCGCTTAAGGAGGCTCAGCACCTTCGCCCCAGCACCATCGCTATGAACTTAGCGAAGGACGTACTGAACCGGCATTTTGTCGATGAAGATGGTGAGCCGAAATATCACCTATTCGGACAGATAAAGAGCATCTGCCGTCGCTGGATTGATGAAGGCAATTTGAAGTGCCCTGGCGATACAGAACCATGGATGCTGAGCATGTACCCGCAGATCGCGGCGATAGCTGCCGATAAGATCAAGACGGCCATTGACCGCGCAGCAAGCGGTGAGAAGAAGATCAAAGCGGTCGTCGATCCCTACAATCCGACCAGCTCAAGCCGCTTTGTAAGCTTCAATACAACCAAGGATGTCCGGGAAACCGATCCCCGCAAATGCCATATCAATTACGTGGTGAGCGACAGCGATTGGGAGGCGGAATTCTCGCGTGTGGCGGAGAACCATTCCAAGGTGCTCTCATACGTTAAGAACCAAGGCTTGGGCTTTACTGTGCCATACAAAGATGGCGTCACCGCGAGAGAATACGTTCCCGATTTCATCGTGCAGATCGATGACGGCAAGGGCGCAGATGACCCGCTTAATCTCATCATTGAAATCAAAGGTATGAAGAATGAGCAGGTCAAACTGAAGAAAGAAACGATGACTGAGAAATGGGTGCCAGGGGTCAATTCGCTTGGGTCATTTGGCCGATGGGCATTCGATCAATTCGACAGCGTTTTCGAGATTGATAAGGATTTCAGAGAGCTGATCGAGCGCGTTGTTTCAATAAGTCAGGCTGAAGAGGGCACATAATGGCGAAACGATCCAAAAAAGGCCCTAAGCAGGTCGAGGCTCTCAAGCACGACGCGGCTACGCGCCGGAATATCCCGACGGCAGAATTGCAAGCAACTGCTGAACGGATGGAAGAGCTCAGCCCGTTCGAGCCAGTGACATATCCGCGTTCTGCTCCTCTCACCAAAGGGGAGAAAAGGGAGCGGGACGAAGACCTCGATCCGCAAATCGTTTGGAAAGGAACCAGCATACGTCTGACCAAGGATCAGATCGAAGTGTTGAAGGCTGGAGAGAAGGTCGAGCTGGGAGATGCTCAACTCGTTTGGCGAGGTAAAGACAATCAGGACTGGTCCGACCTCGTGGTGCAAGCACCGCCGCTCTACATTCAGGAGAAAATTCACCCTAAGGCGATCATCGAAGACTTGAAGCGCCAGACTAAGGAGCGGCGAGAAGAAGAAACTGATGCGCCTGATCTTTTTGGTGACTTCAACGGTCTCGACCCAGAAGCCAAGACTGAGTTTTACCAGCACGACCAACACTGGCAGAACCGCTTGATCCTGGGCGATAGCCTACAGGTGATGGCCAGCCTTGCAGAACGAGAGAACCTGCGGGGCAAGGTGCAGTGCATCTATTTCGACCCGCCGTATGGGATCAAATTCAAGTCCAATTGGCAGGTCTCTACGCGCAATAGGAACGTCGCAGACGGGAAGCTGGAGCAGGTTACTCGCGAGCCCGAGCAGGTGAAAGCGTTCCGGGATACCTGGAAGGATAACATTCACAGCTACCTTACCTATTTGCGCGATCGTCTTACAGTAATGCGTGATCTTCTGACTGATTCTGGTTCGATTTTTGTGCAGATCGGTGACGAAAACGTGCACAGAGTGCGCTCATTGCTAGAAGAGGTTTTCGGAGAGCAAAACTTCGTAAGCGAAATCGTCATTAGGAAAACGACGAGCGAAGGTAGTTCGCTTCTTGGCTCCACATATGATGTGGTCCTCTGGTTTGGGCGAAATGCCAAAAACACAAAGTTTCGGTCGATCTACATCCCTAGAAGTGAAGGTGCGGAAGATCGGTACTCGGGCCTCTCTGCGGATGGTCGGAACTACCGAACCGACAACATCACCAGTTCTCGAGCAGCAGGTGACGGCGACGTTCGTGAGCTCGCTTGGAACGGTCAAGTTTTCGACCCTGGCAAGGGCACATTCAAGACAACGAAGACTGGCTTGGAGAGGCTTGGGAAGGCCGACCGATTCTATGTCAGCTCGAACGGAAAACTGAACTACGTGCGGTATGCTGATGACTTCGGTTGGCAGCCAGTCGCTAACCTTTGGACCGATATCAGCGGTGCTGTGCAAAGTAGGTCAGACCCAAAAATCTACGTTGTCCAAACTGGTACTTCCCTAGTCCAGCGCTGCATAATAATGGCCTCCGATCCTGGGGATTTAGTCCTCGATCCGACTTGTGGCTCAGGAACTACGGCGGTGGTTGCAGAGCAATGGGGACGTCGCTGGATCACAATTGATACGTCTAGAGTCGCTCTCGCATTGGCGCGAACTCGAATGATGTCTCTGAAGTTTCCCTATTATCTGCTCGCAGATAGTCCGCAGGGACATGAGAAAGAGATGGAGCTCTCCGGCGGAGTGTCATTGCAAGGTCACTCACCGCTCAACGACCTGCGCCAAGGCTTTGTGTGCAAGCGCGTTCCTAGGGTTATGCTTAGCACGATTGCGCGAAACGCTGAAATTGATGTCATTTGGGCAAAGTGGCGTGATGAGATCGATACAGCCCTAGCGGAACTTAATGAAATCGTGGGGGAGGCTTGGGAAGAATGGGAGGTGCCTTTAGACCCCAGCGATGATTGGTCAGACAATATCGAGGCGGTCCACGCTCGCTGGTGGCAAATGCGTGCAAAGCGGAAGAATGAAATCGACACCTCAATTTCAAAACATGCAGACGATATCACGCTTTATGACCAGCCCTTTGAAGACAATTCGAAGGTTAGAGTCGCCGGACCCTTCACAGTCGAAAGTCTATCGCCTCATCGCGTGATTTCTGCTGATGAAGACACTCTCATCGAAGAGGTCAATGCAACTGAGGGTAATCGCCTGCGCCCTAAGTCCGGCCCAAGCGCGGCGCCTGCCCAAGACTTCGCCACGATGGTCCTGGAAAACCTCAAGTCAGCTGGTGTGCATCAATCCGATAAAGATGACCGCATTGAGTTTACGGCCATGGAGGGATGGCCAGGCGACTACATCGCCGCGACCGGCACATTTGAGCAAGGGGGCATGGCGAAACGGGCCGCGATCTTCATTGGCCCCGAATTCGGTTCAATTACCCGTTCAGACATCATGGCGGCAGCACGTGAAGCCAACGATGTACGCTTTGATGTTTTGATCGCGTGTGGCTTCAATTTTGATGCGCATTCGAGTGAGGTCAACAAGCTCGGTCCATTGCCGATCCTCAAGGCCAAGATGAACCCTGATCTTCATATGGCTGACGACCTGAAGAATACTGGTAAGGGCAACTTATTTGTCGTGTTCGGCGAGCCGGACGTGGAATGGGATTTTGACGACGATGGCAACATTGTCGTCGAAGTTTTGGGTGTCGATGTGTTCGACCCCAAGACTGGCGAAGTCCGTGCTTCTGGCAAAGGGGATATCGCTGCTTGGTTCATCGATACCGCCTATGACGAAGAGAGCTTCTTCGTCCGCCATGCATACTTCCTGGGAGCAAATGACCCTTACAAGTCGCTCAAGACCACCCTTAAGGCGGAGATTGATAAGGAGGCATGGCAAACGCTCTATCGAGACACATCTCGCCCCTTTGAGAGACCATCGACAGGCAGATTTGCGGTGAAAGTGATCAATCACTTCGGTGACGAAGTGATGAAGATTTTTTCGGTTTAGGAGGCTCTATGGAACGATACCCATTCCGCCACGGTTTCAGCGATGCCGCTTGGGAAGCTGCCAAGGACGAAGCACGTTCGATCCTTTACGACACAGCCAAGAGTAATGGCTTGATTTCATACTCTGAACTCGTGGCGCAGATCACCAAGGTCGAGTTGGAGGCTCATGATACGCGACTTGATCACTTCCTTGGTCAAATTGCCGGAGAAGATGACGAGGACGGGAAAGGGCTAACGACCGTACTTGTCGTTCACAAATCCGGCGACCAGATGCCAGGTCCCGGCTTCTTTGAAATGGCCGAAGGACGTGGTCGGAATGTTTCCGATCCTGTGGCGTTCTGGATGAGTGAACTCAAAGCTGTCCACGAGTACTGGAAATAGAGACTATGCAATTCCTGCTCGCCGACACCTTTCAGACCGCATTGGCCAAGCTCACCAATGATGAGCAGAAAGCGGTCAAGCTGACCGTCTTTGATCTTCAGCAGGATCCATCAAGCCCCGGTCTAAAGTTCCATAGGATCGATAAATCCAAAGACCCGAATTTCTGGTCGTTGCGGGTCAATCGCGACATTCGCCTCATCGTGCACAAAACCAAGTCGAGCTTTTTGGTCGCATATGTTGATCATCACGATGATGCTTATGCGTGGGCAGAGCGACGGCGTATCGATACACACCCTCGCACCGGTGCCGCCCAGATTGTGGAAGTGCGAGAACGTGTCGAAGAAATCACGATCCCAAAGTATGTCGAAGCGCAAGCAGAGCCTGACCAGCCAGCGCCGACCATCAGCGAGCCATTGTTTAGCGGCCTAAGCAGAGATGATTTGCTCGGGGTCGGTGTACCAGATGATTGGCTGACCGATGTTCAAGCCGCCACGGAGGATAACTTCCTCGATCTGACCGACTATATTCCTGCCGAAGCTGCGGAGGCTTTGCTCGATTATGTCGGGACCGGGAGCCTTCCGGCAGTCTTCGAAATGGCGGTCGGCTCCGATCCGTTTGTACATCCCGATGCTCAACGCCGTTTCCGCATTATGGACGATGCCGAGGAATTGGCGAAAGCTCTCGAGTATCCTTGGGATAAATGGGCAATCTATCTTCATCCCGCGCAGCGAGAGCTGGTGGATGCAAAGCAATCGGGACCCTCAAGGGTTGCAGGCTCCGCTGGCACCGGAAAGACCGTTGTAGCCCTTCATAGGGCAGCACACATCTTGAAGTCGGACAGCTCGGCGAAGGTGTTGCTAACCACTTTTTCCAGTCCGCTTTCCAATTCGCTCGATCACAAGCTCAGGCTGCTACTAAGTGGCGAGCAGCATTTGGAGCATCGCGTATCGGTCCGACCTTTCAACGGTCTTGCTAAAGAGCTGTTCGCATTGATCCGCGGTCACGATCCTAGGGTTGCAAAACATGAGCACGTCTCGGCGGCACTAACTCAAGCTGCTGTTGAGTTTGAGATCAAGGGGTTTACAGATCGGTTTCTTATGTCCGAGTGGAGAAATGTAATCGACGCTTGGCAGATCGGAAACATAGCCGCTTATTCTAGGGTTCCCCGGCTTGGTCGAAAGAACCGCCTTGGCAGTAGGCAAAGAGAAGCACTCTGGCCGGTTTTCGAGAGAACCAAAACAATTTTGGCCGATCAATTACGGTTCACTCCTGCTTCTATTTTTGGGGTCGTTGCGGAGCATTACGGGGAGCTTCCCGACAAGCCTTTCACACACATCATTGTCGATGAAGCCCAGGACCTTGGTGTTCCAGAACTCAAAATGATCTCGGCAATAGCAGCGGATGAGCCGGAGGCCTTGTTCTTCGCCGGCGACCTTGGGCAACGTATCTTCCAAGAGCCATTTTCTTGGTTAGGTCTTGGAATTGATATCCGAGGGCGGTCGCACACGCTGAGGGTCAATTATCGCACCTCGCACCAAATTCGACAATCAGCGGACAAGCTCCTTCCTGAGTTGGTTCGCGATGTCGATGGGATAGAGGAAAATCGTACCGGAACGGTTTCTGTCTTCAATGGTCCTGACCCAGACATTCAACTTTTCCTTGAGCCGGTAGCGGAAATTGCGGCTGCTGCTGAGCGCATAAAGGAAGCAGTTAACGAAGGCATGCCACCAGAGGAAATTGGTGTCTTTGTTCGCTCAGCTGCACAGCTATCGCGAGCAAGAAAAGCCGTGAGAGAGGCGGGGCAAATTCCGCTTGAGCTTTCCGATAGAGTTGAAGACAGAAAACGTAGAGTGGCAATCGGGACCATGCACCTCGCTAAGGGGCTTGAGTTCCGCCAGGTGATTGTCATGGCCTGCGATGAGGAAATCCTGCCTGACCAAGATCGCATTGATACCGTTGTAGATGAGGTCGAACTTGATGAGGTTTACGAAACGGAGCGACATTTGCTTTATGTGGCGTGCACAAGAGCTAGAGAACGTCTGACGATTTATGGAGTATCGCCTGGATCAGAATTTCTCGCCGACTTTTGAGTTTGCTTTCGGTTTTTGTGCTGGGTGCATGGGCATGCCCATTAGCTGAACGTCAGATGATGCTGTGGATCTTTAAATTCTTATGGTCGTCAGGTACCGATCTCGATCCGGCCAAATTCATCAAGACGACGTCAGTCTGTGGGCTTGGAAAAACGCCAAGGACAATAGTAATTGCTCGGGGGGAGGCAACAAATGGAATGCACATCGTGCGGGGCTATGATTGACCGTCGAGACGCCTTTTGTGCGAAATGCGGTGAGCTTACGGAGCACGGCCAGCCTGTTGCTCAGAAAATTGGCTCAGCTGTTAGCGCACTCAGCACAGAGTCGGGGAAGCTTCTAAGCTGGGTTGTCGATTATGTGAGCGATCCGGCGCATCGCAAGCAGGTTATCGCTGGCGGTGCGACCATTGCGCTTTTGCTTGTCGTTTTGACCGACAATCCCATCACCGCTGGCGTTTCGAGCCTATTCTCAGGCGATGAAAACAGCCTTCAGCTTACTAAAGATGGCTTACCGGATTTCGCAAGCTACGAAGACGCTTTCATAGGCGATGACAAGGAATTCACCGTAACAGGAACGGCCAACGTTCGGGACTTCCCTACCAGCCAAGGCACAACGATCACGCATACCTTCGCGGGCGGTGAAAAGGTCTTTGCGCGAGAAGTGCGCGCTTTTGATCCTACATCTCAGTGGTTCAAGCTGACCAGTGGCGGATATGTCTGGAGTGGCAATCTTAGTTCAGCTTGGAGTGTTCCGGCCAGTACGGGACCCCAATTCCCTGCTCGCCTTAGGGGCGAATGGTCAGATTTCTCCGATTGCACCGGCGAGGGCAGTGGTGTCTCGTTTTCGATCTCTGCGGATCAACTTGATTTCGGTTCGGTGGTTTACAACCTAGTGGGTCCAACCACGATTGATCGGGGCTATCCGGCATTCAGTCTAGTTGAATCCAATCAGTCCAATTTGGTAAGGCCGATGACCCTCTTCGAAGATGCCGAGCTTCCTATCATTTGGATTTGGTACGGCGAGGACCGTGGCAATGAGCAATACCACTATTTCAAGATCCCAGACTCCTGCGACGGTGCAATATCGATTAATGAGCAAATCAGAAGCAGAGGGAGATAGGGATACGCTCCCGGCTTCCTCTATCCCCATGATGACAGTCTGCCAGTCCCCATCCATGATTGCTCTTGGCTGCTCATAGTGCCGCATCGGCCAATGGGGATGCAGAATGACTTCAAGATAATTCCCACTCATTCTCATAGAATTCGTGGGGTCGCTGGAGAACCATTATCTTGAACAGTGGTCTCGAATACACTTGACCATGAGAGGCTCTATTCTCCATCGTAAGAGCTTGAACTACATGGGATGGGGGTATCCATGGATTTGCTTTTAAAAAGAGAACAGAATCGAAACTGGCTCGGCCGAGTGGTTTTCCGTCTTTGGGCCAAAGCCGAGATGGCTGAAGACGAGCGCGCCCTAATCGATCGATACAAGATGGGTGAATCATGCTTGATCGCTTCAGACGATCTCGAACATCTCAAAGGGGCTATGGCAGTCGGTTTTGTCGCTTTCTTGGTTGGCGGCGGGCTTGCCGGAGCCGGCACGGAAGAGGTCGTAGGCGGCTTGGCATTTGGTGTGATCGCTGGGATCGCCGCAGGCTATTGGTGGCTCAACGAGAAACGCGAGACCATCTGGATGCGCGACCTGCTTTACGGTCGCAGGTTCAAATGCAGCAGCATTATCGACCTCGCAAAGAAAGAGGCAATGTTAGAAAATGCCTGCATCGCGCTTCGCCAAGTGCTGGAGACGGCCAAACATTGGGACGGGGTTGAGACCCGGCCCGTGCCGGTCCTGCCGCCAGAGGAGGCCAAGGAAGTGGTCCTTAGGCTCGGCTGATATGGCTTTTGACTTTGGCGCCTGGTTGCACAGTTTTTGGCATGGGTTGTTTAGGCCCAGCGAAAAGGCGCTGGTTCAGCAAAAGTGGCAAGAAGTGGCAGCGCGCTTCGAAGCTCTTGGTATCTGTTCCGCAGAAGGACGCGACAAGCTGATCGCTTCGGTCGCAGCCGAAGTCAGGTTCCGGTTTGGCGATGGTCCGATTGGCGATCAGGAGGCTGTCATTCTCGTCCTAGTCAAACAGCTTTTTGAATATGATGATCTGTTCCTGATTCCCAAGGTGGATTGGGACCGAGAACGCACGATTGCCGAGCTTTGGGAAATCAGAGAGGCGCTCACTCGACAGCAGACGCTGGTCGACAATCTGGATGAGAATGTCGCGCTGATTGAGCTTGTGGTATTTGCTACGCTGAAGCCGATCTACGATGCCTGTCCGTCGCTTCTGGAGTCGGACCATGACGCCGACGGCATCAGCATTCCAACCGACCTCTTGCGCAGTCTTGGCGATATTGGAGCCGTGACAGAAGCAGTGCTTGGTGTGGGCCTGTCATCCGAGCTTGTCGATGAAGGCTTGATGCCGAGACTGCATGGCCAGCTCGAATACAATTTGATTACAGCCTCAGGCGGCAATCCCGCAGATCCTGCAAGCTTCAAGCGAGCGTCCAAGATGCCATCCGGGTTCGATGCGAAGACACCTGAGCAGATGGTCTCCACTTACCTTGGCGGCACGCCTCTTGCCGCTTTGTTTGATCAAACCCTCAACTTCACCTTTCCGACCAAATCACGCTTTGAGCATCAGCATATCGTGGCGGGCTCCGGCCATGGCAAAACCCAGACGCTGCAATATCTGATCGCGCAGGATTTGGCGGCGATGGAAGCCGAGAAGCGGTCGATCATCGTCCTCGACAGCCAGGGCGATCTTTTTTGCAATATTGCTCAGCTTGACGTGTTTGGTCCAGGCGGCGCGCTGCATGACCGGTTAGTGCTGATCGATCCGACCGATGTCGAGTACCCGGTCTCCCTCAATCTTTTCGACGTCGGGCAGGAGCGCTTGTCCGGCTATGCGCCGCTCGAACGCGAGCGGCTGACCAACTCGATCCTTGAGCTTTATGACTTCGTCTTGGGGACGCTGCTCGATGCGCAGATGACGCAAAAGCAGAATGTAATCTTCCGCTATGTCACGCGGCTGATGCTCCATATCCCGGATGCCACCATCCATACACTGCGAGAATTGATGGAGCCGGGCAGCGAGGTGAAGTTTGCTGAGCACATCGCCAAGCTGGAAGGCACCGCGAAGCACTTTTTTGCAACCGAGTTCGCTAGCCGAGAATTCGAGCAGACCAAGAAGCAGGTGCTGCGCCGCCTTTGGGGCATTCTTGAAAACCAGACCTTCGAGCGCATGTTCTCACACCCTCGCTCCAAGCTTGATCTCTTCGAGGAGATGAATGCGGGAAAGGTCATCTTGATCAACACCGCCAAGGACCTTTTGAAAGAACAAGGCACCGAGATCTTCGGGCGGTTCTTTATCGCGATGATCGCGCAGGCTGCGCAGGAGCGCGCGACGCTCAAAGGTTCGGCGCGCGTGCCTGCAATGGTCTATATCGACGAAGCTCAAGACTATTTCGATCGCAATATTGGTCTGATCCTAGCTCAGGCGCGCAAATACAATGTCGGGATGGTGCTGGCGCATCAGTATCTCGGCCAGCTTGAGCCCAAGCTCCAGGAAGCCTTCGCCGCCAACACAGCAATCAAATTTGCAGGCGGCGTGTCAGCCAAAGATTCGCGGTCACTTGCACCTCAGCTCTATACCGATGCTGCCTTTATCGAAGCGCAGGGCAAGGGCAGCTTTGCAGCCCATATCCGAGGCGTCACCAAACACGCCGTGCCGCTGACTTTCCCGTTCGGCTATTTGGAAGGCTTGCCGGTCATGTCAGTGGAGGAACGCGCTTCGCAACGCGAGACGATGCGAAGCCGCTATGCTGTGCATCATTCGGAAGTGGACAATGACGAGGCCGATGAAGAAGGTTCCAGCCAGGATGAGGATAGTGGACCTGAGAATGATGGCTCGCCCCCAAACACGCCGAAACCCAATGGCCCCAAGCCCGGTGGCAGTGGTCCTGCGGGTTCCGGACCGGACAAAAGCTCGAACGCGAAAGGACCCGCTGCAGGGCCAACGGGTGATCGGAACTCACGGCGCGGGCACACCGACACCACTCCAGGTGACCAATGGTGATTTTTTTGGGTTGAGCATAACGCCTCACTTCAGACCGTAGCTCCTCATTCGTGAAAATGCCGCTCGGTTACAGGTGAGGTATTCACGCATAGAAGGCTGATCCTCTCAGACCAAGAGGAGTAGACCATGTCCGCAAAGCCAGATCGCGACACGCTCGGTCGACGCTGCCGCATGAAACCTATTTCTACTGGGAAGCGGATCACGCCGCAGCCGCGCGACCTGCTCTGGTTTGAAAAGCTCGCCGAGCATGGCCCGCTCCCTTCATCGTTTCTTTTGGCCTTTGCCAAGGGCACCCACCGTTCCGAGAAACGTGCCAAGGAACGTCTGACCGATTTGTTCAATGAGGGTCGCACGCTTGATAAGGGAGCTTACCTTACGCGCCCTTCGCAGCAATTTCGGACGATCGATGCGCGATACAATCAGCTGGTCTATGATCTCTCGCCAGCATCTGTGGCGGCGCTTAAGAAATCAGGCAGCCCAATCCGGCCTGCACGGTCAGGACCTTGGCAGCACAGCTTTATGGCGAGTTGCATCACCGCGTCGATCGAGCTCGCTTGTCTGGAACGCGATGATCTCAATTACATCCCGCAATCCAAGATACTCGCTCGAGCAGAGGCAAGTCTTCGATGGCCGACCGAAGTCTGCGATCCTGATAGCGGTGCGATCTACGAGAAGGACCTGTTGCCTGATGCCGTGTTTGGGCTGGAGTACCTGACGGCTGCTGGAAAACGCTATCGTTTCTTTGCGCTTGAAGCTGACCGCGCGACTGAGCCGCTGCGATCAGCCGAAATCGATCGAAAAAGCTTCTTGCGGCATTTGCTACAATATGAGGACTACATCGAAGGTGGCGGATATCAGGATCACCTTGATCTGACGGCCCCGATGATGGTGCTCAACGTGACGACGAGCGATCAGCGGGCGCAGCGGATGTTGGACCTGGCGGATGAACTCTTCCCGGACGGCAACAGCTATCAGCTGCTTCAGGTGTGGAAGGCGTTTGGAAGCGTGGTTCGCCCTCCTGATCCCCACCCAAGGCTATTGGAAGGAAATTGGCAAACGACAAGCGGCGAATCTAGCTTGCTGGAGGAGATATAAGAGCCGCTTTACGTCCCAATTTTTGCCCTTGAGCGGTTGGATTGTTGCTCCTGCAAGGTGACATTCGTGCAGAGGATCGAGATGCATCCCTAGACCGTGATTTAAGCCGAGATTGAGCTACTAATCCGGAGGCCTAAAGTAATAACCCTGTATTCACAGAATGACAGCCCTCAACTGAGCGCTGATCCTTCTCCCGTACGGTTGGTTTCAGCCTTGCAAGCGCAAGAGCACCGGCTAACGTGCTCGAATGAATATGCGCGTCGACCAATGGCTTGCCAATTTCGAAGAAGAGCACCGGTCGGCCGCACGGTTGCTCCTAGGCGGGCTCGACCTTGTTTCGGAAGACCAGGTCCGCAACGGGTTAAATGAGGCGATTGAAAGCCTCTCAGCCTCCTTGCAGGGGCCGATCGTCCTCCTGCCAGTACGGGAGTTGGCGAAAGACAGCAGTTATTTCGATCTCGACGACGACAATGTGGTGCCTGAAACACTGGCATCGCGAGGTGAACACGGCAGTGAGGCTATTGTGGCCAATGTCGTGACAGGACAACTCAGGCGGAAGGGAACGCACTTCCTCGCTAACCCCAGCATCGAAACGATGCGAAAATTTAAGGTGCGTACGATTCTGCTTATCAACGATTTTGCTGGCTCGGGCGACCAGATCGTTGACTTCGAACGCAACGTCGGCCGACACCCAACCATTGCATCGTGGCGGTCGCGCAAATGGATCAAGATCCAGACGGTAGTTTATGCCGCCACCAAGCCCGCCATGGAACGCCTGCGCGAGCACTTCGGGCAAGCTCAGATAGGGGTCCATAAGGCGTGCCGCAACTTCGACGATTGTGGCTGGAGCCACGATGAGCGGACCTCGGTGGAGCAACTTTGCGAGAAACATGGCCCCCGGAAGCGCCGATCAGGCCACATGAAGTTCGGCCCGTATGGCTACAAGAACAGCCAAGGCATGATGGCATTTTCTTATTCGGTACCTAATAATCTCCCTGCGATCTTAAACATTCGCGGACGGCCACATCACGGGCAAGATTGGCAATTGCTGTTCGAAGGTCGGGTCGTGCCCCCGGAATTGCGATCGCTATTTGGCGATGCTTCGCCGGAAGAGCGATTGCACCGTTCGCTGAAAGCGGCGAGGCAGGAGCGACTGGCCAAGGGCAGTTGGGCCGCGGTCGCTGGCACTGAGGCGTCGCGTGTGCTGCTTGTCCTAGCCGCAATGTCGCGTCGGCCGCAGCGGGTCGATCAAGTGATGGCGATGACCGGGCTAGCAGCGACGGAAGTCATTCAACTTGCGCGCTGCTTGCGCAGTTGGGGCTTGGTTGGCAAGCATCTGCATCTCACCGATGCAGGTCGGCAGGAACTGCGTCACGCAAAGGGACTAAACCTGATTCCGGCGCCTCAGCTCTTGCATGCTAACCATGAACCATACTATCCTCGCAAACTCAGGGTGGGGCGGTGACTTCTAGCCTTGCCGATCGTCGATCGGCCACCATGCCGGGCAACCGGAAAGCAAGCGCGTCGCGCTTGTGGACAAAGCAGCCGCCAATCGCGCCGGAGGCGAAAGCCGCGCTTATCCGGCGTGATGACTTGGGAGCGGCTTCCGCCTTCGACACGCGGAGGCGCCAAAGTAGATGATCACCGTCTCACCCTTCCTCTATCGCAAAAATGGCGAGGCCAGCGGGCACGATGCTGAGACGATCAGCCGTGCGCTGGCCCAAGCTGACCCGCCCGAGCGAAATGGCGTTCCGTCGATCCTGACGTTAAACCACCTCGCTCACCGCACGGGGATCAAGTACAAATATCTTAGGGATATCGCCAAGCGGGCAACCGACCCCTATCATCAGTTCACGATTAAAAAGCGTAGCCACGGAAGACGCCTGATATCGACGCCTGAGCCGCTTCTGCTTGCGCTGCAGCGCTGGATTGCCGGTGAAATCCTCAATAAGCAAGATTGCCACCCGTCGTCATTTGCGTATGCGCCGGGCTCTTCGCCTGCAAAATGCGCCGCTAAGCACCTTGGCGCTCGCTGGCTAATTAAGCTCGATGTCCACGATTTTTTCGAGAATATAGACGAGCGTTCGGTATACCGGGTCTTCCGAGAGATCGGCTATCAGCCACTTCCATCGTTAGAGCTGGCTCGTCTATGCACGCGAAATTTCGCCAGCGAAGCGATACAAGATAACCGATGGAGAATCGGGCCAGAAGAGCGTGCGAAATACGATATCAAACCCTATCGAAGCTGGCGCCTAGGCTATCTTCCACAAGGGGCGCCGACCAGTCCAATGTTAGCTAATCTCGCGTCGCGCGGTATGGACGTTGCGTTGGACGCGCTCGCAAGGCGTTACGGGCTGCTATATACTCGCTACTCGGACGACATGTCCTTTTCGACAGGTGGCTCGTTCGATCGGCAATCAGTCGGACGACTGATCACCGAGGTTGAGCGCTTGCTTATAAGTTTCGGTCACACCCTTCATCGCAAAAAAACGAAGGTCTCGCCACCGCGCGCGCGCAAGGTGGTGCTTGGTCTTCAAGTCGATGGAAACGAGCTTCGACTTCTTCGCGGCTATCGCAAGCGGATGGAAAATCATGTTCGCTGTATCGATAAGTATGGCCTTCAAAAGCACCGTACGGAACGGAACTTCACGTCAACCTGGGGAATGATCCGTCACGTGGATGGCTTGTTGAGTTACGCAGAAGCCATCGAAGGCAAAAAAGCGCATGCTGGGACCCGCGCTCGATTCGTCAAAGCGCTTCAACGCCAAGGATGGCCGGCGCGTCCCGCCAAAGCCGCTTCGATCTTCCCACCGATCTAGCCGTAAGACGCCGGGCCGTCCCATGATTGTCATGGCTGGGGTAACGTGCAGCAATTGGAAAACAGAAAACGCTTGAAGGGTGGTGCTTTGGAAAAGCCAGAGGAAGCAGGGTGCGGCTGACGAGGAAAGTCGGCTTCCCATGGTAGCCCTCCTGAGCGCCGCCAGTCGGCTACTGCCCCAATTTCTTGTAGCCCTCGATGACTAGTTTGGGGTGAACCGGGTATGTTGGCATTGACGCGTGAGCTATTTCTGAAATTCCATAGGTATCGGTTTTTCTAAATTTGGAAAGTTTTTGGAGCTGTTTTTGTTCAGTCCCACTGCATTACAACCCTGTTGAATATTGATTCGCACAAAGCAGGCTGCTTTGGCGAAGGAGTTCACTCCGTTTGAATTGCGCACAGAAGTAGAGGTTAGCGCTGGTGCCAATCTAGAGTTCTTGGCATTGCGATAAATAGTAGGTCTAGTGACGGTTCAAAACTGTGTGGGGGTGTGAGAATGCCAAAAATACGATCAATTACGATTCGAAATTTTCGTTCAATCCGTAGTTTAGAATTTGATGCAACTGATCTGACCACAGTTGTCGGCGATAACGATAGCGGTAAATCGAATATCCTGCGGGCGCTAAACCTTTTCTTCAATGGGCAGACTGATCTCGGCAAGCCACTCGATTTTGGAAATGACTTCAACAAGTTTGTTGTTCTTAACAAGCAAGCCGCTCAAATTGATGTCGAACTCACCCTTGAGCTTCCAGAAGGATATCGAGAGGTTAATGGTGACTATGTTCGATGGAAAAAGTCTTGGCGTAGTAACGGCCTTCAGGCACCGCGAGATTGGATTGGTTTGAGATCAGAAGGTGTTCGGCGCGGCAAGGAAAGGTTTTCCGACGTTCCAATTGAGCCAAAATCGAAGCTTCCTGCGCTTTTGTCACGGATCGAATTCGAGTATGTTCCAGCCATCCGAGGGGCTGACTATGTACGGAGTCTGAGGGGCAGGATTTATCAAGTCATTGCCGACGTAGCCGAGCAGGGTTTTCGTGCCAGTAGTGAAGATTTTGAGCGTGCGATTGGTGAGCATGTCGAACCATTGATGGCAAGCCTCCTGCAAGACATGGATGAACAGGCCAGTCTTAAGCTACCAAATGACCTCAGCGAAGTGTTTGAGCAGCTGGACTTTCTGAGCGGAGAAAAGTCCATTTCTCTCGACAGTCGGGGCGATGGTATCAAGGGCCGCTATGTCCCGCATATTCTAAAGTTCATGGCTGAAAAAAAGCAGTTACTTCTCGGTCGAGGCACTCAACCGTATACTTTTATTTGGGCATACGAAGAGCCAGAAAATAACCTCGAATTTCGACGAGCGCAGCAGCTTGCCAATTTCTTTTATGAACTTGCTTCGGATCAGTTGACCCAAATTCTGGTGACCACGCATTCACCGATTTTTTTCAATTTGAAGAATGAGCATGCTGACATTTGTACGACAGCCTACGTAAGCCGGACTGACAACGAAAACGGAACCCTCGCTAAAGCGGACCTCACGACATTGGACGAACTCGACGAGCGGATGGGCGTAATGTCAATTGTTGCCCCATATGTCAGTGCAGCAACTGATCGATTAGAGGAGCTTAGGTCGTATGCTGTGCAACTCCAAGACCAGCTCGATGCTCATAACCAGCAGCTCTTGCCTTCTATTTTCGTCGAAGGGCCCACGGATTACAGAATCCTAGATCGAATTGTCCAACTTTGCTTTCCAGAGGTCTATGGAGCAATCTGTATGCTGCCTCCGCCAGCGCGAGCGGGAGCCGGGTATGTCGGTAACATACTTCAGTCTTGGGAATTTAAGACGCGTACAGCACGCCCAGAGGATCGCAGGCGCGCGTGTGGGATTCTTGATGATGATGAAGCAGGGCAACGAGAGCACACGAAAGTTAGGGCGCTTGGGGCAAAGCACGTTGAGAGCAAACTGCTCGCCCTTCCAGATCATTTGCTCGAGGCACCCGATGCAGGTTTCAAAGTCCCAGTTTGCCTGGAACAGCAGTATCCCCTGGAGTGGTGGGACCATGCTTTCAATGAGGGTTGGCTCGTTGAACGCGAGCCGACGAATTACCTAAGCGTCGAGAATTTGAACCGGCTTGTGAACCAAGGTGTTGGGCTCGATGAGTTATTTGCAAACGCGCCTTGGAGAAGAGTGGTCACCCATTGTGCGAACGAGGAACATAAAGTGGATTGGGCCGATTGGGTTTGTGCGAAAGGCGATATTGAGTTCCGAGACGGCCTAGGCGATTTGGTTCAAACTGTTCGCGCCTCATTGGTTGGTCTGAAAGTGCTACAGGCTTGATGTGTGGCGGCGCCCGATTTTTGGCTGTACCTATATGGGAGTTTTGAAGATTCGTGACTTTGGGGACCCAAAAAAAGGCCAAGCGCAACACTTGGCCCAAGTCAGTGCTCTCTGGCGCATCAATATTCGTTCGCCAGCATTATGGTTAGGACACGTTTCGTGACTTCTGGATCCGAGGGATCTTCGCTCCCCGACATCATATCTTCGCTGTAGTAGTCGATCTTCCAGAAAACCCTTTGCCCGGCATGGTCAAACGCGCCGAAGTCGTGCTCGCCATGCGGATCATTGTCGTGATTGAACTGGTCGAACTGTGCCACTTGACTGGCGATGTCTCGCATGGCTTCTTCGCCAAGGCTTTGAATGCCAGCTGTGATGAAGATGTCGCCGCCGATGCCTGAGCGTCGGAAACGGTCGTTGAGGAGCCGAATACGCTCCGTCTTATCCTTGCCCATATTGTGCTCTCCTGCATGAATCCGGCAACACGAAATTGCGGCC
>Ga0209345_10001413_pt1 | contig 28720 bp, 28 predicted proteins | sample Cruoilmetagenom7_FD_187294 | JGI IMG/M metagenome (GOLD analysis project Ga0209345, IMG submission 187294) | Oil polluted marine microbial communities from Coal Oil Point, Santa Barbara, California, USA - Sample 7 (SPAdes) (version 2) | ecosystem: Environmental > Aquatic > Marine > Oil seeps ...
CTGCCAATGAGGGTGAGACGGTTGTGACCGGCTGGCAGGAATGGCCGGACAAGGCGACTTGCGACGCGAATATAGAAAAGGCGATGCGCGATCCGCGTTTGGCCGAAATGGGCGCGCTGCCGTTCGATGCGGCGCGGATGATTTATGGCGGGTTCGAAACCCTCGTGGATATGTAGGAGCATCTCCCATGGCTGATCTGACAACTGACTTTCTGGGTATCAAATCCCCTAACCCTTTCTGGCTGGCCTCTGCGCCACCAACGGATAAGGAATACAACGTTCGTCGCGCATTTGAAGCGGGCTGGGGCGGGGTCGTTTGGAAAACACTTGGCTCTGAAGGGCCGCCCGTTGTGAACGTGAACGGGCCGCGCTACGGCGTGATCCACGGCGCTGACCGGCGCGTGCTGGGGCTTAATAACATCGAGCTGATCACCGACCGTGATTTGCAGACCAATCTGGATGAGATTACCCGCGTCAAAGCTGACTACCCCGACCGTGCCCTTATCGTGAGCATCATGGTCCCGTGTGAGGAACAGGCGTGGAAAGACATTCTTCCTAGGGTTGAGGCCACTGGCGCTGACGGGATTGAGCTTAACTTTGGCTGTCCGCACGGAATGTCGGAACGCGGCATGGGTGCAGCGGTAGGGCAGGTTCCTGAATACATCGAAATGGTGACGCGCTGGTGTAAACAGTATTATTCCAAGCCGGTCATTGTGAAGCTGACACCAAACATCACCGACGTGCGCAAACCGGCCGAAGCTGCCAAGCGCGGTGGTGCAGATGCGGTCAGCCTGATCAACACCATCAACTCTATCGTTGCTGTCGATTTGGACACAATGAGCCCGCACCCAAGCATTGACGGCAAGGGAACACATGGCGGCTATTGCGGTCCTGCGGTAAAGCCGATCGCGCTGAGCATGGTCAGCGAGATCGCGCGCGCGCCTGCAACAGCGGGCATGCCGATCAGCGGTATCGGTGGTGTGACCACATGGCGCGATGCGGCAGAGTACATCACACTGGGTTGTGGCAATGTGCAGGTCTGCACAGCAGCGATGACTTATGGTTTCAAAGTTGTTCAGGAAATGATCAGTGGCCTGTCCGAATGGATGGACGAAAAAGGTCACACTTCCATTCAGGACTTTATGGGCGCGGCAGTGCCTAACACGACTGACTGGCAGTATCTGAATCTTAACTACGTTGCCAAAGCGTCTATCAATCAGGACGACTGTATCAGCTGTGGCCGCTGCTTTGCTGCCTGCGAAGATACTTCGCATCAGGCGATCGCTATGTCAGAGGACCGCACCTTTACGGTGATCGACGAGGAATGCGTCGCCTGTAATCTCTGCGTCGAGGTCTGTCCGGTCGATAACTGTATCTCCATGGTGCCGATGGCAGCAGGGGCGACCGATCCCCGAACTGGCAAAGTGGTCGACGATACGTATGCAAACTGGACAATGCACCCTAACAATCCTTCGGCGACGGCTGCAGAATAGGCGTTGTTATTCGGGTACTGTCCAGACTGGTTTCGGTGCCGGAGTTTTGAGGATTGGTGCTGTGGGCAACGGATCAGGTGGAGCATAACGGTCCACCTTGTTCGGGCGTTCTGACAGTTCATCAACAGGTGTATGTGTCGCCGCGATCCCATCAATCAATGCTTTGTTCCGGGCGATATCCATTTCTCTCGCGGCAGATGTTCGACTGTCGGCATCTGCTTGTGCCTGAGCACGGATCACTGACTTCGGTTCCGCACTATCTGGCTGCCGTTTGGCGGATCTTTGGTATGCGCTTCCGTGGCCTGTATCCGCGCCACTTCCGGTAGATGTGCCGCGCGTGTCCGCCGATGCGCCAGCAGGCTGAATTGCGTTCACGTCGGCTCCAGCGGCGGCGATGTTGGCCGTGCTTTGTGCCTGCTTCGGCGGAGCAACAGTGCTCATAAGGTTTACAGATATATTCAACGCCATGACTGGCCCCTTTTTGCAAAAGTAGCCCGCCACCCGCATTAAGGATTCATTCCGAGACCTTAACGCATCCTTAATTCTCAGGGAAATTTTACTTTTTAGTTAACGGGTGCCAGCAATCGGCGGAACATCTGTTCAAGATGTTGATGGGCCCTTGCTGCGGGGTCTTCTTCGCTCAGCAGAACACTGATTTGGGCTCCGAAGTCCGCATAGTGTTGTGTGGTCGACCAGATAGAAAACATCAGATGCGCGGGGTCCACGTCTGCAAGTTTTTCCTGCGCAATCCAGTCCTGAATGATGCTGCATTTCTTATCAAATAAGGGTTTGAGATCATTCTTGAGATAGTCCGCTATCGAAGGCGCGCCTTGTAGAATCTCACCGGCAAAAAGCTTGCTTTCGGCGGGAAGTTCCAGTGCCATGTCGAGTTTGTGGCGCACATAGCCGAGCAATTCTTCGACAGGGTCACCTTGTGGGTCAAGTTCTACCAACGGGTCAAGCCACGTTTCCAGAAGCTGGCTCAGCAGGGTCACATAGATTTCAGTTTTGCCTTCGAAATAATATAGCACGTTGGGCTTGCTGAGGCCCGCGCCTTTCGCGATGGCGTCAAGAGTGGCACCGCCAAATCCGTCGCGGGAAAACACTTCCAGCGCGGAGTCAAGAATCAGTCGCCGGTTGCGTGTTTGGATGCGGCTTGGCTTTTTTGCAGTGGCGTTTTTCACGGGCGTCTCCGCATGTGCTGGAAAAATGGGCAGATAATCAGGCGCTCTTTGTCTCTTTTTAAAGCAGTTCTTGACAGGAATGAAGTCAGGCGCAATCGTCAGTTTACCAATTGGTAAAAAATTGATCGCTTGTTAGCAGATCTCATTAAGACAGATAGGAGCCCGCAATGCCAGCGCCCGGACAGAACCTCAAAATCAATCCAGACCGTTTGTGGGACAGTTTGATGGAGATGGCACAGATCGGACCCGGGATCGCGGGGGGCAATAACCGCCAGACCCTGACCGACGAAGACGGTGAAGGACGCGCATTGTTTCAACGCTGGTGTGAGGCTGCTGGCTGCACCATGGGTCTGGACCAGATGGGCAACATGTTTGCACGTCGTGAAGGCACCGATCCTGATGCTTTGCCGGTCTATGTGGGAAGTCACTTGGATACGCAACCGACGGGCGGTAAGTATGACGGGGTTCTGGGCGTTCTGGGCGGTCTTGAAGTTCTCCGTACGCTGAACGATCTCAACGTAAAAACAAAGCATCCGATTGTGGTGACCAATTTCACCAACGAAGAAGGCACACGCTACGCGCCTGCAATGCTTTCCTCTGGTGTATTTGCCGGCATCCACACGCAGGATTGGGCATATGCCCGCGAGGACGCAGAAGGCAAAACCTTTGGTGATGAGTTGAAGCGGATCGGTTGGCGAGGTGAGGAAGAAGTGGGTGCGCGCAAGATGCATGCCTTCTTCGAGCTGCACATTGAACAGGGGCCCATCCTAGAGGCGGAAGATAAAGATGTTGGTGTTGTGACGCACGGACAGGGGCTTTCCTGGACGCAGGTAACTGTGACGGGAAAAGATAGTCATACCGGTTCCACCCCGATGCCGATGCGCAAAAACGCCGGGCTTGGCATGGCACGTATTCTTGAGAAAGTAGACGAGATTGCATGGTCTCATGCACCCCACGCCGTGGGTGCAGCCGGACATATTGATGTCTATCCAAACTCCCGCAATGTGATCCCCGGCAAGGTGGTGTTTACCGTTGATTTCCGGTCACCAGATTTGAGCGTGATCGAGGATATGGAAGCGCGGCTGCAGGTTGAGGGGCAAAAGATTGCTGACGACATGGGATTGGGCATCGAGTTCGAGAAAGTTGGCGGATTTGATCCAGTGGCATTTGACGAGGGCTGTGTGAGTGCTGTGCGGAATGCGGCGGAGCGGCTGGGGTATTCCCACATGAACCTGATTTCAGGGGCGGGGCATGATGCCTGCTGGATCAACCGTGTCGCACCCACAGCGATGGTGATGTGTCCGTGTGTGGACGGGCTGAGCCATAATGAGGCGGAAGAAATCACCAAGGAATGGGCGATGGCAGGGGCGGATGTGCTGCTGCATGCTGTTGTAGAGACGGCGGAGATTGTGGCCTGATGTTAGTGGAGAATCCGGCTTTTTGGGCGCTTATCGTTGGTGGCAGTTTTGCTGTCATAGCACTCTTGGTCCAACTCGTGATTGCTTCACAGAGCTCAACTTTTTTGGAAAAGGTACTTTATATGATCTTATTTGGAGGTCTTGGAGCGGGCATCGGATACCTCGGAACATACGTCTATTATTTTATACAATGGGGAAACTCAGTGTCATAATTCGAGATTATGGAAAGCGGTTCGGGAAGGAAAACACATGACCAAAGTAATTAAAGGTGGCACGGTCGTCACGGCGGACCGGACGTGGAAGGCGGATGTGCTGGTCGAGGGCGAGAAGATCGTTCGCATTGGCGAGGATCTGATCGGTGACGAGTACATTGACGCGGAGGGGGCTTATGTAATCCCTGGCGGGATTGACCCGCATACGCATCTGGAGATGCCGTTTATGGGTACAACCGCCGCCGAAACGTTTGAAAGCGGCACTTGGGCGGCTGCCGTGGGCGGGACCACGATGATTGTTGATTTCTGCCTTCCGGGTGAGGATGGTTCGATCAAGAATGCAATCAATGAATGGCACCGGAAGTCCGCACCGCAGATTTGCTCTGATGTGGGTTACCACATGGCTATCACGGGTTGGAACGAGAATGTCTTTAACGAGATGAAAGATGCCGTGGACATGGGCGTGAATTCGTTCAAGCACTTCATGGCATATAAGGGCGCGTTGATGATTGAGGACGATGAGATGTTCGCCTCCTTCAAGCGTTGTGCCGAACTGGGTGCGCTACCGATGGTGCATGCGGAGAACGGTGATCTGGTGGCCGAACTTCAGCAAAAGTATTTCGATGAGGGAATTACAGGGCCTGAAGGCCATGCCTATTCCCGCCCTCCAGAGTTGGAAGGGGAAGCCGCAAATCGCGCGATTACCATCGCAGACACCGCGGGTGTTCCATTGTATATCGTGCATGTGTCGTGTGAACAGACCCACGAAGCCATCCGCCGTGCACGCCAAAAAGGGATGCGTGTTTATGGTGAGCCGCTGATCCAGTTTTTGACGTTGGACGAAAGTGAATATTTCAACAAAGACTGGGATCATGCTGCCCGGCGGGTCATGTCGCCGCCTTTCCGCTCGAAGGATCATCAGGATAGTCTCTGGGCGGGCTTGCAGGCCGGAAGCTTGCAAGTGGTCGCAACCGACCATGCTGCTTTCTCAACCGAGCAAAAACGTGCGGGTCGAGATGATTTCCGGATCATCCCGAATGGATCGAACGGATTGGAAGAGCGGCTTGCCGTTCTTTGGACCGAAGGCGTTGAGACAGGCCGTCTGACCATGAATGAGTTTGTTGCGGCGACCAGTACGAATGTGGCAAAGATTTTGAACATCTATCCTCGGAAGGGCGCCATCGTAGAGGGTGCTGATGCGGATATCGTTGTGTGGGATCCGAAGATTACCAAGACGATTTCGCCTGCAAACCATCATTCTGTCTTGGACTACAATGTCTTTGAGGGCTTTGAAGTGCGCGCGCAGAGTCGGTATACGCTGAGCCGTGGCGAGGTGATCTGGGCATGGGGCCAGAATTCGCAGCCCAATCCCGGACGTGGCCGATTTGTCCCGCGTCCTGCCTTTCCAAGTAGCAACGTTGCGTTGAGCAAATGGAAAGAGCTGAATGCGCCGAAGATGATCAAACGCGATCCATTGAATATTCCGGCGGGGATTTGAGTGTTTAGCAGGAATACGGGAAAATTTTTGTGAGTGATCTGCAAAATGTAATAAGTGCGCGTGGTTTGGATTTGACCTTCCAGACCAACGACGGACCTGTCCACGCGCTTAAGGGTGTGGATCTTGACATCAAGCAAGGCGATTTCGTCAGCTTTATTGGGCCATCGGGTTGTGGGAAAACAACTTTTCTGCGGGTGATGGCCGATTTGGAACAGCCAACTGGCGGCGAGATTACCGTGAATGGTGTGTCACCACGCGCAGCCCGAGAAGCACGTGCCTATGGCTATGTGTTTCAGGGGGCGGGATTGTACCCGTGGCGCACCATTGGCGGGAACATCCGGCTGCCATTAGAGATCATGGGTGTACCAAAAGCCGAGCATGCAGATCGGGTTGCGCGGGTGCTGGAGCTGGTCGAGCTTTCAGGATTCGAGAACAAGTTTCCCTGGCAGCTGTCGGGCGGCATGCAGCAGCGGGCAAGCATTGCGCGGGCGCTATCGTTTAACGCAGATCTGCTTTTGATGGACGAGCCGTTCGGCGCCCTGGACGAAATTGTTCGTGACCATTTGAACGAGCAGCTTTTGAAGTTGTGGGAACGGACGGAAAAGACGATTGCCTTTGTCACCCACTCAATCCCTGAAGCGGTCTATCTGAGCACCAAGATTGTGGTCATGAGCCCACGACCGGGTCGGATTACGGATGTGATTGAAAGCACTCTGCCGAAAGAGCGGCCTTTGGAAATTCGGGAGACGCCGGAGTTTCTGGCGATTGCACACCGTGTGCGTGAAGGATTGCGGGCAGGGCATGCGGATGAGTGATATCATTGCAGATGTCGTTCGGCACGCGTCTGTGACGACGTCCCGCCCGCCATCCCGCTGGTTTGTCTGGGGGGCAGTATGAAGTCTGTTATCCCTGTTCTTACTGTCGTTGTCGCGATTCTAGGGTTCTGGTTGCTGGCGGTGATCCCGATGAATATGCATCTGGTTGCCGATCAGGCACAGCGGGAAGGGATGCTTGTTGAGCCTGATACCCCCGCAGTGCGCCAAGAGATTGGCGGTATAGGGCTTGCCCTGCGCAATCCTGATCTGATTCCACTGACATATCAGTTCAAACGTCCGCGCCTGCCCAGCCCACAGCAGGTTGCAGGCGAGATGTTTGATACGATCTTTGCCAAGAAAGTGACATCGAAGCGGTCGCTGGTCTACCATGGTTGGGTGACGTTGGCGCCGACCTTGCTGGGCTTTGCAATCGGAACCGGCTTGGGCATTCTGCTGGCTGTCGGCATTGTTTATAGCCGCGTTATGGATCGGTCTGTCATGCCTTGGGCGATCGTCAGCCAGACGATCCCCATTCTCGCGTTGGCGCCGATGGTGATTGTTGTGCTTGGTTCAATGGGCATACAGGGGCTGTTTCCAAAGTCATTGATTGCCGCGTATCTGTCTTTTTTCCCTGTCGTTGTTGGCATGGTGAAAGGATTGCGTAGCCCGTCAGCAATGCAGTTGGATCTACTGCGGACTTATAACGCGTCCGATACGCAAAGTTTCTGGGCATTGCGACTTCCTGCATCTGCGCCTTACTTGTTTGCCTCTTTGAAGATCGGGATATCGGCGTCTTTGGTCGGGACCATTGTGGCTGAGCTGCCGACTGGCGCGCGCGCTGGATTTGGTGCGCGGATGCTGGTGGGTGATCAGTATGGGCAGCCTTTGGTATCATGGGCCGCATTGTTTGCGGCAGCTTTGACGGCGGCAGCACTGGTCGGTCTTTTTAGTGCGATTGAGCGGGTAACCCTGCGACGTATGGGGATGGGCGCGGCATGATCTATGTAGTGACCGGTTTGATCCTTTGGATCCTTGGATGGTGGGTGAATGTCCGCCTGGCGAATGGCGCATCCTCTGATAGCACGGCTGTCAAAATTGCGGTGCCAGCGATATTTGGCTTGGTAATTGTCGTCGTTTGGGAGTTGATGGTGCGCGGTTTTGAAGTGAACCCGGTTATCCTGCCTGCGCCTTCGGCGGTTCTGGAACGGCTTGGCCAAGAAGGGCCAATACTTTGGGCCGATTTCCGTCAAACTGTCATCAAAGGTGCGATGAGCGGCTATATCATTGGTGCCGTTGCTGCATTTGTTGTGGCCATCATTGCGGATAGGTCCGAATTCCTGACACGTGGAATCCTTCCGGTGGGCAGTTTTATGGCTGCCTTGCCGATCGTAGGGACCGCGCCCATTTTGGTCAAATGGCTGGGCAGCGATTGGGAATCCAAAGCCGCTGTGGTGGCTGTAATGGTTTTCTTTCCGATCCTAGTGAATACTGTTGCGGGCCTGAAAGAAACGAACACCATGCAGCGGGATCTGATGCGGACCTATGCGGCGGGCTACTGGCCCACATTGTTCAAGCTCCGTTTGCCTGCTGCGATGCCATTCATTTTCAACGGTTTGAAAATAGGTACAACGCTTGCTCTGATTGGCGCGATTGTCGCTGAGTTTTTCGGCTCGCCAACAGTTGGAATGGGCTTCCGCATCTCTACCAGCTTTGGACAGCTTGCGCTTGATATGGTCTGGGCCGAGATTGTGGTGGCGGCCTTGGCCGGTAGCGCCTTTTATGGGCTGATGACCTTGATCGAAAAACGGGTAACCTTCTGGCATCCGTCACAGAGATAACCAACGACCCTGATAAACGGGGCATAGTATTAACCAACCGACTTGGAGGTCGAATGATGAAAAAGTTTATGATGGCGGCGGCATGTGCCGCAGGATTGACGGCAGCACCGGTATTCGCGGAAGGGCATGCCAACACGGTAACGTTGCAGTTGCAGTGGGTCACGCAATCCCAGTTCGCGGGCTACTACGTGGCACAGGACAAAGGCTTCTATGAAGAAGAAGGTCTGGAAGTAACGATCCTGCCAGGTGGCCCTGATATTGCACCACCTCAGGTGCTGGCAGGCGGCGGCGCGGATGCGATGCTGAACTGGATGCCATCCGCGCTTGCGGCGCGTGAAAAGGGTTTGCCAGTAGTGAACATTGCCCAGCCGTTCAAGACATCCGGCTTGATGCTGACGTGCTGGAAAGATACCGGCATCACCTCCGTTCAGGACTTCAAAGGTAAGACAATCGGCGTTTGGTTCTTTGGCAACGAGTATCCGTTCCTGAGCTGGATGAGCAAGGAAGGCATCAGCACTGACGGCGGTGAGGACGGCGTGACCGTGCTGAAACAGGGCTTCAACGTGGACCCGTTGTTGCAGCGTGAAGCGGATTGTATCTCAACGATGACGTACAATGAATACGGTCAGGTGCTTGATGCAGGCGTTAGCCCTGATGAGCTGGTGACGTTCAAATACGAAGACCAGGGTGTCGCAACGCTAGAAGACGGAATTTATGTCCTCGAAGATAATCTCAAGGATGACATGTTTGTCGATAAGATGACCCGCTTTGTCCGCGCGTCGATGAAGGGGTGGGAATACGCAGCAGCCAACCCCGAGGAAGCAGGCGCCATCATCATCGAGAATGATGAAACCGGTGCGCAATCCGAAGAAGCGCAGGTACGTATGATGAAAGAAATCGCCAAGCTTACAGCTGGTTCTACTGGCGCATTGGTCGAAGCTGACTTCCAGCGCACTGTGGACACGCTGCTGGCTGGTGGCTCTGATCCGGTGATCTCCAAGCAGCCAGAGGGTGCATGGACGTCTGTGATCACCGATGCTGCTTTGAAATAAGCTGACACCGATCACGGACTGCAGGGGCTGGCGCGAAATCGCTGGCCCCTTTTGTTTTGAGGGGAGCGGCCTGCCCAACGCCGCAAGGGCTAAGATCTCTTGCAAAGCAGCAACCTAGACACTTGCGCATCTGACTTGCTTAGTCTGAAAACAAGTCGAATTGGCAAACTGGATCGAACGTGAGCGGCGAAACAGGGCTGGATGAGCTTATTAAGTCTCTCTCAGCAGTTCTCGTTGATGGCCTGCATTTTTTCGTGACACTTCCGGCCGATCAGAATCTGGCAGATTTTGAGCCTCGTATGATGTTCAAAGAATCAGAGTGTACGACCTATATTCTATTGAAGTCCGAGGCGGAGACGTATGGCTTAGCTTACGACTTCCCGTGCCGAATGATCACGCTCAACATTCATTCTTCTCTTGAAGCGGTGGGGTTCATGGCCCGAATCGCGACTGAGTTTGCAAAGTGTGAGATGGGTATAAATCCTGTGTCCGGCTTCTTCTATGATCATCTATTTGTACCGGACGGTCGCCAGCATGACGCGATGAAGGTTCTGCCGGAAATGTGCCAAAGCTGAGATGTCTCACTTGCGGTAACAAGGTTGCGCTGCTGCCCTATTGGAAAAGGCCAGTGCGATCACTGGCCTTTTCCATTCAGTTATTGGGGGAAACTTAGAGAACCGTAACTTTGGTTCCGATTGGCACGCGCTGGTACAGATCTTGTACATGCTCGTTCAACATACGGATACAGCCGTTGGAGACGGAGCGACCGATTGATTTTGGCGCTGTTGTGCCGTGGATGCGGAAATACGTGTCTTTGCCGTTCTGGAACAAATAAAGCGCACGTGCACCCAGAGGATTACCGGGGCCTCCGGGCTGAGCTTCTGTATTGCCGATGAAGCGGGCGTAAGCATCTGGGTCACGCTCGATCATTTCATCGGTCGGGCGCCACGTCGGCCATTCCTTTTTCACTGAGATCGTTGCGGAGCCGGTAAATTCGAGACCTGCTTTACCTACACCAACGCCATAGCGCATTGCCTGTCCGACATCAGTGATAAAATACAGATAGTAGCTGCGTGGCAGGATCAGCATTTCGCCGACTTGATAGTTCTTCTTCACGCGCACCATTTGCGGCGTTGGATCAAAAGCAGCTGCTTGGGCAGAGGCGAGCTGGGGAAGGGCAGTGGCGGCAATAGTGCTTGCAATAAATGTACGGCGGCGCATTTTACGGTCCTTTTGCGGATGAATTGGGGTTAATGTCGCCAAAATACCTAAATTATCAAGCCCAGAACAGAAAAACCGGCCATTCGTTGCAGAATGGCCGGTCAAATCTTTGTGCTTTGCGCGTGCGAATTTATATCCGCGCCGCAATCAGCGGCTTACGCGAGGGCGATGTTTGTCGCGGATTCGCGGCCATCACGGCCAGCTTCGATGTCGAAAGTCACTTTCTGGTTGTCGGCCAGACCTGTGAGGCCAGCGCGCTCAACAGCTGAGATGTGCACGAACACGTCTTTGCTGCCGCCATCGGGTGCGATAAAGCCGAAGCCTTTTGTTGTGTTGAACCATTTTACGGTGCCAGTAGCCATTCCGTAGTCTCCTAAGTTTAGATGCCATCCGCAGTGTGCGATGGCCCGGCTTGGTCGGTCTGTAATCGAGAGACTGAACGCGGTAGCGGAGACAGTGGTCTGGATAAAGATAACGTTTGCATTCTGAGATATGGCATAATGACCGCAGAATTTCAAGTGTCATGGGGGCTGCTGGCAAACATCTGCCATCGAAGCGCAGATGGCCTTATAGCTATAATAACCTATGGGGTTTAATGAAAAAACACCGAGCTTGGTCGGAAAAATGACCGACTTGGAGACGTGATTTTGTGTCAGCTCAGCAGCCATTGCAAGGCGTGAAACTCATGATCCGAATCTGCAAGGGCGACATTTGTCTACCCGTTTTTGTGCTGGGTTTTCTTAAGATTTGCTTTTCCGGTCCTACTTGTTGACATGCCGTCGCCGCACGTCTGCCTTGATTGTCTTTGAAGGTGCAAAAACCGGCCCTTGTGTGATCTGCCGGCGCTATAGGCAGTAACGAGGAACCAGCGGATGCGAATATTGGCAGTGGATGATGACCCATTGATGCTGGACGTCTTGGGTGTCGCTCTTGAAGAGAACGGTTTTGATGACATTACTTTTGCGGCCACAGCAGAGGATGCGCTGGAATTAATTGAGGTGGCCAAGGTGCCATACGATGTGTTTCTGCTGGATATCATGCTGCCAGAAATCAGCGGAATTGAGGTCTGCGCCAAGTTGCGCACGTTAGACCGCTATCGCGCGACACCTGTTGTGATGATCACTGCAAGCCGGGCCCGCGATATGATGAAACGCGCATTCGAGGCTGGCGCCACCGATTTTGTGAATAAGCCCTTTGATCCGCTGGAACTGGTGACCCGAATCCGGCTCGCGGCGATGCTTAATGACAGCCAGCAACGCGAACGGGACAATGTGGCTGCGCTGGAGAAATTCGCGCGCCTTGCCGATGTTTCGTTTGATGAACCGTTTGACCTGCAGGTACGGCCCTGCGTGAAGCGTTTTTTGAGCCTTGAGAACGAGTTTCTGCGGCGCGGAGACTCCCGCCTTCCGGTGTCATTGTTCAGCGTGCAGATTGACAACGCACTGGGGCTTTTCCGCGGGCGGAAGCCGGCGCAATTCAGGGCAGTGGTCGAGGCCGTTAGTCAGGCATTGAGTGACGTGGTCGACCCCCGAAATTGCTACTATGCCTATGCTGGAAGAGGAACAATTTTTTTGGTGGCCCATGAAGCGGCGACATTTAACCAGACTGATTTGCAGCGCCGCGTGAAACACGCGCTTGACGGACATTGGGACGATCACATGACAGGCGTATCAAAGGCGCCAACGATTACTGCGCGCCGGATCAAAGGGCCGGATTCCTGGCCCGGCAAGATGGCCGCAGATGTCATGCGCAGTTACCAATCCCGTGCCGATCTGGGCAGTCAGGCCGATCCGTTTGAGGTGCAGGGACTGTTCGAGAGGCTGTCTGTCCGGATTGGAGGGGCTTGATCAGGGCTGATAGTTTGCCCGAAAAAGGAGTGTTTGTTCATACAGCGCATATTGTAATGCTCTGTGCCTAACTCTTTCGACAATGGCTGATCCGCTAAAAGAAAGGGCGACCCTGCGGCCGCCCTCCCTTACGTATTCTAACGCATGAATTTCTTATGCTTCAGGCGCTTTGGTTCCAGCGCATCGGCACCAAGGCGGCGTTTCTTGTCCTCTTCGTAGTCTTCGAAGTTGCCTTCAAACCACTCCACATGGGCCTCACCTTCGAAGGCAAGAATATGGGTGCAGATCCGGTCAAGGAAGAAGCGATCGTGGGAAATGACTACGGCACAACCGGCGAAGTCTACCAAAGCATCTTCAAGCGCACGCAGGGTTTCCACGTCCAGATCGTTGGTAGGTTCATCGAGCAGCAGCACATTGCCGCCGGACTTCAGCAGACGTGCCATGTGAACACGGTTGCGCTCACCACCTGACAGCAGGCCGACCTTCTTTTGCTGGTCGCTACCTTTGAAGTTGAAGGAAGAGCAATAGGCGCGGGAGTTTACTTCGGCATCGCCAAGCTGAATCAGTTCTGCGCCGCCTGTGATCGCCTGCCATACGTTGTCATCGGAGTTCAGGTCATCGCGCGACTGGTCCACGTAAGACAGTTCAACGGTGTCACCAACCTCGATCGTGCCCGCATCAGGCTGTTCTTGACCGGTAAGCATCTTGAAAAGGGTAGATTTGCCGGCACCGTTGGGGCCGATCACGCCGACAATACCACCGGGCGGCAAAGAGAAGCTGAGGTTTTCAACAAGAAGCTTGTCGCCCATGGCTTTGGACAGTCCTTCAACTTCCATCACCTTGTTGCCCAAACGTTGGCCGTTGGGGATAACGATCTGCGCTGTGGCGAGCTTTTCGCGCTCTGACTGGTCTGCCATCTCGTTATAGGATTTGATACGCGCTTTGGATTTGGATTGGCGTGCCTTGGCACCCTGACGCATCCATTCCAATTCCCGCTCCAGAGTCTTCTGACGGGATTTGTCTTCGCGGGATTCCTGGCTCAGACGTTTTGCCTTTTGCTCCAGCCAGTCAGAGTAATTGCCCTCACAAGGGATGCCGCGGCCACGGTCAAGCTCAAGAATCCAAGTGGTGATGTCATCCAGGAAGTAACGGTCGTGGGTGACGATCAGAATTGTGCCCTTGTAGGCGATGAGGTGCTGTTGCAGCCATGCGATCGTTTCGGCGTCAAGGTGGTTGGTCGGTTCGTCCAACAGCAGCATTTCGGGCGCTTCCAGCAGCAGTTTGCACAGTGCTACGCGGCGCGCTTCGCCGCCGGAAAGATCATTGATGTTCGCGTCATCCGGAGGGCAGCGCAGCGCTTCCAGGCTCACGTCGATCTGGCTGTCGAGGTCCCAGAGGTTTTCTGCGTCGATCTGGTCTTGCAGTGCTGCCATCTCATCTGCGGTCTCGTCCGAGTAGTTCATCGCCAACTCGTTATAGCGGTCAAGGATTGCCTTTTTGCCAGCAACGCCGAGCATCACATTCTCACGCACAGTCAGCGTCGGATCCAGCTTTGGTTCCTGCGGAAGATAGCCGACTCGCACGCCTTCAGCGGACCAAGCTTCCCCTGTGAAGTCTTTGTCCATGCCGGCCATGATTTTCATCAATGTGGATTTACCGGCGCCGTTCACGCCAACTACCCCGATTTTTACGCCGGGTAGAAAGTTGAGGTGGATGTTTTCAAAGCATTTTTTGCCACCGGGGTAAGTCTTGGAGACCCCTTGCATGTGGTAGACGTATTGATATGCGGCCATTTCGCTGTTCCTCGTATGAGTCAGGGTTTGCCTTGCAATATCTGGCACGCAAGGCAAGATCAACGGCACAAGGGTTGCGGGCTAAAAGCATAGCGAATGTCGGTGAGTTCCGAGGCGACCTGAGCGGCAGCCATCAGCGAATTAAGAAAACGAATTCACGGGTAAGCGAGTCGCTTTCCCGGCAGTCGGCATTTTCCAATGCGCGTAGCCGGAAAGGTCGCGAACCGATAATATGCCTCATTGTGGGTCGATTGATTATTCTTACTGAATAATTAGGGCCGATTTCCTGAGAACTGAGAAAAAATAGGTCAAAATGTCGCAGCGGATGGTGCTAGAGTTTTTGCAACCTCTCCGGGCATTTGCCCAGGCTGGCGGGAGGGAAACCGGACTGCTGTTTTGACGCAGTCACAAGCAGGGGAAATATAATGTCTCAAACCACACTTATCGTGGGGCTGGATGGGTCGGATGCGGGTAAGCGCGCGCTCGATTTCGCGACAGCCCGGGCAAAGCTGATAGGCGATTGCAGCATTTTGATAGTTTACGTGATCGAATGGTCGCCGTTCAGTTTTCAGACCGCCGAAGAAAATGAAATGCGTCACGCACGCCGCGAAGAAGAACTGAAGCTTGCCCATGAGCGGGTTATTGAGCCTGCAGTTGCGATGGCGCAATCGGATGGCTGCACCGTGAAGGGGATCGTGAAACATGGTGATGTTGCCGAAATCCTGGAAAAGCTCGCCAAAAAGCACAACGCGTCTCAAATCGTCGTGGGACGGGTCGGCGAGCGGAACATAAAAGAGCGGTTGTTTGGCGGCGTGACAGGCAGACTTGTTGCTGCGTCGAGCGTTCCGATTACGGTCATTCCATAAGGGGATAGATATGAAACGATTTATTACAAGCGGTTTAGCGGCAGCGGCATTGGCCCTGCCCACATTGGCAGCCGCACAGGATGCGGTTTCATTCGACCAGAAGGTCAACGATGTTTTCGCCGGCTCCACAGGCTGGTTCGTGAATTTGATCTTCATGAACCTGCCCGGGACAAGCTTTCCTTGGATCGTGCTGTGGCTGGTTGTTGCTGCCTCGATTTTCACGATTTATTTTGGTTTCATTCAGTTCAAAGCTTTCGGTCATGCGATCAGCCTGGTCAAAGGCGACTATTCGGATCCTGAAGATGCGGGCGAGGTCAGCCACTTTCAGGCGCTGACAACGGCGCTGTCCGGTACTGTTGGTTTGGGCAATATTGCCGGCGTTGCGGTTGCTGTCGGTATTGGTGGCCCGGGGGCGACTTTCTGGATGATTATTGCCGGCCTGTTGGGCATGGCATCCAAGTTCACGGAGTGTACGTTGGGTGTGAAGTACCGGAACGAGTATCCTGATGGATCAGTTTCAGGTGGTCCCATGTACTACATGACCAAAGGCTTCAAAGAGCGTGGCCTGCCAGGTGGTAGAGTATTGGCTGTGATTTTTGCGATCTTCACCATCGGCGGTGCATTGGGCGGCGGGAACATGTTCCAAGCGAACCAAGCGCATGCGCAGATTACCCAGATCACGGGTGACTTTTCAGGCCTCATTACCGGCGGCATCTTTGCTGTCGTCGTGTTCATGGTAATCGTTGGCGGGATCAAATCCATTGCATCTGTGACAGAGAAGGTCGTGCCGTTCATGGGTGTGATGTATGTTGTCGCCGCGTTGATCATCTTGATCGTGAATGCTGACCAGATCGGCTGGGCCTTTGGCCAGATTTTCGCCGGTGCCTTTACGGGTTTGGGTGTTGCTGGCGGTTTTGTAGGCGCTTTGATCCAGGGCTTTAAGCGGGCGGCTTTCTCAAACGAAGCCGGCGTGGGTTCAGCAGCGATTGCGCACTCTGCCGTGCGGACGAAAGAGCCAGTGACAGAGGGTGTTGTTTCCCTGCTGGAGCCATTTATTGATACGGTGGTGATCTGCACCATGACAGCGCTGGTTATCACGATCTCCGGCGTGTTGGTGATGGACCCAGCGACGGGCAACTTCGTGCTCAACGAGGCTGGAAATGCGATCCAGACGACGGATGGCTCTTCTGGTGTGGCGCTGACATCTGCCGCTTTCGCAACAGGCTTCAGCTGGTTCCCATATGTTTTGGCAGTTGCGGTGGTCCTGTTCGCCTTCTCGACCATGATCAGCTGGTCCTATTACGGTCTTAAGGCATGGACCTACCTGTTTGGTGAAGGAAAAACGACCGAGCTGATCTTTAAGCTGATCTTCTGCTTCTTCATCATCGTAGGTGCAGCAGCGCAGCTGGGCGCGGTAATCGACTTCTCCGATGCGATGATCTTCGCAATGGCGGTGGTGAACATCACGGCGCTGTACTTCCTGATGCCAATCGTCAAGCGTGAGATGAACAGCTACTTCGGTCGCCTTAAGACCGGCGAGATCGCCAAGTTCGATAACGGTCTCTGATTGACAAATGGTGGGGCTTCCCCTCCTTTCGGCCCCTGAGATACCTCGGGGGCCATTTTTCTTTGCGCCATGATATTCCATATGCGGCACCCGGTCAGGTTATCGGGCTGTTGGGCGGTTCGTTTGATCCGGCCCACGCTGGCCATGCGCATATCACGCGTGAAGCGCTCAAACGCTTTGGTCTGGATCAGGTCTGGTGGCTTGTTAGCCCCGGCAACCCGCTTAAATCCCATGGTCCAGCGCCTATGGATCAGCGCCTTGAACAGGCGCGTGCAGTGATGCAGCATCCGCGCGTAAAGGTGACAGGTATCGAAGAGCGCCTTGGCACACGCTACACCGCCGCAACGTTACGTGCGCTGCAAGCGATTTATCCAAAGCAGCGGTTCGTTTGGTTGATGGGCGCAGATAATCTGGCGCAGTTCCATCTTTGGCAGGACTGGCAAGACATCGTTCATTCGGTGCCGATGGGAATACTTGCACGTCCGGGGCAACGAATCTCTGCTCGGATGAGCCGCGCAGCGACACTTTATGCGCCCTACAGAATACCGGGGCGTTTTAGTCAGAAGCTTGCCCATGCGCGCGCGCCGGCATGGTGTTTTGTAAATGTGCCGATGATGGATGTTTCCTCGTCCGCTATCCGGGCCTCCGGAGAATGGTCAGCGTAGACGGGCCGAGCATAGACCGGCAGTCAGGATGATGATCAATCCGGTCCACGTCCAGACATCAGGCAGGTCTCCGAAGATCACCCAACCAAGCCCAACGGCTGCGACCAGCTGGAAATAAACCAGCGGCGCGATGCGCGTTGCTGGTGCCAGCTTGTACGCGTAGAGTAGCAGCAGGTTCCCCAACATAGAGCATAAGGCAGAGGTAACCGTGAGTGCCGCAACCGCGCCTGTCATTGTTGGAATTTGCGTTAGCCCGAATGGAAGCAACAGTAGTGCGGATATAAAGAGCTGTGTAAACGTAAGGGCCATCGGGCTGCCAAGGGGACCAAGCCAGCGCGACATGGTCAAGAATATGCCGTAGCAGGTACCCGCTGCAACGGCCCATAGAACGCCTGCGCTGGTTTCAATTCCGGGCCGGACCACGATCAGAACGCCGATAAATCCTGCGATCACTAGGGCAGAGCGCAGCACCGTCACCGGCTCACGTAGGAACAGTACAGCCAGCGCGTAGCTGATAAGTGGTCCGATAAAGAATGCTGCAAAAACGGTTGCGACATCTTCGATCCTGAGGGCCGTCTGGATACAGGTAATTCCGACAGCGAGAATTGCTGCGCGCAGCCAGATGCGCCAATTTCGCAAGAGTGCCCAAGCGCTACGCGGCACGAACGGCAAAACAACCAGAGCGCCGACTAGAAACCGTGACCAAGCGACGAAGATCGGCGCTGTCGCATAGGAGCCTGTCAACAGCTTGCCGGCGCTATCTCCTGCGGGGATCAACGACATGGCGAGAAACATGATAAGGACAGCGCGTTGCATCAGGCTGGCTAGCATGCACGTCGATGGACAGAAAGTGATTTTTGACCGCTTGTGGCGGGGACCGCTCTTGCGCTACCTCTAGGTCATGAAACGCGCATTATCACGACGGCATTTTCTGGGTACGGCTGCGGCAGCAGCAAGTTTGATGGGCGCGTCTGCCGTTCGGGCGGCCCCGCCAGAGGCTTCTTTGCGACCGATGCTGCGTGGCGAAGATTTCTTTAAACGTGCTGTGCGCAGCGCCAAAGATATCGTGGGCGAGGCAAGGCTAACCGACAAGGTTTCCTTCGTGGTGGCCGATCTGAATTCTGGCATGACGCTTGAGAGCGCGGACGCTGTAACGTCCCGTCCACCTGCCAGCGTAACGAAAGCGATCACCGCCCTATATGCGCTGGACGCCCTTGGACCGGATCACCGTTTCGAGACCCGGCTATTGGCCACCGGTGGCGTGTTAGATGGCGAGATTCTGGGTGATCTGGTTTTGGTGGGGGGGAATGATCCCACATTAGACACTGACACACTGGCTACGATGGCTGCCAATCTGAAGGCGGCGGGGATCATCGGTGTCAGGGGCGATTTCAAGGTTTACGAAGCAAGCCTGCCTGTGTTGGACCGGATCGACCCCGAGCAGCCTGATCAGGTCGGCTATAATCCGGGGGTTTCGGGGCTCGCGCTGAATTACAACCGTGTCCATTTCGAGTGGAAGCGCGCGAATGGCAAATATTCCATCACGATGGAAGGCCGGACTGAACGGTACCGCCCAGCCGTTAGAATGGCGGCGATGCAGGTCAGGGACCGGTCTTCTCCAGTCTACACCTATGAGAACCGTTCGGGCCGCGATGCATGGACGGTTGCACGTGGAGCCCTGGGCGGTAGCGGTGCGCGCTGGTTGCCGGTGCGCAAGCCGGGTCTTTATGCCGGTGAGGTATTCGAAAGCCTTGCAGGGTCGAACGGTATTCGCCTAGGCGCGCCCAAGATGATATCGGATCTGCCCGTTGGTGAGGTGCTGGTCGATAATCAGAGTGAGGATTTGCGCAGTATCCTGCGCGACATGCTGAAGTGGTCAACGAATCTGACCGCTGAAATGATGGGGCTGGCCGCCACAGCCGCGCGCGGCAAACCCGCCGATAGCCTGAAGGCATCAGCACAAGAGATGAATGATTGGGCTCAATCGAGTTTGGGCATGCAGTCTGCCGCGTTGGTCGACCACTCGGGCCTTGGTGATGACAGCCGCTTGACTGCCAGCGATATGGTGATTGCCTTGCTGAAAGTTCACGCGGAAGGGATGCGCGATATCCTGAAGCCGATTGTGATGCGAGACGACAGCCGCAGGGTGATAAAGGATCATCCGATTAAGGTCGATGCAAAGACCGGCACACTAAACTTTGTTTCATCACTTGCAGGCTACCTGACAGGGCCTGACGGAACTGAGATGGCTTTTGCGATCTTTGCAGCAGACGAAGGTATCCGCGCGACGCTTACCCGTGCGGAACGCGAAGGCCCGCCCGGTGGCGTAAGCTGGAACCGCCGCGCAAAACGCATGCAGCAGCAGTTGTTGGAGAGGTGGGGCATGCTATACGGCGCCTGAAGCTGTTCAGCTTAGGTGACGCGCACGTGCGCCACGTTCAATCGCGGCGGCGTGCAAACGGTCGATCTCCAGTTCGTAGCGGATTTCTTCAAGCAAGCGCAGCTCTGTCTCTTCCAATGTGCCGTCTGCTGCGGCCACGTCGCAGGCCAATGCATAGGCTGTCTCGTTGAGGCGGTCCGGCAGCGCTTCCTTGATTAAACCGAAAAGCGCATCAAGCCCGTCTTCCTGTTCGAACAAATCAAATACCATCTGGCTGACGGTTTTGATGCGGTCCACATCGAAGTCTGAGAAAATCGGGAGCAGGTTCACTGCGGACTGAATCTTGATCAGTTCGGTCGTGCCGATATCGCCATCAGAGGCAGAGACAGCGACCATAACCGCTATCAGAGAATCCTGTGCGCTGAGCGCGAGAGACGGGTCATTTGTCATAGGATGGGTCCTTTGCGCGCGACTGGTTGGCTTGCAGAATATTGACGGCGTGGGCCTTGCGCAATAGATGAAGCGACAGCCGCGCGATTGGGCGCGGGTGATAATTTTCGGGAAGTCTGATATGTCTGAGATGCGGGATGCAGCAATGCAGAGCAAAGCGTGGCCTTTTGAAGAAGCGCGCCGGGTGCTCAAACGCTATCAGGGTAAGATGCCCGAGAAGGGGTATGTGTTATTCGAAACAGGTTATGGCCCCTCCGGTCTGCCACATATCGGCACCTTTGGTGAGGTGGCGCGCACGACGATGATCCGACGCGCATTTGAGGCGATCAGTGATATCCCAACGCGGCTGATCTGTTTTTCAGATGATCTGGACGGTATGCGCAAGGTGCCGAGCAATGTGCCAGACCCAGAAGCCTTGGCAGAGCATCTGCAAAAACCGTTGACTTCGGTGCCAGACCCGTTTGGCGAATACGACAGCTTTGGTGATCATAATAACGCGATGCTGCGCCGGTTCCTCGATACATTTGGTTTTGAGTACGAATTTTACTCGGCTACAGAATTTTATGGCACCGGACAGTTTGACGAAACGCTGATGCGCGCGGCAGAGAAGTACGACGAGATCATGGCTGTGATGCTGAAATCTCTACGCGAAGAGCGCCGCCAGACCTATTCGATATTTCTGCCCATTCACCCCGAAACCGGTCGCGTGATGTATGTGCCGATGAAGAAAGTGGATGCCAAGGCAGGCACAATCACTTTTGACACTGAAGAGGGCGAAGAAATGACTTTGCCCCTGACAGGCGGGAATGTGAAGCTTCAGTGGAAGCCGGACTTTGGCGCGCGCTGGGCGGCGCTTGGTGTTGATTTCGAAATGTACGGCAAGGACCATTCGACCAACACGCCGATTTACGATTCTATCTGCCGGATACTGGGTGCCCGCGCGCCAGAGCACTTCACCTATGAGTTGTTTCTGGATCAGGATGGTCACAAGATTTCCAAGTCGTCGGGCAACGGCCTGACGATCGACGAATGGCTTACCTATGCCAGTGCCGAATCCCTGTCTTACTTCATGTATCTCAAGCCGAAGACGGCCAAGCGCATGTATTTCGATGTGATTCCGAAGGCTGTGGATGAATACCACCAGCAATTGCGCGCCTATGAAACGCAGGACATCAAGGCCCAGTTGAACAATCCTGTGTGGCATATTCACGGTGGCGACGTACCAAAATCTGATATGGTCGTGCCGTTCTCAATGTTGTTGAACCTTGCGTCGGTCTCATCGGCCGAGGACAAAGCACAGCTATGGGGCTTTATCCAGCGCTATGCACCCGAAGCGACACCTGAAAGCCACCCCGGTATGGATGCGGCGGCAGGCTATGCTGTGCGGTATTACAATGATTTTGTGAAGCCAGCAAAAGTGTTCCGCGCGCCGACCGAACTGGAGCGCGAAGCATTGGAAGACCTGCGCGCACAACTTGCTGCGTGGGATGGCGGTCTGGATGCCGAAGCGCTGCAAACCATGGTCTTTGCTGTCGGAAAGGACCGGTTCGAGCCGCTGCGTGACTGGTTCACCGCGCTTTATGAGGTTTTGCTTGGAGCATCCCAAGGGCCGCGCTTTGGCGGTTTTATCGCGCTGTACGGCGTTGATGAAACCGTTTCTCTGATCGACGATGCGCTGGCGGGAAAACTCACCAAGGCGTGAAACTCTTGCCCTCTGGCTTGCGTGATTTAGCTTATAACACGCAGGTCAGAGGAGTTGGCGAGATGAGAATACTGGTATTGGCCACAGCTATGGCAGTCATGGGGGCGTGTGGCGCGTTGGCGCAGAATGCCGATATCCGGAGTACCATCAGCAGCCAGTTCGAAGCGTTCAAAGTCGATGATTTCGCCACGGCATTTACATTTGCCAGCCCCAGCCTTCAGCAATTTTTCCAATCCGCCGACAATTTCGGAATGATGGTGACGCAAGGCTATCCGATGGTGTGGCGGCCTGCGGAGGTGACCTATCTCGAGCTACGTGAAGAGGCAGGTACGTTTTGGCAGAAGGTCCAGATCATAGACGCCGAAGGTCGTGCGCATTATCTTGAGTACCGGATGATTGAGACTCCGGAAGGCTGGCGGATCAGTGGCGTTCAGATCCTTGATGCACCAGGCGCAGCGGTCTGAAATGCAACGCCACCGTGACGGTGGCGTAGCGGCCGATTAAGCCCTTGTTGATATTTCCCAATGCCTGTCCGGCAGTTGCGCCGGAGAAGCGCGAAAGGGATACATATGAACATGGCTACATACACGCCTGCCCCCTACTCAGAGGGTCTGGCGGCATATTCGAACGGGAACGGTACTCCGGGATCTCCTAGTTATGCCACCTCGGGGGATGGTGTCTTTGTCCCGGCAGATCAGGATTTTGGCGGCGCGTTGGAAATTCTGAAAACCGACAGCACGCAAAGAGTACGCTACAAAGGTCAAACGCCGATCGAGCCTGGTTGCTATGTCCAGATCAAGGTCCGGGTAAAAGCGATCAGTGGCAATTTGCCAGCGATCCGCATTGCAGCCTATGCAGCGCAATCGAACGGCTCTGCCATTCCGGGCGTTGTTACCGAAGGCGCAACCACGCCGTTGACGGCATACGGTAACGTTGTTGAGGTCAGTGCAATTATTGGCATCGGCAACCGCGCCGGAGTCGACATGGTGTGGGGGCCAAGTGCTGCTTACGGGCATTTTGGCATTGATCTGATCGGGCAGAACGGTGGCATTGTGCGTATCGATGACTTCGAGATCAATGACGTCTCAAATCTGTTTCTGGGAGACATTGTTGCGACAGTAGATGTACGCGATTTTGGTGCTATCGGGGATGGTGTCACCGATGACACTGCTGCGTTCGAGGCTGCAAATCGTGCCGCGGATGGCCGGACGGTTTTGATTCCTTCAGGGACTTTCCGACTGAACGGAGATGTTACGTTCGACACGCCGACAAAGTTTGTCGGCAAGGTGAGCATGCCGACTGCCGCGGTACTGCTTTTGCGCAGAAACTTTGACCTTCCTAACTATATCGAGGCCTTCGAGGATGAAGAGCTTGCGTTTCGTAAGGCGTTTCAAGCCTTGCTCAACAACGCTGATCACGAATCCCTTGATTTGGGTGGCAGAAAGGTTGCGCTTACAAAACCCATTGATCTGCAGGCGGCGGTTCCAAACCGCACCAGATATGAGACCCGCCGCGCGATCCACAATGGTCAGTTGATCGCGCTTACTGGCGGCGATTGGGCGACGACGACGATCACCGCGCAGGCTACTTATGATCCGGGGAATTCGCGCACGCTGACAGGTGTTGCGAATGTGGCGAATATTCCGATTGGTAGCCATGTGAGCGGTGTAGGTGTCGGCCGCGAAATTTATGTGCGCGGCAAGAACGTTGCCCGCAACGAATTGACCTTGAATGGACCTTTGCACGATGCAGCGGGCACGCAAAACTTTACCTTCCGGCGTTACAAATACATGCTCGATTTTAGTGGATTCGATGTCATCGCTAAATTCGTCCTGCACAATATTGAATTCCAGTGTCAGGAACTGTGCAGCGGCATCATGTTGGCGAACGCGGGGACAATATTTACCGTTCGGGACTGTTTTATCACCACACCGAAAGATCGTGGAATCACATCGATGGGTGGTGGCTGTCAGGGCATGTTTATTGAGCGCTGTCAGTTTCTTTCATCCGAAAACGATGTGCCTGTATCCCAAAGAAAGACAATCGCGCTTAACGTTAACGCCAATGACGTGAAACTGCGCAACTGCAGGTCTGAACGGTTCAGGCATTTCGCGGTCATGACGGGTCAGAACCATCTCATCGTCGGGAACCACTTCTTTCAGGGTGATACGGTGAGCGGTGGCATCCGCTCCGCCGGTGTGGTTCTCGCAGAGCCATATGCTTCGTGCGTGTTCACCAACAACTATGTCGACAACGCATTCTTTGAGTGGACAAACGAGCGCGATCCAAGACCTGAATTCGACGGTGGCTTCTCCTTCAGCGCGCTTGATATCACCAGCAATATTTTTCTGTCAGGCGAGGTCGCAACCAGCTTTAGCTATCTGGTGGTGAAACCATATGGGGCAGGGCACTTTATCAGCGGATTGAATGTGGCGGGCAATCGCTTCCGGAGTATCAACGGGTATGTCGAACGAGCCGAGCGTGTCGATACCAGCTATGCAGACCTGAATTTCACGCGCATGCGCAACGTCCGGTTTGAGGGGAATTCGTTTCACGGGGTAAGCAAGCCAGTCGCGAATCCGCATTTGTTGGAAGTGTCTGAAAATACGAACAGTCAAACCTGGGTTGTAGAAACAGGACCAGGGCTGCCGTTCGAAGCGCGGTCGCTGAGTGTGGATGCGGTGGTGGTGCGTGGCGGCGTCCGAAACGCGTCTAATCAGCTCAATTACGACACACCTTTTGTGCGGGCGCAGCAGGGTCCGAACGCGGATCAAGTGCATGTCGTGTGGTCAGAACCCGTGCGCGGCAAGATCGCCGTTACGGCACGCATGGATAATGATGTCGTATAAATAAATAGGCTTCGGCGGAGAACCTGCCGGAGCCACACCCGCTAGAAATCGCGCCAGAGGCCAATTTTCAGCGCGCTGTTGTCCCAATTCCCTATCTCGGCCTCTCCTCCGAGCTTTACCCGAAACTTGCCTTTTTCGGGTTTGAAGACGAGAGAGGGGGCGAGCGTTGCGATAGTGGTCCCGTCAACGTGCGCTGTATAAAGTTGAAGCATACCGGTTGTAATATCGGTAAAATTTACACCCAGTGTAGCGTCAACTTTGCTGACATGCTGGGCGTAGGTCAAATCCCAGATAACAGCAGCTTCGACGGTCATCCAGCCCGAGGTCTCTGCCCATGACGTGCCGCGCCCCCAACTGACGCCTGTCCGAAAATGGGGGAGTATTTCGTCACCGAGCCATCCAACACCTGCCCCCAGCTCATACGCCCACTTTGATCTGGCATCCGGAGCGCTAAGCGCACGGCGCAGTGAAAATGTCGCGATCCCGCCATGTAGCGCGTTGCGTGGTCGGAACATGCCGATATCTGCGATCACCGTTGTTTTATCACTTAGACCATACTCAAGATATGTCTGGCTGGCTGTATCAAGGGTGTATGTGCTGGCGAACGATACTTCCATAAAAGCCGACCCCTGCTCACGTAGCCAAGGGCCCGCTTGGGTCATGGTGCCGATCAAGGCGATTATGAAAATGGGAATAAGGCGATGTAGCAAGATGGCAGAGCTCCTGCCTATATCTTGGTTAACATCTGTTAATAAAAAGTTACTTGTCACAAAGAAAAAGGTCCGGCGCTTTGGCCGGACCTTTTGGAGTTCTTGTTATACCGTGACGCGGTCGCCACGTGGTCCGGCAATCAGCCAGACGATGAAGCCGACGACAGGGAAGACGACCACGCCGAGGGTCCAGAGAATTTTTGCCAGACCTGATGCGCGGGATGTGAAGATTTGGTAAATCGCATAAATGTCAGCGATCAGTACCAGAATGCCGATAAGACCATATTCCATGATTTTTTTCCTAAGTTTGCTGCGTTGTTGCTTGAATATATAACACGTGGTGCGACAAAAGGTTCCAATGGCGGTGTTGTTATGAGCTCGGAAATTTTACTGGACGGCTCCAATGTACTGTTTTGGCAGGGCGGACAAACGAACAGCGCTGTTCCAGAACGCGTGGTAAGGGCGCTAATCGCGCGCAGGTATTCGCCACGGGTTTTCTTTGATCACAGCATCGGCAGGCACATGAACCTTGTCGAGTTGGAGGCGATAGCATCGCTCGCTGAGGTCATCATTGCACCGCGCGGCACACCAGCTGATCCGATGTTGTTGGCAGATAGCGCCGGTGGACGAATCCAGATCGTGAGCAATGACCGCTTTCGTGCGTGGCGCGATCATTACCCCTGCTTGCGCAATAGCACACTCGTGACGGGCCGGATCGGCAAAGGCGGGCGGCTGAGCTTCTCCAAAAAGCTCAGGGCCGCCGCGATCTAGCGGCCGCGCCGTTTGACCCCACCGCGCATACCGCCCCGCCCCATGCTGCTGCGGCCTGATTTTTGTTTGGCGTCGTCAACGGCTTTTTCTACCGCATACTGCCGCGCCATTGGATCGTCCGCGATGGCAAGGTCTACAGCCTCCAGCCGCTTTACCTCGTCGCGCAGGCGTGCGGCCTCTTCGAACTCAAGGTTTTCGGCTGCCTTGCGCATGTCGGTGCGCAACCCTTCCAGCACGGTTTGTAGATTGCCGCCCGCCAACGGATTGTCGATCTTTGCGGTGACGCGGTTCATATCCACGTCTCCTTTGTAGAGACCGGCAAGGATGTCCTCGACGTTCTTCTTGACCGTTGTTGGCGTGATGCCGTGCTCTTCATTGTAGGCAATCTGCTTCACGCGGCGGCGCTCGGTCTCGCCCATTGCGCGCTCCATGCTGCCGGTGATGCGGTCGGCATACATGATCACACGGCCTTCGGCGTTCCGCGCCGCGCGACCGATTGTCTGGATCAGCGACGTTTCCGAGCGTAGAAATCCCTCCTTATCCGCGTCCAGAATCGCGACAAGCCCACATTCGGGTATGTCCAGCCCTTCGCGCAGCAGGTTGATGCCTATAAGCACATCGAAGGCTCCAAGACGCAGGTCGCGCAAGATTTCGATCCGCTCGATTGTATCAATGTCCGAGTGCATGTACCGCACGCGGATGCCTTGTTCGTGCATGTATTCCGTCAGGTCTTCGGCCATGCGTTTGGTGAGTGTCGTGCAAAGCGTTCGCATGCCGTCTGCTGCAACCTTGCGCACCTCGTCAAGAAGATCATCGACCTGCATCTCGACGGGTCTGATTTCGATCACCGGATCAATCAGACCTGTGGGGCGAATGATCTGTTCGGTAAAGACACCGCCGGTCTGTTCGATTTCCCATGCCGCTGGTGTGGCAGACACAAATACGGACTGAGGGCGCATTGCGTCCCACTCCTCGAATTTGAGCGGGCGGTTATCCATGCAAGAGGGCAGGCGGAAACCGTGTTCAGCCAGCGTCATTTTGCGTCTGAAGTCACCTTTATACATCCCGCCGATCTGCGGGACGCTGACGTGGGATTCGTCAGCAAATACGATTGCATTGTCAGGGATGAATTCGAACAGGGTGGGGGGCGGCTCCCCCGGGGCGCGCCCCGTCAGATAGCGTGAGTAGTTTTCGATGCCGTTGCAGACACCTGTCGCTTCCAACATCTCAAGATCAAAATTTGTCCGCTGCTCAAGCCGCTGCGCTTCCAGCAGTTTGCCTTCGGCCACCAATTGATCGAGCCGCATCCGCAGCTCTTTCTTGATGCCGATGACGGCCTGATTCATCGTGGGTTTTGGCGTTACGTAGTGTGAGTTTGCGTAGATGCGCACCTGTTCCATTGTGCCGGTCTTTTCTCCGGTAAGCGGATCGAACTCTGTGATGCTTTCCAGCTCTTCGCCGAAGAACGAAAGCTTCCACGCGCGGTCATCAAGGTGGGCAGGAAAGATTTCCAAGCTATCGCCGCGCACACGAAATGCGCCCCGCTGGAATGCTGCATCATTACGTTTGTAGGCTTGCGCCACCAGATCGGCGATAACTTGTCGCTGGTCGTAGGAATTGCCAACCTTCAAATCTTGCGTCATCGCGCCATAGGTCTCGACCGAGCCGATGCCGTAGATGCACGACACCGAGGCCACGATGATCACGTCATCGCGTTCCAGCAAGGCGCGGGTGGCAGAGTGGCGCATCCGGTCGATCTGTTCATTGATCTGGCTTTCCTTCTCGATGAACGTGTCGGACCGCGCAACATAGGCTTCGGGCTGGTAATAATCGTAATAGCTGACGAAGTATTCGACCGCGTTGTCAGGAAAGAAACCCTTGAACTCACCATATAGCTGCGCTGCGAGTGTCTTGTTCGGGGCGAGAATGATCGCGGGGCGCTGTGTCTCTTCGATCATTTTCGCCATGGTAAAGGTCTTGCCCGTACCGGTCGCCCCCAGAAGAACCTGATTACGTTCGCCGTTGCGGATACCCTCAGACAGCTCTTTGATTGCGGTCGGCTGGTCGCCGGCTGGTTCGAACTCGGTCGCCAGCACAAATGTCTTGCCGCCCTCCAGCTTTGGTCGGGAGCGGACATCAGGCGCGGGGTTCGCCAGAATGGGCGTTGCGTCGCTTCTGTCGGTTTGTGCATAGGGCATGGGGCAGTCTCCGGTTGCGAGGCTTATAGGTGTCATGTTTTCGCCAGTGTTCAAGGCATGGGGCGCGATAACCTGTCATAAACTGTCAGTAGAGCGCGCTCTTGATCCATTCGGACAGGCATGTCATATCCAACCCAGCCAATGACGGAGAGCCTCAATGCGCGCACGAATCTATCAACCTTCCCGCAGATC
>Ga0209345_10001414_pt1 | contig 28717 bp, 22 predicted proteins | sample Cruoilmetagenom7_FD_187294 | JGI IMG/M metagenome (GOLD analysis project Ga0209345, IMG submission 187294) | Oil polluted marine microbial communities from Coal Oil Point, Santa Barbara, California, USA - Sample 7 (SPAdes) (version 2) | ecosystem: Environmental > Aquatic > Marine > Oil seeps ...
TGCCCATTTCCAGCATTATGAATAGCCCCATTAGCGACTGTACTACCATCACTCGATATAGAGACACTAAAACCATTTAGATCATTTTCATCTTCTCCATCCATATCTACACCTATTTGAGTCCAAATTCCTCCTATATTTTCATAAACTCGTACATGTCTAGGTGCTTGAAATATACTACCAACGTGTCCATTATAACGAGCACCAATAGCAACTATAGTTCCATCACTGGATAAGGAGACACTATAACCATTTTAATCATCAATAGCTTCGCTATCGATATCAGAGCCTATTTGAACTTGACTAAATATTAATAAAGGAAAAAGACTAAACAGTAAAGTATATTTCATAGTTTTTAAATTTAAGGATGGTTAAAAATATAAATATTTTTAAACCTAACTTAGTTATCCACATTTATATATATAATCATCTTTTTCTTTTAAAAATTTAAAAAATAAATAATGATTATAATAGCTTGTTAATAGAGGTATAACTTTATTGGTTTTAATTTTGATACTATCTTGTTGATGTTCTATTAATATGTAGTTAACAATTATTTTATATGTAACAACTTCATTTTTAGAAGTATTTTATAAACTATTAACAACATTTAATAGTTGTTAATAAGTGGTTATTAATAGAAAATATTCATAAGTAATTTATATTTTCTTGTTTATAAACCAAAAATTAAGTCTGAAAACTTACCTAAAAATACTTAAGTTATATTTTGGTTAATTCATCTCTATTTTTGATTGAAAAATTTTTCAATTAAACAATGTTTTAGTTTTAAATAATTATAAACAGTTATTAACAGGTTATACTATTTATTACCTAGATCTATTAACAATAAATATATGTTATTCACTAAAGGTATAAAAAAGATAAGCTATATACCTACATTTTGTACCTTTACAATAATAAAAATACAACTAAAGAATGAAAATATCTATTGGTAATGATCACGCTGGAACGGAGTATAAATTTGCTATTATAAAACATTTAGAAGCTAAAGGTTTTACAGTTAAAAATTATGGAACAGATACTTCTAAAAGTGTTGATTATCCAGATTTTGTACATCCTGTAGCTAAAGATGTTGATAATAGTAAAGTAGATTTTGGAATATTAATTTGTGGTAGCGCAAATGGTGTGGCTATGACAGCTAATAAATATCAAAATGTAAGAGCTGGTATTTGTTGGATGAAAGAAATAACAGAGCTTACTAGACTTCATAATAATGCTAATATTATGTGTATTCCTGCTAGATATACTTCATTACCTCAAGTATTACAAATGGTTGATACCTTTTTAGAAACTTTATTTGAAGGAGGTCGTCATCAAAACCGAGTAAATAAAATTCCTACCTCTTGTTAAATGAGTCATTCGCATCATAACCACATAAATAAAGATGTAAAAGACAGAAACCTGTTATTATCTATATTTCTTAATATACTAATTACTACAGCACAAATTGTTGGAGGAATTGTTTCAGGAAGTTTAGCTTTATTTAGTGATGCTTTACATAATTTTAGCGATGTTGTATCTTTAATTATTAGTTATATAGCTTCAAAATTATATAAACAAAAGGCTTCAATAAATAAAACATTTGGTTATAAAAGAGCAGAAATTTTAGCTGCTTTTATTAATGCTTCAACTTTAATAATTGTTGCTGTTTTATTAATAATTGAAGCTATTAAACGTTTTCAAAATCCTCAGGAAATAGAATCTAATTTAGTTATCTGGCTGTCTTTAATAGCTATTTTTGCAAACGGTTTTAGTGTGTTATTACTAAGAAAAGACTCTAAAAATAATATTAATATTCGCTCTGCTTATTTACATTTATTAACAGACATGTTAGCTAGTGTGGCTGTATTAATTGGAGGTTTATTAATGAAGTATTACCAGGTTTTTTGGGTAGATAGTTTATTAACTTTTTTAATTGCTATTTATCTTATATATGTTGGCTATGATTTATTAAAAAAATCCACAAAAATGCTCATGCTTTTTACACCAGAACATATAAATATTAAAGAGGTTGTAAGCGTAGTAAATAAATTACCTAAAGTAAAAAATTTACACCATATCCATATATGGAATTTAAGTGATGATGAGTTGCATTTAGAAGCCCATTTAGATTTAGAAGAAAACATTACAACAAGAGAGTTTAATAAGCTATTAATAGATATTGAACGTGTGTTGCATGATGAATTTGATATTAATCATGTAACCATTCAACCAGAATACAGAAAAGAAGATCCTAAAGAAGTTATTGTTCAGGATTAATAAACGAAAGAAATGCTAAGTATAGTTACAAAAACCTTTAATAAATTAAGTACACAGGAGCTTTATAACATGTTACAATTACGAGCTGAAGTATTTGTAGTAGAACAAGATTGTGTATATCAAGATGTAGATGGAAAAGACCAAAAAGCTTGGCATATTTTAGGTTATAAAAATGATAAGTTGGTAGCTTATACACGTGTTTTTAAACCTGGAGATTATTTTAAAGAAGCAAGTATTGGTAGAGTAGTGGTAGCTGAGAACCAAAGACAACATAAATATGGATATGATATTATGGAAGCTTCAATTAAAGCTATAAAAGAAACCTTTAATGAAGCAACTATAAAAATTTCTGCTCAATGTTATTTAAAAACATTTTATAATAATCTAGGTTTTTATGAAGTAGGAGAGGAGTATCTGGAAGATGGTATTCCACACGTGGCAATGCTTAAAAACTAATATTTTTGACTAGTCTCACCAACATAAGTAATTAATATTTCCACACGTCTATCGAATTTTGGCTCACCACCTAGAGGAAATTTTCTTCGCATTCCAACATACTTCATTCTTCTTTTATTTACTCCTTTTTTAGCTAAATAATCATAAATATATTTAGCTCTAGCTACAGATAAATTTCTTTTCTTGGTTTTTCTATCAATAGCATCTCTACTGTTTTGAGTGCAGCACACATGCCCTTGAATTGTGAAGTATATATCTTTTCTTTCAACCATTACATTCGCTATGTCTTCTAAGGTTTTTTTAGACTCTGGTAGTAATAGACTATAACCTGTTTTAAATAAAATATTTTCTAATAAAATTTTATCTCCTGCTTTAAGATTTTCGTCCATTAATGATTGGGTAACATCCTTATTTTCTGGTTTTTCAAGTTTTCTAGGAGGATTGTAAGGTTGTACTATAATCTCAACTTTTCTATTTAAACCTCTAATTTTATTTAAATCTTCTTCTTTAATAAGTTTCACTAATATTTTTCCTTTACCATCTACATTGGTAATATTAGTTTCATCAAACTCGTTATTAGAAAATATTGTTTTAATAGCATTTGCTCGTTCTTGAGATAGAGCTAAGTTATAAGAATCGCTACCTCTATCGTCTGTAAAACCGTAAATAGATATCTTTTCAATGTCTAAACCTTCAATTTCTGAAAGAAACATTATAAGTCTATTATGTTCAGTTGGAGGCACATCAAATTTATCTGTTTCAAAATAAACTTCGTGAGTTAATTTTGTTTGAGCATTTAAGCCTAAACAGATAAAAAATAATGCTATTAAAAAAATCTTTTTCATAGTAGGTGCATGAAATTACAAGTAAAGATAGGTATTTACATTAAATATTTCAATAATACTAAACTATCTTAAATAACTATTATATTTTGTAGGATTAGATAAAATTTCAGTTGCTTTCTTTATCTCAGGATTATGAATTTTATAATAATCATACAAGCCCTCTCTATAAATATAACGTTTAACAATTTCATCAGTAAGGAGGTTTAGAATTTGATCTTTATTTTCTGAAATAGCTAATTCTTTTGAGTTGTTTAAATTGGTTAATAAAGTATTATAGTCTGTTTTTATATTATCTTCTAATTCTTCTTTTTCAGCACTTTCAAGTACTTTTTTTAAGGCTTTTTCAGTTTCTGTTACAAACGAAAAATTATTGGTTGATAGATAATTATTAAAGTTTTTAAAATCGGTATTTGTTAGTTGAAACTTGTTAATATCAGTTAGATTAGAATTTTTATAATAATAATCAGTAGCATAATCAAAAATCAGAAAATCCTCCAAAATAGCATTAGTTATGGCTGAATTTTTGGAGATTTCAAGAGCCTCATCAGGTAACACACCACCACCATCAAATACTGGCCTTCCATTTTTGGTTTTAAACTCATGGTAATTATCGCTTTCAATTCTAACAGCATTTCCTTCTTTGTCTCTATTCCAATAATCTAATGCTTGAATACACCTACCAGAAGGTGTATAATATCTTGAAATAGTTATTTTTAACTGGGTTCCATAAGTTAGCGGTTTAGGTCTTTGTACTAAACCTTTTCCAAAACTACGCGAACCAACAATAACAGCTCTATCTAAATCTTGAAGAGATCCAGAAACAATTTCGCTTGCAGAAGCACTAAGTCCGTTAATTAAAACAACAAGTGGGATTTCTGTATCAATTGCATCTTTTTGAGTGTAATAAGTTCTGTTATACTTTTTTACTTTAGATTTTGTAGTAACTATTAATTGGCCTTTTGGCACAAACAAATTAACCACACTAACTGCCTCATGAAGCAAACCACCAAGATTATTTCTTAAATCTAGAATAATTCGTTCTGCGCCTTGAATCTTTAAATCTTTTAACGCATATCCAGTTTGAGCAGAGGTTTTATTATTAAATGTACTCAAGACAATATAACCGGTTTTATCATCGATCATCGAAAAGTGAGGCACAGCATCAATTTCTACTTCTGAGCGCTTAATAGTTGCTTTACTTTCTTTTCCTTGACGTAAATAAGTTACCTCAACAGATGTGTTAGGCGTTCCTTTTAGCAAATCTCCTGCATCTTCTTCGTAAGAACTTATAACCACACCTCCTATTTTAATTATTTCATCACCTGCTTTTAAACCTGCTTTATCAGCTGGATAATCCTTATAAGGCTCAACAATAATTAACCTATCTTTTAAAGTTCTAACCTTCGCTCCAATACCAGTATAATCTCCAGTTCTTCTTATTCGTTCAGCTTCTACATCTTGTTCGTTATAGAAATTTGTATATGGATCCAGATCTTTTAACATGCTTTTTATAGCAGTATCCATTAAATCAGCTGGATTGGTTTCATCAACATAATTCATGTTTAATTCTTTGAATAATGTTGTGAATATTTCTATTTGTTTAGCTATTTCAAAAAAATCGTTTTGGAATGCAGTTCCTGTAAAAAATACTGTAATAGCTAATACAGGGATTATAATAAACTTTTTTAGTTTAGTTTTCATACTAAATTTTATCTATAAATTTTTGCAAGAGGTGCTTCGTTTTTGTTTCTACCTCAAGGCGTGTTGGTTTTTCTTTCCCAATGTACAAAATCATAAACGCATATTGTGTTGACATGTTGTTAAAATAATCAGCTTTTTGCAATCTTAAAGCCTCACGCATCAAGCGTTTAATTCTATTTCTATCTACTGCTTTTTTAAAATTCCGTTTAGAAACCGAAACTCCTGCTTTTACATTTACAACATCATTAAAAGTGGTTTTTAAATAAACCATTCTTAAAGGATAAGCAGAAACCGATTTTCCTTCTAGAAATAATTTCGAAATAAGTGTTTCGCTTTTAAGTTTTTCTTTATGAGAAAATGTTGAATTCATAGAATTTTTGATAAAACAAAAGTAACAATTACAAGTAACCTATACACATTGATTAGCCTATATGATATAAATCATATTTTATTTTATTGATTTGAAGTAATTTAATTGTTTCTAATCAAACAATTTTAAGCATGGGAAATTTAAATGTTACAAAACTTCAAGATAAGAAAGAACACGCTAATTATATTCATCATCTTATGAATGATATTGAAGCGTTAGACCTTATGCTTGAGCAAGATTTAATAGAAAAAGAACCCATAAGAATAGGAGCAGAGCAAGAATTTTTTATTGTAGATGATTCCTTTTTTCCAAACAATAATGCGCTTAAAATGTTAGAGAACATTGATGATGAACATTTTACTACAGAAATAGGAAACTTTAATTTAGAGATCAATCTAGATCCACAAGAACTAAAAACAGATTGTTTTTCTAAACTAGAAGAACAATTAACAACCCTTTTAGATAAAGCAAAAACTGCTGCATCAAAAAATAAATCTCATGTTATATTAACAGGCATGTTACCTACACTGTCCTTAAAACATATTAGTATTGATAATATGACACCAATACAACGATATTACGTTTTAAATGAAGCTATAAGAGAATCAAGAAATCAAGATTTTAATATTCATATTAAAGGAGTTGAAGAGTTAAATTTTCATCACGATTCTGTGATGCTTGAAGGCTGTAATACAAGCTTTCAAATGCATTTACAAATACATCCAGACACATTTATTGATACTTACAATTGGGCTCAAGCTATTTCTGGACCTGTATTAAGTATTTGCGCAAATTCGCCTTTACTGTTTGGAAAAGAGCTTTGGGCAGAAACCAGAATTGCTCTATTTACTCAAAGTGTTGATACAAGAGCTCATTCAACCTTATTAAATGAGAACCAATCTAGAGTTAGTTTTGGTAATAATTGGGAGACAGGTAGTGTTACAGATATATTTAGAGACAATATTTCTAGATTTAGAAGTTTAGTAACTACGGAATACATTACAGATAGTGTGGATATGATTGAGCGAGGCGAAATTCCTAAACTAAAGGCATTAAGCCTACACAGTGGAACTGTCTACAGATGGAATCGTGTATGCTATGGTGTTGGAAATGGTAAGCCTCACCTTAGAATAGAAAATAGATATATAGCATCTGGGCCTACAACAACAGACGAAGTTGCTAATATGGTTTTTTGGGTTGGCTTAATGTTAGGTAAACCATCTAAATTTGATAATATTCATAAAAAATGGGATTTTAAAGATGTAAAATCTAACTTTTTTAGCGCAGCCAGATATGGTATGGGAACGCAATTTTATTGGGATGGTAAATATATTTCAAGTCACCAATTAATTTTAGATGAATTATTACCAATGGCTTATAGAGGTCTTTATAGCACAGGAATTGATCCATTAGATGTTGAGAAATACTTAACCGTTATAGAAAATCGTGTAAAATCTCATTCAGGCTCTCAATGGTTAATAAAAAACTATCGAAGTCTAATAAAAAATCACACGAAGTTTCATGCAGCCCAATTATTAACTTCTCAATTATATGAAAAACAAGAACATAATTATCCGGTAGGCTCTTGGAGTATGATTAATATTAATGACATTGAAAACCAAAAAGAGAATCATGTTGTTAAACATGCCATGAGCACAGATATTTTTTCTGTTGTAAAAGAAGATAGTTTACAACTTGTAGTGAATATAATGAAATGGAAAAGTATTAGACACATGCCTGTTATTGATAGTGATAAACACCTTATTGGACTTATTACCACAACAGACATAAACGATTTTTCAAAACATTTTATTGATAAAGGCATATCAGTTGATGATATTATGACTAAAGACATTATTACCATTGGTCAACACGAAACTTTAGAAACAGCCAAAACACTGATGATTTCTAACTTAATAAATTGCTTACCAGTTATTGAAAAAGGGAAGCTAATAGGTTTAATAACCTCCAAAGATGTATTAGAATAATGACAATAGTTAATAGTAAAGCACTTAACAGGCAAGTAGAAATAGAAAGGATAATTACTAAAATTTCAAATTTTAATAATGGACCAACTATTGTCTTTTTTGCCGGAATACATGGTAATGAAACTGCTGGTGTTTTTGCTTTAATTGAATTTTTAAAAAGTGCTTTAATTAAAAATTTACAAGGAAACATTTATGCTATTGCTGGAAACTTAGAGGCCTTATCAAGAAATCAGCGTTTTATAGAACAAGACTTAAATAGGCTTTGGACACAAACTAACTTAGAAAACCTAAACACAAGAGATCTTTTAAAAGCAGAAGACCTTGAGCAACTAGATTTATTCAATATTTTAAAAGAAATAAGAAATAATCATTCAGGACCTATTTATTTTATAGATTTTCATACAACATCAAGTAAAACATTGCCGTTTATAACTATTAATGACGCACTTATAAATAGAAAATTTTCGCAACAATTTCCTGTTCCAGTTGTTTTAGGAATTGAAGAATATCTTTCAGGTCCTTTATTAAGTTATATAAACCAATTAGGTTACGTTTCTCTTGGGTTTGAGTCTGGACAACACGACGATATAAATGCTGTTTTAAACTGCATAGCATTTATAAATTTATCTATGTTTTTTACAAATGCCATTGATAAAAAGTATCTAACCGATTTTGAAATTCATTTTAATAGATTAAAACACCAGTCTAATAATGTTGATCATGTTTTTGAAGTAACATACCTCTATAGATTAAAACAAAACGAAAACTTTAGAATGATTAATGGTTTTAAAAGCTTTCAAAAAATAGATAAGGGAATGCAATTAGCCGAAAGCAATTCGAAAGTAATTTATGCTAAAGCTAATGCTAGAATATTTATGCCATTATATCAAAAGCAAGGATCAGACGGGTTTTTTATAATAAAAAAAATTCATCCTTTTTTTCTAAAGCTATCTGAAATACTAAGAAAGTATCATTTTGATAATTTATTGATTTTACTACCAGGCATTTCATGGCACGATAGAGATCAAGGTATTTTATCAGTTAATTTAAAAGTCACCAAATATCTAGCCAAACAAATCTTTCACATTTTTGGTTTTAGAAGTCAACAATTAGATAAAACACATATGTTGCTTTACAATAGAGAACGTGTTTCTAAAGTAGAACTATATAAAAACGAAATTTGGTTTAAATAAGCATAAAAAAACCACTTGAGAATTTCAAGTGGTTTTTTATTTATAAGATATTATTAATCTAAGATTTCAAATTTATTGTTCTCCTTATTAACATCTGCCATCCATTCTTTTGGATCTATTTGAACCGATTTAATGGTTTTAGACGCTTCAAAAGTATAGGTTGGGTAAGACCAAGCCCAATTAGATATGGTTGTAGCTGTAGTTGGTTTTTTACCACGCATCATACGTAATGGAATGTAATAATCTTCTGTAGTTCCATCTGTATAAGTAACTGTTAAGTCCATAGGCATAGGCATAAGACCAATACGCTCTAATTCAATGGTTTTATCTCCTACAGCTTTTACACCATAATCAATGGTATTTGTTGTTTGAGCGAAATCCATTAAATACCAATCTAATTCGAAATCAGTAATTTTTTCTGCAGAACGAATAATATCATTAGGTGTTGGGTGTTTAAAAGCAAAATCTTTAAAATACTTTTTAATGGTTGCTTTTAAATTATCTTCACCAATAACATAACCTAATTGTGCCATAAACACTTCGCCTTTACTGTAAGCCGAAATACCATGAGATTGGTTGTACTCAAAACGGTCTGCTTGAGTAGTTAATGGTTGCTCTTTACCAGATTTAGCTAAATATAAATAACCAGCATAAGCATTTTTTGTTGGATTTTCTTCATTGGTTCCCATTACAGAATTCATTGCATAATCGCTAATGTAACTTGTAAAACCTTCATCCATCCAATAGTGTTTAAGCTCATTTGTAGCTAATAAAAACTGAAACCAAGTATGTGCCAATTCGTGAGCAGTAACGCCTATTAAACTTCCTAATTTACGTTTTCCAGTAATTAACGTACACATAGCATATTCCATGCCTCCATCTCCACCTTGAATAACAGAGTATTGTTTATAAGGATACATGCCTATGTTTTCGCTAAAATATTGCATTAGCTCAACTGTTTTAGGTTGTAGTTCTTTCCAGTTTTCTAAATACTCTGCTTCTAAATTCTTTTTATAGAAAAAGTGAAGCATTGGGCCATCTGGAACTTGCATGGTATCATGATTAAATTCTGAATCTGCAACCCAAGTAAAGTCGTGAACTTTAGGAGCTATAAAATGCCAAGAAAGCATATCTCCTTTTGGTTGTTTTACTTCTCCTGTTTCGTAACCATGACCAATTTCATTCGGGTTTTGTAAATAACCAGAACCACCAATTGTATAGTTTTTATCGATATTTATTGTGACATCAAAATCTCCCCAAACACCATGAAATTCTCTTCCAATATAAGGATCTGCATGCCATCCTTCAAAATCGTATTCAGCTAGTTTTGGATACCATTGCGTCATAGATAAAGCAACACCTTCAGCGTTATTTCTACCAGAACGACGAATTTGAACAGGAACTTGACCATTAAACGCCATATCGAAAGTTACTTTTTCTCCTGGCTGAATAGGTTCGTTTAACTGCACTTCTAATACAGTTCCAACCACATCATAATTTAAAATAATACCATTTTGTTTTAAAGAAGTCACATCTATAAAACCAATTTCTTCCGGAGTTAATTTACTTATTCTATCTGACACACGAGGATCTGGATCTGCTATAGTTTGAGATCTAATATCCATTTCACTTCCAGGTTGAAAAGCATTAAAATACAAATGATAGTAGACTCTATTAAGAACGTCTGGAGAGTTATTAGTATACACCAGTTTTTGTGTTCCTAAATAACGATAGGTGTTTACGTCCATTGTTATACCCATCTTATAATCTACATGTTGTTGCCAATATGAAGAAGAAGTTGGTTTAACTGGGTCGTTTTTAGTTGGAAGTTCTTTTGTGTTAGCACACGCTAAAAGAACATTCAAACTAAAAAAGAATAAAAAGAAATTTTTCATTTGTCGTTTATTTAAAAAAAACCCTCATCGTTTTATAATGATGAGGGTTTTAAAGTTTTTATTATTATTTAGACATTTGCTGTGCCATAACAAGTGCATTGTAAGCATTTACAATTTTACCGGATTTTGTTAAATCTCCAATAGGCTTAACATTTTCAGAATCTCCACCAACAACCACTTTTGTTGATAATGCTAAACCTGAATCTAATATAATTTGTTTTACTTGAGCTGCAGATAATTTTGGATAATAAGAGCGCACTAATGCAGCTACACCAGCAACAGCAGGAGCAGCCATAGATGTTCCACCTTTAGTGTCGTACTCATTTTCTGGAGTTGTAGAATAAATTTTTGCTCCTGGAGCAAAAACATCTACATTAATTTTTCCGTAGTTAGAAAAACCAGCTATCATTCCTGAACCATATTTTGGCTCTAAGGCTCCAACAGTAATAAACGTGTTAGAGACTTCAGGACCATTATCTACCTGGTCGTTTGGATAACAAGCTTTTGCATCTAAATCGATACCTTCATTTCCTGCAGCATTAACAAATACCACATCGTTTTTACCAGCATAAGCAATAGCATCTCTTACCCAATCACTATGTGGAGAATAGTATTTACCAAAACTTCCGTTAATAACTTTAGCACCATTATCTACTGCGTATCTAATAGCCAATGCAATGTCTTTATCGTACTCATCACCATTTGGAACAGCTCTTAAGCTCATAATTCTTACATTATTTGCAACACCATCAACCCCTAAGCCATTTCCACGTTCAGCAGCAATAATTCCAGCTACGTGAGTTCCATGACTTTCACCTTTTTCTGAAGGAAGTACGTTTCCGTTTCCATATCCAACATCTGATAAATCGTTAGGGTTATCTCCAGTTGTACGGCCTTTAAAGTCTTTATTTATGTTGGCGTTTAATTTATCTGTAAAATAATCTACACCACCTTTAATTGATTTTAGAGCAGATTCTGTGTTATCGAAACCATTTCCATACATAAAGTTCATAACACCTACTGCTTTAGTAATAGCTTCGTCTTCAGATTCAATAGCTTCAACTTCTGCTTTTGTATAATCTTCTTTACCTAAGTGCTTAGAAACTACTTCATCAGCATCTTTTAATTGCTGATAAATTTGATCGTATTGTGCTTTTCTACCAACAGTCTCTTCGTATTCTTTATTGTATTCTGCTTGAGCTCTTGCATATTCTGTATGCGTTGAATCTCCACTAGCAAGAATTCTTACATATTCTAATTGTTCATCGTAAGCATCTCCTAGATAATTCCAACCATGAATATCGTCTACATAACCATTCTTATCGTCATCAATACCATTACCTGCTATTTCGTCTTCATTTACCCAAGCAACATCATTTAAATCTTCATGTTCAATATCAATACCAGAATCAATAACTGCTACAATAACAGTTTGCCCTTTTTTAGATTTTATTATTTCAGCATAAGCTTTTTCAACACTCATTCCTGGAATCGTATCTTTTACAAGATCTAAATGTCCCCAAGTGTGTTTTTCGTTTTCAGTTAATTCTGACACTTTTAAAGGAACAGAATCTATGTTTTCAATAGGAGTTGATACAATATCAGCCCCACCACCACAACTAGATAAAGTTGTAGCTACAAGAACTGAAAGAAAGAAAGGTTTAAGTAATTTCATTTTAATATTAAGTGTTAGTTAAAAATATCATTACAAGTAAAAACATTATTTAGTCGCACGCCTTTTTCAGTATGCTTTACTGTAATAATCTCGTTATGTGCATCGTGCTCCAAAAATAAGTAATAATTATTATCTGCTGCTAAATTCAGGAATTTTTCTTTTTCATCTAAAGTTAATAATGGTCTTGTGTCGTAACCCATTACAAATGGAATAGGTAAATGACCAGCAGTTGGTAATAAATCTGCCATAAAACAAATGGTTTTTCCTTTGTAGTTAATCATAGGAACCATTTGTTTATCTGTATGTCCATTTGCAAAGAAAATATCAAAGCCTAATTCTGAATTCTTTAATAAATCTACTTCTGGAAGTGACGTGAATTTTAATTGACCACTTTCTTCCATTGGTAAAATATTTTCTTTTAGAAATGAAGCTTTTTCACGCCTATTAGGTTTTGTAGCCCAATTCCAATGATCTTGATTACTCCAAAAATGAGCGTTTTTAAACGCTGGCTCATAGCCTGTTTTATCTTTATTCCATTGAACAGAACCACCACAATGGTCGAAATGCAAATGCGTCATAAAGACATCTGTAATGTCGTCTCTATGAAACCCAAATTGTTTCAATGACTTATCAATAGAGTTGTTTCCCCAAAGATAATAGTAGCCATAAAACTTATCGTTTTGTTTGTTACCCATTCCAGTATCTACTAAAATAAGTCTATTTCCATCTTCAATCAATAAACATCGAGCAGCAATATCTATCATGTTATTGTTATCTGCAGGATTGGTTCTTTGCCATATAGATTTAGGAACAACACCAAACATGGCTCCACCATCTAATTTAAAATTTCCAGATTCAATGGGATATAAATTCATAAGGAATGCAAATTACTAAAACAGGTAATATTAGCGAAAATAATGTCGTGATATTAGCTATTTTTTAACATTTAAATGAGACAAAGTAATCTGCTAGTTATTTTGATTTAAGTTAAAAGACTTCCTTTTATGAAGTAACTACTTGCTTTAAGCGTTTACCAAAATCAAATAAAACTTTAATTTCTTTAATACTTGCTAATCGTTCTTTACCAAAGACAAGTATCCCATTTCCATTGGATTCAACATGGTAATATGGATTGCTTTCAAAAAAATGAACGAGATCCTCGTTAAAGAATCTTGTGATAGCTTCTTCGTCTTCACCTAACAGATAAAAACGATTAGAAAAATCTACTTGATTTTGAATTGGCACGTCTTTAAAACCTGCAAATGCATATATCTTTTCTAAAAACCCCTCTCTATCTAAGGTGAATTCAGGGATTGTTTTATTTAATGAAATATGCAGCATAGTGGTTCTAACCACTTCCTTAGCAATAAACTCACCTTCTGAAAATTCGATATCAAAAATGTTTATCACGTCATTTTTAGTAAATAACTGATTGTTTATATGATTAATATTTTTTGTTCTAAAAAAGATAAAATCATTTAAGAAAAGCGTCTCTTTTTGTTTTTTATGGAGATATTTTAAATTGTAATTTTCAGCAAGTTCTTCAATGCTTGTCTGGCGCCTTGTTAAATTGTTTTTTATAATATTTGGCACTGGAAGTAATCGTCTTAATGCAAAAGGATGTTTAGAATCTGTATCATGCATGTCTAGACCTATAACTTCCAAATGTCCACCTCGTTTTAAGAAAAGATCTCTATAACTATTAAGGTTTTCCATAACAGTATGATCTACAAATTCACATAAAGAAAAATCAACGATAACATCTTGATTTTCTTGAACTGCATCTAATTTATTTTTTAGTTTATAATAATTTAAAAAACTACAAAAGTGTTTCACGCTTATGTAATAATTTCCATCAGCATCTGTTTCTTGATACATTAAAACATTTGGCTTGAGTATGTTTCTTGCAAATAAGCCAAGGCTTTTATTTATAATTATATGGATTATAATAGTGATTAGAACTCCAGATAAAATCCCAGAAATTAAACCGACTTTTAAAGTAACAAAAAGCGTTACTAGGAATATAATAACCTGTTCTTTGCCTATTGAAAATATTTTTTTAATGGATTCGGGAGATGCTAATTTGTAACCAGTAAACACTAAAATAGCCATTAAAGCAGGTAATGGAATTCTTGTTAATTGCGAACTAAACAACACAATAAATATGATTAGAAAAATAGCATGAAAAAAATTAGCTGACCGATTACTTCCATTGTTGTTAACATTAACCGAGCTTCTTGCTATAACAGTAACCACATTTAAACCTCCTAAAAACCCACTACCAATTGTCGCTAGACCTAATGCTTTAAGATCTCTGTTTACGTTAGAGCGTCTTTTTTCAGGATCTAATTTATCTACAGCTTTTATACTTAATAAAGATTCTATACTAGCAATAAGTGTCAAAGCCAGTACACTAGACCAAAAGGAGAATTGCCCTATTTTTCCAAAGTTAACGGTTGGTAATTGCGCTATAATTTCTTTAAATTCTGGTATTCCAGAAATCATATAATTTTTTGCAATTGGATTAGCTTCATGTGCAAATAGCTCAAAATAATAACTAAAAGCAATAGAAAGGATTACAATCCACATTGGGGCAGGAATAAGCTGTAAATATTTATTTCTTATTTTAGGATAAAACACCATGATTATGAAGCTAATTAAGCCCGCAAGAGCTGCTAAAATAAGTCCTTCTTTTTCATAATGTAGCGCATCGTTAATGGTGAATGGTATTTCTAATAAATAATCAATAGTATCTGCTCTTTCTATCCTATGCGCTAACATAATATGAAATTGTTTTCCTAAAATAATAAGACCAATAGCAGCCAACATGCCTTGAATAGCAGATGATGGAAAAAAATCGGATAATTTCCCCAATCTTAAAAACCCTAAAATAGCCATTAACACACCAGAAAATATAATTGCTGCATAAGCACTTTCTAAACCTAAGGTTGTAATGGCTACTAACAAAACACCTACCAGTCCATTTCCTGGACCTGTTATTGTTACATGACTTCCACCTAAGACAGACACCATAAGCCCTCCTACTACTGCTGCAATAATACCAGCTATTGGAGGAGCATCGCTTGCCATAGCCAATCCTAATCCTAGAGGCAAAGCAATAAGGCTTACCACAAAACCAGAAAATATATTCTTTGGCAATGTCTTTAAAAAATCGACTATTGTTGGTTTTTTTGGACTCATTGAATAATTAAGACATCTGTTGGAAGTTCGGCTAATATATGTTCAATATCGTGTGGAAAAATTCGATCCCAAAGGGTCATTTTTGAAGGCGCATTCATAACCAAAAGGTCAGCTCGAGATATTTGTGCATAATGTCCAATGGAATAGCCTTGTTTTCCAAATATTGGTTGCGATTTAATTGTTATGGCGTTAGTATGTTTTTTTGGAATATGCTCTATGATAGATTTTATTCTTGAGGTTTCACGTAATTTTATACGTTCTTTTAAAATAGTTACTTTCCTTAAAGATTTATCATCTTCAACCTTTACAGCTACTTCATCTTGTTTAATTTCTTCAACGATAGTTATTAATTTAGAACCCAAACAATGAGATATATAAAAAGCAGACTCAATAGTTTGTTCTGTTTTGGGATCTTTTAAACCATTAACAACTATATGTTGACAAGGGATTCTTTCAACTGAAGGGTTGATTAATAAAAGAACCGAACATGTTGATTGCCGTGTAATTTTTCTTGCAATTGATCCTAAATAATAATTTACTATTTTTTCTTTCTTTAGCGCACCTAATATTAATAAATCAACGTTTTTATTTTGTGATACAGTTAAAATAACATCAACAGGGTTTCCAACTTTGAAAATAATTTCTACTGATAGATTTTGATTTAAAAAAGGGGATAAAATAGTTGTAAATGTATCTTTTTTTTCTTGAGTTTCCTCTCCTACATGGATGAGTATAAGCTTAGAGTTAAACATTAAAGAGAGCCTAGAAGCTTCATAAACATTAGCTTTAAGATTAGGTGAAAACGTAACACCAATACCTACAGTTTTAAACGGTTTAAAAGACAAATTTTATTATCAAATTTATAAGGATTTGAAAGATAGTATTTTTTTAAAAAATAATTGTACTAAAACTTAAATGTCTATATTTAATAGTAGTTTTAACAAAAATTAAAGCATGATAGAATTAGGAGGAATTATAATTTTAGGAATACTTGCTCAATGGGTTGCTTGGAAACTTAAAATTCCAGCAATCTTACCCTTAATTTTAATTGGCCTATTAGTTGGTCCTATTGCAGCTGAATTTTTGAGTACAGATGGCACTAAATGGATTGAGCCAATTTGGAATGGGGAAGAGGGTTTATTTCCTGGTGAGAGTTTATTTTATTTTGTGTCTCTTGCTATTAGCATTGTCCTTTTTGAAGGGGGTTTAACCTTAAAAATGGGTGAAATTAAAAATGTGGCTCCAGCCATTACTAAGTTAATAACTATAGGTTCTATTGTAACTTTTTTTGGCGCTTCAGTTGCAGCACATTATATTTTTTACTTAAGTTGGGAAATTTCTTTTTTGTTTTCAGCTTTAATTATTGTTACAGGACCTACAGTTATTACTCCTATTTTACGAAATATTCCTCTAAAAAAAGATGTCTCAGCTGTCTTAAAATGGGAAGGTATTTTAATCGACCCAATTGGCGCATTGGTCGCTGTATTAGTTTTTGAGTTTATTAGTGTTGATGCAGGTGGAGAATACACAAAAACTGCATTTATCGAGTTTGGTAAAATTGTTCTTTTTGGTTCAACCTTTGGTTTTACTTTTGCACATGCACTTAATTTTATCATTAACAAGAAATGGGTGCCACATTATTTAATGAATGTGTTTGCCTTAGCCGCAGTACTTGGTGTTTTTATTTTAGCAGATGAGTTTGCCCATGAATCTGGTTTACTAGCGGTTGTAGTTATGGGAATGGTATTAGGAAACTCTAATTCACCTTATTTAAAAGAGTTATTATACTTTAAAGAATCTTTAAGTGTCTTATTAATTTCTATATTATTTATTCTTTTAGCAGCTAACATTAATTTTGATGAATTGCTTTTAATTTATAACTGGAACACAGCCATTCTATTTGCTGTAGTGGTTTTTATACTTAGACCACTTGGTGTCTTTTTAAGCGCACAAGGATCCAGTTTAAAGTTAAATGAAAAGCTCTTTATTAGTTGGGTTGGGCCACGTGGTATTGTTGCTGCTGGTATTGCTTCGTTGTTTGGTTTAAAACTTGCTAAAGATGGCGTTCCTGGAGCAGAATATATTACGCCTTTAGTGTTTATGATAGTTCTTGGAACTGTTTTATTAAATGCTACAACCGCCAGAGTGTTTGCAAAAATGGTAGGTGTGTTTTTAAATAAATCTGAAGGTATCTTAATTGTTGGAGCATCTAAAGTCTCTAGATTAATAGGTCACTACCTTGAGTCTCATGGAAGACACGTTGTTTTAATAGATAGTAATTTGACCAATATTAAGCAAGCTAAAGAATTAGGTCTTGAAGCATTAAGCACTAATATTTATTCAGACACGTTGTTGGATAATATAGAACTTAACGATATTGGGTATTTAATGGCATTAACAGGAAGTTCAGATATTAATAAATATGCCATAAATAAATTTAGTAAACAATTTGGTGAAAATGGCTCTTTTAGGCTGGTTTCTACTGAAGAGATGAAGGATTCAGAAAACAATCCAAAAGAAGGCTTATTTTCTCATACAGACGATTATAATACGCTTACTGAGGTTACGAGAAAATATCCTTCTATTCAAGAAATTGAAATAAAAGACGAAGCGCATTACAAAGACTTAATCGAGATTACTAATAAGGATAAAGACATTATCCCATTATTTATTAAAGATGAAGATGACGAATTACATATTATATCTTCTTACAATACATCAATAGAAAAAATAGGTAAGGATTTTAAACTTGTTTACTTAGGAAAACCTTTCGATTTAGAAAAAATATAATTCTAAATAAAACAACTAGTCATTCAATTTTAAAACTGCCATGAATGCTTGTTGAGGGATTTCAACATTTCCAACTTGACGCATACGTTTTTTACCTTTCTTTTGTTTTTCAAGAAGTTTACGTTTTCTAGAAATATCTCCACCATAACATTTCGCAGTAACATCTTTACGAAGCGCTTTAATAGTTTCACGAGCAATAATTTTTGCTCCAATAGCAGCTTGAATAGGAATATCGAATTGCTGACGCGGAATTAATTCTTTTAACTTTTCACACATTTTTTTACCAATGTTGTGAGCATTATCTGCATGAATTAAAGCCGAAAGCGCATCAACGGGTTGCGAATTTAAAAGAATATCTACACGAACTAATTTAGAAGTTTGCATACCAATTGGATGGTAATCGAAAGAAGCATAACCTTTAGAAACCGTTTTTAATCTATCATAAAAATCGAAAACAATTTCAGCTAAAGGCATATCGAAATTCATTTCAACTCTTTCTGTAGTTAAATACGTTTGATTGGTAATCATTCCACGTTTTTCAATACATAAAGACATGACGTTTCCAACAAAGTCTGCTTTAGTAATAATCGTAGCTTTAATATATGGCTCTTCAACACGATCGAGACCAGAAGGATCTGGCAAATCAGTTGGGTTGTTTACAATAACAGGAACCTCTGGATGTTTTCTAGTAAAAGCATGGTAACTAACGTTAGGAACTGTTGTAATAACAGTCATATCAAATTCACGCTCTAAACGTTCTTGGATAATTTCCATGTGCAACATGCCAAGAAATCCACAACGAAATCCAAATCCTAAAGCAGCAGAACTTTCAGGAGTAAAAACCAAAGACGCATCATTTAGTTGCAGTTTCTCCATGGAGTTTCTAAGCTCCTCATAATCTTCAGTATCTACTGGGTAAATACCAGCAAAAACCATTGGTTTTACATCTTCAAAACCAGCAATAACATTGGTTGTTGGGTTTTTAGCATCAGTAAGCGTGTCTCCAACTTTTACTTCCTTTGCTTCTTTTATTCCAGTAATAACATAGCCAACATCTCCAGCTTTAATTTCTTTTCTTGGAAATTGCTTAAGTTTTAATGTCCCAATTTCATCCGCAAAATAGTTTTTACCTGTTGCAATAAACTTGATGTTTTGCCCTTTCGTAATAGTTCCATTAATAACTCTAAAATAAGTCTCTACACCACGAAACGGATTGTAAACTGAATCGAAAATTAAAGCCTGTAAAGGTTCATCTGGATTACCTATTGGAGCAGGTACACGTTCTATAATAGCTTCTAAAATTTTATCAACACCAAAACCAGTTTTCCCACTTGCGTGAATAATTTCTTCAGGATCGCAGCCTAATAAATCGACAATATCGTCTGTAACTTCTTCTGGATTTGCACTTGGTAGATCTACTTTATTAAGGACAGGAATAATTTCTAAATCATTTTCTAAAGCCAGGTAAAGATTAGATATCGTTTGCGCTTGGATGCTTTGCGCAGCATCAACAATTAGTAAAGCACCTTCACAAGCAGCAATAGATCTTGATACTTCGTAACTAAAATCTACGTGACCAGGAGTATCTATTAAATTTAGAACATATTGTTCACCTTTATAGGTATATTCCATTTGTATAGCATGCGACTTGATAGTAATACCTCGTTCACGCTCTAAGTCCATACTATCTAGTAGTTGTTCTTTTTTTTCGCGTTCAGTAACTGATCCAGTAAAATCTAATAACCTATCTGCCAAGGTGCTTTTACCATGGTCAATATGCGCTATAATACAAAAGTTTCTAATGTGCTTCATAAAATCTAATTCCTAGCTAAAAAACTAATTTGCAAATATAATTGTTTTAAAATAGCTTTAAATGTTAATAACTAACTAAATGAAATAATTTTATTTACGGTATTTCCGTAAAAATAAATTCAAAACTATTTTTATATTGTAGCCCCAAATAAGCTTATGAATTTAAAACAAAATGTCTTCTGTTTATTTTTTGTCTTTTTACTGCCTTTTTCAGTATTAAGCCAGGATACATCTATAACCGGAACCGTTAAGGATATAGATAAGAACCCGATTTATTTTGCTAATGCTGTGTTATTATCTGCCAAAGATTCTACAGTCATTAAAGGCACCTCTACTAACGATAAAGGTTTTTTTGAGATTAAAAATGTCAAAGTTGATAACTATCTTCTAAAAATCAGCTTTATAGGATACACTGATTATAATACATCTATTCAAGTTTCTACTGAAGATCTCCATCTTGGAGATATTACTCTAAAAGAGAGCAAAGAAGCTTTAGATGAAGTAAGCATAGTTGTTAATAAACCAACTATTAAAAAGGAGGCAGATAAGTTAGTCTTTGGAGTAGAAAAAACAGCTCTTTCTGAAGGAAGCCTACTTCAAGTTTTAAAAAGCACACCTGGAGTCTTGGTTTTAGATGGACAAATAATGGTAAAAGGATCTGCACCAACGGTTTATATTAATAACAGAAAAGTGCAACTATCTACCGACGAATTATTGCAACTTTTAGAAAGCTCACCTGCAAATGCTATTAAGACGGTTGAGGTTATTACAAATCCTTCGGCAAGTTATGATGCTGAAAGCGGTGTGGTTTTAAATATTATAATGAGTAAAAACATGGTAACTGGATACAGAGGAAGCGTTTCGGCAAATTATACTCAAGGTGTTTTTCCTAGATATAACTTAGGAATGATTAATTATTTTAAAACAGATAAAATAAATGTATTTGCTAATTATAATTACACAAGCGATAAAATAAATAGAGATAACGAGGATGGTGTTTATTATTTTGATACTAATAATCAAATTGATGAAGTTTGGAAATCAACTATAAATAGAAACACCTGGACAAAGTCTCATAGCTTGAATTTTAATGTCGATTTTCTATTAAACGAAAACAACACATTAAGCGTCTCTTCTAATATGTTATGGACACCTTATTTTAAGTATAAACTAGATAATAATACAGACATCTTTGATGCTAATAATGATTTTCAATCTCGTTTTGAAGCAGATAATCTCTCTAACGATGATAAATACAATTTAGGATTCGATTTAGATTATATACATCAATTTACCAAAAGCAGCTTGGCTTTTAATAGTCATTTTACTATTTACGATTACAACAGGTTCCAAGAATCTTCAAGTAACTATTACGATCAGAATAATAATTTTATTGGACCTACTGCTTTTAATACAGATGCCAATCAAAAAACTCAGATTGTTACAACTCAATTAGATTATAAACTTCCAATTAATGAGACTTCGAATTTTGATACTGGAGCAAAATATTCAAACATTCAATCTGAAAGTGATATCGCTCGTTATGATTATGATTTTAACACGAATGAAGAGGTTTTTAATACGGCAAATTCAAGCGCTTTTGAATATAACGAAAATGTTTTTGCAGCATATTCAAACTATGATAAATCATGGGAAAAGTTGAGTATTAATGCAGGTTTGCGTATGGAGCAAACAGACATTAAAGGAACCTCAATAACAAATAACCAAACAAACAAACAAAGCTATTTAGATTGGTTTCCTACAGGTAGTATTAGTTATCAAGCAGGAGATGTGCTTAGTTTTTATGCTAATTATAAACGAAGCATTCAAAGACCAAATTATAAAGATTTAAATCCCTTTACTTTTTTCTTAAACGACAATACTCTGGTTGTTGGAAATCCAAATTTAAAACCAACGTATAAAGATCATTATACTATTGGCTCTTCAGTAACTTACTTTTTAACTTTAGAAGCGTATTATATCAATAAAAAGGATAATGTGATAGAGCTTCCACTTCAAAACAATTTAACCAATCAAATAGTATATGCTCCAGTTAACATCGATAAATCTATAGAGTTTGGTTTTGATGTTGTTTCGTATTTTAATATAACAGATTCTTGGTTTGTTTATGCTGTAACGTCTTTCTATAATTCACAAGAAGAAAAAAATACAGATAATGGTTTTATTGAAGCAGATCAATGGTCTAACTATAGTGTCCTGAGTAATGATTTCTCTTTTTTAGAAGACCGTAGTTTATCTGTAAACCTAACATTTATCTATCAATCTCAAGTTTTACAAGGTTTCAGGGATGTTGGATCAAGATTAGAGTCTGAATTATCTATCTCTAAAACTATCTTAAAGAAAAAAGCTGTTATTTCTTTAAGCGCTGCAGACCTGTTTAATTTAGGTGATTTTGAAACTACAACAGAATATTTAAATCAGCGTAGTTATAACCATACCGATTTAGATAATAGATACATTAAATTTGGTTTTAGGTATAAATTTGGTAATACCATATTAAAAACTAACGAGCGTCAAAAAGCAGTTAAAGAAAGAGACCGAATAAAAGAAAGAGATTAATTTCTTAATCTTGCCATTTCGCAATTTTCGTATCAGTAGATAGATATTTCAGAACGTCAATCCTTCTAGTCCTGCCACTCTGCAATAAACAAGTTCGTATCATGTCCTCCACCATTATTTCTATTGGAAGAGAATATCAATTTTTTTCCATCGTTTGAAAAAACAGGAAACGCATCAAATGTATCGCTATGTGTTACGCGTTCTAGGTTTTTACCATCTAAACCTATCATATATAAATTAAAAGGAAAGCCACGCTCAGACTCAAAGTTTGAAGAGAATAAAATCTTTTCACCAGAAGGATGAAAAAACGGACTCCAATTAGCATTTCCTAAATTGGTTAATTGACGTAATTCGCTACCATCAGCATTACAGATATATAATTCCATTTCTGTAGGCTGCACTAAGCCTTCAGCTAACAAATCTTTATATTCTTTAATCTCTTCTTCAGTTTTAGGTCTGGAAGAACGAAAGATGATTTTTGTGCCATCTGGCGAAAAGAATGCGCCACCATCGTAACCTAATTCAAACGTTATTTGTTTCACATCGCTACCATCCAGATTCATAGTGTACAATTCAATATCTCCACTTCTATCTGAAGTGAAAACAATCTTATCACCTTTAGGCGAAACCGTTGGTTCAGCATCATAACCAGGTTCATTAGTAAGTTGATTAACAATATTGCCTTTTAAATCGGCCACAAAAATGTCGTAGGTATTATAAATTGGCCAAATGTATTTTCCGTTTTTTCGTAAAGGTGTTTCTGGACAATCATCACCACCTAAATGTGTAGAAGCATAGATTATATGTTCGTTGTCTGGTAAGAAATAGGCGCAAGTAGTTCGGCCTTTTCCAGTACTAATCATTGGAGGCATGTTGTCTTTAAAGGTGTCATCAACATTCATTAAAAACATCTGGTCGCAACCCACATTCCATTCTTTATAGCTAGACTGAAACACTAATTGTTTATCGTCGAAACTCCAATATGCTTCAGCATTATCTCCACCAAACGTAATTTGTCTTAAAGATTTAAAATGAATTTCATCTGAATATATTAAAGTATCCACCCATTTTGTGGCGCCAGATTTGGCATCAGCAGAAGATGATTTATCGTTTTTGCACGACACAATTAAAAGTAAAAATAACAAGCTATATAAAAATCTAAAAAACACAGACATAGATTAAAGTTTAATTAAATGGCAATTATTCCATAATTTTGCCAAAAATAAGATTTATAATATGAAGAAAATATCGTTACTGGTTCTTTTTATATCGCTTTTTGGTTGTAAACAAGAATATAAACATGTAAATAAGATTAATGAAGATGTCACATTTCTTGCAGATGATAAGTTAGAAGGAAGAGAAACTGGCACAAAAGGAGAGAAGGAAGCGGCTGCTTATTTAGTAAAACGCTTTAAAGATATAGGCTTACAACCTAAAGGGACAGACGGTTTTTATCAAACATTTAGTTTTAAACCAAAAACTGAGCCTCATGGTGAAGTTAATTACACAAATACCTCTGAAGACTCTACCATTACAGGAACAAATGTTTTAGGATATATAGATAACCAAGCAGAAAACACCATTATAATTGGAGCGCATTACGACCATTTAGGTTATGGAAGTGAAGGCTCATTACATAGAGGTAAAAAAGAAATCCATAATGGAGCAGACGATAACGCAAGTGGTGTTGCAGTTATGTTAGATTTGGCAGGAAAATTAAAAAAAGTAAATACATCTAATAACTATTTGTTTATGGCTTTTTCTGGCGAAGAAATGGGCTTGTTAGGTTCTAATTATTTTACTAAAAACGCTACGTTAGATATAAGTAAAACCAATTACATGATTAATATGGATATGGTTGGACGCTTAAAGCAAGATAGTACATTAGCTGTTTATGGTGTTGGCACATCACCACGTTGGAAACAAACGTTATCTGCAACCAATCCAGGTTTTAAATTGGTTGAGAAAGAATCTGGTGTTGGACCAAGTGATCATACGTCTTTTTATCTACAAGATATTCCAGTGTTGCACTTTTTTACTGGTCAGCATGACGATTACCATAGACCTGGAGATGATACTGAAAAGCTTAATTATGAAGGTATGGAAGCTATTTCAAATTATCTTTTTGATATCATAACAGAGTTAGATAAAAGTGGCAAACTAGCTTTTAGAAAAACTAAGAATGAAAGTGAAGAAACGCCTCGTTTTAAAGTTGGTTTAGGAGTTGTTCCAGATTACTTATTCGATGGTAAAGGTATGCGAGTAGATGGTGTAAGCGAAGATAAACCAGCACAAAAAGCAGGTTTACAAAAAGGCGATATTGTTGTGAAACTTGGCGATAGTGCAGTAGTTGATATGATGAGTTATATGAGAGCCTTATCTGCTTTTAAACAAGGAGATTCTACACAAGTTGTAGTAAAAAGAAAAGGCGAAGATATTCAAGCAAACATTCAGTTTTAAGATTTGGTAAAAATAGGCAACATAGAACTTCCAGATTTTCCATTGCTTTTAGCTCCTATGGAAGATGTTAGCGATCCGCCTTTTCGTGCCTTATGCAAAGAACAAGGAGCAGATGTGGTTTACACCGAATTTGTTTCTAGTGAAGGACTTATTCGTAATGCCGCTAAAAGCGTTATGAAACTGGATATCTATGAAAAAGAGCGACCAGTTGGTATTCAGATTTTTGGAGCTAATTTAGATAGCATGCTTCAAACTATTGATATTGTTGAAAAATCGAATCCAGATATTATTGATATTAATTTTGGTTGTCCTGTTAAAAAAGTGGTTAGTAAAGGTGCAGGAGCAGGTATTTTAAAAGATATCTGTTTAATGGAGCAGCTAACTGCCGAAATGGTAAAACGCACCAATTTACCAGTAACCGTTAAAACCCGTTTGGGCTGGGATAACGATTCCATTAAAATTGTTGAGGTTGCTGAAAGACTTCAAGATGTTGGTTGTGCTGCCATATCTATTCATGGTAGAACACGTGCACAAATGTATAAAGGAGATGCTGACTGGAAACCGATTGCAGACGTAAAAAACAATCCAAGAATGCATATTCCAGTCTTTGGAAATGGTGATGTAAATACACCAGAACGCGCTATGGAAATGCGAGATATGTATGGTTTAGATGGTTGTATGATAGGTCGTGCAACAATTGGAAATCCTTGGTTTTTTAAACAAGTAAAACACTTTTTTAATACAGGTGAACACCTAGCTCCAGTTTCTCTAGAAGAACGCGTAGAAGCTGCAAGAAGGCATTTGCAAATGGCGATAGATTGGAAGGGAGAAATCCTAGGCGTCTTTGAAACCAGAAGGCATTACACGAATTATTTTAAAGGGATTCCAAACTTTAAGGAATACAGAATGAAAATGGTAACTAGCGACGACTCTAAAGATGTATTCGCTGCTTTCGATGAGGTTTTAGATGTTTTTTCCGACTATCAGTTTGTTTTGTAATACTCATTCCTACAACAAACAAGAATCAAGTTTTATTTAAAGTGGTTTAATTTTCTACCAGATTTTTAGAAATCCGAACCGAAGCTATTTTTGAAGCAATAACACCTAATACAGAAATAGTAATAAACACGATGATTAAATTTTCGCCTTTTAATGTTACAGGATAAGGTAAGGAAGGTGTAATCAAAACCAATGAAAACGTTTTTTGAAGCCAAACAATTACACAACCTAAAATCAAGCCAATTATGCCTCCAACTATAGACATTAAACTTCCTTGAAGAAAAAATATCTTTCGAATATTTGGGATAGTTGCACCAAGATTATAAAGTGTTTTTAAGGTGTTCTTTTTATCCAAAATCATCATAATTATGGAGCCAATCACATTAAATAAAGCAATTATTAAAACCAGAGTAAAAATTAAATACACTGCTAAATTTTCAGTATTTAACATCTTGTAAAGTGCATCGTTTAATTGCGTACTGTTTTTCAAGGTTATTTTACCACCTAAAACAGAAGTGATTTCTTTTCTTGCTTGCTCTTCGCTAACGTTCTCTTTCAGTTTAAATTCAATAGAACTAACTTCATTTCCCTTATAATTAAGAAGCGCTCTAGCCATATCTATAGGCGCATAAATGTATTTGTCGTTTAAATTTTCGTTCACATCAAAAACACCAACACTAACAGCATTAAAGGTGTTGAAAGCTTGTTTGGCAGATGTTATTTGCCCTTTTCCAGGTTTCGGAACATAAATATTTACGCGTTTTCCATAATCTAAAACGCCAAAAGACAAGGTGTTTGCAATTCCCCAACCAGAGACAACCTGATTTGTTTTTTGAGTCAACCAACTACCCATAACAACTACAGAGTCGATAGTACTCACAAATTTAAAATTCTCATCAACTCCTTTTATATAACCATTTGGATAACTTTTATCTTCAAATGTTATGAATACTCGTTCTTCTATAATTTTCGAATAATAAGCTACACTTTCTAGTTGATTTAATTTAGAAAACTCGTCTTCAGAAATTAAAAAAGACTTGCCTGTTGAAGCTTCTGCTTTTAAATCAGGATCTATAATCGTAGTAAACTGAAGTGTAAAATCTTTTAAGCCAGCAAAACCTGAAAGCACAATAAATAGCGAAGCAGAGCCTAAAACGACTCCAATTGCAGCAATAATAGTAATAAAATTAATAGCATTGTTAGAGCTTTTAGAAAGCAAATAACGTTTGGCTATGTATAACGAAAAACTCAATTACGATTTTTTACGTTTTCCTAACAAGTCTGGATCGTTAATAGGGTCTTCTTCGCCTTTTAAAGACTTATCTATTTTATCTATATACTCTAGGGAATCGTCTAAATAAAACTGAAGCGCAGGCATACGTCTTAATTGGTGTTTAGTTCGCTGCGCTAATTCATGCTTAATTAAAGGCGAATTAGATTTAATGCCTTCAATAAGTTCTTTTCCTTTATTATTAGGGAAAATACTCAAATACACTTTTGCAACGGATAAATCTACAGTTACTTTTACTTTAGAAACTGAAATTAATATACCATGCATGCCACCTTGAGTTGCAGCTCTTTGAAGCACTTCTACTAAATCTCGTTGTAAAACTGAACCTATCTTTTTTTGTCTTTGACTTTCCTCTTCCAAACTATTAATTATTTAAAAAGTATTTAATTCTTAACTTTTAAAAAGAATCTAAACTTTTATTATTAAAACCTATTAAGGGGTTTCGTGATGCAAAAATAACGATATTTAAAGATTATATTACTTTTGATGTCAAAATTCGTAACTTACTATTAAAGAATAAAAATGAACAAGATAGAACATATAGGGATTGCTGTTAAAAACTTAAAAGAATCTAACGATTTGTTTTCCAAGTTATTTGGAAAACCACATTATAAAACTGAAGAAGTGTTAAGTGAAGGTGTTAATACGTCTTTTTTTCAAGTAGGAGAAAATAAAATTGAATTATTGGAAGCCACAAATGCCAATAGTCCAATTGCGAAGTTTATTGAAAAAAAAGGAGAAGGTATTCACCATATAGCTTTTGATGTATTAGATATTGAAGAAGAAATTCAAAGATTGAAATGTGAGGGTTTTATAGTTTTAAACGAAACACCAAAAAAAGGAGCAGATAATAAATTGGTAGCCTTTTTACATCCAAAATCTACAAACGGTGTTCTTATCGAGTTGTGTCAAGAGATAAAGGAATAAAAAATCTTGCAGCCTTTGAAAATATGTAGTAATATTGCACACTCTTTTAAATAAGAGAAAAATTAGCAGCAATGTTAATTGGTCCCATAGCTCAGTTGGTTAGAGCACCTGACTCATAATCAGGTGGTCCTTGGTTCGAGCCCAAGTGGGACCACTATTAAAATAAAGCCTTACGGAAACGTAAGGCTTTATTATTTTGTTTGGGTTAAACAAATGGTTAGAAATTAAGCAACTAATTAGGTCTTAAATTATTT
>Ga0209345_10001415_pt1 | contig 28692 bp, 38 predicted proteins | sample Cruoilmetagenom7_FD_187294 | JGI IMG/M metagenome (GOLD analysis project Ga0209345, IMG submission 187294) | Oil polluted marine microbial communities from Coal Oil Point, Santa Barbara, California, USA - Sample 7 (SPAdes) (version 2) | ecosystem: Environmental > Aquatic > Marine > Oil seeps ...
GAAGTTGCGATGCGCAGGTTGCACACCTTGCCGCCGTTGGCGAAATCGCGGACCTCGGGGTCGCGACCCAAATTGCCCACGAGGATGACTTTGTTGACGGAACCGGCCATGAGGCCTCCTTCTTGCTGTTCAATCTGTGCGGCAAGGCCTGTTGGAGCAGGTCCGGACCTTGCCAGCGTTTCTGGTCGTCGAAGCGTCGAGACCCGCATGCCGCGTCTCTCGAAACGGAAGATGGGTCCGTCTTTCGAGATCGGTGAAAAATGCCGCGGATGCGCGGCAAAAGCCCCTCCGCCTGCCGGCCGACATCCCCGCGGCATGGCAACGGAGCGGCTTTGAGAGGGAAAATTTGGACTGCGCCAAACGAACCTAATTCCTCCGGGTCCAAGGAACATCACCGCGATCACGAGAAGGCCCTGACAAATGGCGTTGCCCAGAACCATCCTCGCACTTGCCTGCGCCGCCGCGCTGGCCGGATGCGCCACACCACCCTCCACCCCCATCGATCCGGCCGAACAGACCCAGATCGAAATCCAGAGCCTCTACGGAGAGCCGACCCGGTCCGGGATGCCGGGGTTCTTCGCCGGCAAGGGGTCCCGGGGACGCGGCTTCCTGATGAGCCGGACCTACGGAGAAACGGGCGGTGCTGCCCGTTTCGAGACCACCCCGCCCTCTGTCGCGACCGGTGCTGCGGTCCTGGATATCGGGGTCGAGATGAAGATGGCGGGAGGTTTTCCGCTCTATCGCCTGGCATTGCGGCCGCGCAACATCGCCCCCGGCGCGCTGGCGGCTTGGCCGGCTTATGTGGCGATCGACCGGGAAATCTCGCCGGACACCCGCCAGACGCTGGCCGCACGCATGCCGCGGGATCGCCGGGTTGACGGCGACGGCCTGGTTTGGACCGAATGGACTTACTGCCCGGACTGTTTCGATCTGCGCAGCCTCGAGCGCGGCGCCGCGCTGGATGCCGGCGCGGCCCTGGCCGGGATTGATGCCGCCGAGACGCACGCGCTGGCGCTGAGCGGGTCATCTCCAGCCTTCGTCTCGGGGTCCGCGGTCTTCGGCCCGAGGCACCTGGGCTTTGTCGAAGGCGCCGAAGCCTTCGCCATGGCGCGAGAGGCAGGGGCGATCGTCCTGCGGGCGAGGGCGCGGGTGGCGGATGCCTTGCCGCATGCAAGTGCCTACCGGAGCCGGGTCGAGGCCTTCGAGGCCACGCTCTCACCGGTGCGGGCAATCTGGGACAGCTGCGGAGATTACCAGCCAAGCTCGAAGGCTCTCGCCGTAAGCCAGATCGCCGCCGAGAGTGAACGCTTCCAGGCCTGGGAGACCTGTGCTGACAGGGTCATGGACGATTTCGACGCGTCTGCGCGACAGGCGGAGATCGCGGAGTTCGCCCGCGCCGAGGCGCGTCTTGCGCAGGCCGCGGGCCTGACCCAGGCGCAGCGCCGGGGTGCCCTGTCTTTCGAGACGGAGATGGAGCAGGCGCGACAGCTCGGATTGCAAGCCAACGGACGCTTCCAGGCGCATCTTCGCGCCCTGGAAAAGGCCGGCCGACAACAGGGCGCGATGAATGTCGAGAGCGCGGCGCGTGGCGGCGCCCTGGTGGCCCCCGACGAGTTCACCCTTGGTGGTAATGTCCTTGACGGCCTTTCGCAGGAGGCACGGCGTCGGCTTCAGGGCCAGGGGGCGCGGGGAGAGCCGAATGCCGGCCCGCCGCTTGAACGCGAGATCTTCGTGACCCGATTGATGCGGGGCGGGGCGAATCTTGAGACCGGCCCCGGGCGGGAGGCCTGTGCCGTCGGCCTCGAGTGCGAGATCGGCATGGTCGAGGCGCTGATCGCGGTAATGAGTTATTGCGCCGCCGAGGGTGGCTCCACCCGCACGTCCGCGGGCTGGGGACTGGTCGTGCAGCGCTACCTGCCGAAGACCCGGGATGAGGAGCTTCGCCTCATGAAATCGGTGCCCGGCACGCATGCCATCTCCACCACCGACCGCGCCTCGCTCGATGCCGCGATCGCGGCAATGGAGGCCGAGCGCCTGGAAGGTGGCGGGCGAGCCTTCTACCGCAACTACATGGAATTTTATGCCGTCAACAATGACGAGAGGGGATGCAAGGACGACTGGCGCGACAGTGCGCGGAACAAGGTTCAGCGCAACGGCTAACACCCACGTCTCGTCCGGTCATGGCTTCCCTCCGGACGAAAAAACGCCCGCTCCCCGAGAGGGGTGCGGGCGTCATCTTTCCGGATCGAGGAGTGCTCAGAGGCGCTCGAGCTTGGCTCGCGGGTCCGAGAGGAATGCCTCGGGCCAGGTGCCTCTTCGGAGCTACGGCTGGTTCGAGGCGTGCGGTGATGTGTCAACGGGATAATCCCGAGCGGGATTATCACCACAAGCCATCATTTCAGTTGCTCCAATGGGGTCCCGAGAAGCTCCCGGGCGGTTGAAAGGCAGCCGCCGATACCGGCGGCAATGGTGTCGTCCTGCCTCAGGATCGCCGCGTAGAGGCGGTGATTGCCGTCCTCGATCGGCCAGACCGGGCGCCAGCCGGGCAACCATGGCACGCCGACATCAATCGAGATCGGATCGTGCCAGCCAAAGCGAACGAGATGGGCGATCCGCCGGGCATGGTCCCGGACGCAAGCAGGGCCGCGGGCGGGAACGGACAGAAGGTCGTTTCGGGCCAGGGCCGAGGCGACCATTTCCGGGCGGAGGGTCTCCCCACCCTCCCAAGGCGGCGTCTCGAGCGGGCAGGCGATCTGCCGGAGGCGGGCGATGTCGACCCGCCATACGAGCTGGTCATCGCTTATGGTGTCAGCCATCAGGCGACGACACCTCGCTTCTCCAGGCCGCGCAGCAGATGGCCTTCGGTGAGAGGGGCGGGCAACAGGGGCTGAAGCCGCGAGATCTCGGCCTCGAGCTCCGCGGCGCCGGCCTCGGTCCGGACCCAGTCGTTGAACCGCGTGAGGGACCGGATCAGCAGGGAGGTCGATCCGCCGAGGCCTGGCCCGAGCTCCTGAGCCAGGCTGCGGCCGCGCATGGCGTCGAGGGCGAGGTCGCGAGCGCGCGTGGCGAGATCGACCTGGTGGGAGAGGACATCCTTCATATCGACCCTTGGAATGCGGGACCCGTGCACCGGTGCTGCGAGGCCGGCATAGCCCGGACGCCCCGCGGGATCGGCGGCAAGAAGCGACCGCCATGTCGCGCCCCGCGTCTCCCACTCCTCGCGGCTCACGCCTTGTGCGGGATCGCTGTTGTTCCAGTAGCCGAAGTCCTCGGCGCCGGAGATGCGCATCCAGGCGCGCGCCCAGTCTGCCTGCTCGGTATGGATGATGCCGTAGACGTGACCCGCCTCGGCAAACAGGCTGATCTCCATGCCGAAATCCACTTCGGGATCGCGGAGACCCTTGATCTCGATGTTCCGGCTCCGTCGATAGAGCTCGCCCATGACATGGGACAGGGGTGCCTGCGCGCCCTCGGGGCGGGGTCTCGACAGGCAGGTGGCGGTGGCATCGGCGTCGATGATCGCGGTGGCATCCTTGCAAGCCAGGGCCTCGGCGCGGTCCCGGGCATCGAGGCGCACATGGGTGCGCAGCTCGGAGAGGCAGGCAAGGACGCTTTCGAGGCTGCGATGGGGCAGCCTGAAGCCGTCATAGATCTTGATGCTCACGGGGTGCACCTCCGCTGATTGCGTGGCCCTGGGACGGGCTTGGGTCAGAAGCGCTCGTAGTAGCCGAGCCGCATTTTTCGCCAGACCTCGTCGAAGAAGCCTTCGGTCGCATCGAAGCTCTCGTGCTTCATCGAGGCGTCGAAAACGCGAGCATGCGCATCTTCGATGTGAAACTGAACGGACGCCTCGGCAGAGAAAGGGTCTGGGGCATCGGGACGAAAGGCGCCGAGATCGAACATGTCGATGCCGATGAAGTAGCGCTTGCCCTGGTCGTCCTCGACGCAGCGCTGCACCGAGCCGAGATAGAAGTTCGGCGGATCGATGCCCCGGTCGACCTTGGACGAGTTGATGTAGGGCTTGTAGCCCAGTGCACGCGCCTCGGCGAGGAAGGCGGCATTGGCGCTGGTTTCGATGATGCGGTCCACGGTGGTCCATTTCATGTCGCGGGGGTGGCATGCAGTCCCTTGAGCCACGCGACGAAGCCCGCGAGGATGGGGCGGATATTCGTATCATCGGCCCAGCCGGCAAAGCCTACGAACCCGTCCGGCTCGATGGTGATGGCCTGGCGGCTGTCGAAGTAGTAGGCCTTGCATTGCAGATCAAGGCATGGCTGGCCTGCGGAGTTCATCGCCCGGGTGAAGCGCTGCCGGCAACGCAGGGTGTCGTTCATCGCGCCCTGGCGGATCATCGAATCGTTGATGTGGCGGCGCAGATCCCGCAGGTCCTGTGGGCCGAGATCCTGCGCGGTGAGGCCCGATTTGCGCCAGGCTGCCCTGGCACTGTCGCGGGTGAGGGTTTCTGTCTGAAGCATGGGTGCTGTCTCCGAAAGAAAGGTCAAAGCGGGCGAAGAGCGATGTTGGCCTGCCGGGCCATCTCCTGGCGCCAGTCCTCGAACGCCTCGTGCTGCGTCAGCAGGTGCTCGAGCGATTGGCAGCGCTCGAGGTAGGCCATGCGGCCATGGGCGCTGGAAAGGCTGTCGAGAAACCGCTGCGCAAGCGGTGAGGGGCGGTAAATCCCTTGCTGGATCTTCTCGAAGCTGACCCCTGCAAGGTTCAGGATCGCGACGAGAAAGAGATCCGACTTCGACAGGAAGTTCTTGGCAAGATCCTTGTAGGACGCAGGGTGGCAGGCGACCTGGAGGCGCAGGAACTCGGCGGTGATGCCGGCACTGGCGGCGTTGGTGAGCAGGCCGCGATAGTTCTTGGTGAGGATCGTGTGGTCGCGCAGCTCCGGGCTGCCGGCGACCTCGATCAGGAGTGGCGAGAAGGTATGATCCCCCGCGGCGGCGCGGCCGATCAGTGGGATGGGCAGGCCCGAACGGGAGATGCCGCTTCCCAGCAGCGGGCAAAGCTCGTCCGGGGTGATGGTCTGAAGCAGCAGCTTCCAGCCCTGCGGCGTGAGCGTGATCGGGCCCCGACCGGCATTGATCGCCGCCTGCACCAGGCGCGGCGCACCGGTTGCCACGAGCGCGGCCCGGGTCCCGTTCTTGCTCAGCACATCCTCGTCGAGGCGCTCGAAGATGAGCCCCTCCAAGGCGTCGCCCACGTGCATGGCGCTCTCCACGAAGGGGGCGTCTCCAGACGCGGTTTGGATGTCAGACAGGGTGCGGCACAGCCTGGCGACGAGGGCTGCCTGGGATTTCACGCGCGGCATCGGGCACCTTCCTGGCCTACGGGCCAAATCTTCATGTTCTGCACAAGGAGCCGAGCCGGCTCCCCGGGTTTGCCAGGAAATCCCGGGGAGTCGGGTCGTGGTGGGCAGAATGCCGTGATCATCTGCGCAAGATCGCGCGGCGGTGCTACCGTATGGTTTTGGCGACGAAGGTTGCCACGAGACTTTCGAGGCTGACGCCGGACTGCTCATGGAACTTTGCGGCCAGAGAGGGGAAATCCTCATCAGGCCCTTCGACGAAGATGGACCTGACCTTGGCACCGCCGGCGCTCATGGCCTCCAGGGCGGCGTCGATGCGATCGGTGTTGCGCGAGGACTTGGCGCCCCGCACGGCGGCCTCCGCCGGCTCCCCGTCATGAACCGACAGCACGAGAAGGCCCGCGGCGTCGTCGCAGAAAAAAGCCTCGCCGGGTTTCGGCCCTTCGTAATCCAGGGCCACGACCGCGCGCAGGAGGCCCGGGGCGCGGCAGGCGAAATTGATGGCGCGCGCGGCGGCGTCGCCGAAGCCGACAACGTAGATGTTGGCGGCGCTGTAGTTGCCGGTGGTGAGGGCCATCTCGACCGCCATCGGCATCAGGTCATCATGGCTGGGGACCTGGTTGCCCTTGGCGCCATCGGTGATGTCTCCCGAATAGACGATCTTGAAGCCGCCCTCGCTGGCGTGGTGCCAGAGGGCGAAACGCTCGGCGAGATCGGTCCCCGAGCGGGCCGTGTCGTCGAAGACCATGACCAGGGGTGTGTCGTTCTTCCGATCAATTTCAGTGGGTGAGTAGAAGGTGATGTTGCGCCCCAGAACATGATCCTCGCTCCAGGTGCTGGCGAATGCAGGAGCGCCCAGCGCGCCGATGCCGAGAACGAATGCGCTGAAGGCGGTTTGGAGGGTGTTCATGATCGGCTTCTCCTGCTCGTCCCGGGCAGCCGATGTCTGTCCGGCGTCTGTCCGGCACCGATCCGCCCCTTGATGTCGACAAGGAGATAGCTACGCCGCCGGCGGGACGGAAATCAGCGATGCGCGTTATCGTCGATGAAGTCGGCGATGCGATCGGAAAGGGAGAAGCCCCGTTCTTGCAGGAAGCGCGCCTTGATGGCGCCCCAGGCGTGGCCGCCGCGCTCAAGACGCAGGAGATCGACCTCGGCACCGGCGCGGTGCAGGGCGTTCAGCGTCTCGCGCTGACCCATGAAGTCGAAATCCTCCGCGGTCGTGCCTTGCCCGCCGGACCATGGAACGATCCGGTCTGCCGCGCCGTGAATGGCAAGCACCCGAAGTCCGGAAGCATTCGCACATCCATCCATCGCCAGGGTTCCGGAGACAGCCACGATCCCCCTGATGGTCTCGGGATAGGTGCAGCCATAGCGATAGGCAAGCATCGCCCCTCCCGAATGGCCGAAGAGGAACGTGCTTTCCGGCCAGGCCAGGCCTTCCGCTTGGGCAGATGCGATCGCCGTCTTCAGGAAGGAGACATCATCCACGCCGCGCGCGGCCGCGTCGCCGCAGCAATCGCCGGCATTCCAGTCGCGGTGCGCCGCGCGTCGCTGGATCTCGGTGCCGTCGACATAGGCCACGCGGAACCCTTTCCGATCGGCCAGCTGGTAGATCGGGAAGGTTTCGGCAAAGGCGCGCGCATTGCCGAAGTCGGAATGAAGCGCGATCAGCAAGGGCGCGGGCCGGCCCTCGAGGCGCTCGGGTGTGTAGTAGAAGATCTCACGACCCTCGATTTCGGTCGTGCGCCAGTCGCCGGCAAGGGCGGCCCCGGCCGACAGGCCCACCGACAGGCTCAGAAGGGCCACGCCCCGGACGGCGCGCCGGGCGATGAGGCAGAGAGAGGATCGGAGAAAACCTGGCATTGTCGAGCGTCTTTCGTCTGTTGCACAGAACATAAGGCTGCCGCCCTTGACCCGGAAAACCGCCTTCGATCAAAACCCGATCAAGAAATACCCGGTGGCGAAGCAGGCAAATATGGTTCCCTATCGATCCCCCGCCCCCACATGCAGAGGCTCAAGCTTGCAAGTGCGCTTTCCAGTCAAAAGCCGGTCAAATAAGACCGCATCCGCGATACGGATTGCCGGGTCGAAGTTCACTTGAAGCCGGCTGCCCCGTTGGTCGATCCCTTGCGGCCTCGCTCATCGCTTTAGAGCAATAAAAATGCCCCGCCCGGCAGCAGCCGGACGGGGCGAAAGACAGATAGGCAGGCGCCCGGCGTGATCAGCGCCAGCCGGATCGGCGGTCGTGCTCGACCGCCGCGCAGGCGGCGATGCCGTCCAGCACGTGCTCAAGGGAGCCATGCTTGGCGCGGATCTCCATCTGGCCGTGATTGGAGGCCATCTGCCGGGCGAGCTCTTCGTAGCAAGTCGAGACGGGCCGCGAGGCGGGGACTGTCTCGTCTCGCCGGGCGCCGGCGAGGCAGAGGGCCACGGGGGTCAGCGCGTATATGCGCTCTCCTTCCTCCCTTAGGCTGGCCTCGAGGACCCGGGTCATCTCCTTGGGGTGATGGACCACCTGGGCACGCAGCACCTTGGCGAGACGGGCTCGGTCCTTGATTGTCCCCAGCGCCTGGCTGGTCCAGAAGCTCTTGCCGCCGGGGCTCGAGAACGGGGCGATCGGAGCGTAGACGTCGATGAAGAGGTGATCCCAGTCCGGGCCTCCCGTGGAGCGGTCGAAGAGCCGCTGCATTCCGCGCCCGGGCGTGATCCCCTTGCGACAGGCCAGGGCAAGGTGATCGTGCGTGATCCACCCCCGAATGCGCTCCACCTCCTTGCCGTCGAGAAAATAGGCCGGAGGATGGTCCGGCATGGCCTCGAGGATAGCGCGGGAGCGGCTCTCGAGCACGTCGTTGGTGCGCAGGAGCGACAGCGGGTCGCTTTCGGGGATGAGGGCGATCGTCTCGACCTCGAGCGCGGCGCGCATGGCGCAGAGCCTCCGCGTCAGAACGGGGCCGAGCTCGCCGGCCCGGCGCTCGGTCGGGGTGCGCTCGATCTCGTAGCTCTGCACGATGGCCTCAAGCAGGCTGCGAGCCGCGAGCCCCTGCATCGTGCGTTCCTTCTCGGTCAAGTCATAGTGGCTCATGTCAGGCTCCCCGGCCCTGGTGGAACGCGAGCAGATGCTCGAGGTCGCGGTAGCGCTCAAGCACCTTCAGACGTGCATGGTTGGAGGGCTGGGCGTCGGCAATCTTCTGAAGCGGATCGGAGAAACGCTTCAGATCCTCGGGCCGTGCCGCCCCGGCGAGCTGCCAGATCAGCGCGTCGAGCTCACAGGCGCCCATATGCACGCGGCGAAACTGGCGTTGAGCCTGCTCGGTGTGATGATGCACCTGGGCCCTCAGGAAGCGGGCGGCGAGGGGAATGTTGGTGAGTGTCATCCAGAGCAGCGTGGCATCGCGTTCCACGGGATACCAGAAGCGATCCCGGGACAGGGGTCCCAGGACGAAGGCCTCGAGCGCGGTGTTGTCCTTGGCCGCCTGGATGAGCGGATCGCGTGCCTCGTCGAGGCAGAGCCCCTTTGCATAGGCCAGCGACAGCAGATCACTGTCGAGACGCCCCGCGGCGCGACGCCATTCCTCGTCCGAAAGCCGCGCCAGGTCGGAGGTGCCAACCTCGGGGATGGCTTCGAGTAGGGGGCGCGAGGCGCAGCGCAGCGCCAGCTCGAGAGCGGTGGCGATCTGGCCGTCATGGGGGAGTGAGGACACCAGGGAAACCAGGCGGGCCTCCACGCGCTCCACAAGGGCGTTGCGGGCGGGCCCGGCCGCGAGCGCAGAGAGGCGCTCGAGGCGAGACAGGTCGCGGATGCAGGCCTTCCAGGGGCAGCGAGCGGGTCTCGGGATCATTCCTGTCTCCTGTCCTGTCTGTCTTTCGGGTGTGCAGGGACCATGGTCAGGCGGCGAGCACGACCGGACCCAGTGCATGGCAGAGGGCGGACTGGCCGTCGTCGAGGGCCTTTTCCAGGCTTCCGATCATGGCCCGCAGTTCGAGGGCGCCGTGGTTGGAGGACGCCTTGGCAATGATCCTGGCGCAATCGGGATCGGGGCGGCCCTCGACCCGCCCGAGATCGACGCCGGCGAGAAACAGCAGAGCGAGCCAGGCAATATCTCCGTCTCGCGCGGCGCGGGAGGCGGCGCGCAGATAGTCCTCGGGGAAGGCCTCGACCTGGACCCGAAGGAAGCTGGCCACCTCGTTCGGCCGCCGCACATCGATCAGGATCGGAACAGGGTCCGGGGTCATGTTGAAAAAGCCATCGCTCTTCGCCGCGACCGGAACCAGGCCGAGATGCGTGTCATCGACCGAGAGGCGGTCAAGAAGCGGGCAGGCGAGGTTGTCTGCTTTGACCGTCCCGTCGATCATGCGCTCCAGGGCCTTGGGATCGCTGTTTGCCAGTAGGGTGCGCCATTCGGAAACCTTGATGAGGAGGGGATTGCCATGGATTTCGGAGAGCTTCTCCACCAGGAGCGGCGAGCACGAGCTGACGATGATCTCCGCCACCCGCGGGACATGGGCGAACTCCTCGTCGATCAGCGCGAGCGCGAGGGGCTCGATGGCCTCGACGGAGGCCCGAGCCGCGGCCGCGACATGCGGGCGAGGCCGCTCGACATGGATGATCCGCGACACCTCCCGCAGGGCGGTGCATTGGGCGCGCAGCAGCTCGACATGCGGATGAAGTCGTCCGGGCATGAGCAGGGTCCTTTCATCAGGGAGAGCCAGGGCACCGCACCGGCCGGTTTCGCGAGAAGGATCGGCCGCCGGGTGCCCGGATCAGGTGTGGATCAGATGCTGGGCGCGCCGTGCTCGGCGAGGTAGGCATCAAGACGCGACTGGATCTGGGGAAGCAGGGTTTCCGGCGCCCCGAACTGCGCATGCAGCTCCATCAACCCGTGGTGGGAAGAAAGCTTGGAGCAGAGAAGCTGCATGCGCCGGGCAGAGACGTCATCGGCATCATCCGGATCGAGCGCCCCGATGCGTGCGCCGCATAGCGCGAGGATCAGCAAGGGAGCACAGCGCCGGCTGTTGCGGGACAGGTGCGAGGTCGCCGCCTCGAAATGATCGGGATGGGCGGCAATCTGGCGCCGGAGAAGCCGGACCTTCAGGGCGGGGTCGCGATCAAAGGCGGTGATCGTCCCCCAGGCGCAGCGGCCGTTTGCGTCTCGCGCCGGAGCCGCGGCGGCAAGCTCCTCGAGCAGCAGCTCCAGGTAGGGATCGCGCACCGCAGCGTCGGCTTCTGCCAGGTCGCGCGCGATGAAATCGGCCAGCGGCATGATCAGGGTCGCCGGATCGAGGCCGTGGACGAGACAGAGACGGAGATAGTCGATGTTGCTCTGACGAAGGAGGACGGGAAGGCGATCCTGCCGCGGCGAGATCGTCTTCGAGGGCGCACGGGGCAGGCGGACGACGAGCTGGTAGGAGCCCGACAGGATGATGTCTTCCCGCCCCGAGGGCGCGCCTGTCCAGTCACAGAATTGGCGCACGGCAAGGGTCTCCAGGCCGAGCCAGACGGACCACAAGCCGGCGCGAACCTCCTCGCCGATCGCTTGCCCCATCTGATCGAGTGTGCGCCCCATGGCGGTTGCGAGGGCGATGAGGGTCTCGCGCTCCGCGCGCTGGTCAGGCGTCGACATGGGATGTTCCCTTTTGCGTGCCGATCAGCGCCCTGAGGTCGCTGCGCAACTCCTCGGGATCGGCGATGCAGCTGACCTCCGGCAGGTGGACCTGTGTCAGGTCGCAGGTGAAATACTCGGGACGCGACAGCGCGATCCATTTCAGGAGGGTGCGGGTTGCGTCCGGGGCATGCACTGTGTGGTTCTCGATCGACCAGGGGAGAAACCTGCCCCGGGCTTCGATGCTGTCGAGAGGCCTCAGCTTCTCGCCCAGACGTTTGATCAGGGTGGGTAGCTGAACGATCCTGTCATGGACGTCGAAGCCGTCGATCTTCAGCGCCACCCGGGGTTTTGATCCCGCCGGATAAGAGGTCGCGGTGATGCACAGCATAGGGTGATCGAACAAAGGGACCGCCGCCAGCAGGTCGGCCAGGCGGGCGGCATCTGCCAGGATGTCCTTTTCACGAACGATTTTATGGAGCCGCTCGTGGTTGGAGATGTCCTCGCGCATTGTCCCGCCATGCCCGATCAGGGTGGTCGCCGAATAAATGTCCGCCTGGGCATCCCGACAGAAGCGGACCATGGCCAGGGGCTTGTTTTTACCGGCCCCGAAGAGGCTGGGCTTGATGTAGGACGACTGGAAGGCCCTGAGCTTGCGGTCGAGAATCTCGAGGAGGGCCTCGATGGCATGAATATCTGCGGGCATGGGGGCTCCTTGAGGGCTGCGGTGTCCCGAGAGGAATTGGGATCGAGAGAGGTCGGCCGGGAGCGCTGCCTCAGCCGTGGCTCTTGCGCCAGGCGCCCGGATTCTGGATGGCCCCGTGCCGCCACAGACCCTTGCCCGAGCGCCGTGCGCGGCGCATGACGCCGGCATAGGCGCGGGTGAAGTCAGTGCATGCGATGGCATAACCGTCCGCCACCATGGACTTGCCGACATCCTGGCCGTCGGCCTCGAGGCGCGCGACGACGCGTCCGTATTTGTCCAGCTCGATCGGGAACACCTTCAGGGTGCGTCCGCTCAGCAGGCGGATCATGTGGCGCCGGGCGGCATCGCCCTGTCGTTGACCCGTTTCCGGAGCGTCGATGCCCCAGATCCTGATCCGGAGATCACCGGTCGCAAGCGTGTCGCCGTCGATGACGTATGGCGAGGTGATCGCGAAAGGCCTGGGGGCGCGGGGGCGAAAAACGAGGCGAAACAGGAGGGGCAGGGCGCGGATCGCCAGGGGTGCGACAAGAACCAGGAGAAAGAGGGTCGTCATGTCTTGCTGGACGGGCAGAAGACGATCGACCTGGGACAGAATGCTGTCCAGAATTTCCCGTAGCATGTTCACGGCAGATACCTCCTGTTCTCGGCAAGCCCGCGGGCCTCTCATGAGAGGAGGACGCGGGCATCCGATGCACTACAGGGGGAGGATATTCCCGCCCGAGGTCAGGTCGGCCTCGAGACTGATCCGGGAAAACGCGAGGAAGGATCGCTTCTGCGGAAGGCGGGAGATGTTCTTGTCCGCAGCACGAAAAAACTTCTCCACAGCATCGGCAGGAAAGGCCGCCACGGCGTCGCCGGTCACCAGAACGGTCAGTTTCATGTCGCAGCCTACTGGCGTTGCGAGCTTGTCGATGTCGAAAAGGATGCTGTCGAGCCAGAACAGCGCTGCCTCTATCAAGGCGGTGCCGTAGCCCTGGCCGCGCAGGTCGGCATCGACGATGAAGCTCTCTACCGAAATGGAGAGAATGAACTCCTGGTCCTGATCGTCGCTATCTTCCTCGACGAACTCGAATGACCAGCTGAGCGTAATGAAGCCAGCCACATCGAAAATGTTGCCGCGCCGATAGGCCAGGATGGAGAAACGCTGTCCTTGCGGTGTCTGGCAAAAATTCGAGGTGAGATGGTGTTCCTCTCCAGGCAGAAGCCTGAGGTTCCGAACCTTGTGCACAAGAGCGGAACCGAGCACATCATTGTCGGGAACGATAACGGAGACATCTGCTTTCGGCGCACCACCCGCGCCGAAAAGCCCTCGCGCCTCGACCGGGGAGCTGAGAATTTTCATCCCCCGAGTGTGCTCCGTGTCGCTGTTCACGATATTTACCAGGGATCGGGGCAAGAAGAAGCCTTACTCTTCTGGAGAGGAGAGGCGCCGTGAACCGGCACCCCATGCAGTTTGAAAAGCAACTTTGAACCTATGACCAATTCCAAATTGGTCAATAGTGGCAATAAGGTAACCGTGCGGTTTTCTCCAGATCCCTCCGCGAAGCAAAATGAAAAAACCCCCGGATAGCGAGATCCGGGGGTTTGAACCACTGGGGTGGAACAGGCTTGGGCGTCAATCGACGATCGACTTGCGCACCAGGTCCGCGAAGGCATCCGCGCCGGGATGACCCTCTTTCGTCATGGCCTGTGCCATTGCATCGAGCGCTTGGCGATCAGCGCCATCGAGCTCGTCGGCCGCGCCAGCGGAGACGATCATCAGAACTTGGCCGATTTTCTCCTCGCCGTTCTCGCTGCGGGCCACGGGGTGGTTTTTTGCAAGCAGGAAGTCGGCGCCGAAGGGAATTCGAACCTGACGCGACTGGTTCGGCTGGATGCCGGCACCCTCGAGGCCGGTGGAAAAAATTCGAGCCGCGGTCAGTGCCTTGCGCAGGAGCGCACGGTCGTCGCTATTATGGTCAGCAGCCGGGCCGGTGCGAAGCTGGTCGAAGGCGTCCTGGGTGAGGGCGCAGACCGTTGTCGCGTTGATCTCGGTATGATCATCGCGGGTGCGCAGGTAGAGATCGGTCTGGAACAAGGCCACGGTGTCGTTGCCCCCGGCCTGGAAGACCTCGGAGGTCTTCGCGCGGGTCAGGGCGTGGGCGTAGACGAATTTTTCCGCCTTCTCCCACTTCACGACCTTGGGCGCGGCGAAGACTGACCCGAGCGGCTTGGAAACGCGCTTGATCACCTTGCCGGGCTTCTTGGACCCGGCGGACACCATCATCGCGGCGATGGCCTTGTCGGGCTGGCGCCCTTTCAGCCAATCGGCCAGGTCGGAGTGGGCAGGGGTGGATTCGAAGACACTGGTGTCGCTCGATCCGGTTTCTGCGGGGGGCTGAGATGTCATTGCCAATCCTGTTTTCTGGGTCTGTCGACACAGGAGATTGGATCACCGCAGATAAGGGAAAACGAGAAAAAACCCGATCGCTCAAGCGGCCATGGCCGACGTCGCGAGCCTCCGGCGCCCACGAGCTCCGCCGCGGCGAACGGGCTCGGGAAGGCCATTTGCCAAGGAACACAGGCCGGCCATGAAATCCTCGAGCGCCGGGCCCCAAGGCAGGGTCGCGGCCTGGTCGAGTGCGTCTTGCGCAGCCTTCACCGGGTCCTCGCCAACCTCGTCCGAAAGAGCCCATTCCAGTAAGGCGAGGCGAGACTTGTCCTGCCAGTCGGTGCCACGGTGTGTGGAGAGAAAACGGAGAAGTTGGTCGAGAAGCATGAAGCCATCCTTTGATCGGGTCCGTAGGGGGAGGCCGTTCGGCACTCAATGTCAAAGATGGGTCCTGCGACACGTCAATGCAGGCACAGGGCAGGGAGCATTGACAGGAGGGTGATGGTGCCCCCGGAGGGTCTCGAACCCCCGACCCCCTGCTTACAAGGCAGGTGCTCTACCAGCTGAGCTACAAGGGCGGCGGGGCGTGAAGCCCCTTGCATGTCTACATGGGTCTGATCGTGCCCGCCCGGTAGAGACTGGCTTGCTTTTTCCAGGCCCTGCACCGAGATGGAGTCGATGAGAACCGATCTGCCCACGGACCTTCTTGAAGGCGCAACCTCGGCCGAGCCTCTGACGCTGTCGGAGTCGGGCCCGCATTGGGCGCACGCCGCGCAGCAGGCCGACCGTCTACGGGCGCTTGATTGCGAAATTGCGAAAATGGCCTGGGCACAAGACGCCGCGGCACTGGCTCTGCGCGAAGAGGTCGAGGCCTCCTTCCTGATCGAGGCCGAGGTCGCCGATGCGGACGCGATCGCGCGCATGATCGCTGCGACGACGATCCTGCGCGGGGCGCCCTACCTGGCGCCGGAAGCGCTTTGCCGGGCGCATGCCGAGCTCATGAGACCGGAAGGGGGCGCTCGGCCCGGTTTTTTCCGAGACCACTTCGTCCAGGTGGGCCGGCATGTTGCCGTCAGCCCGGGCGCGGTCCGGCGATGTCTCGAGCATGCGTCGCGCGGATATGGCCGCGCGGGTCGCGCCGAACGGCTGATCGGAGCCGCGGCCGGTCATCACAGGCTGAGTTGGATACATCCCTTCAGCGACGGGAACGGGCGGATCGCAAGGGCTGCGTTGCGGGTGCGGCTCATGGAAGAGCTTCCCGGGGCAGGAGCCTGGTCGCTGTCGCCGATCCTGTTGGAGCGGCAGGGCGATTATCTTCGTGCCATGGCCGGGGCGGACGAGCCGCGCCGCGGCGATCGGGACGGCAGGGGCAACCTTTCGGAGGCCAATCTCGCTTCGCTTGTCACGTTCCTTCTCGGTTGCATGGAGGAGGCGATGACACGTGCGGTGGAACGCCTGTCGGGCTGATCAACCAGTCCAGCTGCGGCGCGCGCCGCAATCGATATGCACGAAGTTGCGCGAGGGGTAGTAGCCGACGCCCCCGGCATTCATGGCGGTGGCCGCCCGACGTAGATCGCTCACCGAGTGCCCCGGCTGGGTGATGTCGAGCGCATAGCCCTGGATATGCAGGGAGTTCGTCGCGGCACCGCGGATCGAGGAGTTCGTGGCTCTTGAACGATATCCCGAGAGCAGCACCGTGGGGGTGGAGCTGTCCAGGATGGTCTGGATCTTCAGCGCGCTCAGGATCACTTTCTTGTTGATGTCGCGAACCTCGTTCCGGCGCCAATCACGCGCGAACCGTGAAAATACATCGATCGATTCCTCGACCCAGCGGTTGGCCTCGATGACGATCTCGTCAAAGCTTTCGCCGGTGTTCTGGTTGGTCATGCGCAAGCGGTAATCCTTCGGCGCAGCGGCGAAGGCGGTAGAGGGCAGGGCCGGCGCAAGTGCGGCGACTCCGAGGCCGGCAAGAAAACGGCGCCGGTCGGTGGCGGTGGCAACGAGGGTGGAGGGGGCAGTCATGGGGTGCGTCCTCGGGTTCTGCTGTCTTGAAGGCCCCGTGCGGGGCCGGGCGGACGACGGAACTCGATCCCGTCCCTCAGTATAGAGGTCCGTTCGTGATGGATCGGAAATGATCGGATAGGGATGGGTTTTTCCCAACGGCGCGGCGGGATCGAGCCCGCGTCGCCGATCGTGGGTCAGCTGCCCCAGTAGCGCACCCGACCGCAGTCGACGTGGACAAAATCGCTGGAGCTGTATTTTCCGACGCCACCCTGGCGCAGGGAAACGGCCGCGCGATGCAGCGTGGATGTCGAGACGCCGGGCTGACGCAGGTCAAGGGCCAGGCCCCGCATGTGCAGGGAGTTCTTCGCCGTTCCGTTCAGGGCGCGGTTGGTCTGGGGGGAGCGATAGCCGGAGATCAACAACATGGGTTCGTCGTTGCCAACCGCGCGCTGGAGCTCGACGGCAGTTCGGAGGACCCGTGGGTCGATGTCATTGGAGATCCCTGCGCGCCAATCGCGGGCAAAGCGCTTGAACTTGTCGAGGGCGGCGCGCTGGAACTTGCCGTTCCTGACGACCCATTCGTCGAAATGTTCGTTGTTGTGCGGGTTCACCATGCGCAGCCGGTGGCTGTAAGCGGCTGCGGCGTGGGCGCGTGCGGGGGTCATGAGGGTGGCGCTTGCCGCGACAGCACCAAGGCTGCTGATGAATGCGCGGCGGCCGATGCGCGAGGCGGACATCTCTGTCGCGGGCATGGGGACTTCCTTTTCCATTCTTCAGGTCTGACGCAGCGGACCGGAGGGTCGGCGCCGGTGTCAGAAGAATGGGTTCGACAGGATGTCTCCGGAAAAATCAGGAGGCGGTTTTTTTCGCCTAAAACCGGTCTTTTTTCACGCGGGAGCGCGCGGACTGCCGAGAGGGAAAATCGGGAATATCCCCGCCATGGATCTCGAGCACGAAGGCGATCCGACATGCCGCCATCTGCAAACGCTCCGTATCCGGGGCCGAGCCGATGTCGCGCAGCAGGTCGTCCAGGCTGGCGCCTTGCCGCGTCGGGCGTGCCATCGCGTTCATGATGCGATCGGCGATCTCGTCGACGCGGTCACGGGTCAACTCGAAGGTGCTGTCGAGAATGGCGGAAATTTCCTTCTTCGCGGCTTGCGACATGGTAGACTCCTTGAAGGGGTGAACTCGATCTTCGTTCCTGACGACACTCGTTGCATCCGGACCTGCGGTCACCTCAGATTGCGAGAAGGCCGACAATGGCCACGGCCGCGAACGCGGCGCGCCCGGCGAGAAAGCGAAGGCCTTGGGCGGGTGTCAGGTAGCGACGGCGAAAAAACGTGGCCCTGTGTCCGCGGGCGAGAAAGCTCAGAGTGATGGCTGCCGACAGCAGGAGTGCGGCCCGAGAGATATCGCCGGAGAGCAGGGCTCTACCCATGTCGGCCAGACCGGTCCTGTGCGTCAGCTCCCCTGCTGCATGCAGGATCTGCATGGCCTCGCTGATCGCCAGCGCGGCACCCAGACCGATTGCAATGGTGGCCAGGAGGGATGCCATTTCCGCGGCGCGCCAGATCAGCCGGGAGGCAGGGCGCTGACCGGGTCGGACGGGAAGGCGGACCAGGGTGTTCGCAGAGATCAGAAGCCAGGCGAGAAGGCATGCGGCAGCTGCCGGCCAGGCAAGTCCGGTGGTGATCCAAATAGGCATCGGGACCTCGTCAAGACTGGGAAGTGGATGGCTCGTCGCCAGGCGAGAATGGCGCGAAAACATACTCGATCGCGGAGTGAACGAGCACGTAGACGCGTCGCCCGTGCAATGTGCCGCGCGCATAGCGCAGGTGGTAGTCCTCGGTGATGGTGAGGCCCCTGGAGGGATGCGACGCGTATCCAAGGGAGGCTTCGAGGCGACACCGGTCGGCCTGGTCGACATGCATCGTGAACGTGCGGCGCGTGATGTCCTGGAGGCTGTCGACCATGTCGCATAGACCGCCTGGACTTTCGACGAGGTGCCTTGGCCAATCCACGCAGCTTGAATAATAGTTCAGGCGGGGTTTGCTGCTCTGATTCATGCGATCTCTCCTGCCGTTTCACCCGATGGACGGCAGAGAAAGATCGCGAGCCCTACAACATCTTGCTGTCCGATCCGAAATCAGCCCAGGACAGGAATGGGACGAGCACGTCTTTGCGCCAGGCGACGGCGCCTGCGGGCCCGGAGTATCGTTCCGGGACCTGATCGATATGCTCCGGCAGATCTGGCCCAAAACCTGCATGGAGAAGTTTTCCCAGGTCGCTCTCCGGGGTGCAGATCAACGGGGGGTTTTTCGGATCACTCCAGGTCTCGAGGTCGCACTCGCACTGGTCGGAATGTTCGTGCGAGCAGATGACCACGTGCCGCCCCGCATGCGGGGCAGTCATGGTGGCGATGAGCCCCATGATGCGCTCTCTGGAGATGGGGTCGGGGCAGCTGCGCACCTGTCCAATGGCGAAATTGGCCATGACGTTCATATGGTGATATACGCGATCTGATGCAGGAACCGATTTGGTGGGCATCTTCACTTCACACTCCCGGGCCAACTCAGCTCAACGGCTCATGTAGGGGTGCTCGGGGGCCACGACGCCGAGCGCCTCCAGTTTCAAGAAAAGCGCGGCCGGACTGCGACCAATCCGCTCCACGAGCTCTGGAATCTCCGCACCTTCCAGCATGAAGGCCTGGGCGAGCTCAGCCTCGTCCTCCGGCTGCCAGCGCGTGCCGCGCGCCCGGAGCTTTCCCTCGAGATCGAGATCGTCGTAACGACGGATACGAGCGTCCCGACCCGTCGTCAATGGCACGAAATCGTCAGGAAAGGCAATTGCGGTCAATTGCCGCTTCTGACGCTGTGGCAATGGGCTGACCGGCACCGGAGAGGAGGTGCCGAGGGCGGCTTGTTTGATTTCCTGGGGCCAAAGGTATTTCGCGAGCACGTCGCTCAGAACCTTGGCGTCGGCCAGCGCCGAATGCGCGCCGCGCCCGCCGAAGGTCAGTCCGGCGCGCTCTGCCAGAACGTCGAGACCATGCTTGCCTTTGCCGAAAAGTCCGCGAGAGAGCCTGAGTGAGCAGGAAATCTGCGCCTCGAGTGCAATTCCGCAGAGCTCGAGTTCGGCCCGCAGGAAGCGCTCGTCGAAGCTGGCGTTATGAGCCCAGAGAGATACCCGCCCTTCTCCCAGAAACCCCATCCAGTCTTCCGCGATATCCTCGAAACGGGGCTTGTCGCGCAAGAACGCATTGCTGAGGCCGTGGACCCGCTCCGCCTCGAATGGAACGTGACGGCAGGGATTGATGTAGCTGTGGAATTCCGCTCCGGTGGGCTCGCCGTCGATCATCTCCACGGCGCCGATCTCGACGATACGATGGCCCGTGCGGGGCGACAGGCCGGTCGTCTCGGTGTCGAATACGACCGCCCTCCCGGGGATCGGATTTTTCTGGGGAGTAAATTTCTTGCTCATGGGGGCCTCCTTGGGCGGGCGGTCTGATCGTTCGGAAACTGGGGTGGAGACGCAATTTTCGCGCCGTTCTTGAAGAAGATTACGGAGGGAAATTTCGCCTCTAACGCGCCCTCAGACCTATGCGGAGGATGCAACCCGGACTTGAACAATGCGGCATTGTGCATGTGCAGAAAGAACATCATTTCCGGCCTGAAAGAGACGCATAACACATCGCTCACTCCAATCGAAAGACCACGTTCATGACCATGACCTCGACCGTTTCCGCAGCCGGCTCCGCACCTCGCACTGGCTCATTCATCGCAACGATCCGGCAGGCCCTCGTCCGCCGCGCCATGATCCGCCGCACCATCGCCGAGCTGTCGAAAATGTCGGACCACGAGCTGAACGACATCGGCATCTCCCGCGGGGATATCCGCCGCGTCGCCGTCGAAAGCGCCGAAGGCTGAATCCCGGTGGCCAGTCTCGCGGCCGGGGCAGCGTCTCAGTGTGTCGTCGCGCGACATTCCATCTCGACGCGGACGTGAAACAGCGCGTCCGCGAGGGCCTTGGTGGCATCTTCGAGGCCTGAAAATCCGGGCCTGTCCTTGCCGTCGATATGGCTTAGATCGAAGTCCATCCGCCGCTCTTCCTGGATCTCGAGACGGCGCTCGAGAAACCTCTTCAGGTTCGTCAGGTGACCGTCCTCCATGTCTCCAGGGGCAATCCTCTGTCCTTGCGCCGTCCGCCAAATGAAAGCTCTGGCGGAAACGCGTTCCCGCGGGATCGGTTGGAGGGATTGTCTGCTCATCGGGGCCGAGCTCTCTCAAGGCGGGACGGATCGAGATCGATCGTCGTGGCAATATTGGAGATTATGTCCTCGATGGCCAGCCTGTCGTGATTGCTGGGTTCAGGGTGATACTCGTCCCTGAGGAAATACTGGCTGGAGTCCTCTTCGAGCCTGAGAAGGAGGGACAGCAGGGCCTGGCGGCAGAGCTGGGGCGTGTGCAGGCCGGCGAATGCGCCGAGCCGCCGTCCCAAATCGAACAGTGCCGGATCGCAGGCCGCGAGGCAGTCTTCGAAAGTGTAGCCTTTCAGAACGCGCCGCGGCATCCAGGCACGGTCGGACACGACATAGCCCTCGGCGAGGAAATTATAGAGCATCCCCTTCATCGAGGAGACGCCTGATTTCAGCGGCCCACTGACGCATTGCGTGAACACGTCGCCGCGAAGACCCAGAAGGAGGCCGCACAGCATCACGAACCCCGCGTCGAGAGCCCGGTAGTCGCCAGGACAGACCTGATCGAACATGCCTGCAATCAGGGACGCCGCCTCGAGGTCGTTGCGATGAACGTCTTCGCTCGCATTGTGGTAGCGGTAGGCGAAGGGGTGCGTGCCCTGGCGCGAGGGGCGGGCATGCGCGCCACGCCAGCGATCGGCCGGTGCGCCGCAGAAGTCATCGAGCGAGTAACTTTCAAGGCCGAGGTCGATCCGGCGCTCGATGAGGTCGATATGGATGTGATTTAGCGCGCTCACGTCGAAACCATCAGGAGCGACGACGACCTGACCTGCCGCGGGCATCATCACGGCCCGGGGGCAACTGACCCCCTCGCGGCAGAGCTCCTCGATCCGTGCGATCGGGCCCCGGGCGGTATCGCAGAACGGATGAATGCGGGCGATCTCCCCCAGAAGCATGTCGCGGCAGGTCTCGGAGGGTTGCAGGAAGCAGCGTGTCTCATCGATGGCGACGAGCAGGCGCTCCTCTGGCTGTTTTGGAGATGAGATCGAGATGAAAACCTGCATGTATCCTCCTGCCTGGCGATGGCATCATCGAGCGCCGGTGGCGGCCCGCTTGCAAGCGTCGGCGGCCGACTCCGAGGGAAGATGGGAGCAGGAGGGAAAAGTCAGAACCTGTGATCGTTGCCCGGCCTGATGGTGCGCCGCGCGGCAGTGGCTGGGATCAGAGGTCGGGACGGCGCATCATTGCAAGACTGACCGGCGTGCCGGTGGAGGCGCCATAACGCCCGGCAAAGGCCGGCGAGATCTGGTGGTCGTTCTTGCACACCGCGATCTTGTAGCGGAAATCGACCGCGTCCTTCGCCGTTCTGGCGAAGTTTCGCACGCAGCGCTCGTAAGCTGCGGCCACACTTTTCCGTTCGAGGATATTGTAGGTGTAGATGGACCCTCCGCTGAAGAACGCGAAGAGAAAAAGCATCAGTATCCACCCATGTGTAAAAGCGTTCATGGCGAAGCTCTCTGTTTGTCTCGGTCATGCGAACGCCGGGCGGGACGCGTTGCTACCTGAAAAATGGGGCCTGGTGGCAGCCAGTCGGGGCCAGTGGGGACCACATTCCATTCTGATATAAGGCTGCGGGGCAGGCGCTCAAAATCGTTCCGGTCTTGTCATGTGCCGGGGAAAGAACGAAAAAAAAGGACCGTGCGTTCCCGCACGGTCCGTCTTGATGTCGATCAGGCGGCCTCAGCGGCCTCGGTTTCGGCAGTCGCGCTGTCGGCGGACCCGCCCTCGTCCGAAGCCTCCTCGGAGACGCGGAAGTAGATGGCCTTGAAGGAGCGGCGCTCCTCGCCGTCGACCATCCGGGTCTCCAGCGGACCCTTCATCCAGACCCGCTTGCCGACGGCGGCCTTCATCTCGGCGATGATTGCCTCGTCGAAGCAGGCGCCGTAGAAGTCGAAGCCGTTGCCCTCGCCCTTGAAGGTCGCGTAGGCGCCCTTCTTGCCGGTGCGCTCGGTGACATCCACCAGCTTGCCGAAGCGCTGGGGCCAGGGGGTGTTGGTGCTCTTGGTGTCGCTCATGGGGTAAACCTTTCTGTCCGTCTTTTGTGGGTGATGCCGGGACTTGGCCGGCGCGCCCTGGATGGGCGTCAAGTCGAGGCGAAACCCTCTGGTGGAGCTCTTTCCTCTCGAAGCGGCGGCTTGCCGCGCCTCACGCTGTCGTCGAGGCGCGGATGGACCGCAGCGCATCTTTCGCAGTCAGCGATCCCGGCTTCCTGCGTCAGCGGAATGCCGTTTGCCGGGGCCGCGATATCGTGCCGGGTAAATGTTCTCCGGGCAGGACGCGAAGGCCGCCGGTGCCATGGGCGATGCGGCAGGTCTGGCCGGGCTGGACGATACGGTCGTCGGGATTGCGGTTCTGGACAACGATCTCTTCGCGGCCGGCGGCCGTCAGGATGGAATATTCGACACCCGCCTGGGTTTGCCGACCTTGCGCAAGACGCGCCCCGTAGCTGCGCCCTGCCGCGCCCCCAAGGCTGGCCCCGAGGGCGGTCGCGATCTCCTTGCCGTTTCCGGAGCCGATCTGGCTGCCGATGAAGGCGCCGATGACGGCCCCACCAATGGCGCCGGCAGATTCCTCGACCTGGACGGGGGCGTAGTTGTATCGCCCCTGGGTGTTGGGGGTGGCGCCGACGGCGACCTGACGCACTTCGAGAACGCGGCAGCGCTCCACCCTCGCGGGTTGCATCACCTCGTGGCGGGCATAGACGCTTTCGGAGGGGTAGACGGTGCTCTGGCAGGCGCCGAGCAGCGCGACGACAGACAGGAGGGCGGCGGCCCTGGCAAATCGGATCATGGGATCTCCTTGAATGTAAAAAACCCGCGGAGCGTCTCCGCGGGCCGGGCTTGAGGCATGGTGCGCCGATGGCGTCAGAACGGCGCCTCGTCGGCTTCGGATGATGCCGGCGCGGGGTCCGCACCCTCTGGATCATCGTTGCTTGGGAAGCACCCTTCGTGGAACAGGACCCGCTCCAGCCGATAGGCGGGCGAGAAGGCGGGCGCGAAATCCTCCGGAAATCCCGCGTCGATGCGCTGGATACCGGCGGTGTCGAGCATCTTCTCCATCCTGGTCGCCTGTGCGGCCTGCCAGCCCTGTCGCTCGAGTGATTTCAGCGCCAGCCGGATGTCGTCGCTGACGGCTTCGACGGCGCTGTCGCCGCCGTGCCCGGCATCACCCATGCATTCGATGCGGGCGTTGAAGCCGCGTCGCAGTGCAGCGCAGGCGGCCTCGTCGAGCGCGAGGATATCGGGCGTGCACCAACGTTCCAGGGAGGCCTTCGCGATCTCGACGCGGGCGAGGACAGACCAGGCGTGGAAGCGCTGAACAAGAGCGTCGAAGTGGCTCTCGGCAATATCGGTCGCCATGCCGCGGCCGATGTATTTATACCACCACACAGAGCCGGTGGTGTCGTGGCAGGAGAAATGGAAGTTGGGTGCGCCATGTCCCTCCACGTGCCCGAGCGACCGCCAGGCGGCGATGGTCTCCTCCCGGTCGGCCGGGGCGAGGTGATCGAGATCTTCGCAAGAGGCGCTGCACAGCGCACAGCGGTCCCCGTCGCACCAGCAGAAGCGCGACATACGCACGCAAGCTCCGGGTGCCGAACGCACCTCGATATCCGTGCCGTATCCCCCGACGTCCTCGACACTGAACGGGTCCAGGATGCGTGCTGCCTGGACCAGGAACTCCGTCAGTCGTGCCTCGAAGGGTTCGGAAATGTTCTCGATGATGTCGACCATGGCGCTCTCCTCTGGAACGCCCCCGGACCGCATCCGGAGGCTGCTGACACCCCTTGATGGCAGCCTCCGGGTTGCGGCCTGGCCTACCGCTCGATCTTCTCTATCTCGCTGGCGATCGAAAACCTGGTCATCGGCAGCTTCATTCCGGCGGCGAGCGTTCCGAATTCGACATGCGTGGTCTCCCCGCCGTCGTTGGTCATGGTCCAGGATTTCAGAGCGATCGGATCGCGGGTGAAGGAAAACCGGCCGGTGCCGTATTCCGGATGGTCGGGATCGCGCGCCCAGACGTTGATCCGGTCTTCGGTCGCGCTTTGGCCGGCGATCATCTCCGAACGAGCGAGATCGACGTGTCGCGCCAGCAGCGGGCCGAGCGGCGTCTTGGCCAGGGGGTATTGTTCGGGCGGGCTGTTCCGGTATTTGCGATCGAATATCGCGACCCGTCCGGCGCTGGCGACGATCAGCGGGGATTTGGGTCCGTCGTAATCCATGCGCAGCTTGCCGGGCCGTGAGATGGAGAAGGTTCCGGTGCTCATCGTCCCGTCAGCGTTGTGCTGCATGAAGGGGCCTTCGGCCGTTGTCATCGCGTTGAGGTAGTTGCCCACGCGATCGAGATCTGTCGCCGCGCTTGCCTGGCGGTCGTGTGCCAGGGCCGGGCTGGCAATGGCGGCCCCCAGAAGCGCTCCCGAAAACCAGGCGAGAAGGCGACGGCGAGCAGGATGGACTTTGTTCATGAAGAGGAACTCCGGTTGTTTCTGGTTTGGACATTGCCGCGGCGCAGCTGACCCGGAAGCGCAGGGGCTGCGCGTTTCCGTGATCCGCCGGTCACCCGGTCGCCCGCCGGGCCCGGCGCGCCGCGATACGGTCGAGCATCGCCTGGTCCTGGCGGAGGCGTGCCACGTGCTCGAGCGCGCCCCAGCGATCGGTCTGTATGGCACCGGCCCGAAGCGCTTCGCGCTTCTTCGTCAGCGAGATGTCGTAATGCCTCCAGGAGGCACGCGGCGGCCTTTGGAACCATCGCCTCTGGATGCCGATGCGATCGGCCATCGCGTGGAGCTCTGCTTCGGTGTCGGCGAACATGTGGCACATCACCATGCCGCGATAGGGGAACCTCACATCATCGACATAGACGGCCATCGAAAACCTCCGTTGACTGGGAAAGCGCCTCGCGCCCTGAGAGAAGATCGGGCCTTGAGTCAGGAGCGGAGGATCTCGGGAGCAAGCGCATCACAGGCCGGTCAATTGCCGCAAAAGCGGCTCGGCCTGGCCGGTGAATGCCTCGATCGCGGCCGGGTCAGAGAGCTTTGACCACCCAGACGCGCCCATCAGGACAGCAAGAAAAAACCAGCTCGCGCGGTGCCGCCGGAAAATGTCGCTCTTCTCCGCACCGCCGATGAGGATGATGAGCGCGGCGGCCGATGACAGGAGAACGGTCCCGTGCAGGAGGCGGGTGGAGGCGTGGAGATAGAGCCCGGCATCGACGGCTTTCGCATGTTCGTTGCTGAGCCGGCCGGCGTGCTCGATCTGGCCAATCGGCATTTGCGCAATCCAGTTCATCGCCCGCTGGGCAAGCAAGGGATCTGGGTTGCCCAGGGCTTCATGAAGCAGGGCACCATCCATCAGGAGGGCGAGAAAGAGCGTCAGGGCGTAGAGATGCAGCGCATTGCCAAGCCCCCAGGTGATCTTTCCCGTTCGGGCAAGCGACTCTCGCATGCTTTTCTCGAGGGTCCACCAGGTCGCGCCGAAGAGGGCCACGATCATCGCCAGGATGAGCCGCGCAGAGGCCACGAGGCCCTCACCGGAGAAGGGGCTCTGCGACATCGCCCAGGCGAGGGCGGCGTGAATATCTTCGATGGGCATGCGGCCTTCCGGGGTTGGTTCCCGGGAATATTGGTCCGATGCCCGGTCGGGAGAACCGGAGGCTGGCGCTTGAAATCGCCGCCTGGAGCGCTTGGTCTAAAGGCAAGGACTGGCGCTGACCGAAGTGGCGCGGGCCCTGGAAGAACATAGGAGGTTCCCGGATGGATGTGCATCCCCATGTCGATGCCCTGAAGAGCAAGCATCGCGCCCTCGACGCCCGGATCGAGGACCTATCGCGGTCCCCCGGTGTCGACGACCTGGAGTTGAAGCGCCTGAAGGCGGAAAAACTGCACCTCAAGGAGGAGATCGCGCGCCATGAGCAGGCCCTGGGAGATCCCGGTCAGCCGGGCGGGCGGGGCGAGGTCAGGTAGCGAATCTCGGGCAGGGCGGCCAGGACCAGAAGATGGTGGTTCGACATCTCCCCGATGGCCTGATCCAGCCATAGGCTCCAGGCCGCCTGCCCCTCGAGGGCCATGAGCCTGCCCGGCCCGCCGCTCCAGCTGAGCAGTTCGGCATTGGCCAGGTCGACATGTGGGTCCGGGATGATGACATCGAAGCGGGCCTCGAAGAAATCCATGACCGCCTTCGAGACCCGCTCCCCCGCCTCATCGGCGAGAGCGCCTCTTTGCACCCCGACATCGTCGATCAGGATGCGCATCCAGTAATTGGCGGAAGGCTCATCACCCGGCATTGGGTGAAAGGCGATCCAGACCGGTCGGAGGCGATCTGTCGCCTCCGACAGGACATCGACCTCGAGGCAGATTGCCAGGGAGGTTTCGGAACAGAGCAGCACTTCGGGGATGGCGTCGCAGGCTTTGAGCACGCGGCGCGTCATGCCGAGGACCCGCGCCCGAAGATGGCATGGGCACTGAGCCGATCGTGGGCGGAGGGAATGTCCCGCCCGATGACGCCCTGGAAGATCGTGTAGGGCTGAAGCTTCTGACGTCCTCCAGCGACCACGTCTGTGCGGCCGCATCCGGTCATCCGGAACAGGCCCGGCGGCGCCTTGGGGTGCCTGAGGAGTTCGGCGAAGGCCTCGCGCACGCGTCGGTCGGCCGATTTGGTCGGCACGCCCGGGATCACCACGTCGGTCGCGGAGATCGAGATCGTTGCGTCCGCGCGGTCCTGGCGCGGGGACGCGCAGTTCACGTCGAGGATGCCCCGTTCGGCGTCGGGGATGACCGTCTCGAGAAGGTGCGCCCAGGCCAGTTGAGCAAAGCGCTGCGCCGCCTTGTAGCTCTTTATCGAGAAGTTCACCCATGGCAGTGCGGGCGGGACGGCGAAGGGCTGGCCGTCGGCATCCCCGCTCGGCGCAGGAAGGTCGCGGCCGAAGATGCCGCAGGCAGGACCATCGGTTTGATCGATCAGGAAGGGCAGGCGGGCGATCTGGCGACCCCAGAGACTGACCTCCTGGTCGAGGCAAAGGGCAATCGCATCCCGCACGAGGCTGGTGAGGTGGTTCGACACATTGGGGTCGCAGAGATTCCGCGGATCGGCGTGCTCGTCGGAAAGGCGATATTTGATATTGGCGAAGCGGCCCGACTCCTCGATCACCGACATCTGGACCGGCAACGTATAGCCGGTGATGTTGAGTGGCGAGGACAGTTTGAGAACGATCGGAAGAACGCTGAGGAGCGGCAGATCCCTGGTGCAGTTCGCCGGGTCCTCGCGCGTCAGAACGAGGGCGGTGCGGTCGGTGAAGACCTGGAGGAAGTGCTGGCGCTCGCCATCCTCGCACCGGATCAGGGCGCAGGGCATGGGATCGCCCTCTTCCTCCAGACGATTGAGATCGGCCAGCTTGTGCTCTGGCACATGCATGCGGCCGACACGGGCGCCCGGAATGAGATCGGTATCAAGACTGCTGAGGGCCCAGTAGGCGCGCAGGGCCGCCCCGGCCCGGCTGCCGCCGACCTCCTTGATGCGCCGCAACAGCGGGCCGCCGGCGACCTCTTCGCTTACCTTGGCCTGGATGTCGAAATACAGGTCGGTATGCATTCTTTCGTCGTGCATGATCTGACTCCCATGGTCGCTGCTGCGCGACCCGGATGAGTTCGACCCGATATGAGAAGGGGCCGATGGGGTCGCGCACAAGCCAGCGATCCCATCGGACTTTCTACGGCCCTTCTTACCCCTCTTCGGAGGTTTCATTTGCGGGACCGGCAAATCCCGCGCTGCTCCTGCCAGGCTCGATCGCAAGCCGGGTTAATCCCGTTCTCTGTCCCTCGGCAGCACGATGTGTGAGCGACATGAGGCTGATACTGCCTCTCCTTGCCTGCCGATTATTTGCATTATCGATCCTTGAAGGGGAAAATAACAGTTTCGCGATGTGGCTGTCACCTCAGGGATTTCCGCAAAACTCGAATTAGTCGGGAACCCCATGATATCAAGCAGAAAATATGAGATCTGACTGGAGAAAACCGACGATGCAGGCGTCGCAGAGGGGTCCGTTGTCGAGCTCGAGAACCTCGGTGAGGACGACAAGGAAAACCGCTCCTGTTGCAAAGCAGGAGCCCGCATTGATGCAGATCGTGTCGTCCAGGAGATCCGCAGCACATCCTTGCGCATGACCTGCCGCGGGGGACAGGAACGTGCGCGCGCAGCAGGTGCAGGCGATCCAATCACCTGGCGGCGCGAGGCGGGACTGTGCAGGAGCCGTATGCATGTTCGGGAGATGGGGCTTGTGGTGAGGCTGCGCGCGTCCGGTTATGGCCATGCCGTTTTCGCGTTTCTGAATGCGGCTCGGCGGACGGCGGTGCCTAACTCCATTGTGCCGAAGACGAACCGGCCGGGATGACAAACCACCGGCCCCACCGAACAGGGAGGCTCACATGGTACGGCGTTCAATCCTACT
>Ga0209345_10001416_pt1 | contig 28680 bp, 26 predicted proteins | sample Cruoilmetagenom7_FD_187294 | JGI IMG/M metagenome (GOLD analysis project Ga0209345, IMG submission 187294) | Oil polluted marine microbial communities from Coal Oil Point, Santa Barbara, California, USA - Sample 7 (SPAdes) (version 2) | ecosystem: Environmental > Aquatic > Marine > Oil seeps ...
TTCCGATCTGACGGCGACTGGCGGGTCACCGTCCCGACATGGCGCCGCGATGTCCATGGCTGGCAAGATCTAGTCGAAGAAGTCATCCGCATCGAGGGGCTGGACAATATCCCCTCAACCCCGCTTCCGCGCGCACCCGGCGTGGCCAAACCGACCGCTTCCCCCGCACAGAACGCCGAGCGAAAGGCACGCCGCGCAGCGGCAGCCCGCGGCCTCAACGAAGTCGTTAACTGGAGCTTCATCTCCGAAAAAGAAGCCGCTCCCTTTGGCGGCGGTACATGGTCGCTCGCTAATCCGATCAGCGAAGACCTCAAGGTCATGCGGCCATCGCTGCTGCCCGGCCTGATTGCAGCGGCGCAGCGCAATGTGGCGCGCGGTGCGTCGTCTATCCGCCTGTTCGAAGTGGGACGCCGCTATCTGGAAAGCAGCGAGCATCCGACCATAGGCCTAGTCCTGACTGGCGAGAATCGTGCTCGCAGCTGGCAGACCGGTGCGGCAAGTAAATTTGATGCCTATGATGCGAAGGCCGAAGTGCTCGCCATATTGGACGCCGCTGGTGCACCGACCGACAAGCTGATGGATTTCGGCGAAGCGGGCGATCATTATCATCCCGGCCAGTCGGGCACATTGCGCCTGGGACCGAAGAAGATATTGGCGGCTTATGGCGTACTCCATCCATCAACGACCAAGGCGATGGGCTTCAAAGGCTCTGCCGTTGCAGCCGAGATATTCCTCGATGCGATTCCGCTGAAGAAGACGGGCCATATGCGTGATGCCTTTGCGCCGCCGGCGTTGCAGGCGGTGACTCGCGATTTTGCCTTCATCGTCGATGCGGAGCTGCCCGCGGGCGATCTGGTGCGCGCAGTCAAGGGCGCAGACAGGAAGCTGATCACCGATGCCCGGATTTTCGATCTGTTCGAGGGACCAAGCGTAGGCGAAGGCAAGAAATCGCTCGCGGTGGAAATCACGCTGCAACCGGTGGAAGCCAGCCTGACTGAAGAGGATTTGAAGGCGCTATCGGACAAGGTGATCGCCAATGCGGCGAAACTGGGGGCGGAATTGAGAGGGTAAACTCCGTTTCGTCATGCTGAACTCGTTTCAGCATCCCTTGCTCCGGAGAGCGGCTGCGATTTGACGGGAGAGGTCCTGAAACAAGTTCAGGATGACGAAGTTTAAGAAAAGCAAAACTATGACCAAGACCAACCCACGCCGCACATTTGCGATCATCTCCCACCCCGATGCGGGTAAGACGACGCTGACCGAGAAGCTGCTCTTAAAGGGCGGCGCTATTCATCTCGCCGGCGAGGTCAAGGCGCGTGGCGATAACCGGCGGGCGCGATCGGACTGGATGAAGATCGAGCAACAGCGTGGCATTTCCGTGACCAGCTCGGTGATGACCTTTGAGCGCAACGGCATTGTCTTCAACCTGCTCGACACGCCGGGCCATGAAGATTTTTCGGAAGACACCTATCGCACGCTGACCGCCGTCGACAGCGCGATCATGGTGATTGATGCGGCCAGCGGTATCGAGGCGCAGACGCTGAAACTGTTCGAAGTCTGCCGGTTGCGGAACGTGCCGATCATCACCTTCGTCAACAAGGTCGACCGCGAGGGCCGCGATCCGTTCGAGCTGCTCGACGAGGTCGCTGACAAACTGGCGCTGGACGTATGCCCGATGAGCTGGCCCACCGGCATGGGCGGGCAGTTTGAAGGCGTCTACGATCTTGTCCGCAATCAGCTGCACCAGCCCGAGGGCGACAGCAAAATCTACGACGGCAATACGCAACAATTCACCGGTCTCGACGACCCGAAGCTCGCCGATGTGCTGAGCGAAGGCGCGCTTGAACGGCTGACCGGCGAAGGTGAACTGGCACAGGGCGGCTATAGCAGCTTTGATCTCGAAGCTTATCAGAATGGCGACCTGACGCCGGTGTTCTTCGGCTCGGCGCTCAAGCAATTTGGCGTCGAGGAGCTGATTGAAGCCATTGCCGACTATGCACCCTCGCCGCGTCCACAACCGGCAGAACCGGCGCCGATTGACCCCGAAAGCGACGATGTCACCGGCTTCATTTTCAAGATTCAGGCAAATATGGACCCGCAGCACCGCGACCGGATCGCGTTCATGCGATTATGCTCGGGCGAGTTCAAACGCGGCATGAAGCTGACGCCCTCGGGCCTCGGCAAGCCGATCGCGATCCACTCGCCGATCCTGTTTTTCGCGCAAGACCGCGAGATTGCCGACACTGCCGAACCGGGCGATATCATCGGTATCCCAAACCACGGCACGCTGCGCGTTGGCGACACATTGTCCGAGAAAAATCAGGTGCGGATCACCGGCCTGCCCAATTTTGCGCCCGAAATCCTCCGGCGTGTCATCCTGCGCGATCCGACCAAGACCAAACAGCTGCGCAAGGCGCTCGACGATCTGTCGGAAGAAGGCGTGGTGCAGGTTTTCTATCCCGAGCTTGGTGCCAACTGGATCATCGGCGTGGTCGGACAGTTGCAGCTCGAGGTTCTGGTGTCGCGGCTACAGGCAGAATATAAGGTCGACGCCTATCTCGAACCCGCCCCATTCGAAACCGCCCGCTGGATCAGCGGCGACGATGCCACATTGAATGCCTTTGCCAATATCAACCAGAGTTCACTGGCCAGAGACCGCGACGACAATCTGGTGTTCATGGCCAAGTCCGCCTGGGATGTCGGCTATCAGGAAGAGCGTAACCCCGAGATAAAGTTCAGCGCGACACGGGAGCGGTGATCGGCTAGCGTCCGTTCATGGCCAGCCAATCGACAACCACCCACTCCACGACCACCCGATCGACCACCGAAAAAGCGTTCCAGTCGATTATCATCGACGATGAAGGTCGCGCGTGCGCCGATATCCCGGAAAGCGCCTGCAAGCAGGAACCGGGCAATTTCTTTCGCCATGTTGGCGCGCTGGCGCTGACCAAAAGCGCGGACGGGCTGGTCGATCCCAAGCTGGTGCTCAGCTGGCTGATGACCGCGCTGGGGGCGCCGGTGGCGCTGGTCGGACTGCTGGTGCCAGTGCGCGAGGCAGGGGCGCTGCTACCACAGCTGCTGACCGCCGGCTATCTGCGCAAGCTAGAGCGCCGCAAATGGGCCTGGGCGGCCGGGTCGACGGTTCAGGGCCTCGCCGCCGCTGCAATCGGCCTGATTGCGATCAGCCTGACCGGGGTCGCTGCCGGCTGGGCGATTGTCGTCGCGCTCGCGATATTGGCGGTGGCACGAAGCGTCTGCTCGGTCTGCTACAAGGATGTACTCGGCAAGACAATCGACAAGTCACGCCGCGGCACCACGACCGGTCTGGCGGGTTCCATCGCCTCTGTGACGGTGATCGTCTATGCGCTCATATTATCGTCCAATTTGGTTGACCGGATGCTGCTCGTCACCGTCGGGCTGTTTCTGGCCGGGGGCGCATGGGTGCTGAGCGCGCTGTTGTTCGCGACCCTGCAGGAACAGGCCGGTGCAACCGAAGGCGGCAAATCCGGACTGAAAGAAGCATGGAACAACCTTGCCTATCTCGGTGAAGATCCGCAACTGCGCCGCTTCATCCTGACCCGGGGCCTGCTCACCGCCACCGCGCTGGCACCGCCATTCATGATCGCTGTCGGCAGCACGGGCGATGAAAGCTATGACAAGCTCGGCTTTCTGGTCCTCGCGTCGGCGCTGGCCAGCCTGTGCAGCAGTTTTGTGTGGGGACGGCTTTCCGATCGCTCCAGCCGCAAGGCTCTGGTCTTTTCCGCAATGGTCGCAGCGATCATATTGGCCGCAACCAGCTGGCTCGCCTTCGCCGGAACATTGGGTGGCGGCTTGATATTGCCCGTTCTGCTCTTCGGCCTGATGATCGCCTATCAGGGCGTGCGCCTCGGGCGATCAACCCATCTCGTCGATATGGCGGGCAAGGAAACCCGCGCAGCCTATACCGCGCTGTCTAACACGATCATCGGACTGCTGTTGCTCGCCGGAGGAGTTTTCAGTCTGGTGGCGAACTGGTTTGGCGGGGAAGTCGTTCTGGCAGTGATGGCGGGGATGAGCGGGCTCGCGATCATGGCGGCTTGGGGGCTGGAAGAGGTGCAGCGGGAGTGAGCACATCCTTTAGCTTTGGCGAACTCAGAGTGGGATTTGGATTATCGGAGGAGTATAATCTGGTGATCGAGGATAGTACGACGCGCATGCGTTCGCACCGCTAGTCGCGTTGAATCGGCTTAGAACGAATTCTTCCGTGTTCATCCAGTTGTCGCACCCGTTTTAGAGGTGTCCCGCAATATTCTGCAGTAGTTTTCTTCCGTCTTCGATCTTCTATCGTTAAATCGAGTCTGATTTGGCTTCTGCGTAACCAAAATTTGGCTTGGATCTTTCGATAGTCGTAAATCATTATGTGTTCACTCGCACACATCTCTTTCACAGCGTTTGGGCAACCTGAAATCTGCATTTTCAGTTCGGGACTAGCGGATCCTTCAATCAAAACACCGTTCAATATGTCGATTACCAATGTCGTATCTGGCGAAGCAATCAACTCCCGAAGGAAGTCAATGTCAAATACACCCAGCACCATGCTACAGCCACTTGCGAGTGAATCAGCGATATTGTGAGCGATGGAACGCAATTGAGCGTGCTTCATTTCACCCCCGCAACAAGAACACCGCATGTTCGGCCAGCAGATTCGCCAGGCCGCGCCCGGTCTGCTTGTCGCCGCTCAGGAACCACTGCCCTTCCTGCGTATATTTTCCAGCCTGCACCAAAGCGCGGAAATCGGCGATCGTGACATGGTGGATATTGGGCGTGTCATACCAGGTCTGCGGGATCAGCCGGGTGACCGGCATCCGGCCGCCGAGCAGCAGTGATGTGCGGATGCGCCAATGGGCGAAATTGGGGAAGCTGACAAAGGCCTGCTTGCCAATGCGCAGCAACTGATCGACCATGATATCAGGACGGTGGGTGGTCTGCAGCGTCTGGCTGAGGATCGCATAGTCAAAGCTGCCGTCAGGATAGGTGCTGAGATCGGTGTCCGCATCTCCCTGCACCACGGAAAGTCCTTTGGCGACCGCGCTGGCGACATTGACCGGATTGATCTCCAGCCCGCGCGCATCGCAGCCTTTCTCGTCACGCAAGGCCGCCATCAGCGCGCCATCGCCGCCGCCGATATCGAGCACCCGGCTGCCGGGGGCGATATTGTCGGCGATAATCTGCAGATCGGGGCGGAGTTTGCTCATGGCGATACACGCTCCCGTTCGCCCCGAGCCTGTCGAAGGGTGCTTGGAGCGGATGGTGCTTCGACAAGCTCAGCACGAACGGTGAAAGCCGACATCATTTTCCCTCCCCTGCCTTCAGAAAGCCATCGACAATCCGGTTCATTTCCGGATTCTCCAGCAGGAAGCTGTCATGGCCGAACGGACTCGACAACTCCATGAAGCTGACTTCTGCCCCCGCAGCGTTCAGCGCGTGGACCATCGTCCGGCTTTCGCTGGTCGGGTAGAGCCAGTCGGTGTCGAAGCTGATCAGGCAGAAGCGGGTTTGCGAGCCCTTGAACGCATTGGCCAGCGACCCGCCATGGGCTTCGGCAAGATCGAAATAGTCCATCGCCCGGGTGATATAGAGATAGCTGTTGGCGTCGAAGCGATCGACAAAACTAATCCCCTGATGCCGGAGGTAACTCTCAACCTGAAAATCGGCGTCAAAGCCGAAGGTCTTGGCGTCGCGGTCCTGCAGGCGGCGGCCGAATTTTTCGGTCAGGCCGGCTTCCGAAAGATAGGTGATATGCGCCGCCATACGGGCGACGGCGAGGCCGCTGCTCGGCGGATCGTCATCGGCATAATAAGCTCCGCCGCGCCAGCGCGGGTCAGCCATGATCGCCTGTCGCCCGACTTCGTGGAAGGCAATGTTCTGGGCGCTGTGGCGTGCGGCAGAAGCGATGATCACCGCCGACTTGACCCGCTCGGGATAGAGCGCGGCCCAACTGACCGCCTGCATCCCGCCCATCGATCCACCGACGACGGCGTGCAGCCGTTCGATTCCGAGATGGTCGAGCAGCATCGCCTGCGCCCGCACCATGTCGGCGATAGTCAACACCGGAAAATCCATCCCCCAGGGCGTGTCGGTCGCGGGATTGATCGTCGCAGGGCCAGAGCTGCCGAGACAGCTACCGATGACATTGGCGCAGATGACAAAATGACGGTCGGTGTCGACCGGCTTGCCCGGCCCGACCATCCGCACCCACCAGCCGGGTTTTCCGGTGATCGGGTGAGTCGAGGCGACATATTGATCGCCGGTCAGCGCATGACAGATCAGTATCGCGTTGGAGGCGTCGACATTTAGCGTGCCATAGGTTTCATAGGCAAATTCGACCGGCGCAAGCTCTGCCCCGCTGTCCAGCGGCAGCGGTCCGAGCAGGCGTACCGTCCTGTCCAATCCAAATCGCGCATCTTCATTCATGATCAGAGGGAGCTAAGCGGCGAAATCCCGACCGTCAATTGATAATGCAGTTGACTGGCTGGCCGCAAAGGTTAGTCCGGCGACATAGTTTCACTCCAGACAGGCAGGCCAAGGCGATGAGCGCACCAAAACCAAAAGACTGGATCATGGGCATTGCGCCTTATGTGCCCGGAAAATCGAGCGGCGATGACGGCCGCAAGCTGGTCAAGCTGTCAGCCAACGAGAACCCGCTGGGCTGCAGCCCGGACGCCACGGCAGCGCTGAACGCAGCCTCGACTTCGGTCGACCGCTATCCCGATCCCGGCTCGACCAAATTGCGCGAAGCGCTTGCCGCGAAATATGACCTCGATCCAGCAAGGATCATTTGCGGCACCGGTTCCGACGACGTGCTCCATCTCGCCGCCAACGCATTCAGCGGGCCGGGCGACGAAATCATCTATGTTCGATATGGCTTTGCGGTCTATGACATTGCCGCCCGGCGCTATGGCGGCACCCCGGTGATTGCCGATGATGCCGACTATGGCACGGATGTCGATGCGATATTGGCCAAGGTCAACGACAAGACCCGGGTGGTGTTTATCGCCAATCCCAATAATCCCACCGGAACCTTTTCAAGCCGCGCAGACATCGCTCGCCTGCAGGCTGAACTTCCCGGCCATGTCCTGCTGGTACTCGATGGCGCATATGCCGAATATCTCGACGCGGGTGAAGATGACGGCGCACTGGAACTGGCCGGAACCAAGGCCAATGTTCTGGTCACCCGTACCTTTTCCAAGATCCATGGCCTTGCCGCCGAGCGGATCGGCTGGGGCTATGCTTCGTCCGAAATAATCGGCGCGATGAACCGGATCAGACTGCCCTTCAATGTCACCACAGCGGGTCAGGAGGCGGCCGTCGCCGCTCTCGCCGCCGATGATTTCGTTGCCAGCAGCCGCGTCCATAATGCGAAATGGCGGCAATGGCTGAGCGATGAGATCAACGGACTGGGCAATCACGGCCTCCGGGTCGTACCGAGTCACACCAATTTCCTGCTCGTCCTGTTCGAGGGCAAAATGACCGCCGAACAGGTCAATGCCGCATTGATGGAAAAAGGCTATGCCGTGCGCTGGCTTCCCGGTCAGGGGCTGGTCAACGGTCTGCGGATGACCATCGGAACCGAAGAAGAGACACGCGGCCTCGCCGCGGCCCTGCGCGAGATACTGGAAACCGCAGACTGATGCTTCCCTTTGCCAATATCGCTATTATCGGACTGGGGCTGATTGGCTCCTCCATAGGCCATGCGGTGCGGGCCACCATGCCGGCTGCGCGGATCACCGGCTTTGACGCCGATCCGGCGGTGCGGGCACGGGCCATCGAGCTGGGCTTTTGCGACGATGTCAGCGACAGCGCAGGCGCGGCGGTGACCGATGCCGATCTTGTCATGCTCTGCGTCCCGGTCGGGGTCATCGCTGCGGTTGCCGCTGAAATCGCCCCGGACCTGCCGGACGACGCGATTATCAGCGATGTCGGTTCGTCGAAAGAAAATGTGCTCGCCGCTCTGACCGAGGCCCTGCCCGGCGCACGAATCATCCCCGCCCACCCGGTTGCCGGCACCGAGAATAGCGGCCCGGATGCCGGATTTGCGACCCTCTTCCACGAGCGGTGGTGCATATTGACACCACCGGACGGTGCCGCAGAAGGCGATATCGAGCGGGTAAAGGCATTCTGGGAAAAACTCGGCGCCAATGTCGAGATCATGGATGCCAAACATCATGACCTTGTTCTCGCCGTAACCAGCCATTTGCCGCATCTGATTGCCTATACCATTGTTGGCACGGCCTCCGACCTCGAAGAGGTGACCCGCGGCGAAGTGATCAAATATTCCGCTGGCGGTTTCCGCGATTTCACTCGCATTGCCGCCTCCGATCCGACCATGTGGCGCGATGTGTTCCTGTCCAACAAGGATGCGGTGCTGGAAATGCTGCAGCGCTTTTCCGAGGATCTCTCGGCCCTGCAACGCGCGATCCGCTGGGACAAGGGCGACGAACTGTTCGACCTGTTCACCAAGACCCGCGCCATCCGCCGCCGGATTATCGAGGAAGGCCAGGACGACGCCGCCCCCGATTTCGGACGTACGCACGACTGATTCCGCGCTTGTTGCGGAAAACGCACACCAAGAGCTTTACAGGCCAGCTTCGTTTTATTTTCTGTGACCTTTGCCTGAAAATTGCAGATTTTTGGCGTTTTTGAGGTGCCACTCGGTCGTCCAGTGTGACCTTTCGAATTGCCCACTGAGCCAGTCCGCCAGAAACAGGTGGATAACGGCAAAAGCAATAATTTTGTCCAAATTGTCAAAGAGCCAGTCCTGCGGCTGGCGCAGGATCAATAATGATCATATCCGATCAAACCGGATGTAGGACAGCGCTATTTCGGTGATCAGCAGGGCGGCTATCATGCCTGCCGCCACCCTTCCCCGCAACCCAAAGCAAAGTTTCACAACGGCATATACAATGCCCAAAAATACGGTACCATGCGAGAAAATACCCAACGACCGCAATCAGTTGGGAAATATTATGGGAGTCTGGATTTGGCCGAAGCTACAGCGAGCGCCTCGCATGCCGTACATGGCGGTGCACCGGAAACGGGATATGGTACCAAAAATTACCGCAAATATATCCTCGGCATTTTGCTCTCGGTCTATATTTTCAATTTCATCGATCGCACGATCATCAACATATTGACCGAGCCGATCAAGGAGTCATTCGGGGTTGAAGACTGGCAAATGGGGCTGCTTGGTGGTCCGGCTTTTGCCATTCTCTATACATTTGTCGGCATTCCCATCGCGCGCTTTTCCGAGAAAAACCACCGGGTCTGGATCATCGCCGGATCGGTGGCTTTATGGAGCCTGATGACCGTTTTATGCGGCTTTGCCACCAGCTTTATCGCACTGTTCATATTTCGTATCGGCGTCAGCATCGGAGAAGCAGGCTGCTCTCCCCCGGCCAATTCGATTATCGCCGACTATTTCATTCCCAAAGAGCGCTCGACCGCCGTGTCGGTCTACGCTCTGGGTATCCCGCTGGGCGGTATGGTCGCCTATATTTTTGGCGGCTTCATTGTCGGCAACCTTGATGGCCCCACAGTCGCCGCGATGCTCAACAGCTGGCACTGGACCTGGGCGGCGAACGCGCTTGACTGGCAAAATATTGAAGGCTGGCGTGTCGCTTTCGTGGTTGTCGGCGTACCCGGCATCATAGTCGCGATGCTGGTGAAACTGACGATCAAGGAACCGCCGCGCGGCTATACTGATCCGGTGGAAATGCAGAATAAGGAACAAGTCGGGTTTCGTGCAGTATTGAAGATATTGTCCCAAAAACCGGCCTATTGGCACGTCACCATGGGCGTCACCATTGCCTCGTTCGTCAATTATGGCGTTGGCCAGTTTTTCGTGTCCTTCCTGATTCGTACCCATGAACTGTCGATATTCGACGCGTCGGTAAAGGTCGCATTGGCATTGGCGGTGATGGCATCGATCGGGACCTATATGTCGGGTTTTCTGGCGGACAAATATGCGGAGCGTTTTCCCAAGGCACTGGCCCTGATACCGATGTTTGCGTTGCTCGGCGTGATACCGATGCATGTCGTTGGCTATCTTGCGGAATCCCTGTGGCTGGCCGTGCCACTTATGATGGTTGGCCAAATGCTGCTCTACACCTATCTCTGTCCGTTATATGCCGTACCCAGCGGCGTGGTAGACAGCAGGATGAGAGCGACCGCGGTAGCGGTCACCCTGTTCATCGTGAACTTGCTCGGCTATGGCCTTGGTCCCCCGTTAATCGGCGGACTATCGACGATATTGAATGCGACATTCCTGTCGGGACTGGATCCGGCGCTGACGCTGGAGGCGTGCAAGGCAAGTGATCTCGCCGTTGCCGCTCGCAACGCGTGCGATTCAGCCAATGCGGACGGACTGCAATGGTCGATGATCCTGTTCAAATGCCTCTATCTATGGGCGGTGTTCCACTTCTACCTGGCCAGCCGTACGATACAGCGAGACATGGGACGCTAATCTGGAGCGACATGGAAACATCGTGACAACCGATATCGGCTGAATGCTGGACGAAGCAATATTGAGGCTTCATTCTGCGCTGCAAAGGCAAATCCCTCACAGCGCAGAATATTCAGCTATTCGGTTGTTTTTCCGTCAAAATGCTCATGCTCTTTCTGGGCATCAGCCGCCGTCACATGGATTGTGCCGTCGAGATGCTCGGGTGGACCGTAGATGGTATAAAGCCGGAGCGGCTCTTTCCCGGTATTCACGACATTGTGGCTGGCGCCCTGTGGCACGATGATACCATCGTCGGATTTTACCTTGTTGGCCTTGCCGTCGATCCAGATTTCGCCGCTGCCCTCCTCGATCCGGAAAAACTGGTCGCGGTCGTCATGCACTTCCATACCGATCTCGTCACCGGGCTGAAGCGTCATCAACACAAGCTGCAGATTATGCCCGGTGTAGAGCACCTGACGGAAATTATTATTTTGCTCCGTCAGAGCCTCGATATTATCGACAAATCCTTGCATTTGCATATTTCCTTTCATGGCTGAACCGATTGGGTCGTTCAGATAACTATTCGTTTTCGTCGCTTTCGGCTATTTCTTTTCCCCACGTTTCCTTTGCGGCCACTTGAGCAGCTTTACTAACATCCAGAGTAGCGGCGGCGGCCTTGATCACGGCTTTTTGCGCAGATTCTGCTGCATCTCTTGCAGCAATTGCATCGGATTCCAGCCCTGCCTTGAGCGAAGCGCTGGTCTCGCTCACCGCTTCACTCGTTGCGGCCACGGCTCTTTCCGCCAGATCCTGGGCTTTCCGAGCATTTTCATTGACCGCCATGTCTATTTCGGCATTGGCCACCAGAATCTCGGCTTGCGCCTGTTTGGCAGCAGCCTCTGCCTTGATCGCCATTTGCAACGCGGCCTCTTTGTCTTTCTGTGCTTCCGAACAAACGGCCAGCTTCGCAGCCATCACCGATAATTTTGCAGCATTATACGCTTCCACAGCGGCTTTGGTGGCGTCATGTGTCGCTGCTTCCAGACTTTGTCCAGCGTCATCCATCTCGTCATTTGCCGACATGGAGGATTCCGCCCGATCATCAGTTTCTGTTTTCTGGGTACAGGCTTGAACCGCGAGGGAGAATACCACTGCGGTGCCAATCGTTGATATTATTTTCTTCATGCCTCTGGTTCCTTGATGATGTTTGTTGCGCGATATCGTCGTCGCCCCGAGTTACACCTCCAGACAATATCGGCGTCCATTTGTAACTACGTAATGTCCACTAAATGAAATCTGAGGAATGCCAGCCCGTCGCGCAGAAATCCGGGGGTTTCAGAAAGAGGTCGAGCTCAGCCGGCTAAGTGAAATTACGGATTTTGGGATCCTCTATGCGCTTGTAAATTGCTCTGGAAAATTTGGATAACCCTGATGTGAGCGGAATCGCGGCGCACCGGAATCAAATTTCGGAATGCTGCCGCTACACCCTGATTGTTGTGCAGCGATATTTGCGCCCGCTTCCCGTTGGAGATAGATTATGACCACCGCGACCCAAGACGACTTATCATTTTTCGAAGAAAATATATCCCGCAGTCGTAGCTGGATCATGACGACCGGGATCCTCATGATTCTGGCTGGCACCGGTGCGATCATCTTTCCCATGATCAGCAGTTTCGGCGTCACCATATGCATCGCCATCCTGCTGCTCGTTGCCGGAATTGCCCAGATCGTACAGGCCTTCAGCTTTCACAAATGGGGCAGGATATTGCTGGCAGTGCTTGTCGGACTTCTGTGGCTGGCGGCTGGCATCATGCTTCTGGCAAGGCCATTGGAGGGTGTTTTTGTCCTGACGATTTTTGTTTCGGCCGCTTTTCTGGCGGAAGGCATATTGAAGGCAATATTTGCCTTCAAACTCTATCCCGCGTCCGGCTGGGGCTGGATGCTGTTCAATGCTGTTGCCGCCGCTATCGTGGGCATATTGCTCTGGTGGCAGCTTCCGTCCTCGGCGCTTTGGGCGCTTGGGCTGCTGGCCGGCATAAACATCCTGATTTCAGGCTGGACGCTGGTGATGCTCGCCAGTGCAATCGGCAAAGTGACAAAGCCGCTGACAAGCGCAAAAAGCACGGCCTGATCATCGCCAGCCGCCCCCCGCGCCGGCTCCGGAACAACCACTGGGCGGCTGGCCTGTTTCACTGTTTCGGATCGACAAGAATCTAACCCCCAAGGAGAATAAAATGACCGATCAAAGCCCTATTCACCCCTATATTGAACAGGCGAAAAACCGCCTCGACGAAATCGATGCCTCGATCGCGCACTTTGAGGCGAGAGCGCAGGAACTGAAAACGGATGCTCGCGCCAAAGCGGATGCCGCCATTGCCAAGATGAAGAGCAACCGTGACGCCTATCGGGCGTGGGTTAAGGAGAATCAGGAAATCGGTGAAGCGATCACCGCCGAGGCACGCGAGAAGCTGAAAACCGAATGGACCAGGTTCGAAGATAATGTCATGGCTTATTTCGATGCCGCAGCCGGAATGTATGAACAAGACAAAGCCTATTTCCAGGTCCGTATCGAGGCGCAGAAGGAAGCCTGGCAAAAGACCATGGACCGCGTGAAAGGAGCAGCGAAAACGTTCCAGGCCAAGCGCAAGGCCGAAATCGATGCTGCCGTTGCGACACTGGAAAAAAATGCGGACATTGCCAATGCAAAGCTGAAAGACCTGAACAAGGCAGGCAATGCATCGTGGACAGCCGTGCGTGACGCATTATCCGCTTCTCGTGCCGCGTTCGACAAGGCGATGAGCGAAACCCAATCCGCCTTCAAAGAGGCGATGAAAACGACCGAGGACGCCTGACAGAATAGCAGATGTGCCTCCCTCCCCCCCAAGCTGTTGGCACCGGCGCTCTGTGTTGATTGGCCCCGGGTTTCCACCCGGAATCCCGGGCCAATTCTCTTTGCAGGACGCTGAACCGGGGAAGCGGTTCTGATGACCTCATTCTGGATCCCGTTTGTTGCGAGCCTGCTTGCCGCAGGTGCAACGACAATCGGCATTTTGGTGTTGCGCCATTTCAAGCAATGGGCACGGCAGAACACCGTCTATTTGGCCAGTTTTGCGGCTGGCGTTCTCATTACGGTGTCCTTTATCCATATTTTGCCAACATCATTGGCGATGGCAACCCGGGCTCCGATTTGGTTGCTGGGTGGCTATCTGGCCATCCATCTGCTGGGCCGGTGTCTCCAAAACTCCTTCCGTGACACGCCGGCAGACGTAAATTATGCCATTGGCCTGGTCCCTCTCGTCGGCATCGGCCTGCATTCCTTTATCGACGGCATGATTTATTCGCTAACCTTCGATGTAAGCGTCAAAATGGGCGTGGTGACGGCCATCGGTATGGTTTTGCATGAATTTCCCGAAGGCATAATAACATATTCGCTGATGCTGCGCGGCGGATTTACTGATCGCCGCGCGGCTCAGCTCGCTTTTCTGGCAGCGGCGATAACAACGCCGCTGGGCATGCTCGCTTCCTACCCGATCATCACCCGTCTGGACAATGAGACATTAGGCTCGCTTCTCGCTGTCTCGGCGGGTGCCCTCATCTATGTCGGCGCGAGTCACCTGCTGCCATTTACCGAACGCGAACCGCACCGATACAGCCTGCTCGCGCTTGTAGCCGGCATATCGGTCGCCGCCGGGATCATATTCACCAACAGTTTTTGAACAATCGCTAACCAATCTGCAATTTCTCGCGAGCGAGGTTGATTTCCTGAAGACGGTCGCCGTTTTTCCGAGTTGGCATGCCGTCATCGGAGGCAATTTCGAGCTGTTTCTCGCCATAAGCCCAGCGTTTGAGAATATCATCCTTGATTGCGTCCGGCAGATCGGTCTCCAACAGCTTTTCCGGCGTCTGGAATTCACCCGCAGGATCGCGCAGAATCTTTTCCAAATCCCATCCTTGGGCCTTTGCCTCTGCCCGCAGGGTTTCAATATAGATATCCCGGTCTATCCTTGCCTCAACGTCACGTTTGCTGGGCAGAACCTCGCCAGAAATATAATATTCGTTTTCCGCAATATGGGAATAGGGAACGTCACGATAGGTCAGCAACTCCCCTTCGAAATCCTTGCCATTGTAGCGATTGTCGAGAACCGCATGAGACGCGGGAAGTTCGTGGACATGAACATCCGCTCCCGAATGATCGGCGAGAATTTTGACCGCGCGCTCTTCATCCGAAGCATTCCATGTGCGCACCCACAAAAGCAGGCCGCCGCGCTCCAGCTGTTCTTCAAGATAATCGGCATAACGCTGTCCGATGATCTTGGCCAGAAGGGCACCGATTGCGCCGCCGCCAATACCGCCGGCAGCCGCCGCTATTATGGCAGCACCAATCGCGCCGCCCGATGCAACCACAGCGGTCAGCGTGGCCAGCGCGCCAACATAGATCAGGCCGCCAAAGACGCCGCCTTCTGCATCGCCAATCGTTTCCTCCGAAACATAGGCCGTCGTCGGAACCGTCGGGTCATCTTCCAGTTCCTTTACCGACTTGAAGCTATGCCCCAGTTTCGTCTCGATCGACGAGACCGGCGCGAGCAGGCTGAGCTCGGACTGATCAAAGCCGTGGAGGAGCAAATCGTCAATCGCGTCCTGCAGTGCACTTTCGGATTGAAAGACGCCAACCGCTTCGCGGACAGTAGGAATATCTTGCTCAGTCATGTTCAATTCTCCAGATTGGATGTGAGGGAGGCATCGCAGGCGCCTCCATTCGGTCTTCAATTATGGGCATAGCGCGCCGCACAGCGTTCAAATGCAGGCTTGTGTCGCAACGCCGATGCGTCTCTTAACCTCGTCATCACGTCGACAATATTGGCGTGGCCGGCAACCGCCGGGAGCAACTCTTCGTCGTAGAGCCGCACATTGTCTATCTCGCCCTGCACACCCAGTTCGCACAGGGTCTGCAGATCGGCGGTTTCAAATATCGGTTCAACCATCATGTCGTCCGCCGGTACCGGAATATTATAGGAATTGTAGAGCCTGAGCAATGCGTTGATATGGCGTTGCTCGGCTTCCGCAATGTTGACGAACGGTCGCACCGGACCAAAGCGATCAAGAACAGTCTGGTAATTCAGGACCGCATGGCGTTCATCCGCCAATGCGGCGTCCATCGCGGCGACGACGCCTTCCGGGAGCGGCGCGACAGACCCGTCATCCGCACGCGCGGTGGCATCAGCACGGCATCCGTTACCCTGACCTCTATTGCGATATTGTCTGCGCTGCCGCATTTTACCCTCCCGGCTGCAGTGAAACAGCAATGCCGGAAATTGTGCCGCAGTGACAGCCAACCCATGACGAACAGAATTTCGTGTCGGCAAATCCCGCATGTCGTGCCATATTCTATCCTCCTCACCGGTTGGGAATCATACACAATGCACATAGTCCGCCATGGATCGAGAAAAACCACGTAATCTCCCGTAGTTTTGCTCGATATTGCGTGACGAGGCACTTTCGCGAAGCCCGGGCGACCGTGTGGCCAACAGAAGTCTGGCTGGCAGCCCTGCCTAGTCGTTCAGCACATTGATCGCGGCATGAACCCGGTCGCGGATTTCGTCACGGTCCAGGCCCGGTTCGATCTCCGGTTGCACCTCATAGGTAATCACACCGCTTTTCTGGACGAATGTATCGCGGGGCGAGACGATGCCGCTGTTCAGGGCCACTGGCACCAAAGGTATGCCCAGCAGCTTGTAGATGCCCGCGAAACCCGTCTGCAGTTCGGGGCGCTCGCCGTGATGGGCGCGGCTGCCTTCGGCAAAAATGATGATTGGACGGCCTTCTGCAACCGCTTTCTTGGCCTGCTTGATGATCTGGCGCATCGCTGCGCCGCCGCCGTCGCGGTCGATGCCGAGCAGGCCATGTCTCGTGGCAATCCACCCCCATAAGGGAATGACCAGCAGTTCCTTCTTGGCAATCACCACCGGCTTGTCGAAATGCCGGAGCAGGTCGATCGTTTCGAACATGCTTTCATGCTTGAAGACGTAGAGCAGCGGTTCGTTGCGTATCTCGCCCCTGACCTCAACCCGGATGCCGAGAATGAGGCGGGCGCAGAGATAGTGATAGCGGCTCCAAAACTGCGCCATATAATAGATGGAGTTGGGCCAGAAAAACGCAGTGATGAACGTGACAATGATGATCGGTATCGAGCCGATATAGAAGACCGTCATGAAGATCAGAGACCGGATGAGCGCCAGCATCTCAGACACCTGCAAATGCCGCAAGGCGGCGCATCAGATATTTATTATATTCGGTGAACAATGTTCCGAGCGAAGGCTGTGTCTGGACCGCGTCGGGCAACAGGCGGACCTCGGGCGGCATCGCCCGTTCCAGTTCCAGAAGGGCACGGCGCATATGCCAGTCTGACGTTACCAGCCGCACCGATTTATCCCCCCGTCTCGCCGCCCAGCGGGCGGTTTCGAGGGCGTTGGAGCGTGTATCCACGGCCTGGAACCCGAGATCGATACAGCAGTCAAACAAGGCGCCTGGCCGGTCATATTCCGCGGCCAGTTCCGCCGGCTTCACATCCCGGTCTACCCCGGAGATCAGCAACCGTCCCGCTGCTTTGGCTTCGAGTATGTCGAGCGCGCGATCAATGCGGCCGGCTCCGCCGGTCAGCACGACAACGGAACCGGTATGGGCATCATCTCCTGCCGGACGCGGCAGATCGATGGCAAACCAGGCAAAGCCTATGATCCACAGCAAGAGCAGGAAAGAGAAGAAGCGCAAAATCATTCAGCGGGGCTACAATATCTTTTTCAAGGCGCCGATGACCGTCAATTTGGCGGTAACCATGGCAAGGAACATCCCCAATATCGGAATGACAGCAATTATCAACCAGCTCCACCAGTCGAGGCCAACCGATTGCACCAGTCCCGAGCCGAGCGCTGACAATTGCCCGCTGATCAGCCAGATGATCACGGCACCGCCGATCAATCCTAGCAATCCTCCGAGCAGCGCATCCAGCGCAATGCGCCGCTGGAACAAACGGCTGATCTGCTGATCCGTGCCCCCGAGCAAGTGCACCACCGCGATAGTTTCACTATGAGTGTTGAGCGCCGATCGCGCCGAAATGATAACCGCAGCTCCGGTCGCCAAAGCCAGCAGGGCGACCAGGCCAAAGGCAATCCACTGAAAAGAGCGGACCAGCGAAAATACCGGCGCAATATAGCCACTGCTCGGTTCGATCCGCGCGCCCGGTGCGACGGATTGAAGCGCACTACGCAGCGATTGATATTCTGCGTCGGTGGCGGCGCGGACCATTTTGACATCGATCAGCGCCGGCAGAGGTATATCATCCTCCAGGTCCTGGGTGCCGAGCCACGGCTCGATGAGTGCCTGTATTTCTTCGGGCGGCAGGACACGGACCTCCTTTATCAGCGGCATTGCGCGCAATCGTTTCGCCGCGGCCTCTGCCTGACTGCTGCGGGTCTGGGGATTGGCTTCGATAATCTGGACCGTCGCCCTGCTCGACAGTTCATCCGACACATCGCCAATCGCGTGCGTCATCGCGAGCCCGGCGGCGGTCGCCAGAACGGTGAGGAAAATCATGATCGCTATAACCCAGGGCATCGGCCCGGACAAACGCCCTTCCGGTATCAGGCGTCGGTCATGACTGGGAATGACGAAGAATTTGAACATCCTCTTTGCGCCCTATTGCGTCTGCTCGGCAGGACGCGGAGGATGACGCAGCGATCCTGTCGGGTCCGCGAGCATGCCTTTCTCCAGCCGCATCATCTGGGCGCCGGGTATTTTGCTGAGCAAGTGGATGTCGTGGGTCGCCACGACGATGGTTGTGCCGAGCGTATTGAGCGCCTCGAACAACTGCAGGAGGCGGACAGCCATCTCGGGATCAACATTTCCGGTCGGTTCGTCGGCGACCAATATTTCCGGCCTGCCGATCACCGCCCGGGCGATCGCCACCCGCTGCTGTTCTCCGCCCGAAAGCGTTGCCGGTCGCGCCGATGCGCGATCACCCAGACCGACCCAGTCCAGCATTTCTGCTACCGGCGTTTCGAGATCTTTCTCCCGGACACCGGCAACCCGCAAGGGAAGCGCAATATTGTCGAACGCTGAGAGGTGCGGAACGAGACGAAAATCCTGAAAAACCACTCCGATCCTGCGCCGGAAACCGGGCAGGCGCTCGCGCGGCATGGTGACGGCATCTTCACCGAACAGCCGGATCACACCGCGGCTGGGGCGCTGTGACAGATAGAGCAGTTTGAGCAGCGATGTTTTCCCCGCCCCCGACGCACCGGTGAGAAAATAAAAGCTGCCCGGATAAAGGGTAAAATTGAGATCGGCCAAGGTTTCTACGCCCGCACCGTAGCGCAGACCAACATTTTCAAAGCGAACAATTTCGTCCATTTATATGCTATATTCCAATATCCTGGCCAAATATTGTCTGGCCCCGCGACCAATAGGCCGGGAATAGCTTCCAAATCAACTCCACTATCCTCGGCAAGGCTCTATTTTGCGGGAAAACGCGAAAAAAAAGGCCTTGGTCTCAAATCAACCATGCAGCCACTTGCAGTTTGCCGTCATGGCGTGTTTAGAGGTGATGTCATGATTTTGAATTGTCCAGCTTGTAAAACCCGTTATCTCGTGCCCGACAGCGCCATTGGGCTCAATGGCCGTTCGGTACGCTGTGCGTCCTGCCGCCATAGCTGGTTTCAGGAAGCTCCGATTCTGGAAAAGGAACTGGTCACTGCGGAAGTCACCGGTCCGGCCGCCCCCGCGACCAAAGCAAAACCGGCTGCGGACGAAAATTGGGAGGCCGCGCCACCAGCCTCTCCGGTCACCCGTTCGGCTCCACCGCCACCTATCTCGGTTACGCCCGACTATGGCGAAGAAGCGAGCAGTTTTGCACACGAGCCGCCGTTCAAGCCGCGCCGGAATCCGGCAAAATTATGGACCATCGCCGCCTTTGCCTTTGCCGCGGTTATATTGGCATCGGGGGCTGCATTATACATGTTCGGAACGCCGCAATGGATGTCCGGCTATCAATTTGCCTCGGTCGAAGAAACGCCGCTGCTCATCGAACTGAGCCAGAAGCAGGACCGCCGCACGCTGCCGGACGGCACCGAATATTTTGCCGCCAGCGGGACGATCATAAACCCGACGACAAGCGATCAGACCGTCCCGCCCATGCTGGTGATCCTGCGCGATGCCAGCGGCCGGATTGTCTATAGCTGGAAAATGAAAGCGCCGGCGGGATCGCTGGCCCCCGGCGCAAAGATAAATTTCAACGAAGCCAAGCTTGATGTGCCCCGCTCCGCCAGCCAGCTCGAAGTCGGATGGGCGGACAAGATAAGGGAATAGGCCCGGCGTCCCAACGGATCAGTGAAATTCCTCGAGCCGGATTTGCTGGCCATCTTGCCCGGTAATCTGGCCCATAGAGCGGATCGGCGCGATCAGGAAGCTCTTCCCGCTGGCTCTCCCGTTGTCGCGGCGAGCCAGCTTCCCGAAATATATCTCTTCGCCTTGCAGGATTCGGGCGCTCGCCACGGCCTGTACGCGGGCCCCGGGGCCGGATGCGTCTGGGGATGGCCCATCGGGCACGGCACCAAGCAGAAGAAAAATCACAAGCAGACTGTCCATGGGCCAGAATAAAGACGGCCAGAGCGGGGATGAACAAGGTATATAGAAGGTTAACGACGCTATCTTGCGGCGCTTGTGCGGATATAACGGGTGCGACAGCCAGGATTGTACGGTTACGAGACAAAATCACGACAGCGGTTAACACCAAAATCGCACGGCAACGAATATCTGTTGCGGCTGCCTACCCCCTTTGCTAAGGGCACGCGCCTACCCGGGACAAGCAGTCCCCAGCTAGTGACAGTGCGGTCGTGGCGGAATTGGTAGACGCGCAGCGTTGAGGTCGCTGTGGGATAATATCCCGTGGAAGTTCGAGTCTTCTCGACCGCACCAAACAGTCTTGCAATCACCTATAATTTTGCCTTCGGGCAGTCGGCGTCGCAGAACTCGCGCAGTTCTGCGGCCCTCGTGGCTGTCCGTCGTCAGATAAAATGAGACAGAAGTATCATTCACTTTGTTGAGTGTTTGGCACCATCAGGTTGATATTATGCAGCTTGCTTTTGATGAAGCAAGCGGCGTTTTCTAAATGTCTGTTGTTTGATCCTTTCTCTTTGTTTGATGATTGATGCTGCCCTGCCGAAGTAGGCATCGGCGGGGGTCACGTTTTTGAGGCTTTCGTGATAGCGCTCGTGGTTGTAATGTTCGACGAACGCCTCGACCTGTTTCTCAAGATCGCCGGGTAGATAATAGTTCTCCAGCAAGATGCGGTTCTTCAAGGTCTGATGCCAGCGTTCGATCTTACGCTGAGTTTGTGGATGGAAGGGCGCACCCCGAACGTGGCGCATCTTCCGGTCTTTCAGCCAGTCGGCCAGTTCTCCCGCAACATAGCTGGGACCATTATCGCTGAGCAGGCGCGGTTTATGCAGCACATGGGCCTCATTACAGCCGGAGGCTGCCAACGCCAGTTCCAAGGTATCGGTGACATCTTCAGCTTTCATCGTTGTGCAGAGCTTCCAACTGATAATGTAGCGGGAGAAGTCATCGAGGATGGTGGAGAGGTAATACCAGCCCCAGCCAATGATCTTCAGATAGGTAAAATCCGTCTGCCACAGCTGATTGGGCGCCGTCGTCTTGTCCTTAAACTCGCTGGCAGCTTTCATTACGATAAAGGCCGGACTGGTGATCAGATCATGCGCCTTTAGCAACCGATAAACGCTGGCTTCCGATACGAAGTAGCCCTTGGTATCGGTAAACGTCACTGCCAGCTCGCGGGGCGATAACTCGGACCGCTCCAACGCCATTTCCAGTATCTGATCATGGATATCGTCCGGTATCCGGTTCCATGCGCGCTGGGGACCAGACCGCCGGTCTTCCAGCGCATCTTCCCCGAACCGCTGGTACAGGCCATACCAGCGGTAGAAGGTAGGCCGGGCAATGCCCAACCTATCCAGTGTCTGTTTGGCTGGTAGGTGTGAGTGCTCCACCAGCCTGATAATCTCCAGCTTCTCGGATGCGGAATATCTCATTCCTCGTCTCCCCCATCCCCGATCATGCTTTTTTTGAGCAAGCGGTTCTCCAGGGTCAGCTCTGCAACAACTTCTTTCAGGTCACGCCCTTCACGGCGCAGCTCGGTCACTTCTTCATTGTTAGCTGCACGGGCGGTGTCACCAGCAAGCCGTTTCTTTCCGGCCTCCATAAAGTCCTTCGACCATTTGTAATAGACACCCTGGGCAATACCTTCACGGCGGCATAGCTCGGCTATCGTATCGTCACCGCGCAACCCCTCTAGCACGATGCGTATCTTCTCTTCCGCGCTATATTGCTTGCGGGTCTGTCGGCGAATGTCCTTCACCACTCGCTCAGCGGAGGCTTTGGAATTTTTCTGTTTTGGTCTCATCTTCGTTCCTTACGTCACTACGATGATACCAAAACACTCACATGTTAATGTACCCCAATCTGTCTATCGATTGCTGACGGGAGACATCGGTGAGCACCGGTTGCCCGAAGAAATCGGGTAAACCATTTTGAGAATGACACTGCTCGCACTCCCCTCGATCCCGTTGCGATGTCATCAAACAGTTTCGTATCGCCTCGCGATTTTTTGGTTTCGACGAATTGTATCAGTCCGAGGTCAAGCAGGGTTTGATGAACGGGAATGATGCGTTCACTGATACCTGTTTTAAGCATCTTATCGTTGCTGCCAACGAGTGAGGAACTTGTGATGTGGATACAGGGCAAACTGCCTGTGAAGCGGACATCAGCGACATCAAGCTGACAGATTTCGTTCAATCGCATACCTGTATGAAGAGCTATGAGCGGAACCCAGTAACGGGCATTTTGTGGACAAACATCCCCTGTGGACGCCCATCCCTGTTCGCCGTTGACGCAGCCGGTGTAAATCGGCGCATGGAAAATCTGCTCCAACTGTCTGACTGAAAACGGATGCCTTTTGTCGCGACGAGCAACCTCATCCGGCAGTCGAAGGCCTCTCGCTGGATTGCGGTCGATCATCTCTTCAATGACTGCCCAATTCAGGAAGGTGGATAAGTTGCCCAGATAGGTATTGGCGTGCGCGGCAGTAATCCGACTTATGCTGCCGTCTGATTGTGCGCGTTCGGCAGCTTCCCTCAATGTTAGGTGCGGGAACAGTTTGACCGCATTTTTAGGAAGGAACCGCAGCACATCGATAAACTCACGAACTTCGACCCGACTGATGTCTCTAATGAAAGTATCAGAGCCAAACAAAGCCAACGCAACCGTTCTTGTTGTTTCATACGCCTGCCGTGTTGAGACGGACCAATCACGGGTTGGATCGCCCATGTATCGTTGATACGCTTCGGCGAGAGTTGTTCGGCTGGAACTTATGCTCAATGCTGTTCCCGCAGGAAACTCGCCTTCCTTGGTGAAACCATGGGCATCGTTATTTCCATCGTTAAGCAACGGTCGAATCAGCGTAGCATCAACAGGAAGGCCAGCTTTCTGCTTCGACAATTCAAACTCTGCTTCAATTGATGCCGACACCATGGGAAGGCGTCGAAGCGCAACGCTTAAACTATCCGTTTTCAAGGACCGCCAAATCTCAACCTTTCCGGTCAACCTTTGGACGATGACTGGGACAAATTTCCGATAATAGTATCGACCATCTCGATCAAACAGCCCACGGGGTAAATCCCGTAGCAGTTTCCCGTAGCAAACGCTGTTTTGGGGCCGTCGAAGTGACGATTTTCCAACGATTACAGTGTTTTGAAAAGTGCTGGTGCCCAGAAGAGGACTCGAACCTCCACATCCTTGCGAATACATGCACCTGAAGCATGCGCGTCTACCAATTCCGCCATCTGGGCACGGGGCAGGCGATGCGCTTAGCGGCATTCAAAGACCATTGTCAATGCTCGTTGATCGGTCTTTTACCCATGTCTCCCCAGGCGACCAAAATTAGTGCCGGACTCACAATTCTTCTTGCTACCGTCCAGCTATATTCTCCCGGTCTCAACACGGACTGTTGGTGTATGCTGACCGATATCCGCCATTCAACTACGGCGGAAAATGGGCCGATAGCAGAACGCCTGTTTTCAGCGAGCCACAGCGCAATGCGGACCGTCAGATCCTTGCCGGATCGATGAATGCTATTGGTCCCGTGGCAGACCCCAGCCAGCGCAGAACCAAGTGGCTGTTCAGAATGAATATTTGGCTGACACCTACACCTTTTGCAAATTGCCAGATTCGCCATCTTCCAGTTCACGGTTGGCATGCATAAATTCTATTCCCAAGGATGAAGCGACTTTGGCGCGCACTGAAATCCGTATCAAATGCCGATAATGGTCAGGCGCCTTATCCGCAGCAACGTTTGACCAAGCATCGCATGGCTGGTTTTCCGGCAATAAAATAGCGGTATGATCAGGTCGTTGGTGATCATAGCCGATTGCCAGTGCGATCCATAAGATCATCTTTTCCTCTCTAGCCGGCTGGACAACATATTTACGCACCGCCCGCCCGCGCAATTAAAAAGGGCGACGCCAGGCGCCGCCCTTTCTTCCCTGGGAGGAAAACCTCTAATGCGAGACTGCATCGCCTGCCCCGCGTGGCACGCGGATAGAATCGATCATCTTGAGCACCTCCACTGGCGGCGAGGCCGTCATTTTCGATACTCCGATTGCGATAGCGAAATTGATAATCATACCAGCCACACCAATACCCTCTGGAGAGATGCCAAACAGCCAATTGGCGGCAACATTGGCTTCCGGCGCGATCAGCTTGAAATAGGCGATGTAGCTGAAGGTAAATACCAGTCCACTTACCATCCCGGCAATCGCACCTTCCTTGTTCATGGATTTCCAGAAGATGCCCATGAAAATGGCTGGGAATAAGGATGCTGCCGCCAAACCAAAGGCAAAGGCCACAACCTGCGCTACCCATCCCGGAGGATAGATGCCGAGATACCCCGCCACCACGATCGCTGCTGTTGCCGCAATACGCGCTGCCATCAGCTCGCCTTTCTCCGTGATTTGCGGGCGGAAGGTTTGTTTGAGCAAATCATGACTGATCGACGATGAAATCACCAGCAGCAAGCCCGCCGCTGTCGACAACGCCGCGGCCAGGCCGCCAGCGGCCACCAAAGCAATCACCCAACCGGGAAGATTTGCAATTTCCGGATTGGCGAGCACCATGATGTCCTTGTCAACATAGACCTCATTCTCGCTTTCTGTATTGACCGCATTGGCAATCAATCGTTCTCCGTTTTTACCGGTTTCCCCGGTAAACTCGGGGCTGCCTGCAAAGGCATCACCGGAACGATATTCCATCTTGCCATCACCATTTTTATCGGTCCATGCAATCAGGTCATTGGCTTCCCAATTTTTAAACCAGCCCGGCGCTTCCGCATATTCAGTCTGATCCACCGTTTCGATGAAGTTGATCCGCGCAAATGCGCCAATCGCAGGTGCAGTGGTATAAAGCAGTGCAATGAAGATCAGGGCCCAACCGGCCGATTTGCGAGCATCGGATGCCTTGGGCACGGTGAAGAACCGCACGATCACATGCGGCAGTCCGGCCGTACCGACCATCAACGCTGCGGTAATGCAAAACACGTCGATCATAGATTTTGATCCGTCGGTATAGGCACCAAAGCCCATATCCTGAAGCACCAGATCAAGTTTCTGCAGCACATATAGTCCCGAGCCGTCATTAACCGTCGACCCTAACCCCAATTGCGGTATTGGATTACCGGTCACCAGAAAGCTGATGAAAAATGCCGGCACCATATAAGCGAAGATCAGCACACAATATTGTGCGACTTGCGTATAGGTGACGCCTTTCATCCCGCCGAGCACAGCATAGAAGAACACAATACCCATTCCGATGATCACGCCGAGCGTGATCGGAACGTCAAGGAAGCGAGAAAAGACGATCCCGACCCCGCGCATCTGTCCCGCAATATAGGTGAAACTGATGAAGATCAGGCAGATAACCGCAACCACTCGCGCGGCTTTTGAATAATAGCGTGTGCCGATAAAATCGGGCACCGTAAATTGCCCGAATTTACGCAGATAGGGCGCAAGCAATAAAGCCAGCACAACATAGCCGCCTGTCCAGCCCATCAGGTAGACCGAGCCATCATAGCCGGCAAAGGCGATGATCCCCGCCATTGAGATAAAGCTGGCCGCCGACATCCAGTCGGCTGCCGTTGCCATGCCATTGACGACCGGGTGCACCCCGCCGCCTGCAATATAAAATTCCTTGGTTGATCCGGCCCGCGTCCATATCGCTATGCCGATATAGAGAGAGAAAGAGAGACCGACAAAAAGATAGATTAATGTTTGTGTATCCATGTCAGCCTCCCTCAGTCATCCAGATCATATTTGCGTTCGATCCTCTTCATCTTCCACGTGTAGTAGAAAATGAGAAGGACGAAGACGTAGATCGACCCTTGTTGTGCAAACCAGAAGCCCAGCGGGTAACCGCCAAGCGAAAACTGGTCGAGAAAATCGCGGAACAGGATACCTGCGCCGAATGACACGACGAACCAGACTGCCATTAATGTCCAAAGCAGCCTGATATTTTCCGACCAGTAGGCCTGTTCATTTGCGTCGGCTTCGCCGTCTGATTCCGGATCACCCTTCGGCTCCGGAATGGATATGTCTTGGTCGGTCATGCTTATCCTCCCCTATTTTGTTTCACATCATGGCCGGTTTCTGACCATTGTCCTGCAAGGTTAAAGAGAATGCAGAAATTTGATAGAGAGACTTTGGTCTAATAGGCGCGCTAGGCTCGGCTTAGCCCTTCATAAGAACGTCTTTAAGCAACAGCTTTTCGACTTTGTGGCGCGCGCGTTGGGCCAGAAACAGCTCGCCGCATGCAATGGCATCCGTCAGACCATCATGCGCGCGATATGCAGGCAGGCCATATTGCGAGCGCAATTTGCCCAGACGCAGACCGTCTGCCGTCCGCTGTTTTGGGAACCATCGCTGCTCAAGTTGCATGGTACAAATAAACCGTCCGACAAAGGGAACACCAAAATTCCGCAAGCAAGCCCTATTGAGAAATGACTGTTCAATCGTTGCCGCGTGCGCGACAATCGCAGCCCCTTTCAGCTCATCCAGCAGCAAGGCCAGGATATCTGGTTCCAATCCCCCTTCTACTGCGGCGTCATCTGTAATGCGGTGAATGACCACAGCAGATTCTTTAAGCCGGTTTTCCGCCCTAATTCGAAATCGCTGTGCCGTTTTTAGCTTTACCGCCCGATCAATAATGTGGACCCAGCCTGCCTCCAGCAGTTGGGCGTCTTTCTCTAACCCGTCACTTTCAAAATCAAGCGCAACCAGTGGTGTGTCATCCAGCAAACTGTCTTCGGGCAGCAGGACATCATAATAGTCTTGCATCGGTGTGGATTGAGCCGCTTCTTTTGCGCGCTGCCAATCCCCTACAAATCGTTTTCCCTCGAACCAGTTCTGCCAATCGAGTTTCACGAGATACCGCCGGCATATTTGCGACTGATTATATCCATATGATCCCGGATGATATGGAAAGCATCTTTCAGATGTTCCCGCTCGAACCGGGATAGCGCTTTAGGCGAAAGATTGTTGGTGGGCGCTTTGCCGCGTTTGATCTGATCGGACTGATGGCGAAAGCGAACGCTGCGGATAAATTCAAAGCAATCGATGATGTCGGAGACGGCTTCCTCACTTAACTCGTGGTGCTCTGCCGCCATTTTCAAGCGTTCTTCGCTGTTCACTTCGGCCAGCCCAAGCGCCATTGCGTAGACCCGGGCAATATCGACCACCGGTGCTATTGCCTGATGTTTCAGGTCAAGCACATCACCTTCCTTCTCATCATGTTGCAGCAGAAAATTGCGGAAAAATCCCAATGGAACTTTGGTGTTCGACGCGGCCCGCGCGATGAAAGAGAGAAATATCTTGTTTGCGCTGCTCCATTCAAAAATCTGCGTGCGGAGGCGGTCGACCAGATCTTCTTCGCCAGCGACGCAGCGCATATCGAAGAAAATCGTGGTGTTCAGGACGTTTTCCGGATCGGGTTTGTCGATCCATTCATGGTAGCGCTTTAGCCAGGCCGCGAGGGGTTGCCGCCATTTCTCGTTGGTCGCCATGATATCACCAGGACAATAGATATAGCCTGCACTGTTCAGCCCGTCGCACAATAGCGTAGCAAGCTGTTCAAAATATGGTCCGTCCTCGACAGCGTTATAGCTGTCATCAAGAATAAACCCATTGTCCTGATCTGATCCGCCGGCCTGTTCCTGGCGAGCGAGAGATCCGAAAACAACAAGAGCATAAGGAACGGGCGGCGGCCCCAACTGTTCTTCGGCCAGTTTCAGCAACTGGTGGTGCGTCGTTTCGCCTATATTCGAAACGAAGCGCGCGGCATGACCGGAATCAACACCGGATTCAACCAGATTGGTCAGGACCGCATTCACCCGCTGTGCCGCTTTGGCAACCGCCGCTGCATCGGGGGCCGCTTTGATCTCGGCGACCACCTGCAGCGCGTTCATACCAAATCGAGTGAGCAAGTCGTTCGAACTGATCACACCGACAATCTGGCTGGCGCCACCAACAACCGGAATATGGTGAATATTTTTCCGGGACATAACCAGCATTGCCGATAGCAAATCATCATCCGATGACATGGTAATAGGATCTGGCGTCATCACACGGGAAACCGGCTCATCCAGCGAGAGATCCTGACCCAATACCCGGCGGCGCAGATCCTTGTCTGTCAATATGCCCACCAGCTTGCGTTGATCGGTTAGGGGCAAGGTCGACACATCAGCCTCGGTCATCAGTTTCGCCGCATCACGGATCGTGTCGCCAGAACTTGCGGTCACCACCTCTTTGCGACGCAGCAGGGTTTCCAGCTTCACCGCAGTCATCGCCGCATCGCCGTTGCTATTTTCAGTTCGGCGCAAGCCATCAACTGCGCGGCGCAACCGCTCGGCCTCATCCTTGGCAAAAAAGACCTTCAATGTCTCTTGGTGTTCCAGCAAATTCAGAAATTGGGGTTTGGGAAGCTGATAGATCAGGCAATCTTCAAGCGCGATGACCTTGTTGCGGGTGACCTCGTGGTGCAGCAGCGACGGATAACCATAGACACCGCCTTCACCCAGCCGGTCATTC
>Ga0209345_10001417_pt1 | contig 28661 bp, 19 predicted proteins | sample Cruoilmetagenom7_FD_187294 | JGI IMG/M metagenome (GOLD analysis project Ga0209345, IMG submission 187294) | Oil polluted marine microbial communities from Coal Oil Point, Santa Barbara, California, USA - Sample 7 (SPAdes) (version 2) | ecosystem: Environmental > Aquatic > Marine > Oil seeps ...
ACCATTCTGCTATTTCAACCTCTGTGATAGATTCGCCTGGAGAAGGCACTTTCATTTCTAAAATCATCGTAATGTAACTTTATATTGTTGTGTTATTTTTATTTTTTTGCTAAATCTAATTGAATAAATTCAAACTTATTATCCGTTCCTAATAGGAAATACCCATTATAAACACCTTTATCAAAAGTTATTATATAATTGTTTCCTGAACGAACTGTGTCTTTATATTCAATTGATTTAATTTTCCCTAAAGCTTCCATATTTACCTCTTTTGTAAAGTATGCTTTTGTTTTTTCTAGGGTTAAAACTTGTTTAAAATTATTATTAAACATGTTAAAAATACTAGTAACATCTCCATTGTTATAATGGTTTTGAAAACTAGTTACTGCATTTTTATAGTTATCTTTTTCTTGTGCTATTCCTAAACAGGATACCAAGAGTGCTAGTATTAAAAGTAACTTTTTCATGTTTATAAATTTATAGCTTATCGCTGGTTATTTTTTGTTTTATCAAATACAAAATCTATAACTTCTTTATGACGTTTTTTAGAACGTACAGAACTACCTGCTGCTGGTGCACCATAAGGACGTCTTGAAGCTAATCTAAATGTTTTAGCTTCGTCTAGATGCATTAACATATGCGCATAAGCTCCCATATTTCTTGGTTCTTCTTGTGCCCAAACAATGTCTTCTGCATTTTTATATTTAGCTAATACTTCTCTAATTTGTGTTGTTGGTAAAGGAAATAGCTGCTCTATTCTAATTAAAGCAACGTCTTCTCTGTTTAAATTTTCACGCTCCTCATCTAAATCGTAATAGAATTTACCAGTTAATAACACTAATGTTTTAACTTTATCTGCCTGAACAGCTGTATCATCAATTAGTGTTTGGAATGTTCCGTTTGCAAACTCTTCTACAGTACTAACACATTTTGGATGACGTAGTAAACTTTTTGGTGTAAATACAATTAATGGTTTACGGTAATTAGTTTTCATTTGACGTCTTAGCAAGTGAAAAAAGTTTGCTGGTGTTGTACAATCTGCAACAAACATATTATCCTTAGCACATAACTGTAGGTAACGCTCCATGCGTGCTGAAGAGTGCTCTGCACCTTGTCCTTCATACCCATGAGGTAATAACATGACTAACCCGTTTTGAGTTTTCCATTTATCCTCTCCTGCAGATATATATTGATCTAGCATGATTTGTGCACCATTACTAAAATCTCCGAATTGTGCTTCCCAAATAGTCAATGTATTTGGACTTGCCATAGCGTATCCATAATCAAAACCTACAACGCCATACTCTGATAATAATGAGTTGAAAATATGAAATTGACCTTGTTTGTCACTTACTTGGTTTAATAATAAAATTTCTTCTTCGCTATCTTCTACTTTGACAACAGCATGTCTATGAGAGAATGTTCCACGCTCTACATCCTGGCCAGACATACGCACACTGTAACCTTCGTCTAATAATGTTCCGTAGGCTAAATGCTCTGCCATAGCCCAATCTAATCTGTTTTCGTCAAACATAGTTTGGCGATCATTAATCAAACGCTCTATTTTTCTGATAAACTTTTTATCCTTTGGTAAGTTAGAGATTACTTTAGTAATTGCTGCTAACTTATCTGAAGATGTTGTAGTATCCACAGATTGCATCATAGTGGTTTCATCTACCTGAGTAAAATCTTTCCATTGCTCCTCCATAAAAGGCGTAATTACAGTTTTGTCTTCCTTACGGGAATCCTCTAGTTTTTCTTCTAAACTAGATTTGTAATCGTTTTCTAATTGTTTAACGTGATCCTTATCAATAATACCTTGCGCAATTAATTTGTCTGCATAAATATCTCTTGGATTAGCATGCTTAGCAATTGCTTTATATAGTTTTGGTTGTGTAAATCTAGGCTCATCACCTTCATTATGACCATATTTTCTATATCCTAATAAATCTATAAAGACATCTCTTTTAAAATTCATTCTAAAATCTAATGCAAATAACATTGCGTGTACTACTGCTTCAGCATCATCTGCATTAACGTGTAATACTGGTGACAGAGTTACTTTACCAATATCTGTACAATAAGTACTTGATCTTGCATCTAGATAATTGGTTGTAAATCCAACTTGATTATTTACAACAACATGAATGGTTCCGTTAGTTTTGTAACCATCTAATTGTGCCATTTGCACAACTTCGTAAACTAAACCTTGACCTGCTATTGCTGCATCACCATGGACTACTATTGGTAGTACTTTACTAAAGTTGTCACTATATAATGTGTCTTGTTTTGCTCTAACAATACCTTCTACTACTGCTCCGACAGTTTCTAAATGTGAAGGGTTAGGCGCAATACTTAAATTTATTTTTTTACCGTTATCTGTTTGACGGTTACTTGTCCAACCTAAATGGTACTTAACATCTCCATCAAATACTTCCTGCTCGTAATCTTTACCATCAAACTCACTAAAGATATCTTTTGCAGATTTTCCAAATATATTTGTTAATGTACTTAAACGACCTCTATGTGCCATTCCCATTACAAATTCTTGAACACCAAGCTCAGCAGCTTTTTCAATTACAGCGTCTAAACCAGGAATTAAAGACTCTCCTCCTTCTAGAGAAAAACGTTTTTGTCCAACATATTTAGTATGCAAAAAGCTTTCAAACGATACCGCTTCATTTAATTTTTTAAGGATATGCTTTTTTTGCTCTCCAGAAAAATTAGGCTGATTATCGTTGATATTTAGTTTATTTTGAATCCACTGAATTTCGTCAGGTTTTCTTATATACATATATTCAACACCAATAGCATCACAATAGATACTGTTTAAATGTTTTAATATTTCTCTTAGCGTTTGCGCTCCAATACCTAAAATATCACCAGCATTAAATTTGGTATCTAAATCGGTTTGAGACAATCCAAAATTCTCCAAATCCAGTGTAGGCTCGTATCTACGACGATCCCTAACAGGATTGGTTTTGGTAAATAAATGCCCTCTGTTACGATAACCATCTATTAATTTTACGACTTGAAATTCTTTTTGAACATGTTCTGGTATTTGACTAGAAACACCTTCCACAATTTCGCCTTCAAGTCCATAATTTTCAGATCCAAAGTCGTAACCTTGAAAAAAGGCTCTCCAACTAGGCTCAACAGAGTCAGGGTTTATTGTATATTGTTCGTATAAATCAGCAAAGTATGCTGTATGTGCTGCGTTTAAAAAGGAGTATTTATCCATTATTTTCTTTAAGACGTGTTCGCTTCAACAAAATTTTATCAAAAATACAACTTTTACTAAATATAAAGATGCTTTTATTATATTTATAACATTCTAAAAAATCTAAATTAACAATTATGAAATTCAGCACTCTAAATCGACATAAAATTATTGTTTTATCAATCTTTTCATGTTTTTTCCTCACTTTTAGTAATGCACAGGATAATTTACCGCAACAAAAAAGTGAATTTTGGAAAAACGTACGTTTTGGAGGAGGCTTAGGTTTAAGTACTGGAAATAACTTTTTTAGTGCAACTTTAGCACCTAGTGCTATTTATCAATTTGATAATACTTTTGCCTTAGGTGTAGGGTTAAACGGAACCTACAATAGGAATAAAAACGTTTACAAATCAACAATATTAGGAGGAAGTATTATGGGATTATTTAATCCATTACAAGAAATCCAATTATCTGCCGAGTTTGAACAGCTTAACGTTAATCAAAAATTTGAAGGTGTTTTTGCAAGCAATGCAGATCGGAACTATTGGGTACCTGCTTTATTTGTTGGTGCTGGTTATAGAACTAACAATGTTACTTTTGGAGTAAGATATGATTTACTTTATGACGAAAACGACAGTGTTTATGCAAATGCTTTTGTTCCATTTGTAAGAGTCTTCTTTTAAACTTAAATACAATTTATTTTATATTTTAAGGTGACTTAAGTCACCTTTTAGGCTTTAATTAAATTTTATTTTTGATAAAATTTAAACATATAAAGTCATGTCAAAATTAAATTTAATTATTGTAGTATTAGGTTTTGTGTTAATAAGCTGTGGTGGCAATGAGAAAAAAGCTGAAGACAATTTTAGCTATAAGCGTCCACCTTCGTCTAAAGTAGAATCAAATCCTGAACAAAACACAGCATCAAGCACTGTAGACCTAACTAACAAAGGAATAGGTCCAATAAAAACACTAACCTTACCTGATCAAATAGATACTAAAATGGTTTCTCTAGGAAAAGAAGTCTACGACAAAATGTGCACAGCATGTCATAGATCTGATAAAAAATTTATTGGTCCAGCACCAAAAGACATTTTAAAAAGACGTACTCCAGAATGGGTTATGAATATGATTTTAAATCCTGAAGAGATGCTAAAAAACGATCCAATTGCTAAAGATTTATTAAAAGAATATAATAATACGCCTATGATTAATCAAGGACTAACAGAAGCTGACGCACGCGCTGTTTTGGAATACTTTAGAACACTTTAAACACATTAAAGTATGGTTTAAACTTTTATGAATATTTATGTCTAAACCATACTTTTTGCCATTCTCTTTTTAAGATTAAAAAAGTAACCTCGTCCGACAATTGCAACGTATCACTACCATCTAATTTTTTGATAGCGTCTTCTGACACGTCAATTATATAAAGTAGATTTAAATATTCGGCAAATTTTTCTTGAATCAGTTTATATACTGTTTCATGTAATATTAGCCTTAAACTTGTTGGCAAGATGCCTTCATCAAAATCCAAATCAATATTTGCGTACAAAAAATCTTTATTAAGTTGCAACACTAACTTTTTATAAAGTTGTAAGTTATTTGCTTCAACAATTAAATCTTCAAAAGTTGCAGGTAAAGTCATGTACTTATTTTAAACCGTTCTAGTCATTAGTCCCATTCCAAACTCGCGAAGCAATTCTTTTTTATCCTCAGAGATTGTTAAAACATCTAGCACATCAAATGCTTTTTTAGTGTAACTTTTTATAGCTTCTTGAGTTGCTTCAGCAGATTTAGAATCTATAAAATATTGTTTTACAGTTTCAATTTTTTCAGAATTATCATCTAATTGCACAGAAAATAATTGTTCTAATTTCACTTTATCCTTTTTGTTTAAAAACTCCAAAGCCTTTAAGTATAAATAGGTCTTTTTGTTTTCAATAATATCTCCACCAACTTGTTTACCAAAGGTTTCTGGATCACCAAATGCATCTAAATAATCGTCTTGCAATTGAAAAGCAATTCCTAATAATCTTCCAAATTGGTAGATGTTATTTTGGTTTTCTTCAGTAGTTTCGGCAACTATCGCTCCCATTTTCATGGCTGCACCAACTAAAACAGCTGTTTTATACTCAATCATTTTTAAGTACTCAGATATAGTAACATCGTCTCTGGTTTCAAAATCAACATCATATTGCTGACCTTCACAAACCTCTAAAGCTGTTTTACTAAACAGTCTAGCTAACGCCTGAAATGTTGTTGGTTTATAGTTTTCAAATAACTGATAAGCCATAATTAACATGGCATCTCCAGATAAAATACCAGTATTAAGGTCCCATTTTTCATGCACTGTTTGCTGACCTCGTCGCAAAGGCGCATCGTCCATAATGTCATCATGTACTAACGAAAAATTATGAAACACCTCTACACTTAATGCTGCATCTAATGCCTTTTGATAATCTATTCCAAAAATTTCTGCTGTCATTAATGTTAACACAGGTCTTAAACGTTTACCACCTAATTGCAATATATAGTGTATTGGACTATATAAGTTTTCTGGTTGTTTTGGCGACGAATAGTCTTTTAAATAGTCTGTAAATGCAGACTGATAAAATAAAATGTTTTGCATCCTGCAAAAATAAAGCAAATACTGCTAACAAACTATTGTCTAGCAAAAGTCCAATGTTAAATAATAATTAAAACTTTGGAAACTTTTATTGTTTTTAAAGTTTCCTATTGTACATTTGCACGAAATTATGAGAGACAAAATTATACATAAATCTGCCGAGTTGTTTTTATCACTTGGTTTTAAAAGCGTTACAATGGATGACATTGCTAATGCTTTAGGTATTTCTAAAAAAACAATTTATCAGCATTTTGCTAATAAAACAAAATTAGTAGAAGCAACCACATCGCACATGTTTGAAAACATTTGTGATGGCATTGATTGCATTTCAGACAAATCACTTAATCCTATTGAGGAGCTATACGACATTAAAATGTTTGTAATGACCTTTTTAAAAAACGAAAAAGCATCACCTCAATATCAATTAAAAAAATACTACCCTCAGATATACAGTGTTTTACACCTTAAACAATTTGAAAAAATGTACGTGTCGGTTAAACAAAGTATGGAAAAAGGTGTACAAACAGGTTTGTTTAGAAAAAACATTGATGTCGATTTTATTTCAAGAATGTATTTTAATGGTATGTCTGGAATTAAAGACGAAAACATTTTTCCTACCAAACTATTTACTATGGAATATTTAATGGAAAGCTATTTGGAATATCACCTCAGAGCCATTTGTACAGAAAACGGACTACTTACACTTAATAAATTTATTAACAAAACCACCCTTAACTAATGAGAAAACTAATATTAGCATTTAGTTTAGCACTAACATCTATCGTTTATTCTCAAGAAACTCCAACCGAGTTTTCTTTACAAGAAGCTATTAATTATGCTTTAGAAAATAACAGGTCATCAAAAAATGCAGCGTTAGACATTGAAGCTGCAATCAAACAAAAATGGGAAACTACTGCTACAGGTTTACCTCAACTTAATGCAACCGTTGATTACCAAAATGCATTAAAACGTAATGTATTTGTTTTTGGTGATCAAATTATACAAGTTGGATCACAGCATACACTAACTGGTACTGCTACCCTAAGTCAATTATTATTTGATGGCTCTTATTTAGTAGGATTACAGTCTGCTAAAGTGTATTTAGAAATTTCTAAAAACGCAAAAACAAAAACTGATTTAGAGGTAAGAAAAGCTGTTATCAACGCCTACGGAAATGTACTATTAGCAGAAGAAAGCGTTGCTATCTTAGAAAAAAACATAAGTGTTTTAGAAAAAAATCTAAACGATATCACTAAGATTTTTGAAAACGGTTTAGAAGAAGAAGAAAGTGTTGAGCAACTAAAAATAACATTATCAAGTGTAAAAAGCAACTTAAACAATACTACAAGATTAAAAGACTTAGCCTATCAGATGTTAAATTTAACCATAGGAAAGCCTATTAATGACAACATAGTTTTAACTGAAAATTTGGACACACTTGCGCTTCAAAACATAACTATTCAACTTTTAGATTCTGAAAACAATGTAGAAAATAACATTGATTATAAAATTGCAGAAAACGATAAAACAACAAAAGAATTATTAGTTAAATTAGAAAAAAGTAAAGCATTACCAAGTTTAAGTGCATTTATAAATGGAGGTTACACAGGTAACAGAGAGTCATTTAACTTTACAAACACTAACGAGAAATGGTTTGGATCTTCCATATTTGGAGTAAGTTTAAATGTTCCAATATTTAGCTCTGGCATGCGTAATGCAGCGACACAACGTGCCAAAATAAATTTAGAAAAGGCTGAAATAAACCTTACCGAAACTGAGCAAATGCTTAATCTTCAAATTCAATCTGCAAAAAGCGATTACCAATTTGCTATTGAAGATTATCAAAACAAAAAAGAAAATTTAATACTTGCAGAGCGTATTGAAACTAAAAATCAAACCAAATTTTTTGAAGGAATTGGTTCTAGTTTTGAACTTAGACAAGCGCAAACGCAATTATATACTGCACAACAAGAGTTACTTCAAACCATGTTAGATGTAATTACCAAAAAAGCAGAACTAGAAACTTTACTAAACACAACTAACTAATCATCAATCCTACAAAATATTAATTATGAAACATATATTAACGCTTTCTTTTATAGCTGTTTTACTAGCCTCATGTGGAGGAGACAAAAAAAACTCAGTAGAAAAAATTCTAGAAAAAAATAATTTAGAAGACATTCGTACTAAACGTGCAGAATTAGTATCTGAACAAGAAGATATTCATTCTAAAATAAAATTATTAGACGAAAGAATTAAAACTTTAGATACCACTCAAAACATTCCTTTAATTACTACAATCCTTGCAAAAGAAGAAGTTTTTGATCACGTATTGGAGCTTCAAGGTAACGTAACAACTAAAAACCTATTGGTTATAACACCAGAGTATAGTGGTATTTTAACAAACGTTTATGTTACAGAAGGTCAACGTGTGTCAAAAGGACAAACCTTAGCAAAAATTGATGATGGTGGATTAAGCCAGCAATTAGCGCAACTTAAAATACAATCTGCATTAGCTAAAACAACTTTTGAGCGTCAACAAAAATTATGGAATCAAAAAATTGGTAGCGAAATCCAATTCCTACAAGCTAAATCATCTTACGAAGCACAAGAAGAAGCTATAAACCAATTACAAAAACAACTTAGTAAAACCGTTGTTAGAGCTCCGTTTTCAGGAACTATTGATGACGTAATTACAGAAAAAGGAAGTGTTGTTGGAGCAGGTCAAACACCTTTAATGCAAATTGTAAACCTAGACGATATGTATATCGAGACAGATGTTCCAGAAAGCTATATTCCTACTGTAGTACAAGGAAAAAATGTTACTGTTCAATTTCCAGTTTTAGGAACATCCATAGACACTAAAGTCCGTCAAGCAGGTGATGTTATTAACGTAGCTAACCGTACATTTAAAATTGAAGTTGCTGTACCAAACAAGGACAAAACTATCAAACCTAACTTAACTGCAAAGCTTAAAATAAATGATTACACTAACCCTAAAGCTATTTTAGTACCACAAAGCATTATATCTGAAAATGCTGAAGGAGAACAATATGTTTACATCGTAAAAGATAAAAAGGATAATAATCAAGGAACCGTAAATAAAGTAATTATTAAAACCGGAAAAACACAAGGTGATGTGATTGAGGTTTTAGAAGGTATTACAAATGGAGCCGAGTTAATCCAAGAAGGTGCACGTAGTGTAAAGGATGGACAAACTGTTAAAGTAATTAAATACTAAACCAACTAAATAATGACTAAAAAGAAAAAACAAGTCGATAAAGAATTTGGTTTATCATCATGGGCAATAAATAATAAAACCACGATGTATGTCCTAATTGCAGTAATTTTTTACTTAGGGATTTCTGCGTTTTTTGACATGCCAAGAGAAAACTTTCCGGAAGTAAACGAAACTAAAATATACGTTAGTTCTATTTACCCAGGAAACACTGCAGAGGATATTGAAAAATTAATTTCAGATCCTTTAGAAGATAAATTAAAAACGGTTAGTAATGTTGTCGAAATCACCTCAACATCGCAAGAAGACTACTCGATATTAATAGTCGAGTTTGATGATGGTTTAACCGTAGATCAGGCCAAACAAAAAGTAAAAGATGAAATTGACACAGAAACTTCTGGCGAAGATTGGCCTACCTTTAATGGTGCAAAAGTAGAACCTGATGTGTTTGAGTTAAGCCTTTCAGAAGAAATGCCAATCTTAAACATTAATATTTCTGGAGATTACCCTATTCAAAAACTAAAAGAATATGCTGAGTATCTTCAAGATGAAATAGAAAATCTGCAAGAAATTAAAAAAGCGGACATTCGTGGTGCTCAAGAAAAAGAAGTTGAAGTCGCTGTAGACATTTATAAAATGATGGCAGCACAAGTTACTTTTAACGATATTATTGGTGCTATTAACAATGGTAACTTAACGATGTCTGCTGGTAACTTAAAAGCAAGTGGACAGCGTCGTACTATTAGAGTTTTAGGTGAAATTGAAACACCTTCTGAGCTTGAAAACTTTGTTGTAAAAGCAGAAAATGGAAACTCAATATACCTTAAAGATTTAGCAACAGTATCTTTTAAAGAAGAAGATAAAACAACATTTGCTAGAGAGTATGGTCATCCTGTAGTCATGCTAGACGTTAAAAAACGTGCTGGTAAAAACATGGTTGCTGCTGCAGAGCAAATTCAGGTTATTGTTGCAGATGCAATAGACAATGTATTTCCTCCAGATTTAACTGTTACTGTAGTAAACGATCAATCTTCAAAAACCATTGGTCAAGTCGATGATTTAGTAAATAACATCATCTTTGGTGTAATACTAGTTGTTACGGTTTTAATGTTCTTTTTAGGATTTAAAAACGCATTATTTGTTGGTTTTGCAATACCAATGTCCATGTTTATGTCGCTAATGATATTACAATTATTAGGTCAAAGTTTAAATACCATGGTGCTTTTTGGTCTTATTATGGGACTTGGTATGCTAGTGGATAACGGAATTGTTGTTGTTGAAAACGTGTACCGTTTAATGGAGGACGAAGGGATGAGCAGAATTGAAGCTGCTAAAAAAGGTATTGGCGAAATTGCTTTTCCTATTATCATATCAACAGCTACAACAGTTGCAGCCTTTATTCCTTTAGGATTATGGCCTGGAATTATGGGAGAATTCATGAAAATTTTACCTATAACATTATCCGTAGTTTTAGGATCCTCTTTATTTGTTGCCATCTTTTTCAATTCGGTTTTAGTATCAAAATACATGACTATTGAAGATAAGGACATGCCACTAAAGCAAATCATTAAAACATCCTCTATCATAGCTATCATCGGGATATTAATATTAATTTTTGGAGGAGCATACAGAGGTTTAGGTACTGTAATGATTTTTACAGCTGTTATGCTTTGGGCTTACCGATTCTTTATCAGAAAATGGGCAAACAGTTTCCAAAACAAAGCTTTAGTTAATTTAGAAAACTGGTACGAGCGTAAATTACGTGCTGCATTATCAGGAAGAAAACCATACCTATTAAGTATTGGTACCTTTTTACTACTTATTGCCTCATTTGTGGCATTTGGTATGTCACTAGGTGCTAAACGAACAAAAGTAGAATTTTTTCCAGATAACAAACCAAATCAGATTATTGTTTATATAGAATATCCTGAAGGTACTGCTATCGAAAAAACAAATGCGATTACCAAAGAGATAGAACAACGTGTATTTACTGTATTAAATGATGACCATTACATGGATGATGGCTACAATTATTTAGTAGAAAGCACAGTTTCTCAAGTTGGTGAAGGTGCAGGAAATCCGCAAACCGATGGTGGATCTGCTGCAGAAATGCCTCACAAAGCTAAAATTACCGCTTCTATGCGTGAGTACAAATTTAGACGTGGCGAAGACAGTGAGGTTTTACGACAAAAAGTACAAACAGCATTAGTAGGTATTTTTCCAGGAGTATTGATTTCGGTAGAAAAAGATGCTAATGGTCCTCCTGCTGGAGCGCCTATAAATATTGAAATTGAAGGTGAAGATTATGATGAACTTATTGCTACAGCAGAAACAATGCGCGAGTTTATTAACACCAAAAACATTCAAGGTATTGACGAGCTTAAGATTGATGTAAACAAAGCCAAACCTACAATGCGTGTAACTATAGACAGAGAAAAAGCAGGAGAACTAGGTATTAGTGCAGCGCAAGTTGGACAGCAATTACGTAGCTCAGTTTTTGGATCTAAAGCAGGTGTTTATAAAGAAGATGGTGACGATTACGATATCTATGTTCGTTTTAATAAAGAAAACAGATATAACAAAAGTGCTTTATTTAATCAAAACATTACGTTTAGAGATAATACAGGTCAAATAAAAAGTGTACCAGTTTCTGCGGTTATTAAATACGAAAACAACTCAGGTTTTAGTGCTATTAAACACAAAGACACTAGACGTGTTGTAACTGTTTACTCTGCTCTATCGCCAGGTTTTACAGATGCTGCTGCTATTGTAAGTCAAATTCAAAACGAAATGAAAAGTTTTGAAAACTTACCTAAAGGCATCAAAATAGATTACACAGGTCAAATTGAAGAGCAAAATAAGCAAATGCTATTTTTAGTTGGTGCCTTTTTTACTGGACTTGGATTAATCTTTTTTATCTTAATATTTCAATTTAATTCGGTTTCAAAACCAACAATAATCATGATTGCTATTTTCCTTAGTTTTATTGGTGTATTTGGTGGTATAGTAATCTCAGGAAGTTCTTTCGTTATTATGATGACTATGGTTGGTATTATATCGCTTGCCGGAATTGTTGTAAATAATGGTGTGGTATTATTAGATTATGCCCAACTTCTTATTGACAGAAAGAAAGCAAAATTAGATTTAGATGAAGATGAGTATCTTACAAATGAAGACCTATTTGAAAGTATTGTAAATGCAGGAAAAGCACGTTTAAGACCAGTATTACTAACAGCAATTACTACCATTTTTGGATTAATACCGTTAGCAATTGGACTAAACATTAACTTCTTTACACTATTCGCAGATCTTAATCCTAACATATACATGGGAGGAGATAACGTAGTATTTTGGGGACCACTAGCATGGACGGTTATTTACGGTTTATTAATCGCAACCTTCCTAACATTAATAGTTGTTCCAATATTATTTTTCTTATCAATTAAATTAAAAATGTGGATGAGAGATAAATTTTCTTCAGACAAAAATGAAGACAATATTAAATTAGAAACTGTAATTGAAGAGTAAATTTTCAGTTTAGTACATACATTTAAATGATTTAAACAAAAAATCCGAAGTCTTTACTTCGGATTTTTTACTTTTGCATTTCTAATAAACTATTATGTACAGAAGTCATAACTGTGGTGAGTTAACTGCATCACATATAAATACAGAAGTTACCCTTTCAGGTTGGGTACAAAAATCAAGAGATAAAGGGTTTATGATGTGGGTAGATCTACGTGATCGCTACGGAATAACGCAACTTATTTTTGATGAGGAACGCACACCTAAAGCAATAATGGAACAAGCACAAAAGCTTGGTCGCGAATTTGTTATACAAGTTAAAGGAACTGTTATTGAGCGTGCTTCTAAAAACCCTAATATCCCAACAGGAGATATTGAGATTTTAGTTTCGGAATTAAACATTCTAAACGAATCTTTACTTCCTCCTTTTACTATCGAAGATAAAACGGATGGTGGTGAAGATATCAGAATGAAATACCGTTACCTTGATATTAGACGTAATCCAGTAAAAAACAACTTGATTTTTAGAGCTAAAGTAACGCAAGAGGTTAGAAACTTTTTGTCAGGAAATGGTTTTATTGAAGTTGAAACACCATACTTAATCAAATCTACTCCAGAAGGAGCTAGAGATTTTGTAGTACCTTCTAGAATGAACGAAGGTGAATTTTACGCGTTACCACAATCACCACAAACCTTTAAGCAATTGCTTATGGTTGGAGGAATGGACAAATATTTCCAGATTGTAAAATGTTTTAGAGATGAAGATTTACGTGCGGACAGACAACCAGAATTTACGCAAATTGACTGCGAAATGGCGTTTGTAGAGCAAGAAGATATTTTAAATGTATTTGAAAACTTAACACGTCACTTACTTAAAGAAGTAAATGGTGTCGAGGTGGACAAATTCCCACGTATGTTATATGACGATGCGATGCGTTTATACGGAAATGACAAACCAGACATTAGATTTGGAATGGAGTTTGGAGAGCTTAATGACGTTGCACAACATAAAGACTTTGGTGTTTTTAATGATGCCGAATTAGTTGTTGGTATTGCTGTTCCTGGCGGAAACGAATACACACGAAAAGAAATTGATAAATTAATTGATTGGGTAAAACGTCCACAAGTTGGTGCTTTAGGTATGGTTTACTCACGTTGTAATGATGACGGAACATTCAAATCTTCTGTAGACAAATTTTTTGACCAAGACGATTTAGCTAAATGGGCAGAAAAAACAGGCGCAAAAGCAGGCGATTTAGTTTGTGTGCTTTCTGGAGACACTAATAAAGTGCGTGCACAATTAAGTGCGTTACGTATGGAATTAGCAACACGTTTAGGCTTACGTGACCCTAAAGTATTTGCACCATTATGGGTAATTGATTTCCCATTATTGGAGCTTGATGAAGAAACTGGTCATTACCACGCCATGCACCACCCGTTTACATCACCAAAACCTGGTCAAATAGAATTATTAGACACTAACCCAGGAGATGTTAAAGCTAATGCGTACGATTTAGTCCTTAACGGAAACGAAATTGGTGGTGGATCAATACGTATACACGACAAAGCGACGCAAGCTATCATGCTTAAACATTTAGGGTTTAGCGAAGCTGAAGCTAAAGCTCAATTTGGATTTTTAATGGACGCTTTTGAATATGGCGCACCTCCACATGGTGGATTAGCTTTTGGTCTTGATAGATTAGTATCTATTTTAGGAGGTCAAGAAACCATTAGAGACTTTATTGCATTCCCTAAAAACAATTCGGGTCGAGACGTCATGATTGATGCTCCTGCTCCAATTCATGATGCACAATTAAAGGAATTAAATCTTAAATTAGATTTACAATCATAAAAATAAAAATCCTGCAAATTGCAGGATTTTTTATTACATTTAATTAATGCCAAAGCAACCATTACATAAACGTTTTTTTATCTGGAGAATTAAAAACATCTCCGAAAAAAACTTCACTTATATTTTAAGTGGATTGGTTGGTCTATTTGCAGGATTAGCTGCGGTAACATTAAGAAACATTACGTTTACTATAGAGAGTGCTTTGGATAACTTAGTCGTGTTCTCTAAAAATCAAGTCTATTTTATACTACCTGTTTTTGGTTTGTTTTTAGTGTATTTATTTACCAAATATGTCTCTAAAAAAAAGGTAGAACACGCCATACCTTCCATATTGTTTAAATTATCAAAACGTAGTGGATTAATTGAGCGTTCTAAAATTTACATTCCGTTAATAACTGCACCTCTAACTGTTGGTTTTGGAGGATCTGTTGGATTACTTGGACCAGCTATTGCTTCCGGATCTGCAATCAGCTCTAACTTAGGTAAGCTGTTTCATGTTAATCAACAAACGCGAACATTATTAATTGGTTGTGCAGCAGCAGGTGCTATTTCATCTATATTTAAATCACCAATTGCAGCTATCATCTTTGCGGTTGAAGTATTTAGTTTGGACCTAACCTTCGCTTCATTATTACCATTACTAATCGCATCAGTGTCTTCAGTATTAACGTCATACTTTTTTTTGGGTGACGACTTATTATTCAACTTTAATTTTTCTGATAAATTCGAAATCAAAGACACTCTGTTTTACGTAGCTTTAGGTATCGGAACTGGTTTTGCTTCAATTTATTTCACCAAAATGTATTTCTATATTTTAAAATTCTTCGAGCGTTTTAAATCTAGATTAATAAAGTTAATAATTGGAGGATTAGCAATTGGTGTCATGTTATATTTTATCCCACCATTGTATGGAGAAGGGTTTGGCTTTATAAACAACCTATTAGCAGGAAACCATTTGGCAGCTTTAGGCACAACACCTTTTGACCATTTAAACGATAATATTTGGGTAGTTATTGGATTACTAATTGGTATAACGGTATTTAAAGCCATAGCCATGACCACCACGTTTGCAGCTGGTGGAGCTGGAGGAATCTTTATTCCAACCATGGTAATGGGTAGTGCATTGGGTAATGTAGTTGCCAAAATAATCAACAACTTAGGCTTAGGTTTTAATGTGTCCGAGACCAACTTTACCTTAATTGGTATGGCTGGATTAATTGCAGGTGTGCTACATGCTCCATTAACTGCCATTTTCTTAATTGCAGAAATTACGGGTGGATACGAGTTGTTTATCCCATTAATGATTGCAGTATCCATGTCTTTTATAATTAAAAAAAACGCAATAGATTTTACCATTTACACCAAAGAGTTAGCTTTAAAAGGCGAGTTATTAACACACAATAAAGATCAAAGTGTACTAACCCTAATGTCTCTAGATAGTGTAATAGAAACTAATTTTGTAAAACTAAACCCAAACATGACGCTTGGCGATATGTTACATAAAGGTGTTGCAAAATCTACTAGAAATCTATTTCCTGTGGTCAATAAAAATAAAGCTTTAGTTGGTATAATTCTGTTGGATGATGTCCGAGAAATCATGTTTAATCAAGCACTGTACGATACTACATTAGTAGAAGATTTAATGCATAATCCACCAGATATTATTGATTATAAAAATGATTCTATGAAAACGGTTATGGCAAAATTTCAAGATTCCAACGCATGGAATTTACCGGTAATTAAAGATGGTAAGTATCTTGGATTTGTTTCAAAATCTAAATTACTAACGGCTTACAGACGCCAATTAATTAACTACACCACTACTTAGTAAAGCATTTTATATCTTTACAAAAAATAACGTCTTTTAAAACATGAAATACATCATCGCATTATCATTTATCGCCTCAGTTGCTAGTATTATTTGTGGCTATTGGCTAGATGTAGACTATGCACAAAAGCTAATTGGCTTTGGTGTTTTAGGCTTGTTTTTTGTGGTCATCCCATTATTTACTTACCACAGATGGAAAGATAGAGACGCCAAAGAATACATGTTAACCAAAGAAAAAATAGAAGACATGCGTAAAAAAGAAGGGGATAAAAGACGATTTTAGTGTTTTATTTGGGCATTACCCTTTTCCGCAAAAGCTACAAAGCGTCGGGCTATCCACTGTATCTTTTTGTTTTTTTTAGTAAAACAAAAAGGATGTCGTTTCTATCCCTAATGCACTAAACCGCTAACAACAATCTATTAATTTAAGTTTCGTTTTTCAATAAAAAAGCGCTTTAATAAAGCTGATGCTTCCTCAGCTAACACACCACCTTCCATTTTAGTTTTAGGATGTAGCTTTGTATTTAATGCAATACAACCACGATCCTCATCTCTTGCACCATAAACAATTTTAGAAATCTGACTCCAGTACAAAGCACCTGCACACATTTGACAAGGCTCTAAAGTCACATACAACGTACAATCTTTTAGATATTTACCACCTAAAAAATTGGCGGCAGCAGTAATAGCTTGCATTTCGGCATGTGCAGTAACATCATTTAAAAGCTCTGTTAAATTATGGGCTCTAGCAATAATGCGGTCTTTAATAACAATTACAGCACCAACCGGAATTTCGCCTTTATCAAAAGCTTCTTCAGCTTCCTGAAGTGCTTTTTTCATAAAATAAGTATCGTCGTATGGTTTTATCATATCAGAAAGTTGACTATTAAAAATCAAAAATACAATTTCAAGTACTACATTTGTAAAGCAATGACTAAATTCCTTAATAAAATACAAAACCCAACACAGCTTCGTCTTTTAAAACAAGACGACTTACCTATCCTTGCTAAAGAACTTCGCGATTTTATTATCAATATTGTAGCCACAAAAGAAGGACATCTTGGTGCAAGTCTTGGTGTGATAGAGTTAACCATAGCGCTTCATTATGTGTTTAACACGCCAAAAGACCAATTAGTTTGGGATGTTGGACACCAAGCCTATGGACACAAAATATTAACTGACAGACGCGATACTTTTGAAACCAACAGACAACTTGGTGGTTTAAGTGGTTTTCCAAACAGGTCAGAAAGTAACTTTGATACGTTTGGCGTTGGACACTCCTCTACTTCTATATCTGCAGCTTTGGGTATGGCAATTGCCTCTAAATTAAAAGGTGATTTAAACACTCAACATATTGCAGTAATTGGCGATGCTTCTATAGCAAGCGGAATGGCTTTTGAAGGCTTAAATCACGCAGGTGTTACAGATGCCAATCTATTAGTTATTTTAAATGACAATGCTATTGGTATTGATCCAAGTGTTGGCGCGTTAAAGCAATATTTAACTAACGTTAAAAAAGGCACAGAAAAGCAAGACAATATTTTTGAAGCTTTAAATTTTGACTATTCAGGACCAATAGATGGCCATAATTTACCACTAATAATTTCAGAATTAAAGCGTTTACAAAACGTAAAAGGTCCAAAGTTTTTGCATGTAATCACCACAAAAGGAAAAGGTTTACGTCAAGCCGAAGAAAACCAAGTCACCTATCATGCACCAGGAAAATTCAATAAAGATACTGGCGAGCTAAACCCAAAATCAAACACCAAACAAGCACCTAAATACCAAGATGTTTTTGGGCATACTATTGTTGAATTAGCACAACAAAACGAAAAAATAATTGGGATTACACCTGCAATGCCAACAGGGAGCTCTTTAAAATACATGATGGAGCAAATTCCGGAGCGCGCTTTTGATGTTGGAATTGCCGAACAACATGCGGTTACATTTGCTGCTGGACTGGCCACACAAGGTATGGTTCCGTTTTGTAATATCTACTCTACCTTTTTACAACGTGCTTACGACCAAGTTATACATGACGTTGCTTTACAAAAATTACCTGTCATTTTCTGTTTAGATCGCGCAGGATTGGTTGGTGAAGATGGAGCAACACATCATGGTGTTTACGACTTATCTTATTTACGTTGCATCCCTAACTTGATAATTTTTGCGCCAAGAAATGAAGTCGAGTTACGTAACATTATGTACACTGCGCAGTTGGGTTTAAAACAGCCCATTGCTATTAGATACCCAAGAGGACGTGGTCAAAATTTAGATTGGCAGCAACCGTTTTCTAAAATTGAAATTGGAAAAGGTGAGTGCCTAAAACAAGGGACAACAACCGCAATACTTTCTATTGGGAATATGGCTAAAAATGTTACTGAAGCATTCGATTTAATTGAAGATACCTCAGCATTTTCTCATTACGACATGCGTTTTGTAAAACCATTAGATTTGGAGATGCTTCATAAAATATTTAAAACACACAAAACTATTGTTACTATTGAAGACGCTTCAGTTGTAGGTGGTTTTGGTAGTGCAATAGCTGAATTTTCAGTAAAACACAATTATAAAAATACGATAATTCTAAAAGGGATTCCGGATCAGTTTATTGAACACGGAACCGTTTTAGAATTACAGCAATCTATTCAGCTTGACTCTAAAAGCTTAAGTGAATTGTTAAAAAAAATGGCAGACTAAAAAATTAGTCTGCCATTTAAAATTATAAGGTAAATAGTGTATTAGTTTGTGGTAAACGACCACTCTTGACCAATACTTTTTACTCCGTTATTATCTTTAGTATCCACTCTCCAATAATATGTTGTAGCCGCAACAGTAGTTACATCAAAAGTTGATGTTGCTAAATCTAATTGACTAACAGCAGGATTTGTAGAAGTCCCAAAATATAAATCGTAAGTTAATGTATCTCCTGCATCTACATCTGAACCTGTCCAATCTAAAGTTGTTGTTCCTGCAGCTACAAAAGCATCTAAAGCTGGTGCATTTAATGCTGCTGTAAATGGAGCATAATTAGCCACTCCGTTTCCTTCAGTATAAAACGCTAAGGTAGGTGATGCTGCTGCATTATCCTCGCCATCTGAAGCCATAACGTTCCAATAATACGCTGTTCCTGCACCTAATTGGATTGTTATCGAAGTATTAGTGGTTGTTTGTTGTGCTACGATGTTAGTTTGGTCTCTATCTGTTGCAATTCTGATTGTGTATTCTAAAACATCATTATCTACATCTGTTGCTGCAGCCCATTCAAATGTAATGTTACTATCTATACATAACAAATCTGAACTTGGGTACACTAAATTTGAAACTGCTGTTGGAGCAGTATTTGGTACCGCTGGAGCTGCACCTCCTCCATCATCACTACTGCTACTGCAAGACGCACTAAAAAATGCTGTTATTGCTAATACAGGTATTAATTTAAATATCTTATTCATCTTTCTTTATTTTTTTATAATTTTTAAAACCTCTGGAGTATCTAAATCTACCTTAATAAAATAGATTCCTGAATTTAGATTAGCAAAAGGAACTTGAATATAATTTGCACTAGTTTTTTGATAGTTATTATTAAGTACTAACTTACCTGTAACATCATAAATTTGAATTCCGATTGTAGATTTAGAATCTGAACTTGGAATTGTTATTTTAAGATTATCAATTACTGGATTAGGACTAGCTTTTAAGCTTATCGCATTTTGAATTGTTTTTCTAAAAGTACCTTCACATGCTTTTGCTGTTTTTATCTCTAACTCTCCATTACCAACTAGATCTAAATCAAAATTAGTTTCAGAAGTTATCATGATAACTTCTTGGTTATATAATACTGTAAATGGAGCAGTACCTCTACTAACTTCTACATTGGTAGTATCTGAATTAAGAGTATTGTTATTAGCAATCTGCAATTCTATTACACCAGCTTCATCTATATTAATTTCAAAACATTGCTCGTAATCTATTGCAATATCATCTACAGAGACACAAACTGTATAAGAGCCAACAGGTAGATCTTCAAAAGTATAGGTATCATTAGTAAACGACTGAGATAAGTTTAATCCATTACCTACTAAAGTTGCAACGTAATCCACGTAAGTTTCATTAACCGTAACTACTACTTTTCCATTATCTTGACCATCACAAGTTTCTGAAATAATTTGTAAAGCAATATTATCTGCATTAGTATAACTAGTATCACAAACATCACCAATTCCGTTTCCGTTAGTATCTTGCTGATCTGTATTTGACACTGCTATACAGTTATCGACATCATCAAAAATAGTGTCACCATCTGTATCTTGACACGCATCTCCAACGCCATTTCCGTCTGCATCCTCTTGACCTGGATTTGCTATTAATGGACAGTTATCATTTATATCTAATATTCCGTCACCATCTGTATCTTGACATGCATCTCCAATACCGTTTCCGTCTGCATCTGCTTGATCTGCATTAGCTGTATTAACACAATTATCGACTCCGTTTAGAACACCATCACCATCTTCGTCACCATTTGCATCAATTTTAAACTCTCCAGAAAAGATTCCTCTACCATAAGTTGAAGCAAACACCATATTATCATCTCTTAAATCTAGGTCTGTTACTTTAACATTTGACATTCCGTTAAAAGCTTGACTCCAGTTTGGATTAGCATCAGAGAAATTATTTGTAAACCAAACACCTAATTCTGTTCCAATAATAACTTCGTTAGGACTTAAAGGGTTTTGTAAAATTGCTTTAACTGGCATATCAGGTAAATCTCCTTCTTTAGCTTGCCATACCAAACCACCATCGTTAGAATACCAAATACTCTCTACACCATAATTATGAATAGTTAAGAAAATTTCGTTTTCAGTAGCTCCAAATTCTACATCAGAAACACTTCCAAAAATCACATTTGAAGGATCTAATTTGGTAAATGTTGGTGTGGCTAAATTTGCATTTTCTATTAAAAACACATCTCCTAGAATTGTACCAACTAATACTTTTGATGACGTTGTAGTGTAAGGAGAAACAGTAAACGCAGTTGGTGTGCTTGTTAATAACGGATCTGTTAAACTTGCTGCTTGAAGTGTAGACTGAGATTTAATCCCAGAATATCTTCTAATAATACTATTTCCTCCTGACGAATAATTAGAATATAAAATATCTAAATTAGAATCTAATGCTTGAGGGTTTATAAACGCTCCATTTGAAGCAGTTTCATTGTTAATGGTAACATTAGAACTTGTTGCAAAATTATAAACGTTTATCCCTGAGTTATACACGTAGTTTCTTACAAAATATTGATCTGTTCCGTCTTGGTCAAAAAATGTAAAAGCACCATCTCCACCATAAGCTTCAATCGTAGCATCTGTTTGATTTGGATTAGCATTTTCAAATAATTGTGTTCCATTATCTTGTAATCCTCCTGCAAAATAATCTCCTGTAAAAGCGGTTGTTGGAGCTACACCTACCGTATAGAATTGCGAGGTGTTAAAATCTTTATTTCTTGACGTTGTATTTGATCCTGCATTTGCAGAATAATATACACCTCCATCGTTACCAAAAGCAACTACTGTTGATGATCCATTTGCAAAGGTCATTGCATGCTGATCTGCATGAACTAAAGAAATATTTAAACTTGCAAGGTTATTATTATTTGACCATTTAGAGATTTGACTCCAGTTAGCACCTGCATTATTTGACTTAAATAAATCAATACCTCCTGCAAATATAGTTTGGTCATTATTAGGGTCTACCTCTAACATTAAATCGTAAAATGCCTGACCTCTTGTAAAGTCATTAGCTGGAATACCAGTATCTGCATCGTTAGGCAGACTCATTGTTAAGTTATTTGTAAAAGCGTCAACTGTTTTTTCCATTAAAACTGGAGCTGCAGCATTACTACCTTGTGCTAATACGTAAACCACATCTGCATTAGATGATGAAACCGCTATTTGCGTTCTAGTAGCATCCGGAACAGTACGTTTAACTGTAAACGTTACACCATCAGTAGAGTTAAGGATGTTTCCTCCACCATCACCAAAAACTGTACTATTAGTGGTTGATAACCAAATTTTGTTATCTGCACCAATTTCGATGTCGTTTGGACAAAATTTATTACCTAAAGTTGTTGTTGGTAAATTTACTTCGTTCCAATTTGTACCGTTATCAATTGATTTATATAATCCAAATTCTGGACCTGTTAAAAATGTTGCTGTACTTGCTGCTCCATAAAAACTATCTCCTGCTGCTACATAAACTTCTGAAACACCATTATTATCTCTTACTTTAATATCGTTTATAAATTGTATTCCTGGAACTAAATTACCATTTAAAACACCAATTTGCGGATTTAAAGACCCTGTTACAGTACCTGCATTAATCGCTGCTTCAATAAGATCTCCATCTGCTTGAGATATCATAACTGCAGGAATTACAATTGAGTCATCATCTCCTGACATATTAATTAATGCGTCATCCACATTATTCATCATTATAACTCCAATTGCTCCAGCATCTTGTGCTGATTTAACTTTTTCAATAAATGTACAAACCCCTCTTCTTATCAAAGCGATTTTTCCAGTCATGTCTATAGTTGATGGTCCACAACCTTCATTAGGATTATTGGATGTTTGACCGTTAGTACCTGTAAAAGGTACAGATCCATCCGCTAAAATAAACTCGGCTGTAATTACAGTATCAATACTTCCTCCAAAAATGCTTGTAGGATTAGAGATATAATCTCCAGCAATACTGCTTGGCGCATTAACCGTAATATTATTTATAATAGTTTGTGCTGTTGTTGGTCCAGAGATACCTCCTAAAACTTTAGCCCAAGTTGTACCTGCATCTTCAGACTTCCAAACACCATCTCCATTTACATCTCCTCCAACGTAAGATTCTCCTGTTCCAACATAAAAAATGTTAGTATTATTTGGATCATAAGTGATACAGCTAACTGCTAAATTTTCTGGAATATCAATTCTAGTCCAGCTAGAATTAGCGTCTGAAATATTAGTGTTTTTCCATAAACCTCCACTAACTCCACCTGCAAAAAGGGTTTGGTTAGTTGTGTCATTAGGATCAAACATAATAGCTCTTGTTCTACCTCCAACATTATTAGGACCTCTTTCTGTCCAACTGTTATCAATAGCATCTCCTGGCACTCTACCTGAAGCTAAAAAGGCTTGTCTTTTAGCTTGTTGAGCTTCTCTAATTTGTTTAAGATTTTCTGTTGTTGGTCTTCCTAAAATAGGATCCATTGTTAACTCCCATTCTTGTTCGTAGTATTTGTTAGGAGTTAATCCAGCAGCTTTTCTTTCTGGTTTAGTTAATTTTAAAACGTCTTTAAAAGGACTGTTTTCTAAATGTTTTTTGTGAATTTCTTTAGCGTTAGCCATCTCAGAAATTTCAGAGTTTTTTACTTTAGTTAGGGTAAAAAAAGCAAGACATACTAAAACGCATGACGTTAGGATAATAATTTTCTTCTTCATTTTATTTTTTTAAGAGCATAAAAATACCGGTTTTTAATATTTTTTTAAGAGTTTTATTGTTAAAAATTTATTTAATTAGAAGAAATACGAATTATAAACTAAACCCTTTTATTTTTCTATATTCGATAATCGCTTGACTATCAGACATTAAAGACACGTAATGACATACATTTAGCAATCTTACATACAAACTATCTGTATTAAAGTCTAATGTTGACGGTAAACCTTTCATTATTAACTTATCATAATTAGTAGCTTTTCCTAAAAAAGTATTATTGACAGCTTTACTGTAAGTATTTAATAATGAATTTAATATTTGATAACCAGCAATTTCTTTATCTACTACATCTTTAGATTGATACACTTTATCAATGCTTAATTTTATAATATCATTGATTTGTGCTTCATACTTACTTTTATCCAATAAGCTAATACTAAACTGACCGTTAAGTATAGCTTCTTCGTTTTCCATAAATATGGTGACTGCTTCGTTAATTAATGTATTAATGGCTAATGCACGTAAATAACTTACCCTATCCTTAGTATTAGTTAGCTTATGGTATTTATTAGTGTTAATGGAATTTCGAACTAAATTAATAAGATATTCTAATGCATACTCCTCTTCAATTAATCCAAGATTAATTCCGTCTTCAAAGTCTATTATTGTATAACATATATCGTCTGCAGCTTCAACTAAAAAAGCTAAAGGGTGACGAGAGTAGCTTAAGTTGGCAGCATTACCTCTTGGAATTAAACCTAACTCTTCTGCAACGTCTTTAAATGATTCTTTTTCGGTTTGAAAAAAACCATACTTTTTATCTGCAATATGTTGTGTTGGTTTTTTAGGTAATGAGGCTTTTGGATATTTAGTAAAAGCGCCTAGCGTAGCATAGCTTAATCTTAAACCACCTTCTCTTCCTGCACGACTTTGCGTAACAATTTTAAAACCGTTTGCATTACCTTCAAAATCACATAAATCTTGATACTGACTATCAGTTAAATCATGCTTGTAATGCTGTCCTTCACCAGAAATAAAAAATTCGCCAATTGCTTTTTCACCAGAATGCCCAAAAGGCGGATTACCTATATCATGTGCTAATGCTGCTGAAGCTACAATTGCTCCAAAATCGTTTGGTAAATAGCCATGTATATTTTGAAGATGTGGATGCTTTTCTAAAATTTTTTGCCCAACTTTTCTACCCAAAGAGCGTCCCACAACACTAACCTCTAAACTATGGGTTAATCGTGTATGTACAAAGTCTGTTTTAGACAATGGTATTACTTGCGTTTTATCCTGAAGGCTTCTAAACTCTGACGAAAAAATGACACGGTCATAATCTACTTCAAAACCTAATCTGGTCTCATCTTGTTCTTTTCTTAATCTTTTATTAGTGTCGCCAAAGCGCTTTAACGATAGTAATTGCTCCCAATTCATATTCAAAATTTAGTATTGCAAGATAACTATTTGAAAAATAAAGCAAAGTACTTTCTAATGTTAACTTAACGTTTACAAAAAGTGATACTAAAACGACCCTGTTAACCTTTAGCTAACTTTTTGGTGACTAACTATTAATCTGCAGTTAACCTTGACTTTACAACATCAAGGTTTCTTTGCACCAAGAATTTTAATAGTCAAAATGAAAAATTTAACATACTTACTTTTTGCTTTATTTAGCATCGCAACTTATTCTCAAAATGGTTCGTTATCAGGAACTTTAACTGATAAAGAATTTAACGACGAACCGCTAGCATTTGCCAATATCTTAATTAAAGGCACTACTATAGGTACAACATCTGATGATAATGGTCAATATCAATTTACCGACCTTAAGCCAGGTGCATATAATATAGAATTTAGTTTTGTTGGTTACCAAACACAAACCATTGCAACTACAGTGGAAGCTGGAAAAACAACAACAATTGATATTGCAATGGGAGCAAGTGCTGCGTCTCTAGACGAAGTAATTTTAGAAACGGTTACAACCAAGCGTGAAAGCGAAACTGCATTGTTGTTAGACCAGAAAAAAGCGGTCGAAATCAAACAAAGTATTGGTGCAGAAGAATTATCAAGAAAAGGAGTTAGTGATGCTGCTGGTGCTGTTGCCAAAATATCTGGTGTATCTAAGCAAGAAGGATCAAGCAACGTATACGTAAGAGGTCTTGGGGACAGATACCTTAACACAACCATGAATGGATTATCATTACCTTCTAATGATGTTAACAAGAAAAATATTGATTTAAATCTATTTTCATCAGACGTTATTCAAAACGTGTCGATAAGTAAAGCTTATGCTTCTCAATTTTACGGAGACTTTGCTGCTGGAAATGTAGATATCACTTCTAAAGAACATAAAGGCGGTAGCTTTGCAACTGCTTTTACAGGTAGTGGCTTTAACACTAATGCTATTGACAAAAACTTTGTACGTAGTGAAGGTACAGGTTACTTTGGTTTTTATGGTAGAAATGAGCATAATCCATTTGCAATTATATTATCTCATGGTGTAGATCCTGTAGCTGTAGACACACCAATAAATGTGGCTTATGGTGCATCAGGTGGTAGCTCTTTTAATTTTGAAAACGGTTCTAGATTAAGCTTTTTTGTAACTGGTGGATTTGAAAACAACTACGAATACAGACAAGGTAGGTCTGTAGATTTTTCTACAGTGGAGAAAAAAGCATTTGAAGCTGCTGAAGAATATGAGTATTCTACAACCTCAACAGCTATGGCTAATATTAATTACAAAATAAACTCTGATAATACTCTAAGTTTTAATTCTGTATTTATTAATAGCTCTTCTGACGAGGTTGGATATTATGGAACAGATGGTAATGGAAGAAGCAGAGATGCCATCCTAAACACAGACAAAGGGTTTTACCAACAAAACATACAGTTTGATCAAACTAAAATGTTTGTCAATCAATTAATAGGAAATCATAAATCAGGTGATTTTGAATTAGATTGGGGATTTGGATACAACAAAGTGTTTTCTGATCAACCAGACCGTAAGCGTTTTAGTGTAGAAAACTATGATTATGCTTTAGATAATGATCCTACAACAAACCCAACCTTTTACAGCAATGTAGTATTTGATAACCAACGTTACTTTCAAAAAATTGAAGATGACGAATATAATGGTCGCATCAATTTAGCTTACGAAGTTAATGACAATCTTAAATTTAACTTTGGATACAATGGTCGTAACAAAACAAGACAATTTAATAATGTTAGATATGGTTACGATATAGTTGATAGTAATTATCAAATAACAGATGTAAACAACTTTGATTCAGTTTTTAATCTTGACAACTTAAATCTTACTGAATCGTCAAACGGTTTATACGAAATTAAAGTACTAAAACCTTACCCAACACTTTCTAACACTAACAGACCTGGACTTTTTGAAAACACTTACAATGGAAAGCTTAATATTTATGCTGGATATGTAGATGCTCAAATTAAAGCAGGAGAAAAATGGTTGTTTGTACCAGGCGTAAGATTAGAAAATTTTGAGCAAAGTATTGATTACAACGTGATCAACTTAGGAAATAATGGTGTAGACTCTAAAATATCTGAAGAAACATTTATTTTACCAAGTTTAAATATTAAATACAGCCTAACGGATGATCAAAACCTAAGATTATCTGCAAGTAAAACAGTATCTACACCAGAGTTTAAAGAAATAGCTCCTTTTGTTTACGAAGACGTATCAACTCGTATAGGTGGTAATCCAGATGCACTTGGTTACTCTGAAGTTTTAAATATTGATTTAAAATATGAGTGGTTTTTTAGTAAAAGTGAAATCTTTTCAATAGGTGCATTTACCAAACAAATTGACAATCCAATAAATCTTGTTGTTGTTGGTGATGCAACAGGTACTCAACGTTATGTAAGAACAGGAGATCAAGCAACTGTTTATGGTGTTGAAGTTGAATTAAGAAAAGACCTATTAGTTGACGCAGATCAAAACACCAATTTATCATTTGGAGTTAATGCTACTTACATGAAAACTAAACAAGATTTATATGAAAACATAGATGGTACTTTTGATTTAGCTTTCAATAAAACCGAAGACGAATTACAAGGTGCTTCACCATTTATCCTAAATGCAGACATCAGCTATTCTCCAACATTTAAAAACTACAAGCCTGTTGCCAACTTAGTCTTTTCATACTTCTCTGACCGCATCGACGCATTGGGTTCTGGTGATTTAGGTAATATTGTAGAAAAAAGTGTTCCAACTTTAGACTTTATCTGGAAAAACACAATCAATGATAATTTTGAAATCAACTTAAGCGCTAAAAATCTTTTAAACCCAACTATCCAATACGTTAGAGAAGACCAAAATCAAGGCGATGTATTAGTAGTATCTGCAAACGGAAAAGGTGTTACAGATTACAAAAGAGGTATGAATATAGGACTTCAACTTAAATATAAATTTTAATAAACATAACGCAAAAACATAGTACAACTAAAAAACTAAAAACAATGAAAAAACAAATAATTTTAGGCTTAGCATTAGCAGCAACAGTATTCTCTTGCTCTACTGATGACACATCTGATATTGTAATTAACGACAACAGTGTAACAAACAACACGTCTGGAGGAGGTCCAACTGACCCTTCAACTATTTTCTTGTCTGGTACTTATACTGAAGACTTAACATTAGATGCTAACAACACTTATAAGTTAAATGGATCTTTAATTATGGCAAGTGGAACCACTTTAACTATTCCGCCATGTATGACTATTAAGGCTTTATCATCTGGAGCAGATGTATATATTGCAATATCTCAAGGTGCACAAATCATAGCTAATGGTACTGCAGATTGCCCTATTGTTTTTACATCTGACGCTGCAAGTCCTGCTGCTGGAGATTGGGGA